>Ga0316576_10001226_pt1 | contig 13563 bp, 16 predicted proteins | sample S0NA_FD_203075 | JGI IMG/M metagenome (GOLD analysis project Ga0316576, IMG submission 203075) | Rhizosphere microbial communities from salt marsh grasses in Alabama, United States - S0-2_050615r3r5 | ecosystem: Host-associated > Plants > Roots > Rhizosphere | place: USA: Alabama | collected... | reverse complement strand
CCCCCCGGCACCTTCGACTTCAAAGCCCGCGACGAACTCGGCACCAAGATCTGGTTCACCTTCACCATCGAAGGCAGCACCGACCACACCTTCACCGCCAACCAGGCCTACGGGTACTCCTCGGCGACCCCGCCGTACGACCTGTTCTACGGGACCGGGGTACCGGGAACGATCGTGCAGATCGTGTCCGAGTACGGATCCGGCTCGGTGGTGGTCGGCGACGCCGGGCAGTGGGAGGTCACCGTCGAGTTCCCCGGCGCCCCGGTGGGCGCTCCCTTCCCGGTGAAGGCCAAGGACGCCGCCGGCGCCCGGATCGTGTTCTCCTTCGAGCGGACCGGCTGACCGGGGCGGCCTCCCGCCGCCCCGGCCGCCGCTCAGTTCGGGTAGCCGCCGGAACCGCCCTCGATCGAGGGGCCGGCCACCACCGGATGGTCCGGGTCGTCGTTGATCACCAGGAAGTCCGCCCGCTCCCGCGGACGGCACTCGCCGAGGTAGAGATCCTGACCGGGGAGATAGCGAGATCGATAGCGTCCCAGCAGCGCCTCCGGGGTGCCCGACCGGGGAGCGTCCCGTTCGATCGCCCGCAGCAAGGCCGTCTCGGGCGAGCATTCGACGAACACGACGAGGTCCCAGCAGTCCTCCAGTTCGGGCCGGAGGAGGAAGACCCCGTCGAAGAGGAGGACGGCGTCCGGGTCGGCGTGGTGCTCGGGGGACTCGACCGGGAGATCGGATGCCTCGTCGAACACCGCCGTCCGGTACCGCCGGTCGCCGCCGGGGCCCAGCGGGTCGAGCAGGACCCGGCGCAGGGCCTCGAGGTCGAAGGAATCGCGGTAGTACCCCTCGGGGGACTCCCGCCCCAGCCGGTACCGCTCCAGCCGGGGGCGATGGAAGCCGTCGATCGACGCCCGGATCACCGGGAATCCCCGGGCGGCGACGAGGCCGGCGAGATCGTCGGCGAGGGTGGACTTGCCGGCGGCATCGATGCCGTCCACGGCGACCCGGACGGGGTGGGACCGCCGCACGGCGGCGACGGCATCGGCGAGATGCTCGAGCACGGCGCGCCGTTCTGATCTCATGCCCGCAACGGTAGGAAATCGCGGCCGACGGCGCCATCGGAATGCCCCGGTGCCGTCACCACCCCATTTTGAGATCCGCCTCGAAGTCCTCGGTCGGAGCCCGGTCGGCGGGCCGCCGATCCCAGCGAGCCGTGGCGAGGCCGGCTCCTCCGTGGGTGATCGGCCTGGGGGCGATCGACTCCCATTGCGAGCGCCGCCGCCGATTCCGGCGACGCGCCGCGTGAGCGGCGAGGCCGGTGGCGACGACGAGCAGGGCACCGGCGGCGATCGTCGCCGGCAGCGGGCTGGGAGGGTACACCCACCACAGCCGGCCGGCCCCCAATCCGTACACGATCAGGAGGTTGCGCAGCGCGTCGTCACGCCTGAATCCGGGATATCGGGGGCCCGGGAATCCGGCCGGCCGCTTCCCGGCCGCGTGCAACCGACGCGCGCCCGCCGGTGTTCTGGTAGACGAGAAACCAATGCACGACGATCTCACCACCCGCCTGGCAGCCGATCTCGACGAAGCCTTCCCCGACCTGGTGCGCCTCGTCCAGGACGGCGTGTACTCGGGAGTGCTCAGGATGACCGGCAACCCGGCGGACGCCGAGGACGTCACCCAGGAGGCCCTGGTGCGCGCCTACCGGGCACTGCGCGGCTATCCGCCGGAGCGCATCCGTGCGCTCCGCCCGCAGGGTTGGATCTGGACCATCGCCGCCAACCTGTGCCGCAACCGAGCCCGGGCACGCTCCCGCCGGCCGGAGACCGCCCTCCCGGCCGGGATCGACGCCGTCGAGGACCGGCGGGCCGGCACCGAGGAGCAGGCGGTCGGCTCGCTCGACCGGGAGCGCCTGGCCGGCCACCTCGCCGCCCTCCCGTGGCCGATGCGGGCCGCCGTCGTGCTGCGTCACGTGGTCGGCCTCGGGTATCCCGAGATCGCCGCCGCCCTGGACCGCCCCACCGGCACGGTGAAGGCCGACGTCCATCGCGGCCTGGGCCGGCTGCGGGCCGCCGTCGAGAGCGAGGAGCGCACCGCATGAGCGACCGTCTCACCACCGAACTCGCCGGACTCTCCGAAGGCGCCCCGCCGGCGGTGCTGCCTGCGGTGCTGCTGCGCACCGGACTGGCCGACGGCTACGTGCGCCGCCGAGGGCCGATCGGGCCGGTGTTCGTGGCCTTCGGCGACCGGGGTGTCTCCCTGGTCGACCTCGCCGGCGACCCGGCGCGGTTCGAAGCGGCGGCCCGGGCGCGGCTCGGCCGGCCGGTGCTGCCGGCGGATCCTCCCCCGGCCCTGGCGGCCGCCGTCGACCGGGCCATCACGTCGGGCCGCCCCGGCCGTCTCGGCCTCGACCTCGGACGTCTGAGCGACTTCCAGACGGCCGTGCTTCACAAGGCGGCCGAGATCCCGCGCGGCGAGGTGCGCTCCTACGGCTGGGTCGCCGCCGAGATCGGCCGGCCCGGGGCCGTCAGGGCGGTCGGGTCCGCCCTCGCCGGCAATCCGATCCCGCTGATCGTGCCCTGCCACCGGGTGGTCCGCTCCGACGGCACGCTCGGTCGGTACTCCCTCGGCGGGGCGGCCAACAAGCCGCGTCTGCTGGAGGCGGAAGGGGTCGACGTCGAGGGCCTCCGCAAGTTGTCCCGGCGAGGGGTCCGCTACCTGGGAAGCGCCACGACCGGGATCTTCTGCCACCCGACCTGCCGGCACGCCCGCCGGATCACCGACCGCCACCGCGTCGAGTTCGCCACGGTTCGCGACGCCGAGTCGCGCGGCTTCCGGCCGTGCCGGGACTGCCGGCCGCACGCCGCCTGAGGACTTCCGCCGGCACCGGCCCGTGCCTTTTGACACCGTCGCGAGCCCGGTGGGATGATCCGCCCGGCCGAGTACCCGGAGGTCGCGATGGAGGCGTACGAGGGCAAGGCGAAGATCGTCCGGATCGTCGGCGAGGACGACGTCGAGATCTTCTACAAGGACGACGCGACGGCCTTCAACGGCCAGAAGCACGAGCAGTTCGCCGGTAAGGGGGCACTGAACAGCCGGATCACCGAACTGCTCTTCCGCTACCTCGAGGACAGGGGAGTCCCCACCCACCATCGCGGCCGCCTCGACGAACGCACCCTGGCGGCCCGCCGCGTGCGGATCGTCCCGCTCGAGGTGGTCGTCCGCTTCCTGGTCGCCGGATCACTCGAGAAGCGGACCGGCCTCGACTACCTCACCCCCTGCGACCCCCCGATCGTCGAGTTCTACTACAAGCGCGACGACCTCGGCGACCCACTGCTCAACGACGAGCACATCAGGCTGCTCGGCCTGGCGACCGAGGCCGAAGTCTCCGAGTTGGGCGCCCGGTCGGTGGCGGCGGCCCGGCACCTGCAGTCACTCTTCGCCCGGGCGGGCATCGACCTCGTCGACCTCAAGTTCGAGTTCGGGCGAACCCCGGATGGGCTGCTGCTCGCCGACGAGATCTCTCCCGACACCTGCCGGTTCCGCGACGCCGCGACCGGCGAGATCCTCGACAAGGACCTCTTCCGGTTCGGCAAGGGCGACCTGGTCGCCGGCTATCGCACGCTACTGGAGCGCCTCGAAGCGGCGCTCCCCGGAGCCGTCTGACGTGGCCCGCTACCGGGTCTCGGTGCTCGTCCGGCCCCGCCCCGGGGTCATGGACCCGCAGGCGGAGGCGGTCGGGGAGAGCCTCGGCTCACTGGGATACCCCGGCATCGAGGTCGAGTGGGTGGGCCGCACCCTCACGATGGTGCTCGACGCGCCCGACCGGGCGGCGGCCCGGGCGACCGCCGACGACATGTGCGCCCGAATCCTCGTCAACCCCAACCTGGAGACCCACGAAATCACCGTGACGGCCGCCGGGGACGGGCCGGGGTGAACGCCGCCCCACCGGCCGCCGTCATCGTCTTTCCGGGGTCGAACGGCGACCGCGATCTGTTCGAGACCTTCGAACGCGCCGGTTTCGCTCCCGCCTACCACCTCTCGTCGGAGCCCCTGGAGCCGGGCGTACGGGTCGCCGGCCTGCCGGGCGGCTTCTCCTACGGGGACTACTGGCGGGCGGGGATGCTCGCCAGCCAGGCGCCGGCGGTGCGCAGCCTCCCCGATCTCGTGGCGCGGGACGGACTGGTGCTCGGCATCTGCAACGGCTTCCAGATCCTCGTGGAATCCGACCTGCTGCCGGGGGCACTCGCCGGGAACGCCCCGCCCGGGTTCCGGCACCGCTGGCTGGAGGTCGAGACGACGCCGGCGGCCGCCGGGCCGTGGTTCTCCGGCATCGCGGCCGGGACCGTGCTCCGAATGCCGATGGCACACGGCGAGGGCCGCTACCTGCACCCCGACGGGCCGGGAGCGATCGCCGGCCGGATGCCGCTCCGCTACCGGGCCAATCCCAACGGGTCGATGGCCGACGCCGCCGCCCTGCTCGACGAATCCGGCCGGATCCTCGGTGTCATGCCCCACCCGGAACGGGCCTCGGAGCCCGACATCGGTTCGGACGACGGCATGGCGCTGTTCCGGTCGGCCCGGGCGTGGCTCGAGGGGTCGGGTTGACCGATCCTGCGGCCGTCGCCGCCGACCTGGGCCTGACGCCCCGGGAGTACGCGGCGATCTGCGACGGTCTGGGCCGCGCTCCGAACCGGGTGGAGGTGGGGATCTTCGCCGGGATGTGGAGTGAGCACTCCTCCTACAAGTCCACGGGGCGGCTCCTGGCCACGCTGCCGCGCGACGGCGAAGGGCTCCTCGCCGGCCCCGGTTCGCATGCCGGATGCGTGGACGTCGGCGAGGGCTGGGCGGTCGCGTTCAAGGTGGAGAGCCACAACCACCCCTCGGCGGTCGAGCCGTACCAGGGAGCGGCCACCGGCGTCGGCGGCATCCTGCGGGACGTGGTCGCCCAGGGTGCCCGTCCGTGCGCCGTGATGGACTCGCTCTGCTTCGGGGAGCCGGGCGAGGGCCGGACCGACTTCCTCGTCGACGGGGTGGTCGGGGGCATCGCCGGCTACGGCAACAGCTACGGGGTGCCCAACGTCGGCGGGCGGACGGTGTTCGACCGCCGCTACGCCGGGAACCCGCTGGTGAACGCCCTCGCCGCCGGCCTGGTCCGCCACGACGGCCTCCGCACTGCCGCCGCACGGGGAACCGGCAACGCAGTCCTCTACGCCGGCGCCCGCACCGGGCGCGACGGGATCCTCGGAGCGGCCTTCGCATCGGAGGAACTCGAGGCCGAGCACACCGCCCGGCGCTCCCACGTGCAGGTGGGCGACCCGTTCGCCGGCAAGAAGCTGATGGAGGCGATGCTGTCGTTCGGGCCGGACGACGGGCTGGTCGCCTGCCAGGACATGGGGGCGGTCGGGATCACCTGCGCGATGTGCGAGATGGCCGCCGCCGGCGGCGTCGGCCTCGAGATCGACCTCGACCTCGTGCCGCTGCGGGAACCCGGAATGGACGCCTCCGACATCCTCCTGTCGGAGTCCCAGGAACGCTTCCTGCTCGTGGTCGAAGCGGAGCGGGAAGAGTCCGCCCTCGACCACTTCCGGCGCCACGGCGTGCACGCGGCCGTGGTCGGGCGGGTCTCCGACACCGGCAGGGTCCGGGTGCGCCACGGCGGAGAGGTCGTCGCCGACGTCCCCGCCGCCCTGGTCGCCGACGGCGCCCCGCCCGCCGGGTGGAAGGCCGCCGACGTCCTCCCGGCGGCCGCCCCGTATCCGCCCTTCTCGCCGCCGTCCGACCTCGGGGCGGTGCTGCGGACGCTGCTCGCCGATCCCGACATCGCCGACGCCGGGTGGATCACCGGCCGGTACGACGCCACGGTCGGCAATCGCACCGTGCGCGGGCCCGGAGAAGCAGAGGCAGCGGTGCTCAAACTCCCCGGGTCGCGGCGCGGCTTCGCGTTGGTCATCGAGAACCGCGGGGATGCCTGTGCCGTCGACCCGTACCTCGGGACCCTGGCGTGTCTGGGCGCCGCCCGGCGCGACCTCGCCTGTGCCGGCGCCGACCTCGTAGCGATCACCGACGGCATCAACCACGGGTCTCCCGGCGACCCGGTCGAGTTCCGGCGCCTCACCGAAGTCGTCCGGGCGCTCGGCGACGGTCTGCGGCGCCTGGGGATCCCGGTCACCGGCGGCAACGTCTCCCTGTACAACGAATCCCCGCTCGGAGCGATCCCGCCGACGCCGATGATCGGCGCCCTCGGCATCGTCGACGACGTCACGGCCGTGCCCGGATGGCGGATCACCGACGGCGAGTCCATCCTGCTGTTCGGAGAGGTGCGCGACGTCCCGGCCCACAGCCGCTACGGCCACATCGTCACCGGCTCACTCGAGGGCCATCCCCCGGCGGTGGACCTCGAGGCCGAGGACCGACTGGCCCGTTTCCTGCTCGGCGCCGTCGGGCGCATCCGCGGGGCGAAGGCCACCGGGACCGGCGGACCGGCGGTGGCGCTCGCCAAGCTGTGCCTGCACTCCGGGGTGGGGGCCCGGGTCTCGCTGCCGGCGGCCGGACGGCCCGACTGGGTGCTGTTCGGGGAGTACCCCGCCCAGGTGTGGGCGACCGCCCCGCCCGACGAGGCCGCCGCGATCGCCGCCGGGGCAGCGGCCGCCGGGATCCCCTGCCGGGTGGCGGGAACCGCCGGAGGGGGACGCCTCGTCGTCGAGGGGTGGCTCGACGAACCGCTCGAGGCGCTCGCCGCCGCGTTCTCCGGGGGTCGCCCGTGACCTCGCGAGGCACCATCGGCGAGGCGTGCGGGATCGTGGCGGTCTTCCACCCGGACGGCGCAGTGCCGCTCGCCCACCGGGCCCTGTTCTCGCTCCAGCATCGCGGCCAGGAGGGCGCCGGGCTCGCCTCGTGGGACGGCGACCTCCACCTCGAGCGCAAGCACGGGCTCGTCACCGAGGGCCTGCCGATCTACCGGGTCAAGGACATGCCGGGGACCCTGGCGATCGGGCACTGCCGCTACTCGACGGTGCCGGTGGAGCGCAGCCAGAACCTCCAGCCCTTCGCCGCGACCACGCCCTACGGCCGGCTGGCCGTGGGGCACAACGGGAACCTGTCCAATGCCGACCGGCTGCGGGCCGAGCTCGAGGCGGCCGGCTCGCTGATGTCCACCTCGATGGACACCGAACTGCTGGTCCACCTCATCGCCCGTTCCGGATCTCCCGACTTCGAGGGGGCCCTCCGGGCGATGGCGCAGCGAGTCGAGGGGGCCTACTCGCTCACGATGCTGCTCGAAGGCCGGTTGTTCGGGCTGCGGGACCCACACGGCATCCGCCCGCTGGTGCTGGGCCGGATGGAGCGGGGCTGGGTGCTGGCGTCGGAGACCTGCGCTCTCGAGATCGTCCACGCCGAGTACGAACGGGAGGTCGAGCCCGGCGAGCTCGTGGAGATCGGGCCCGGCGGCGTGCGATCCTCTCAGTTGCTGGAGGGGCGATCTCCCGCCCCGTGCGTGTTCGAGTTCGTCTACTTCGCCCGGCCGAATTCGCTGGTGTTCGGCCGTTCGGTGTACGCCGCCCGCACCGCCATGGGCGAGGAACTCGCCCGCCGGGACGCCGCCGACGCCCGCCCCGACGTCGTGGTCCCCGTCCCCGATTCCGGGGTGCCGGCGGCGATCGGGTACGCCAGGGAGAGCGGCGTTCCCTATGCCGGGGCGATCCTGCGCTCCCACTACGTGGGACGGACGTTCCTGCTCCCGGATCAGGACTCCCGCCGCAACGGCATCCAGCTGAAGCTGTCGGTGATCCGGGAAGCGGTGGCCGGAAAGCGGGTGCTGCTCGTCGACGACTCGATCGTGCGCGGCAACACCTCGCGGGAGATCGTCGCCATGCTGCGGGAATCGGGGGCCTCCGAGGTGTGGCTCCGGGTCGCCTCACCGCCGATCGCCTGGCCCTGCTACCTCGGCGTCGACTTCCCCGACCGCGACGAGCTCGTCATCAACACGGTCGGGACGGTCGCCGGGGTCCGCGAATTCCTCGGGGTCGACGACCTGCGGTACCTGTCGCTCGACGGCCTCCGCCGGGCCACCGGAGGGATCGCCGTCTGCGACGCCTGCATGACCGGGGACTACCCGGTATGAGCGAGGACCTCACCTATCGCAGGTCCGGCGTCGACGTCGAAGCCGCAGACCGCCTCGTCGCCCGGATCTCCGGGCTCGCCGCCGCCACCCACGGGCCCGAGGTCGAGCCGGGACCGGCCGCCTTCGCCGGGCTCTACCGCCTCCCCGGCGGGGATCTGCTGGCGGCGACCTGCGACGGCGTCGGCACAAAGCTGCTGATCGCCCGGGAGGCCGGTCGCTTCGAGGGGATCGGACGGGACCTCGTTGCGATGAACGTCAACGACCTGCTCCCGGTGGGTGCCCGCCCCCTGTTCTTCCTCGACTACGTCGCAGCCGGTGCCCTCGAGGCCGAACCGGTCGCGGCGGTGGTGGCCGGCGCCGCAGCGGCGTGCAGGGAGGTCGGGTGCGCCCTGCTGGGCGGCGAGACGGCCGAGATGCCCGGCCTCTACGGCCCGGGCGACCTCGACGTCGCCGGGTTCGCGGTCGGCCTCGTGGACCAGCAGCGTCGGCCCGACCCGGCCGGGCCCCGGCCCGGCGATCGGGTGATGGCGCTCCCCTCGTCGGGCATCCACGCCAACGGGCTGTCGCTGGCACGGGCTGCGCTGCTCGACCGAGCGGGCCTGCGCCTCGACGAGCACGTGCCGGAGCTGGGCAGGGCCCTCGCCGACGAGCTCCTCGAACCGACCGCCCTCTACCCCGGCCCGGTGCTCGAAGCCCCTCCCGGCCGGATCGGGGCGCTCGCCCACGTCACCGGGGGCGGCCTGGCAGGCCGGGGCCGGGCGATGCTGCCGGAGGGCCTCCGCATGCATCTCGATCCGGGACGCTGGACGAGACCCCCGATCTTCGGCCTCATCGAGGGAGCCGGCCCGGTCTCCGGCGCCGAGATGGCCGCCACGTTCAATCTCGGGCTCGGGTTCCTGGCAGTCGTCGACCCGGCGGCAGCCCCCGCCTGGGAAGGCTCCGGATGGCTGCCGGTCGGCGAGGTCCGGCCGGGTGAGCGGGGGGTGAGCCTCGATGGCTGAGCGTCCCCGATTCGCGATCTTCGCCTCCGGCCGCGGCTCGAACGCCGAGGCCCTCATGGACCTCTTCGAGTCGGACGACGTCGCCGCCGACCTCGTGCTCGTGCTGAGTAACGCGGCGGGCGCCCCGGTGATCGACAAGGCGGCCGCCCGTCGGCATCCGACGGCCGTGGTTCCCCACACCGGGCTGAGCCGGGCCGAGCACGAAGCCCTCGTCCTCCGGGAAGTCGAGGAACGCCGGGCCGGCCACATCCTGCTGGCGGGGTACATGCGGATCCTGTCCCCGGCGTTCCTGGCTGCCTTCGGAGGGCGGATCCTCAACATCCACCCGGCACTGCTCCCCGAATTCCGGGGACTCGACGCCCCGCGCCGCCAGTGGGAGGCCGGGGTCTCCGAGGCGGGCGCCACCGTCCACTTCGTCGACGACGGTGTGGACACCGGGCCGACCCTGCTGCAGGGACGCATCGCGGTGCGCGGCGACGAGGGGCCCGACGAATTGGCCCACCGGATCCTCACCGAGGTCGAACACCGCATCTACCCGGAAGCCGTCCGCCGCTTCGTCGCGAGCCTCGAGGAAGAGCCGTGAGAGTGCTCGTCGTCGGGGGCGGCGGCCGGGAGCACGCCGTCTGCCGGGCGCTGGCCACCGGCCCCGGGGCGATCGAGATCCTGGTGGCCCCCGGCAACCCGGGGACCGCCGCCCTGGGACGCAACCTGCCGGTCCCGGCCGGAGACGTCGACGGCCTGGTCGCAGCCGCCCGGGCCGAGGACGTGGACCTCGTGGTACCGGGCCCGGAGTTGCCGCTCACCCTCGGGCTGGGAGATGCCCTGGCCGCCGCCGGCATCCCGTGCTGCGGTCCGCTCGCCGAACCGGCCCGGCTCGAAGGGTCGAAGGCATTCACGCGGGAGATCGGGCTCGCCGCCGGGGTGGACACCCCCCGCTTCCGGGTCGTGAACGACCACGCCGGGATCGACGCCGCCCTGGCGGCGTTCGACGAGACCCCGGTGGTGAAGGCCGACGGCCTCGCCGCCGGAAAGGGAGTGTTCCTGCCCGACGACACCGACGGGTGCCGTGCCGCGATCGCCTCGCTCCTCGACGGGGCCCTCGGCGAGGCCGGACGGACCGTGGTCGTCGAGGAGCGCCTGACCGGCACCGAGGCCTCGCTCTTCTATGCCGTCGACGGCACCCGGACGGTGCTGCTCCCCCATGCCCGGGACCACAAGCGGCTGCTCGACGGCGGCAGGGGCCCGAACACCGGCGGCATGGGGGCGATCAGCCCCAACCCCGACCTCGACGACACGGTGGTCGCCCGGGTGACCGAGGTCCTGATCGCGCCGGTTCTCGATCACCTCGCCGGCCTGGGCCGGCCGTACCGCGGCTTCCTGTACGCCGGAGTGATGCTCACGGCTGCAGGCCCACGGCTCCTCGAATTCAACGTGCGGCTCGGGGATCCCGAGGCCCAGGGCGTCCTCCCGCGCCTACCGACCGGGGCGTTCGCCGCCCTGGCCGAGTCGATTGCCCGGGGCCGGCTCGACACGTCACCGATCGCCTTCGATCCGAGGCCGACGACGACCGTCGTGATGGCGGCCCACGGGTATCCCGACCATCCCCGGCGGGGCGATCCGATCACCATCGAGCCGTGGGTCGATGGGCCGGACCGCTGGGTGGACCAGGCCGGCACGCGCGCCGAAGACGGCCGGCTGGTCACCGCCGGAGGCCGGGTGCTGGCGGTGGTCGCCCGGGGGGCGACGCCGGAGGCGGCGGGCGCCGCCGCCTACGAGGGAGTCTCCGGGATCCGCTGGGACGGGGCACACCATCGAACGGACATCGGGACGACGGAGGGACCGTAATGAGCGCAGCACTGGTATCGATCGTGATGGGATCGGCGTCGGACCGGGAGCAGATGGCGGCCTGCAGCACCGCTCTCGACCGGTTCGGGATCGCCCACGAGGTCCGCATCCTGTCGGCACACCGCACCCCCGACGAGGCGACCGCCTACGCCGCCGGCCTCGAAGGGCGGGGGGTCCGGGTCGTGGTGGCCGGTGCCGGGATGGCGGCTCATCTCCCCGGCGTGCTCGCCGCCCACACCCGGCTCCCGGTCATCGGGGTGCCGCTGTCGGCGGGAGCGCTCCAGGGATTCGACGCCCTGCTCTCCATCGTCCAGATGCCCGGGGGTGTCCCGGTGGCAACGGTGGGCATCGGTGCGGCAGGGGCCAAGAACGCCGGGTTCCTCGCGGCCCGCATCCTGTCCCTGGGCGACCCGGCTCTCCGGGAGCGGATGGAAGCGGTCGTCGCCGACGACCGGGAGCGGGTGCTGGCGGCCGACCGGGAAGCGCAGGCCGGCGGATAGGGCTCAGCAGTCCCGCCACTCCTCGGAGCGCCGGGCGAGGGCGGCGGCGATCGCCTCCCGGGCCGCCCGATAGGCGTCGATGTCCCGACCGTGCGGATCCGGGACGTCCCGCCCGTCGGGGTCGAGCAGGACCACCTTCCCGCCCAGGCCGGGGTCCGTCTCGAGGAGCGTCCGGCGCTGCGCCTCGGTCATGACATAGATGTGATCGACGGCCGACCCCGCCCGTGGCGTGAACGGGATTGCGGCGTGAGCGCTGAGGTCGAGGCCGATCTCGGCCGCCGCCGCCGTGGCCCCCGCGCTCGCCGGCGCACCCTCGGCCGCCCGCAGCCCGGCGCTGCCGAACTCGATCGATTGGTCGGCTCGGGCCCGATCCCGGGCGATGGCCTCCGCCATCGGGGAGCGGCAGGTGTTGCCCGTGCAGACGAAGAGGATCCGGCGGCCCATGCGATGTCCGGCTGAGTCAACCACGGTTCACCCGAGGGTGCCGTGGCTCAGACGGCCTCCGACCTTCGGACCACGATGCCAAAATCTCGTTCCAGTGCCCGGGCCCCTGAGGTGGTGACGTACCACGCCGCCCCGCGGCCGGACCCCTCGCGCACCACCCAGCCCCGGGCGATGCAGAAGGCGAGGAATCCGCCGCCGACCGCGTACGGGCTGATGCGGTAGCGCGATTCGGTGGGGCGGGCAGCCCTGCCCGGTTCGATCATGCTCATACCCCCGTCCTTCTCACCCAGGATGTCACGGTTCGCGACCACCACAAGGGGCAAACGGCCGTTTCCCGTCGCTCCCGGCCGTACCCTTCAGGCGGATCCCGTCGGTAACCGATGTGTGACGGTGATGTGAGCGAACCCGCCCGGGAGCAACCGTACGGAGACGAAGCCTTCGCTTCGATCCTCGAGGCCGCCCGAGCAGGGGCGGACTGGGCCTGGTCCCGACTCTACCGGGACCTCGCCGGCCCCGTGCTCGGGTATCTGCGCGGCCGGGGCGCCGACGACCCGGAGGACCTCCTCGGCGAGGTCTTCCTGCAGGTGGCCAGGAACATCGGCACCTTCGAGGGCGGCGAGCGAGCCTTCCGGTCCTGGGTGTTCACCGTGGCGCACCACCGGGTGATCGACGAGCGCCGCTACCGCGGCAGGCGCCCCGTCGTCCTCACGGGCGATCCGCCGCCGGCGGTGACCGCAGGCGACGTGGAGCAGGAGGCACTCGATCGCCTCGGCACCGACCGGGTGGTGGACCTGCTCGATCGCCTCAGCCCCGATCAGCGGGATGTGCTGCTGCTGCGGATCGTCGCCGGCCTCACCATCGAGGAAGCCGCCCGGATCGTCGGCAAGCGGATCGGGGCGGTGAAGGCCCTCCAGCGTCGCGGGCTCGAAGCCCTGCGGCGCAGGATCGGAGAGAAGGGCGTACCCCTATGAGCCGGCCGGACGGTTACGGGGGTGACATGCGCGGAGACGAGCACCTCAACCACGACGACGTCGAGGCCCTGCTGAACGGGGAGACCCCGGCCGGCCTCGAGTCGCTCGGCGCCCTGGTCGACGACCTGCGATCGCTGGCGACGGCCGCCGTCCCGGTGGAGACGGCGGGCCGGCACATCGCTGCAGCCGCCGAGGTCGCCCGCTCCGCCCGCCCGGCCGCCGCCGCCGCCCCGGTGGGCGCGACGGCCCGACCGAGAAGGACGAGGCGCACCGTGTTCGCAGGAATCACCTCAACGCTCGCAGGGAAGATCCTTGCCGGAACCGTCATCGCTGCGGCGGCCACCGGCGGCGCCGCCGCAGCCGGCGTGCTCCCCGAACCCATCCAGGAGTTCGTCCAGAACCGGGTGATGGGCAACGAGGAGATGGATCGGCTCATGGAGCAGGCCAGGCAGCAGGACCAGATCCGGCTGCAGGATCCGGCCGGAGACCCCGACCAGGTCCAGACGCAAACGAGGGATCAGGACCAGACCCGGACCCACGACCAGCAGCAGACCCGTCTCGAGGACGGACAACAGAGCCAGGGCGACGAACCCGCCCAGAACCAGTACGGGAACGGCGAACCCTCCGACGAACCCGCCCAGAACCAGTACGGGAACGGCGAACCCTCCGACGAACCCGCCCAGAAC
>Ga0316576_10001224_pt1 | contig 13574 bp, 13 predicted proteins | sample S0NA_FD_203075 | JGI IMG/M metagenome (GOLD analysis project Ga0316576, IMG submission 203075) | Rhizosphere microbial communities from salt marsh grasses in Alabama, United States - S0-2_050615r3r5 | ecosystem: Host-associated > Plants > Roots > Rhizosphere | place: USA: Alabama | collected... | reverse complement strand
CGGGGGCAGAGCTTCATCTATCTGATGATCAACCAGCCGCTGATGGTGCCCGAGATCGTGACGGCGGTGGCGCTCTTGATCTTCTTCGCCTCGGTGAAGCTTGCGACCGGCTATCAGGGGCTCGGCTATCTGATCGCGGCGCATGCGGCCTTTTGCATCCCCTTCGCCTATCTGCCGATAAGGGCGCGGCTGGAGGGGATGGACCGCACGCTGGAAACGGCGGCGGCCGATCTCTACGCCACGCCCTGGCAGAGCTTTCGCCATGTGACGCTGCCGCTGCTGATGCCGGGGATCCTCGCCGGTGCGATGCTGGCCTTCGTGACCTCGCTCGACGACGTGGTGATCACGCTCTTCGTCAAGTCCGCGGGGCAGGATACGCTGCCCACCTACATGCTGGCGCAGATCCGCCGCTCGGTCTCGGCCGAGATGAACGCGATCTCGACGCTGCTTCTGGTGCTGACCGTCGCGCTGTTGACGATGTTCTTTCTGCTGACGCGCAAACGGGGCTGAGCCCGAGACGAAACCCCAAAAGACGACCAACACGGAGGATAGGATGAAGACGACACTTGCCGCACTGGCCCTGCTGATGACGGGCACAGCGATCGCCCGCGCCGAAGGAGAGCTGCAGCTCTACAATTGGGGCGATTACACCAGCCCCGAATTGATCAAGAAGTTCGAGGACGAGACCGGCATCAAGGTCACGATCACCGATTACGACAGCAACGACATGGCGCTGGCCAAGATCGAGGCGGGCGCGCATGGGTTCGATCTGATCGTGCCGTCGAATTCCTGGGTGCAGATCTATCGCGAGAAGGGGCTGATCCAGGAGCTTGACCTGTCGAAGCTGCCGCATCATGGGAACATCGCCGAACAGTGGATGACGGTGCCCTGGGACGAGGGGCGGACCTACACGATCCCCTGGCAATGGGGCTCGACCGGGGTCGCGGTGAACGTGACCGCCTATGACGGCGACATCAACACCTCGGCGATCTTCATGGACCCGCCGGAGGAACTGGTCGGCAAGGTCAACGTCACGCCCGAGATGAACGACGTGATGTCGCTGGCGCTGTGGTATGTGGGCGGCGAGCCCTGCACCGAGGATACCGAGGTGCTGAAGAAGGCCCGCGACGCGCTGATGGCGGCCAAGCCGAAATGGATGTCGATGGATTACGGCATGACCGAGAAGATGGCGGCCAACGACGTGCTGGCCTCGGTCTACTGGAACGGCGCGATCTTCCGCGCCCGGCTGAAGAATGCGGACGTGCATTACGGCTATCCGAAAGAGGGCTATCCGCTGTGGATGGATTCCGTCGCGCTTCTGTCGGATGCGAGCAATGTCGAGGAGGCCTACAAGTTCCTCGACTTCATCATGATCCCCGAGAATGCGGCGATGATCTCGTCCTTCGCGCGTTATGCGAACGGCATCGCGGGGTCCGAGGAATTCATGCCCGAGGATATGAAGACCGCCCCCGAGATCAACGTGCCGGATGACCTGAAGGCCGCGGGGCATTTCCTGCCGACCTGCTCGCAGACGGCGCAGGAATACTACACCGCGATCTGGACCGAGCTGCAGAAATGACGATGCGCGGGGCCCTGCGGGGCCCCGCCCCCTGCGCCGGCGCGGAGCAGAAGGCGAGATCAGAAGCCCGAGAAGACCATGTCGAGGGCGCCCTTGATCTCGTAATCCTGCGCCGAGAGATCGGCGACCGCCGCGCCTTTCAGCAGGCCCGAGGGCACCGCGGCCATCTCTGCGGTATGCAGGACATGGGCGACGCCGTCGATCCCGAGGATCGGCTCGAGCCGCCCGATGGGCTGAGGTCCCTGGGCCAGCGGGAAGAGCGGCGCGACGACCCGGGTGCCGGTGTCGATGAGATCGGATTGCAGGTCGAGCAGCAACCGCCCCCCGGCGATCCGGTAGACGTGGAACTGCGCCATCACTCGGTCTTGAGGATCTGGAGGTCGGCGAGCGGCGTGCCGTTGGCCTCGATCCAAGCGCGGCGCTCGGCGATCGCCGCGGCGTTCTCCGCGGCCCAGGCGGAGGCGCGCGCTTCACGGACCGCCCGGGCGAGCGCCTCGTCGCTGATCGCCGAGACGTTGAGCCCAAGGGCCCGCGCCGCCGCGACATTCTCGGCGGTCAGCGTCACGTTGGTCCGTTTCTTTTGGCCCGAGGCGCGAGGCATGGCACACTCCTGATACGCATCGAATATGCGCTTTCGGGCGCTGTGGCGCAAGCCGCGCGGGGGTGTCTCCGGCCGCGCCGGTGCCGCGCGCCTGCGTCAGGCGCGGCCGTCCAGCGCCCCGAGCGCGCCGTAGAGGTCGGGCCGGCGGTCGCGGAACACCCCCCAACTGCGCCGCAGCGCCGCCGCCTCGTCGAGATCGAAGCGGACGACGGCCACCGCCTCGTCCGTCCGTCCCGCGCGGGCCGCGACCTGTCCGGTCGGCCCCGCGACGAAGGAACTGCCGTAGAAGGTCACCTCGGTCCCGCCCTGCACCTCGCGCCCGATCCGGTTCGCCGCGGCGAGCGGCACGATATTGGCCGCCGCATGGCCGCACATCGTGGTCTCCCAATGCGGCTGGCTGTCATAATCCGGCGCCGGCGGCTCCGAGCCGATGGCGGTGGGGTAGAGGAGCATCTCGGCGCCCATCAGCACCATCGCCCGCGCCGCCTCGGGGAACCACTGGTCCCAGCAGATGCCGACGCCGAGGCGGCCGAAGGCGGTGTCCCAGACGCGAAATCCGGTGTCGCCCGGCGAGAAGTAGAACTTCTCCTCATAGCCGGGGCCCTGCGGGATGTGGCTCTTGCGGTAGAGCCCGAGGATGCGCCCGTCGGCGTCGATCACCGCGACCGAGTTGAAGAAGGCAGGCCCCGCCCTCTCGAAAAACGATACCGGCAGCACGATCCCCAATTCCCGGGCCACGGCCGAGAAGCGGGCGACCAGCGGATTTGCCTCGAACGGATGGGCCCAGTCGAACCAGGCCGGATCCTCGGTCTTGCAGAAATAGGGACCTTCGAAAAGCTCCTGCAGCACGATCACCTGCCCGCCCTCGGCCGCGGCGCGGCGCACCAGCGCTTCGGCCCTCTCGGCATTGGCCTGCCGGTCGTCGGTGCAGGCGAACTGGGTGACGGCGATGGCAACCTCACGCATCCTCGAACCCCTCCAGCACGTTCACGGTGTTGATCCCGATCGCCTCGACCGCATAGCCGCCCTCCATGCAGAACACGGTGGGCAGGCCGAGCCCGCCGATCCTGCGTCCCGCATCCGTGAAATCGGGGCTGTCGAGCCTGAAGAAGCTGATCGGATCGTCCCTGTAGGCATCGACCCCCAGCGACACCACCAGCGCCTCGGCCCCGAAGGCGCGGATGCGGGCGATCGCCGCCTCCAGGGCCCCGGACCATCTTTCATAGCCGGTTCCCGGCGGCATCGGGTAATTCGCATTGGTGCCCTCGCCGGCGCCGTGGCCGGTCTCGTCGCGGTAGCCCAGGAAATAGGGAAACGCCTCTTCGGGCGCGCCGTGGAGCGACGCGAAGAAGACGTCGCCGCGGCGATAGAAGATGTCCTGGGTGCCGTTGCCGTGGTGGAAGTCGATATCGAGGATGGCCACGCGCCCGGCGCCAGCCCGGCAGAGCGCCTCGGCAGCGAGCGCGGCATTGTTGAGAAAGCAGAAGCCGCCATACATGTCGGCGGTCGCATGGTGGCCGGGCGGGCGGCAGAGCGCGAAGGCCGCCCGTGCGCCGCCTGCGACATGGGCCGCGGCGGCCTGGGCCGAGGCCGCCGAGGAAAGCGCCGCCGCCCATGTGCCGGCGGTGATCGCGGTCTCGGTCGAAAGCGCGTAATAGCCCGCCTTGCCGTCGATGTTGCGGGGCGGGCGGGCCATCTGCATCCGGCGCGCAGGAAAGCTGGCCGCCATGACCTCGCCCGAGAACCCTTCCTTCTTCCACTCCGACCACGCGGTTTCGAGGAAATCGAGATAATCGGGCGCGCAGAGCGCCCGGATCGGCGCCATGTCGGCCGGCCCGGGCGACTCGATGTCGAGAAACCGGCGCTCGCGCAGCCGGTCCAGCACGTATTCGATGCGGCTCGGCCGCTCGAACGGGGTCACGAACTGGCCGCCGAACAGCTCTGCCTGCGGGAAATGCCGGCGATGGTCTTCGCTGAAATAGACCTTCATCACGTCCCCTCGCGCCGGTCCCGACGAAACGGTCGAGAGACGCCCGGCGCCGGCGTCAGGATGCCGTGCTGCGAGGACGATGAGAAGCGCAATCCTGATGGGGCGGCCCGCGGCGTGTCCATCGGGAGAGGTTGACGCGGGGAGGGGCGTCTCAGCGGGCCGTTCCGCCTGGCCTTGCCTTCGGCCGGCTCCGCGGTGGCGGCACGGGTCCGCCCCGGCGGCTTTGACCGCCGGAGCGTTCCGTCGCAGAAACCATGTCAGCCCTCGACCTCGAACGGGCTGATCGCTTCGCCGAGCCGGGCGTCGCCGCTCTGCGCCCAGATGATCTGCACGCGGTCCCCGGCCTTCAGGGTGGGAAGCGCACGGTGCGGCCCGTTGAAGGAATAGGTGCTTCCGTCGTCGAGCGTCACCGAATTGGCGCCGACGCTCCTGATGACGCCGTTCGCGACCTGCGAGGCCGTCGAGCCGAGGGAATCGCCCATCAACCGGCCGCCCTCCTTGTGGTAGGCGATGCGGATCGTGTCGCCCGGACCGTAGGCGCTCATCTCGGAACGAACGGTCTGCGACGCGGCGAAGTGGTAGACGCGTCCGTCATTCAGCGTCACCGTGGAGGTCTGCGGATCCATCGACTTGATCTTGCCGAGGGCCTGGAGGTCGGAGGTTGCATTGATCTCAAGGCCGGCGCGGCCGCTGCCATCGGGACGCCAGACGATATGGACGGCGTCGCCGTTGCGGATGCCGTCGAGCGGGCTCGACGTGTCGATCCGTTGGAACCTGTAGCTGGTGCCGTCGCTCAGGGTCACCATGTTTCCGGTCTCGCTGAGGGATTTGACCGTGCCGATCGCGTCTTCGGCAAGGGCTGCGCTGCCTGCGCCGATCAGGGCGACGACGGCGAGGGAAACGAGAGATTTGCGCATTTTTCTGTCCTTTCTTTCCGCCCGAAAGCGGGTGAGGGGGTCGCTGCATCGGGGCGGGCCGAAGCGGCTGGGCCCCGTTGCGTCGATGACCTCAAGATGGGTCCGCAACCATGGGCCGCGCTTTCCCGAGCTTTACTTCCCTGTAAGCTCACGTCTTCTTGCCGCGGCGCGAGCGCTGGCGGCGCTTGCGGGCCCCGGATCGGGCCAACCGTCGCGCGATTTGCCTTTGGCGGAAACGGGCATAGCTTACGCGAAGGCTCGCGCGCGACATCGGCATGGCCCGCAGGGCCGTGGGCTGCGGTCGACGCGACCCTGAGAATGGAAACCAGCGTCAAGGCCAGTCGGATGGAACTCAACTCGGATTTCTCGCAGCGCGTCCTGGTGCATTCCGACGAGATGGAATGGCAGGCCTCGCCCTCGGCGGGCGTCGAACGAAGGATGCTTGACCGGATCGGCGGAGAGGTGGCGCGCGCCACGACCATTGTCCGGTTCGCGCCCGGCCACAGCTTTTCGGCGCATACGCATGGGGGCGGCGAGGAATTCGTGGTCCTCGACGGCATCTTTCAGGACGAGCACGGCGATTATCCGGCCGGAACCTATGTCCGTAATCCGCCGACGACGCGTCACACGCCGGGCTCGGATGGCGGATGCACCATCTTCGTGAAGCTCTGGCAATTCGACCCGGCGGATCGCAACCAGTTCCGAAAGGACATGGCCGGTGCGCTCGAACCGGCCGGGCCGGGGCTGCGCCGGGCCACGCTTCACAGCGACGCGCGCGAGAACGTGACCTACCTTGTCGCTGATGCCGGTGCCGCGATCGAGGTGGACGAACCCGGCGGGATCGAGCTGCTCGTGATCGACGGAGCCCTGACCGAGGGCGGCGAGGCGCTGCGCAAGGGGTCATGGTTGCGTCTGCCGGAGGGCGTGCCGCTGGCCGCCGTGGCCGGACGCGCCGGTGCCAAGCTCTGGATGAAGACCGGCCATCTGCGATTTGCCGCGGCGCCCGCTGTCTGATCCGGCCGCCAAGCGCCGCCTTCCACGAACTCCGGCCCCTCGATCCGTTGACGTCGGTCAATGACGGCAAGGGGCGATTGCACGCTAATCGGAGATTGGCGGTCAGTCCGTGGGTTTTCAATGAACAAGAAGAAGACATGGGCGCTGGCGATGAACGCCACGCATGCCCGCATCGTGCGAGCGCTGGAACGGACCGGAGAGGGGCTTCCGGCGGAACTGGTGCTCCGCTCCGAGAACAGGCATCTCAAGGACATCATGGCCGACAAGCCGGGGCGCAGCTTCACCTCGATGGGCGGCGGGCGGCGCTCGTCCATGGAATACGCCTCCGATCCGATCCGCGAGGACCAGCGCGAGTTCGTCCGGCAGGTGGTGCGCGTTCTGGAGACGCATCGCCTGGCGGGGGATTTCGACGCGCTTGCGGTGTTCGCCGCGCCGGCCGTCCTGGGCCTGCTGCGCGACGAGATGCCAAGCCGGCTCGCCGCCACGATCGTCGAGGAGAGTCCCAAGAACCTGATGCATCTTTCGGATAACGATCTGGCCCATGCCATCCGGGACAGGACCGCGCTCTGAGATCGGGGCCGGTCGACCCGCCTCTGCCGCGCCCGGGGCCGAGGGGCCACGCACGGTGCGACCCGGAGGCCGGGCCCGGAGTGCGGCACGATGGCCGCATGACACGCTTTCGACATCGCAGGAAAGGAGGCCAGCATGGAGCGCGCCACCGGCGATTCACGGCGGCACCATCACGCGCATCTGCAATGACGCCCGTCGGCGGCAGAACGGTCCCCCCCGGATCGTCCTTGTCAAAGGCCATTCGCCTTTGCCGATCCGACCGCATTGCACTCCATGCTGGCTCCGTCAAATCTGACCGACCTTCGCCCCTCCCCGCATTGACGGTCGTCAACGGCGGCTGTCTGGAGGAGGTGGCGGGCGGCCTATGCGCGGGCCGCGCGCTGCGAGACCGGGGCCAAGGCTTCCCTGGCGGAAGGCTCTCGCCCAGCCAGTGCGGCCAGCGACGCCTCGTCGAGAAACGCGACATGCGTGGAATCGAGCAGTCTTATGATGCCCCGGCGCTCGAAGCACTTGAGGGTCCGGCAAATCGTTTCGACCGAGGTTGACAGAAGATCGGCGATGTCGCGCCGGCTGATCGAAAGGGTCAGGATGCCGGCACCGTCCTGCATCGGCGCAAAGGGCATGAAGTCGGTCGCGCTGAGCAGGAAGGCCGCGATCCGCTCGTCCGGGCGCAGCGCGCCGATCGTCCAGGTGAGCCATCTCAGACGGTCGAGGCTCTGGGCGCCGTGCCGGTAAAGCGCCCGCCGCAGCGAGCCGTCCTCGCGGATCAGACGGTCGAATGTCCTGCGGTCGAAACAGCAGAGCACGGCCTCGGTTGCGGTCTCCAGCGTATAGCCCGCATGCCGCTGGGTTTCCTGGCCGAAGATGTCGCCGGGAACGATGAGGTTGAGAATCTGGCGCCGCCCCTCCCGGCTGTAGCGCTGGAACCGCAGATAGCCCGAAGACACCACGCCGACGAGCCCGGGCGGCATGTCGTCGTGCCAGAGGATGCGATCTGCCTTGAACGTTTCGACATGCGCCGAAGTCAGAAGCGCGTCGAAGGCAGCGGTTCCGATCTCGTCGCCGAACTCCGTTCGCAGGGCCGCGCACCGCTCTGCCCGTGCTCTCACTGCCTCCGAATAATGCATCTTTGCCCCCCATGCTTCTGCGTGCATGACGCAAGCATCCGCCCCGATCTCGGGCGTTCCGGCGAATTCCCTGGCTAAACACCCGCGCCCTGCCTTGCCGCGAGGCGCGGCGCGATCTCAAAACAAACCCTTAACAATCTAGCACATTCCTTCTCGAAAACATTGATAGCGGTCAATGAAACCGGCAACATGGACCCTTGCAGTGAGCCCTGGTTGGTCTGGCGGTCCGGTTCCGAGATTCGCTTCATGAGGGACGGATTGATGACGACGAACGACACCCGGCAGAGCCCCGCCACGCCCGAGGATGACATCGACACGTATCTCGACCATCTTCTGGGCGATCTGCATGGCCGTCATCGCGCGGCGATCGCGGCGATCGGGCGCGTCGCCGAGCTGTCTCGCGGCGACAGGGTGGTCGGCGAGGGCGAGCGCGCCCCGGAGATCGGATATCTCCTCGACGGGGCGCTGGGCATGCAGAAATGCCTTTCCGACGGGCGCACGCATATCATCGGCCTGCTGGTGCCCGCCGACATGTATGGCCGCCTTTTCGACGGTGCCTCTGCCTATGACATCGTTGCGCTCACCGATGCGCGCGTCCTGACATTCCCGCGCGATGCCTTCGAGTCGATCCTGAAGGAGGCGCCCGCCGTCGAGCGGCTGTTCCTCGTCAGCGTCCTCGACGAACTCGATTCCGCGCGCGAATGGATCCTTCTGATGGGGGGGCGCAAGATCGTGGAACGGGTGGCGTCCTTCCTGCTGATCCTGCTGCGGCGCAAGCTGCGCTCGCTTTCGGCGCAGGGCCTGCAGAATCCATCGCTTTCGCTTCGCATTCCGATCCGGCGGAGCGATCTCGCGCATTATCTCGGCACGACGCCGGAATCCCTCAGCCGGTCGCTGCACGAGCTTGAGAAGGAGGGAATCGTGCGCCTCGAGGACGCCTATACGCTCGACATCCTCGATCTGTCCGCGCTGGTCCGCGTTTCCGGCGCGGATCATCTGCTGGGGGGCGAGGTCTGAGCGGCCTCCGGTCTGACCTGGGCCCGTTCGTACCGCCGATCCGGCCGGGCGCGCCTCTCGGGCGCGGAACTCGCCAGAATGAAGAGACCAGGATCGAGCGAGCACCAGATCGCGGCGACCAGATCACGGCGACCGGCCGCTCCGGTCCGGCCCGGTCAGGCCGCGATTGACAGAGCAGAGCGGCCCATCGAGACTGCAAGACAAGGGGGACGGCGCTTGCCTGGAGAGATGACGGTTACGCAGACCAACGCGTCCGCCGGCCGTATCGCGGCATGGGAGCGTGCCGCGCTGGCCGACCATGCCGCGGGCCGACGCGCCGACCAGGTGCTTTTCCATCGCACCGGCCCCACGGTCAGTATCGGATGCCACCAGGTCTTCGAGCACGAGGTCCGTCGCGATCATTGCGCCCGGACCGTCATCGAGATGGTGCGACGGGAGACGGGCGGCGGGGCGCTCTATCTTGACGGAGGCCATCAGGGGCTGAGCCTCGTCGTTCCCGCTGCGGCTCTGGGGTCATCGGTTGCGCAACGGCTGGAAACCGGGGTGCGCATCCTTGCAGATGCCCTTGCCCGCTTCGGCATCGCCGCCGCCTTCAAGGCTCCGAACGACCTCGAGACGGACGATGGCAGGAAGATCGGCTCCGTCTTCCTCGCCGAAGAGGGGGCGTCGGCACTGCTTTATGCCAACGTGATCGTGACGCTCGACCTCGAGGCGGCGCTGCAGGCGCTTCTGGTGCCAACCGAAAAGCTCACGCGCACGGGACTGGAACAGGCCCGGGACCGGATGACCTCGCTCAAAGATCTGCTTGGCGCCGCCCCGGATGCGGGCGCGTTGCGGGCGGCCCTTCTTTCGGCGGCGCAGGCCCGGCTGGGCCGGCCGCTCGTCGGCGCCGGGCCGGTCGAGGAGGTGGCGGCGCAGGCGACCGCGCCGGCATGGTCTGCGGGGCCGACCGGGTTCGAGACGGTCGACAAGACCCCGGGCGCGACATTGAGGGTTCTGCTCGATATCGGCGACGGGGCAATCGTGTCGGCCGCCCGGTTCGCCACCGACGCGCATGTCACGCCGCGGGATACGTTCCAGCGCCTGGCCGCGTGTCTGACCGGGCAAAGGCTGGCCGACATTCCGAACCTCGCCGCCGATCTGCTCGACGCGACGGCACCCGACATGGGTGGCCTTGCCGCGCGTGATATCGTGGCGCTTCTCGGGCGCGCGGTTGCCAAGCACGGGCTGCAGCGGGAACTCGGGCTCTCTGCACAAGAGACCTCGGCCGTGATGCTTGCCGGGGCGCATGAGGAGGGCGACCTTTCCCCGCTGACCCGCGCCGGGGTGATGCTCGTGCCCTATTGCGCGAAACCTGCCTGGTGCGCGTGGCGTCATGACACCGATTGCGTGGAATGCGGGCGCTGCGATGTCGGCGAGGCCTACCGGATGGGGCGCGAGCGCAACATGGAGGTCCTGACGATCGTCAATTACGAGCATCTCGTCGAAACCCTGGCCGAGATGAAGCGGCAGGGTGTGGAAAGCTATGTGGGGATGTGCTGCGGCGAGTTCTTCCTCAAGCGCCATGCGGCGTTCCGCGATTGCGGCATGGCGGCGACTCTCGTCGATATCAAGGGGGCGACCTGCTATGAGCTGAAACAGGAGCAACTGGCCTATGCCGGCAGGTTCTCGGCAGAGGCCGCGCTGGATCTCGATACTCTGGAGAAGGTCATGGCGTGCGTTCCGTCGCAGGAGCCGTCAGGGCGGGTCTGTCTTTCCTGCGCGGCGCCGCCTCCCCCCGACCTGGAGGATCCCGACAGCTAGGCCCCGGCCTGTGGGAACGGTCCGGTCCCGGTCCGGAGGTTCTGACCGCACGCGGTCGGTCGCGGTACATCATGGCGGTCCCGCCGGCATAAGGCGCGCCGAAGGGCGGCATTGCCCGGGACCGGCCATCCGTCGGGCGAATCGCTTGCCTTTTCAGGGCGCCCAAATTTGCGGCACCCCGCCCCCTGACTGCACGGCGTCCGGGCCCCTTTGTTGACGAATTCAGTCAAGAAACTGCGACTCTTGATCCAAATCAACGCGACGGGGCTGTTAATCGGGTTTTTCCGACTGTAATAGTCAAGCATGCCGCATGCCAGCAAGAGAGGTCCTGCCGCGATGGAACGAACACTCGAAGATCACGAGATGTCCGACGAGGCACGGCCGAGCGACTGGCAGAGCCCGCGCAAATCGCGCGGCTGGCGCAGGGGCCTCTTTCGCAGCGCCGGCGACGGCTGCCCGCGCGGAAGGGAACGCCCCTGTTCCGATGAGGACGGCGGGTCCGAGGCCTGCCTCGTCCGGATGGGCGGCTGTCCGCTCGCGCTGGCCGATGAGGGCGTCTGGCTCAAGGTGGTCGGGCTGCGCCCGGGCCGCAACGTGCAGCATCGGCTGATCGAACTCGGGCTCACGGTGGGGTCGCGCATCTGCATCCTGCAGCGCGGTGGCAGCTGCCCCATGCTGATCGGGGTGGGCGACAGCCGGCTGGCGCTCGGCCACGGGCTGGCCGGCAAGATCCTGGTCGAACCGGCCAATCAGGACCCGCACGACGAAAGACTCTGCTGAATGGGATCGGTGCCGCCAAAGGTCGGCGCCACGGCGCGAATTCGGGGCTATGTGCGCGGCGAACGCGCCGGCCGGGAGCGGCTCCTGACCATGGGCCTCACGCCCGGAACCGAGATCACGGTGACCCGGGTGGCGCCGCTTGGCGACCCGATAGAGATACGTGTCCGCGGCTTCGCCCTGACGCTGCGAAAGGATGAATTCGCACTGCTCACGCTCGAAACGGAGGAGTGATGACCTCGCTCACGATCGCCACCGCCGGCAACCCGAATTGCGGGAAGACGACGCTTTTCAACGCCCTGACGGGCTCGCGGCAGCGGGTGGGAAACTGGGCCGGCGTCACCGTCGACCGCAAGGAGGGCAATTTCACCCATGACGGCGCGGCCGTGACCGTCGTCGACCTGCCGGGCACCTATTCGCTGGGCAGCCTCGCCGATGCCGGTCTCGACGAGAGCATCGCCCGCGACTACATCCTCTCGGGCGAGCCCGATCTCGTCATCAATATCGTCGATGCGTCGAACCTGGAGCGCAACCTCTATCTCACCGCGCAGCTGGTCGAGATGCGGGTGCCGATGATCATCGCGCTCAACATGATCGACATGGCCGAGGAGAAGGGGCTGCGCGTCGATCCCGAGGCGCTGGCCAAACGGATCGGCTGTCCGGTGATCCCGATCGTGGCGACGCGCAAGAAGGGGGTCGAGGCGCTCAAGGACGCGATCGTGGCGGCCGCCGCGTCGCCCGCCCCGCCCGCCGCCACCGTCACCCATCCGCCGGTCGTCGAAGAGGCGCTGGCCGATCTGACCCCCGCGCTGGACAAGGCCGCGGCCGCGCGCGGCGTCGATGCGCGCTGGCTGGCGGTCAAGCTTCTCGACGGCGATCCGCTGGCGGAGTCCATGGCCGGGCCAGAGCTCTCGGCGCAGGCGGAAGAGGCGCGCCTGAAGGTCGAGGATCTGATGGACGAGGATATCGACATCCTGCTGGCCGATTCCCGCTACGGCTTCGCCAACGGGCTGGCCCGCGTCGCCTCGCGGCGCACGCACCGGATCTCCCGCAGCCTGTCGGACCGGATCGACGCCGTGGTGCTGAACCGTGTGCTGGGCATTCCGATCTTCCTTCTTGTCATGTATCTGATGTTCCTCTTCGCGATCAATTTCGCGAGCGCCTTCATCGACTTCTTCGACATCCTGGCGGGCACGCTGCTGGTCGACTGGCCGTCCCGCGCGATGGCGTCTGCGGGCGCGCCGGAATGGAGCATCGCGCTCTTGCCCGAGGGCGTGGGCGCCGGCATCCAGACCGTCGCGACCTTCATCCCGGTGATCGGCTTCCTGTTCCTGTTCCTGACCTTCCTGGAAGATTCCGGCTACATGGCCCGCGCCGCCTTCGTAATGGACCGCTCGATGCGGGCGATCGGATTGCCGGGGAAATCCTTCATCCCGATGATCCTCGGCTTCGGCTGCACGGTGCCCGCGGTGATGGCGTCGCGCACGCTCGACAACAGGCGCGACCGGATCATGACGGTGATGATGGCGCCCTTCATGTCCTGCGGGGCGCGGCTGCCGGTCTATGCGCTGTTCGCGGCGGCCTTCTTCCCCGCGGGCGGTCAGAACATCGTGTTCCTGCTCTACCTCATCGGCCTTCTTGCCGCGATCCTGACCGGCCTCGTGCTCAAGACCACGCTGCTCCGCGGCCAGACCTCGCCGCTGATCATGGAATTGCCGCCCTACCATATCCCGACGCTCAAATCGGTGCTGCGCACCAGCTGGGACCGGCTCAAGGCGTTTCTCTTCAAGGCCGGCAAGATGATCGTCGCGGTGGTGGTGGTGCTCGGCTTCCTGAACTCGGTGGGCACGGACGGCACGTTCGGCAACCAGAATTCCGACAAGTCGGTTCTCGCCTCGATCGGGCGCACGATGACCCCGGTGGTCGAGCCGATGGGCATCCACGAGGACAACTGGCCCGCGACCGTGGGGCTCTTCACCGGGATCTTCGCCAAGGAATCCGTGGTCGGAACGCTCAACGCGCTCTATGGCCAGATCGCCGAGACCGATGACGGCAGCGAAGAGTTCAGCGTATTGGCGGGGATCGGCGCGGCCTTTGCCTCGATCCCGGCGAACGTGGCCGACGCCGCGACAAGCCTGCTCGATCCGCTGGGCATCCATATCGGCGATGTCTCCCAGCC
>Ga0316576_10001223_pt1 | contig 13583 bp, 11 predicted proteins | sample S0NA_FD_203075 | JGI IMG/M metagenome (GOLD analysis project Ga0316576, IMG submission 203075) | Rhizosphere microbial communities from salt marsh grasses in Alabama, United States - S0-2_050615r3r5 | ecosystem: Host-associated > Plants > Roots > Rhizosphere | place: USA: Alabama | collected... | reverse complement strand
CCGCTACCGTTCCGATTGTCCACAGGAGATCCCACCCATGCGCATACGACCCGCGCGAAGCTTTGCCATCGCGACCGCCGCCGCGGCGGCCCTGGTCGGGGCCGCGCTGGCCCAGACCATGACGGCGCCCGATGCCGACACCAGCACCGCCCGCGCCGAGGCCAAGACGCTGATCAAGGCGTTCGCGACCCGCCTCCAGGGCGAGCTCAAGAGCGCTCTTCAGGAAGGCGGTCCGACCGCGGCCGTGCACGTCTGCAAGGAGGAGGCCCCCGCCATCGCCGCCGATCTCTCCGCGCAGTCCGGCTGGCAGGTGGGCCGTACCAGCCTGAAGACCCGCAATCCCGACAATGCGCCGGATGCGTGGGAGCGCCAGGTGCTGAAGCAGTTCGAAGACCGCAAGGCCGCCGGCGAGCCGGTGGATCAGCTCGCCTACGCGGCGGTGGTCGAGCAGGACGGCGTCAAGACCTACCGCTTTATGAAGGCGATCCCTACCGGCGAGGTCTGCCTGGCCTGCCATGGCAGCGACCTGGCACCGGATCTGGTCGAGACGCTCGACAAGGCTTATCCTCAGGATCAGGCGCGCGGCTTCGCGCTCGGTGACATCCGCGGCGCCTTCACGCTGTCCGAGCCGCTCTGAGCCTCCGGCGCCGGGCCCGCGCGGGCCCGGACCGCGCCCCGCAAGGCTCGGGCGGCCTCACCGAACCGCCACGGATGTGGCGGACGAGGGCCGATCCGCCATGCCCGAAAGCCTGTTCAACGTCCTGTTCTCCGGCAAGCTCAGCGGCACCGCGACGCCCGCCGAGGCGCGGCGCGCAATCCAGGCCCTGTTCAGGCTCGCCGACGCCGATATCGACCGGCTGTTCAGCGGCCACCGGGTCACCGTCAAGCGCGCTGTCGACCTGGCCACCGCCCGGCGCTTCCAGAGCGCCTTCCACGAGGCCGGCGCCATCGCCGAACTCGAGCCCCTGGACGAGCCCGAGACCATCTTCGCGGCACCACCGCCGGAGGACGATGAGGAATCCGCCGATGCGCACCCGGCCGGCGCTGCGGCCCCACCCCCCCTCGGTCTCGATGATGCACCCGAGACTGCGACCGGCGCCGGGCTTGCCCTGGCCCCGGCCGGCGCGCCGCTGGACGAGATCGACGACCGCGGCCCGCCGCAGCATCCCGACACCAGCCGCCTGAGCCTGGTGCTCGACGATGACTGGACGCTGGAGGACTGCGTCCCGCCGTTCGAGCCCGCGGCGCTGCCCGACACGGATGCCCTGACCCTGGAGCCGATGGAACCGCGGCCAGCCCCTACCCACCGCGACGACCACTGAACTGACCCCGGCGGCGGTCCGGCCCGGCGGCGAGCCTGACCGGCGCGCGCCGCCGTCCCCGGCCTGGAAGCGACACGAAGAACCCGACATGAGCGAAACCCAACCCGCACACATCGTCATCGGCGGCGGCATCAGCGGCCTGTCCGCGGCCCACTATGCCCTGCGCGCAGGTATCGACACCCTGGTCATCGAGCGCGATGGGCGCCCCGGCGGCTGCATGCACACCCATGCCTTCGACGAGCTCGACGGCTTCTGGGTGGAAGCCGGCAGCCACAGCTGCTTCAACAGCTATGGCAACCTGATCCAGATCCTGGAGCAGATCGACCATCTCGACCGCGCCACCGCCAAGGCCAAGCAGTCATACAAGCTGTGGAAGGGCGGCAAGCGCCGCTCCATCCTGTCGGCGCTGCACCCGCTGGAGCTGGCGGCGTCCCTGCCGAGGCTGTTCGCCGGCGGCAAAGAGGGCAAGAGCGTCGCCGACTACTACGGCCGCGGCCTGGGCCGCAAGAACTACCGCGATCTGTTCGGCCCGGCCTTCCGCTCGGTGATCTGCCAGGACGCCGACGACTTCCCTGCCGAGGCCCTGTTCCGCAAAAAGCCCCGGCGCAAGGACGTGCTGCGCAGCTTCACGATGCCGGGCGGCCTCACCGACATCCCGCAGGCCATCGCGGCCCAGCCCGGGCTGAGCACCCTGTTCGGCCATGGCGTCGACAGTATTCGAGCCGACGGCGCCGGCTTCCGGGTCGATCTCACCGACGGCACCACGCGCCGTTGCCGGTACCTGACCCTGGCCGTGCCGCCGGACGTGGCCGTAGGGCTACTGGGCGGCATCAATGCGGAGGCGGCGGGGGTGGTGGGCGACATCGGTGTCGTCGAGATCGACTCTTTGCTGCTGGCCTTCGAGAGCCAGGCGCTGAGCGTGCCGGAGCTGGCCGGGCTGATCAGCGTCGACGGTCCGTTCTTGTCGGCGGTGTCGCGCGATTTTCTGGCCGACCCGCGGCTGCGCGGCTTCGCGTTCCACTTCCCCGGCGACCGCTACGGCGAGGACGAGCGCCTGGACGCCGCCTGCAAGGCGCTGGACACAAAGCCAGAGCGCGCTGCCGCCGTCGCCCACGTCCGCAACCGGCTGCCGAGCCTGCGCACCGGCCACGGCGCGCGCATCGATGCGCTGGACCGCGCGCTGGCCGGCGGCCCGGTCGCCGTCACCGGCAACTGGTTCCTCGGCGTGTCCATCGAGGACTGCGTGACCCGCAGCCGCGCCGAGCAAGAGCGGCTGTTCGGCGCCGGCGGCTGAGCTGGAGCCAGCGCTGTCGTGGGAGCGGCTTCAGCCGCATGGCGGCGCGGCGAAGCCGCGCCGCCATGCGGGCACATCCGGATCCCCCGATGGATCGGCGCGATGCGCTCTCGATATCGGCACGCGCGCTTCGCTGCGCTCGCACGGTCGCGGCTGAAGCCGCTCTCACACCGGAGCGTTGGGCCCGGCGGCCACGGCGGACCTTACGAAGACCCCGACGGTTGTCGGACAATAGGTGCCGATTCCATCCTAAGTTTTTCCTGGAGGCACCCATGCGCCGTATCGGTCTGATCCCCGCACTGCTCGCCCTGATCCTGCTGCCGCTTGCCGCCGGCGCCGAAGTCATCGGCTCGGTCAGCACCAAGTTCAAGCTCATGGGCCCGAACGACAAGATCGTTGTCGAGGTTTTCCAGGACCCGGACATTCCCGGCATCGCGTGCTATCTCAGCCGAGCCAAGACCGGGGGCATCAGCGGCGCCGTGGGCGTCGCCGAGGACACCAGCGACGCGTCCCTGGCCTGCCGCCAGGTCGGCCCGGTGACGCTGCCGGATGACATCGCCAACGGCAAGCGCGACGGCGACGACGTCTTCAAGAAGCGCACCTCGCTGCTGACCAAGACCATGCAGGTGGTGCGCTTCTACGACGCCCCGCGCAACACCCTGGTCTACCTGAGCTACAGCGACCGCATCATCGAAGGCTCGCCGAAGAACTCGATCTCGGTGGTGGTCATCCAGCCCTGGCAGGGCCCGGCCGGCAGGCCCGCCTCGAACGACGAATGAGGTGCGGGCGTGCAGCCGCTCAGCCCGATCAGTGCCTGCCGATACCCGGACGCCGACGCCGTCAACGGCCCGCTGGCGGTGGCCTTCGCCGAGCTGCACGACGCCGACTTCCGCCACCGCAGCCATTTCATCGGCGGACGCTTCGAGAACCTGTACCTGGAGCGCGGGCGCCTGCCCGGAGTCGATGCCATCCTGGGCTTTGCCGAGGCGCAGGCGCGGGCGCTGCTGAACGCCGGTGACAAACCGCTGCGCCTGGGCTTCTGGCTCAATGCCATGGAGCCGGGCCAACGTACCAGCGCCCACGGCCACGACGAGAACGACGAGCTCCTGTCCGGCGTCTATTACATCGCCGTGCCGCCGGACTCGGGCGACATCCTATTTCACGATGACCCGTTCGAGGTCCGGGTGACGCCGGAGGCGGGCATGATGCTGTTGTTTCCGCCGGCGTTGGTGCATTCGGTGCAGGAGAACCGCAGCGGACAGCGGCGGTTGTCGCTGGCTTTCAATGTCGGGCCCGGGGAATGACCCTCAAAGGACCAGAAGGCCGCGAATGGCGCAAATGGATAGCCTCGGCGGGCGCCCGAGTGCCCGCGCCATTTGCGAGTATTGCCGGCCCATTTGCGCTCAGTTGGCGGCTTTTTTCTCCACGGAAACCGAGTCCGCTCACCAAAACCGCCGCGCCTCGGGATACGGAAACACGTCCTCGACGCGCCCGGCCTCGATGGCCGCCTGGCGCGCCCGCCACCAGGCCGGGTCGAACACATCGCGGTGCAGCGCGAGGAAGGCCTTGCGAAAGCGCGGCTCGGTGAGCAGGAAGGTCTCGAACTCCTCCGGAAAGACATCGTTGGGGCCAGCGGTGTACCAGGGCTCTTCGGCCATTTCCATCTCCGGGAACGGCGGCTCGGGAATGTCCCGAAAGCGGCACTCGGTCAGATAGCAGAGCTCGTCGTAGTCGTAGAAGACGACGCGGCCGCCGCGGGTGACGCCGAAGTTCTTGAACAGGAAATCGCCGGGGAAGATGTCGGCGGCGGCGAGCTGTTTGATCGCGTCGCCGTACTCTTCCGCCGCATGAACGATGTCTTCGTCGTCGGCGCTGGCCAGGTACAGGTTCAGCGGCGACAGGCGGCGCTCGATGTACAGGTGCTTGACGATGAGTTGGTCGCCATCCATGGAAAGACTGCCGGCGCAGTGCTCGCGCAGCTGGGTGATCAATTCATCGGAAAATCGTTCCCGCGGAAAGGCGACATGAGAGTACTCCCAGGAGTCGGCCATGCGCCCGACGCGGTCGTGCAGCTTCACGAGATGATACTTGGCCATGACCTGCTCGCGGGTCATGTCCTTGGGTGGCGGGAAGCGGTCCTTGATGACCTTGAACACGAACGGGAACGACGGCAGCGTGAACACGCACATGACCATGCCGCGGATGCCCGGGGCGACGACGAACTGGTCGCTGGAGTAGCGCAGATGCTTGAGAAAATCCCGGTAGAACTCGGCCTTGCCAAACTTTTGCAGGCCGATGCCCGTATAGAGCTCGGCCTTGCCCTTGTGCGGCATCAATGGGCGCAGGAAATCGACGACGGCGGCCGGCACCTCGGTGTCGATCATGAAATAAGCGCGGGAGAAGCTGAAGACGTTGGCGATCTCGTCTTCGCCGGTCAGCAGCGTGTCCACGTACAGGCCGCGCTCGCCGTCGTTCAGGATCGGGATCACGAACGGGATCTGTTCCGCACCGTTGATGGCCTTGCCGATGACGTAGGCGCCCTTGTTGCGGAAGAAGGGCTCGCATAGCACAGCGAGTTGGAAATTCTGGTGGCGAGCGCGATTGGGCGGGAAGCGCTCCCGGATCGCCCGCATCAGGTTCCGCACGTCGCGGCGGCGGTCGCGGAACGGAACCGTGAAGCCCAAATCTTCGAGGATGGACCAAATGACCCGCGCGAAACCGTCCCGTGCCGGATAGTAGGGCCGGAAGATCGGCACCTCGGCCTCGAGGTGCTCGGTGGAAAGCATGGGCCAGACGAAGATGTAGCTGTTGTTGTAATAGCGCCGGTCGAACAGGCGGCAGAAGACGGAGTTGTAGAAGGTCTCGGCCAGCTCCGGCTGGTGGTGCTGGGGCAGCAGCCGCGAGTATTCCACCTTGACCCGCTGCCATAGCCCGTCGTCGGGGCTGCGAAGACGGAACTCGCGACGTAGCACGGCGACCGTCTCGCCAATGCGCCGGTCGTAAAAGCCGATGCGGTCGCGCGCGCACTGCTGGGCGGCGGCCCAGTCCGCCTGCTCGAAACGCTGGCGCGCGCCGGACGTGATCTCCCGGAACAGCCGGTAGTGCCGATCGAAGCCGTCGAGGATGGCCTCGGCGAGGAGTTTTGCCTCAATCCAGGCCATGACGACCTGAGTGCGAGGTGCGAGGTGCGAGGTGCGGGGCGGCGGCGTTCGCGCCCCCGCACTCCGCACTCCCCACTCCGCACTGTTCCATCAAAGGCGCTCCGCAGAGATCAGCACGCCGTCGCCGTCTGCATAGACCCAGTCGCCGGGGGAGACGCGCACGCCCGCGATGTCGATGCGCAGGTCGCGCTGGCCTTCGCCGCGGCGGATGCTCTTGCGCGGGTTCGTGGCGCGGGCCTTGACGCCGAGGGGCATGGCCGCAAGCGCCTCCGTGTCGCGCACACAGCCGTCGATGATGACCCCGGCCCAACCCTGCTCGATGGCGCTGGCAGCGATCAGGTCGCCGAGCATCGCGCAGCGCAGGGAACCGCCGGCATCCACGACCAGCACGCGGCCGGCGCCGGCCTCGGCGAGGGTCTCCTTGATGCGGGAGTTGTCCTCGAAGCACTTGACCGTGACCGCCGAACCGGCAAAGCGGGTTCGGCCGCCGAAGTCGCGGAAGACGGGATCGAGGATGCGAAGCCTGTCGCCGTGCTGATCGTACAGGTCAGCGGTGGTGAAGTGGGACATTGCGCAGAAATCGGTATCGGTATCGAAACAAAGATGAGCCGCTGACGCGGTTCGGAGCGATTGGATCCCGCGGATCACGCCGCATCGCTTCGATCCGGCGGTGATTGACCGAATTCGGCGCCGCCGAACAGGTCGACTAAAGTCGGCGCCCCTAAAGACGCCGACTTCCGATCGGCGGTCAGCAGTTGGAGGCCTTGTCTTAGAACTGTTCTTCCTCGGTGGAGCCAGTCAGGGCCGTGACCGAGGAAACGCCGCCCTGGATGGTAGTGGTGACGTCGTCGAAGTAGCCGGCGCCGACTTCCTGCTGGTGGCTGACGAAGGTGTAGCCGCGGTCGCGGGCGTCGAATTCGGGCTGCTGAACCTTCTCCACATAGTGCTTCATGCCCTCGCCGCGGGCGTAGTGCCAGGCTAGGTCGAACATGTTGAACCACATGCTGTGGATGCCGGCCAGCGTGATGAACTGGTACTTGTAGCCCATGGCGCCCAGCTCGTCCTGGAACCGGGCGATGGTCGCGTCATCCAGGTTCTTCTTCCAGTTGAAGGACGGCGAGCAGTTGTAGGCCAGGAGCTTGTCGGGATTCTGCGCCAGCACCGCCTGCGCGAACTCGCGGGCGAAGCCGAGGTCCGGCGTGGCGGTCTCGCACCAGACCAGGTCGGCGAAGGGGGCGTAGGCCAGGCCGCGGCTGATGGCCTGCTCCAGGCCGTTGCGCACGCGGTAGAAGCCCTCGGCGGTGCGCTCGCCGGTCAGGAACGGGCGGTCGTTCTCGTCCACGTCGGAGGTCAGCAGGTTCGCGGCCTCGGCATCGGTGCGGGCCAGCACCAGGGTCGGCACACCCGTGACGTCGGCGGCGAGGCGCGCGGCGGCCAGCTTCTGCACGGCCTCGGACGTGGGCACCAGCACCTTGCCGCCCATGTGGCCGCATTTCTTGACGGCCGCGAGCTGATCCTCGAAATGCACGCCGGCGGCGCCCGCCGCGATCATGTTCTTCATCAGCTCGAAGGCGTTCAGAACGCCGCCGAAGCCGGCCTCGGCGTCGGCGACGACGGGCAGGAAGAAGTCGATGTAGCCCTCGTCACCGGGGCCGACGCCCTTCGACCACTGGATCTCGTCTGCACGCTTGAAGGCGTTGTTGATGCGACGGACCATGGTCGGCACCGAGTCATAGGCGTACAGGGACTGGTCCGGATACATGGTCTCGGAGGTGTTGCCGTCGGCGGCCACCTGCCAGCCGGAGAGATAGATGGCCTCGACACCGGCCTTCGCCTGCTGCAGGGCCTGGCCGCCGGTGATGGCGCCCATGCAGTTCACGTAGCCCTTGCGTGCGCCACCATGAATCAGGTCCCAGAGCTTCTCGGCGCCGCGCCGGGCAAAGGTGTGCTCGGGCTGGACGCTGCCCCGCAGCCGCACGACGTCGGCGGCGCTGTAGGCGCGCTCGACGCCGGCCCAGCGGGGGTTTTCGGCCCAGTCCTTCTCAAGGGCCTGGATCTGCTGCTCGCGGGTCTGGGATGTGCTCATGGCGCGTTCTCCACAATGGTAATCGTCTGCGCCGCCCTGGCCAGCTGCAGCGCCCGGAGAGGACGCAAGCCTCTGAACCTTCAGGAACGGCTGATATTTGACCGGTTTTGTCGGTCTTGCGCAGAGAAGGTATCGGGCCCTAGAGTATTTGAGAAGACAATTCCCTTAATCTTTGCTATTGAGATTGAGAATTGTCGTTGCCTACTGCGGTGCGGCGGGCTGCCGCGAAGGCCCGCACCACCTGCTCCGCGGCCCGCGCCAGCAGCGCAGCGCTGTCCCGCTGCGCTTGGGCCAAGGTCATCGGACCCGGGCAGAGGCTGAACACGGCATCGATGCCGGTCGCATACAACGGTGCGATGTCGTCGCCGACGCCGCCGGCGATGGCAATGCAGGGGATCCCGCGCGCGGCGGCATGGGCGGCGACGGACCCGGGCGCCTTGCCGAAGCGGGTCTGACCGTCGATGCGGCCCTCGGCCGTCAGCACCAGGTCGGCGCCATCGAGGTGCCGGTCCAGTTCCACCAAGTCCAGCACCACCTCGGCGCCCGGGCGCAGCTCGGCGCCGCAAAAGGCCAAGAGTCCCGCACCGAGACCGCCGGCGGCGCCGGCGCCCGGGATGTCGCCCACGTTGAGGCCAAGGTCGCGCCCGATCAGCCCCGCCAAGTGCGAGAGTCCGGCGTCGAGCTGCTGAACCTGCGCCGGCGTCGCGCCCTTCTGGGGTCCGTAGACCCGCGCCGCGCCGCGGGGTCCGGTGAGCGGATTGTCCACGTCGCAGACGGCCGCGATGCGCACCTGCCGCAGCCGCGGGTCGGCGCCGCTGCCGTCGATGCAGCGGATGTCGGCCAGCGCCCCGCCCACGGGGCGGACCGGCGCACCAGCGGCGTCGGTGAAGCGCCAACCCAGGGCCCCGGCCATGCCGATGCCGCCGTCGTTGGTGGCGCTGCCGCCGATGCCGACGATGATCTGCGCCGCGCCCAGGTCCAGCGTGGCGCGCATCAGCTCGCCGGTGCCGAGGGTCGTCGTCGCTGCCGGATCGCGCCGAGAATCATCCAACAGCGCCAGGCCGCTGGCGAGCGCCATCTCGATCACGGCCGTCCGCCGTTGCGGCAGCCAGGTCAGCTCGGCCTCCACCGGCGAGAAGCGCGGGCCGGTGACAGTGAGCCTCCGGCGCTCGCCCCCCAGCGCCTCGGCGATGACGTCCACGAGACCGTCCCCGCCGTCCGCCACCGGGACCTGCACCACCCGCGCCCCCGGCAGCGCACGCGTGACGCCGTCGGCGAGCGCCGCGGCCGCGGCGGCCGCGCTCAGGCTGCCCTTCAGCGCGTTGGGGGCGGCGACGACCTTCACTCAGCTCGCCAGCCGGCGCCAGTACGTGCTGCGCCAGTAATAGAGTACCGTCGTGTCGGGCCAGGGATAGGAGTCGGCATAGCTGGCCCCGCGGCACGGCTGTTCGACGTTGTCGCGGGACGGATCCAGCGGCCGCCAGGCCGGCTCCACGGGCTCGCCCTCCAGCGGAGCCCGCGTGCTGCCGCGAGTGCGCTGCTCAGACGCGCCGTAGGCGCGGTAATTCTGCTGCGCCTCGGCCAGGCTCACGGTATTGCTGCTCCCAGGCATCTCCGGGAAGCGCAGCTGGGACAGGTCGTCCTCCCAACCGCAGATCGGGCAGACCTGGTGGAAGCCCGGGACCTGATCGTGCACCAGGTGTCCGCAACAGGGGCAGGGGAACTTGTCGGCAGGTGGCATCGTCACCGGCTCCTCGTCAGGGGTGGGCACCGATACGCAGCCGGACGGCGCCGGGCGCATCCCACTGCGGTCTGACTATACCGGGATCGACGACGGCACAAAACGCACGCTGCCACCGGTTGCCGGCTCTCGCCGCGGGCCGGACCTGTCGCGGCGCCGCGACGGCTTGCATCGATGGGGCATGACCGTGCCGCGCGGACGCAAGCGGGCTCGCGGGGCAGTATCGCGCGTTTGCCGTGACCGGCCGCCAACCGTATCATGCCGGAGGTTAGGCACAATCAGGTCCTTCCGGGACCGGTACATGGCGGGCATCCCTTCCGCCCCGAGAGCATGGCATCGGCATGAACGGCTACCGCAACAACGACTGGACGCGCCCCGGGCCCTTGGGGACCGACTCTCCGCGCGGGGGTGGTCCGGGGGCCGAAGGTCCCTACCCACCGCGCCCCAGGGACATCCCGCCGCACACGCTTGCGCCCCCGATTCCACCCCGCCGCCCGTCGCGCAGCTCGTCTTCGAAGCGGCACTCGAGCAGCAGCCGAAAGAAGCTCAAGCGCATGAAGTGGCTGGTGGCGGCGCTGTTGGCCGTCATCCTCGCCGGCACCGTGATCGGCATCTTCGTGCTCGGCCAGCTGGACCGCTTCCGCACCGAGGCGACCAATCTCACCGGCCAGGTACGCCAGCTGCAGCAGGAGCTGGGCGATGCCCGCGGCCGGCTCGCCGAGATGAACAACGACCTGCGCATCCTGCTGGCCAACCGCATCCCCGGTATCTCCGAAATCAGCTTCAGCCGGCCGATGGAGATCAATAACCAGTACGTCCGCAACCTGACCCTGGTCCGCTCGGGCACCGGGGTGGACCGCCGCATCCGCTTCAGTGTCCTGCTCGAGAACGGCCGCAGCCAGCCGCTGCTGCCACAGGTGAAGATCCTGTTGTTCGACGAGGTGGGCCTTCAGCTGGGTGTCGTAAAACTGGAAAAGAGTCAGGCCGGAGACAACGTCAAGAACGCCGAGATGGCGCCGGGGGAGACACGCCAGTACAACGGCGAGGTGCCCCTGGAGCGCGACGCACCACCCCGCTATTTCGTCGTCGAAGTCCGCTGATCCCGACCGCTCTACCGTCTGCCCGCACCTGGTCTCACCGGGGTCTCGGCACAGCGGATGCGAACATTGGGCCATGCCTCCTGATGCCTGCCCGCGCCCGCGCCAGACAGACCGGGCAAATCTTCCCTGTAGTGAGGATGAGCGAAGCGCCACCCGCCGGCCAATTCGCGCCGAAGCATCTGATCTGAAGAAGAGCTTCTGCAGTTCGGCCACGGTGCGAGCCCAGCGGTCGCGGTTACTCAGGTACTTGCCGCTTCGCTCTCCATCACCGGACTGGAGAGTGCCGAGGGCGCAAGAACTGTGCCCAAGGGCCTGATTCACTCGCTCAACTTTGCTCTCGATTTGCGCCGTTTGCGGCCTTCCGCTCCTTATTGGGTACGGTGATCGGAACTTGGCCGTCAAGTGCCTGAGCGATGAGGGCTTACCCTCGCCATCCGGCTCCAACTCCCGATTCCAGGCTCATTTCCACACGCATCCCGCCCCCTCGCCCGCAACCGTTCGTCGGGCGGATGCCGCAGGCACCGGCAGCCCCGCACCCGCTCCAGCCCTCGCCGGCAGGCGACGGGCCCGCCGCTCTTGTCCACAGGACCGTCGCGCAACCGCGCGTCGCAGGCGCATATGGGGACAATTTATCCACAGCCTGCACACAGGTCCTACACCCGGTTACGCGCAGGAAAAACACAACATGTAGTGGTTGACACCCCGCTCGTCCCGTATATATTGAGCTACGACGATGCCTCGCCCAAGTCTCCACACCCTCTGTGGAGAACAGCCTGCCGAAATGACAATCTCCGGAGGAGTGACCCATGGCCGCTGCCACGACGACCCTGGACCAGCCGACTGCCCGCGACGCCGACCAGCCCACCCGCGGGCACCAGGTCGAAGCCGCCAACAGCGGCGGACCCGACCTCGCTGCCCATGCGCCGGGCCGCGTCCAGGTCATCCGCCGCAACGGCAAGGTCACGCACTTCGACCCGAACAAGATCAAGGTCGCGATGACCAAGGCCTTCCTCGCCGTCGAGGGCGGCCACGCGGCGGCCTCGTCGCGCATCCATGACCGCGTCGAGGCGCTGACCGAGCAGGTCGTTTCCGCGCTGACCCGGCGCCTGCCCGGCGGCGGGACGGTTCACATCGAAGACATCCAGGATCAGGTGGAGCTTGCCCTGATGCGCGCCGGCGAGCACAAGGTCGCCCGCGACTACGTGCTCTACCGTGATGCCCGCGCCCGCGAGCGTGCCGAGAAGGCCGCGGCCAACGACCAGGCCGCCGCCGAGTCGGCGATCAACGTGACCCTGGCCGACGGCAGCACCCGACCGCTGGACGTGGAGCGGCTGCGCCGGCTCGCCGACGAGGCCGCCGCGGGCCTGCCCGGCGTCGATGCGGAGGCCATCCTCAAGGACACACTGCGCAACCTGTTCGACGGTGTGAAGGAGACCGACGTCGGCCAGGCCCTGGTCATGGCCGCCCGCGCGATGATCGAGCGCGAGCCCGCCTACAGCCAGGCCGCCGCCCGGCTGCTGCTCGATATCCTGCGCCGCGAGGCCCTGGGCTTCCTGGACATGGCGGTCGGCGTCGAGGCCCAGGCCGACATGGGCGAGCGCTACGCGGATTACTTCAGCGCCTACATCAGGACAGCGGGCGACCTGGAGCTACTGGACAAGCAGCTGGGCCGGTTCGACCTCGAGCGCCTCGGCGCCGCGCTGAAACCGGAGCGGGACCTGCAATTCACCTATCTGGGCCTGCAGACCCTCTACGACCGCTACTTCATCCACACCGACCGTGGTGTGCGCTTCGAGCTTCCCCAAGCCTTCTTCATGCGCGTGGCCATGGGCCTGGCCATCAACGAGATCGACCGCGAGGAGCGGGCCATCGAGTTCTATGACCTCTTGTCCAGCTTCGACTTCATGAGCAGCACGCCGACGCTGTTCAACTCCGGCACCCTGCGCCCGCAGCTCAGCTCCTGCTACCTGACCACGGTGCCGGACGACCTCGACGGCATCTACGGGGCCATCAAGGACAATGCGCTGCTCAGCAAATTCGCAGGCGGCCTCGGCAACGACTGGTCCCGCGTGCGCGGCATGGGCGCCCACATCAAGGGCACCAACGGCAAGTCCCAGGGCGTCGTGCCCTTCCTGAAGGTGGCCAATGACACGGCGGTGGCGGTCAACCAGTGCTTCGCGCCGGACACCACCGTGTTCAGCGCGGACGGCCCCAAGCCCATCGCCGACCTGAAGGTCGGCGACCTGGTGCTCGGCCAGCGAGGCCGCTATCGCGAGGTGACCGAGCACTTTGTCTACGAGCAGAAGGACGCCCCGATGGTCCGCGTCGCCGTCAAGCACGCGGTCAACGATATCCGCGTCACCGCCGGTCATCCGTTCTGGGCCATCAAGGGCGTGCCGCAGGAGCAGTCCATCGAGCGCACGCTGAAGCAGATCGACAGCGGCAGATACCGTCCGGACTGGGTCGAGGCCGGCGCGTTGTCCCGCGGGGACTACGTAGCCCAGGTCATCCCCGGCGAGGTCGTGCCGGTGGACGGCTTCACCGAGGCCGATGCGCGGTTCTACGGAATTCTGCTCGGCGACGGACAGATCACCGCCGGCCAGGATTTCGCCATTGCCGGTGTGGCCGATAACGACGGCTGCCTGCGCTTCGTACGTGACTATCTAGATGAGCACGGCATCCAGTACGAGGCCGAGGTCCAGGATGACGGCCATCTGTGGATCACCTGGTCCGCGGCCAACGGCCTGGCCCGTTGCGCCACCACGGGCCGCTGGATCGTCCAGGACCACGCATCCCTGCCCTTCACCGAGGCCGACCTCTACGACACCGACCGCAACAGGCGCATCGCCCGGCGCTTCAGCCACCTGCCCCACAACCAG
>Ga0316576_10001222_pt1 | contig 13588 bp, 11 predicted proteins | sample S0NA_FD_203075 | JGI IMG/M metagenome (GOLD analysis project Ga0316576, IMG submission 203075) | Rhizosphere microbial communities from salt marsh grasses in Alabama, United States - S0-2_050615r3r5 | ecosystem: Host-associated > Plants > Roots > Rhizosphere | place: USA: Alabama | collected... | reverse complement strand
TTAGTTTATCGTCTTTTCTTCGGCACTGCTCCCGCCGACAGATCCACCCCGCTACCGAAATATAGGTAAAGCCCTTGGAAGTCACTTTTCTGCGGTCACCATCTTTAGACCTGCGCTCTCTTTTTTTAGGCATTGTCCCAGATGATTTTTTTGAGGTCACTTTATTACCCTCCATTACTTTCACCATATGTTGATCAGGTATCTTTTTTTGCTTCCATATCAGATACTAAGGGGGTCATTTTACACCCGACACGATACTCAATCTGCTCATACCAATACCAGGATTGAAACTCCTACATATCGGGTGCGCAATGTACTCCTTAGTAAATACTGAATGGTGAGACAGTCTATACAGAAGGTATATTTTTTCGCGACTGTTATAAGATAATGCGCAAAATTAATTTGTCAGTAGTGTCCGGTCGAAGATTGCTAAAAATCTCAAAACCATATAAAAACATTAACAAATTATCCGATAGGGGTGCCCGCGATTTGAAATCTGATTCCATGAACGATACGGCTTTCGCATCTGAATTGTCTGTGCGAAAGGAGACGTTTTGTGAATCAGGGGAAAACCGTGTTCGCCCAAATCTTCGACTTTTTACCGAAACAGGAGTTCCGGCGATGTGTCGAGCACTTGCGGGAAAAGCCATCCAGGCACCTCCTCCTCCAGCTGAGAAACGGCGTAAAATTCATGCCGATCAAAGATATGATTACGGCCTGTTCTCTTTTTGTTTTCCATAACAAATCCGGCCCTATGGCCAATTGAATATACCTTCTTTTAAACCGTAACAAAACGCGACCATCGGCATTCCCTCCGCTTCATTGACCACGCCTGCGAATCTTCGGCAGGTTGGCGAATATCCTAAAAGAAAAAGCCGCCGGGGAAAGACCTCGGCGGCTTTTTGATAATAGCCGAATGATCTCGCTTGGAGAAGGATCACTCTTTCCCAGCTTCGGCCGTGTACCCCATGGGCAGCTTCTTGAAGCGGCCGCCGTAGATGATGGGGTCGCCCTTGTAGCCAAGGGCCTTGAAGTCGATGTAGTCCGTGGTGCCGATGAGGTGGCTGACGTCACGCCCCTTGGAGGCCATGTAGCTGAAGTCGGTCCCCTTGTGGGCAATCTTCTTGAAGTCCACCGCGCGGTTGTCCTGGTGGCAGCGGTCGCAGGTGCGCTCCTCGGACTGCAGGCTGGCATGGCACTGGACACAGGAGAGGGCCATGTCGGCCGGCATGACTTCGTGCTCCAACCGCCAGTACATCTGGGACGTGGTCCATTCGTATCGGCCGCTGTATTTCAGCTCGGCAGCCTTCATCCCGTCCGCGAAGGCTTTCTGCCAGTCACGGTGCTTCCAGTAGGCGGTCTTGTCTTCCTTGTCCCGGGGAAAGAGATGGGGCACGAGGAGGTAGTCGTATTCGGCGTCCACGGCCTGGATCCCCTCCATGATTTTGAAAGGTGCGATCTTGGAGTTCGGGTCTTTGATGGATCCGACGGGTTCCGAAATTTTGACCGGCCCCGACCGCCAATCCGTCTTGTCGCCGATCAGAACGCGCTGGGTGAAGCCGCTGTCCCAGGTATAGAAGGGCTTGGCGGATTCTTTCCAGAGGAATTCTCCTTTTTTCCAGTCATAGTCCGGCATGCCATATTTGTCTTTCTGCGGCTTGCGGTCTTTGTCGCCGGCCTTGGACCAGTCCCAGAACACCTTGGTGGGCTTGCATTTGGCGTAGACCGGCGAGTGGCAGGTGTTGCAGGCGATGGTCTGGCTGTGCTTGTTCAGGTGATGATCCAGCAGGTCGTCCCCCCGGTGGGGGCTGCTCGTATGACAATTTTCGCAGGAGAAACTGCTTTCCACCACCGCAACGGAAGAACTGCGTCCGGCGATTTTATGGTTGCGGGTGCGATGGCACTCGGTGCACTGAAAGTCATAGCCGCCCATGTGCACGTCGCAATTGCGGTCGGGCGTCAGCAGCTGGCGGGAGAGGTCGGCATGTTTGACCGCTTCGCCGCCGCCGCCGTTGAAGTGGCACGTCCCGCAGGTCTTGCGCGTAGTGGGTCCCACCGCTTTGGCCACCGCCACCAGATCCACTTCAGGATCGGGCATGCCGGCGCCGGTGGGGACTTTTTTATAGGTGCCGGTGGTGTCGTGACACACCAGGCAGTCGATCTTGCTCATATCCGTAAGGTCAAAAGAAGGGTCTTTCCATCCATAGCCGACGTGACAACTGGTGCAACGAGCCTCGTTGCTGGCGATGCTCATTCAGAAGTTGTTGGTGGCAATGGTGCTTTTCCCGATTTCGACCTCCTTTCTGTGGTTCAGGGTGAAGGGCGATGGCCCCCTCAGCTTCCAGTGGGCGGTTTGGAGCATATCCTGGCCGGCGGCCTCATGACAGCGCAGACACTCCGCGGTTACCTGGAAAGGGGTCGCCTCGGCGGTCAACTGAATTTTGTCCTTGTGGTCGGGAGCGTTCTTGTCGTGGCAGCCGATGCAGTCCACCGGACCCTGGTTCATGTCCCGATGGCATTCCATGCACTGCTGGTGGTAGGCGGCCTTCAACCCGATGCGTTCCGGATGGTCCTTGCGAAAGGATTCCTGGTGACAGGCCGAGCAGCGGGTGGTTTCATTGGCCTCTTCCGTCAGGGGTCGGTAGTGATGACACATCGCGCAGTCTTTGATCTGGGCGGCATGTTTGCCGTGCATGAAGCGCACCGGACCGTAATGATCCTCGACCGCGTTGATGATGGGGCTGTTGAGGACGACATAGTTGTGGGTGATGTCCTTGGTGCCGAGTCCCATTTCCCGCAGCCGCATCTGACGGCAGAGCTTGCACTCGTCCTTGACGGCCTCCACGAAAGGCACCGTCTCCTTGGCCCGTTCCAGGGCGGCCACCTGATCCGGCGCCGACCATTCGGGTGACGGGACCTCCGTGGCGTCCGCCGCTTCCTGGGCCGCGGCGGCATAGGCCGGAGTGCTACCCGGGCCTGCCGGGCGGAGCGCGACCAGTCCGCCGCTGATCCCCACCAGGAGCATTAAACATAAGACGATAGGCGACTTGTTGATCATGCCGACACCTCCTGTTCCGGTCGGTTCAATACCGGCAGATAGGTCACGAGAAAACGGTAGAGGAACATCAGGCCTGCAATGAGGCCGACGGTAATCAATATTTCCGGCAGGGCCGGCGCGTAGTTGGCCTCGCTGATGGGCGGACGGTAGCCCACCACAAAGACGTTCACCCGGTTGAGGAGTACGCCGCCGACGATCAGGGTGCAGGCGATGAAGAGTCCCCGGCGGGATTGACGAACCTTGGGCTGTAAGAGCATGACCCAGGGCACGACTACGCCCAGGATGAGCTCCACCAGAAAACTGTTGGTCTGGGCCGTGCCGTCCAGCAGGTAGACATAGGTGCCGCGCACCCCCATGTCGCCGATTTTCAAGGCCAGGTAGAGCCCCAGCAGGAAGACGGTAAAGCGGGTCAGTGGGGACAGAATGTGCATCTCCGGGTCCAGTTTCAGCGAAGAGGTGACCAGGGTGGTTTCGAACACCACCATGGGATAGCCCACGACAATGGCGGACGTGAGAAAAAGCAGGGGCAGGATGGGCGTATACCAGAGGGGATGAAGCTTAGTGGGGGCGATCAGCATGAGGGAGCCCAGGCTGGACTGGTGCATGCAGGAGAGCACTACCCCGAGGATGATAAAGACCCACATCAGTTTGCTGGTGATCAGGTCGGCTATCTTCAGCAGCCCTTCTGCCGGGCCGTTGAGGGCGGCCAGGGGCCCGGGCAGATTGACCCGTCCCTTGTACTGCGCCACCACGATGGGGACGAATTCCAGGTACAGCACGTTGAGGTAGAACATGACGCACATGGCCACTTCAAAGAGGACCGAAGTGGGGTTCCAGTAGATCATGGGCTTCCAGATGGCCCAGGATCGGCCGATGTCCACAAGCAGTCCCAGGACGACGAAGGTGTAGCCCAGCATGGCGGTCAGAAGCGCCGGGCGCACCACCGGTTCGTAATAGTGGCGGCTGACGATATGAGCCAGAAACGCCGTGGTGAAGCCTCCTGCGGCCAGGGCCACCCCGGAGGCCACATCGACCCCGATCCACAGCCCCCAGGGTCGGGCGTTGGTCAGGTTGGTGACATAGCCGATGCCGCCCACATAACGGGCGATGATGGCCACAGCCCCGGCGGCCATCAGAAAGGCCAGGGTGACGATGCCGGGCGTCCAGAACTTGGCCCGCGTCGGGCTTGGGGAATGGTTCATGGGTTGCCTCCTTCGTGCTTGTCATGACGGTCGCTTTTGTCCCGGAAGCCCCACATGATGCCCCCCAGCATGCCGAACAGAACGATGGGCGACCACAGGTAGCTGAACAGGGAGTGCTGGATGGTTTCCGCCAACTGCGGCAAAGGTTTTTCCGGCACCTGGATAAACCCCAGATCCTCAAAAGGGCGGTCTGCGATGTACATCCAGCTCGTGCCGCCGACTTCGTTTTCGCCGTAAATATGATCGATGTAGCGCCCGGGATTGTTCCGTATGCGCTGGCGGCCAAGTTTAAGCAGGTCCGCCCGCTTACCGAAGGTGATGGCCTCCACCGGGCAGATCTGGGCGCAGCCGGGCAGCTTGCCCTCTTCGGCGACGCGCTCGTAGCAGAAGGTGCATTTCATCACCCGGGGGGTGATGGGATTGTGATATTCATAGGCCGGGATCTCGAAGGGGCAGGCCACCATGCAGTAGCGGCAGCCAATGCATTTGCTGGCGTCATACTGGACGGCGCCATTGTCCTTTTTGGTCAGGGCCCCCACGATGCAGGCCGAGGCACAGGCAGGGTCCTGGCAGTGCATGCACTGGATTTTGACATAGGTGGGGACAAGCTGGTCGCGTTCGTCGATCTTCCCGGAATAGTAGCGGTTGACCACCGTAAAGCTTTTGTCGTCCGGTCGTCGCTTCCGGTCCAGGACCGTCAGATCGTCGAAAGGCTGTTCGGGCTCCGGCAGACCGTTGACCGTCTGGCAGGCCTGTTCGCATTTGCGGCAGCCGATGCAGCGGGTCAGATCCACGAGACAGCCGTAAGCATCCTCAGGCGCCCGTGACTGCCAGGCGTTGGCCGGCGTTGCGGCAGCGGTCATGCCGACTCCGGCGGCCCCCAGGATTTTAAAAAATCCTCTTCGGCTCAGATCCATGTCATACCTCCGTCGTCATCCTCATCTATAGTTTGCGGACAATCATGTGGTGGCCTTCCTCAATTTCCTCGATGGTCATGCGGCAGCCCGTATCCCGGCTGAAGATTTTCGCCAGGGTGCGATAGGCGTCCGAATCCCGGACCGTAAAGGATAGGGCGTCACCGGCCGGCAACTGCCTGAGCTCGGCCAGGCATTTCAGCATACCGATGGGTCCGGTGATGTCCGGCAGGCTAATATCCATAGCGCATCGTCCTCATTTTAGGGGCTTAGCAATAAGCGTACCGGTATCCTTGCGCGTCATGCAAAACAATTTAACAATTAGAAATCATTGTGAATATGAAAATATGTAGAGGTGATTGCGCGACGGATCGGGGCGTGGTATTTAAACAAGTGTTTAAACTGTTTAAACACCTGTTGGTCGATTCATCTCAACACTGACCTTAACAATGGACGGTCTGGATGGAAAACGAGGACATCAGCCGGTATTGGAAGCGCATCATCAACACCATGAACGACGGCCTGATGCTGATCAGCGCCGAGGGGATCATCCTGATGGTGAACAAATCCTTCGAGCGGTTGACCGGCTACAGTGCCGAAGAAGCCATTGGCCAGTCATGCACCTTCCTGGAGTGCGACGCCTGCGAGCAGACCCTGAACAACCTGCCGGGGGAGTGGTGCAAACTTTTTCAGCCCAACCAACCCGACATGCGCCGCTGCCGGTGCGGAATCGTCTGCAAAGACGGTACCTACCTTCCGGCCCTCAAGAATGCCTCGGTTCTCAGGGATGATCATGGCATGGTTTTAGGCGCGGTCGAAACGATCACGGATATCAGCGAGATCGATCGTCTGGATCATCAGGTGGAACTGTTGTCCCGCCAGTTGAACGACTACCGTGACTACAACGGCATTATCGGTACGTCACCCGCCATCCGCAAAGTGTTTCAGGTGGTGGAAAAGGCGGCCCAAAGCAATTCACCGGTCATTATTTTCGGCGAAAGCGGTACCGGCAAGGAACTGGTGGCACGGGCCATTCACGAGAGGGGGCACCGCAAGGACGGGCCCTATGTACAGCTCAATTGCGCGGCCCTTAATGCCGCGCTTCTGGAGAGCGAATTGTTCGGCCATATCAAGGGGGCTTTCACCGGGGCTTACCGCCACCGTAAAGGGCGCTTCGAGGCGGCCGACGGGGGGTCGATCTTCCTGGATGAAATCGGCGACATCCCCCTCTCGGTGCAGGTCAAACTCCTGCGGGTGCTGGAAAATAAGCAAATTGAGAGGGTCGGGGATCATCGCTCCGTGGATGTGGATGTGCGCATCATATCGGCCACGCATCAGAATCTGCTGTCGTTGATCGAACAGCAGCAGTTCCGCGAGGACCTCTATTTCCGCATCAATGTCATTCCCATCCGTATCCCGCCTCTGCGGGAACGCCGGGAGGACATTCCCCTGCTGGTGAACAGTTTTGTTCAACGGCTCCAGGGGCGCACCGGAAAAGTCATTACGGGGCTTACCCCGGAAGCTTTGCAGCGCTTTATGTCCTATACCTGGCCGGGCAATATCCGGGAGTTGAAAAGCGCTCTGGAGTACGCTTTCGTCATTGCCGAGAGGGGTAAAATCGGCGTCGATCACTTGCCGCCGTTGTTTTCGGAAGCACCGCTCACCCCGGACGAGCGACCCGTCATCGCGAAGGATTCCCGGGAAAAACAGGCCCTGATCGAAGCCCTGCAACAAACGGGCGGAAATCAAACCCAAGCGGCACGGCTTCTGGGTATCAATCGTGTAACGGTTTGGAACCGTATGCGAAAGTACGGGATCGATTTAAATAAGGTCCTCACCACATGAGGCACTTAGAAGGGGCAGGGGCGGGAAGGTCGGATCAATGGTCCCGGCACGGTTGCATGAAGTGAAACGACGGTTGTTGGGTATGTATGAGAAACGGCATTACCACATCTCACGAGAGGCTGCCCATAACCGGGGCCCCTCAGGCGATGGGCAGGCCTTTACATTTCTGCCCGGTCCGGGCGCGTTTTTCCAGAAACTCCCGTGCGCGTTTCTGGATTTCATCGTATTGTTCACGATGTTCCTGACGATAGGCCTTCTGCTCGCGGCGGATCTCCCTGAGGTGCGCTTCTATGGTTTGCGGCGTCAGAAGCACGCCGAATGATCCCTCGGGTTGTGCACTCCCGTAGATCGTGTCCAGGATGACCTTGCCCACCGCATCCGTGTAGTGGGAGCCATCGAGATAGAATTTCATGAATTGCCCTTTTTCCGGCAGGGGCTCGACGGCAAAGTGATGGTAGCCGGAAAAATCCCAAAGTTGGATATCGACGCCCGTCTTGGCGCGTACGTCTTCGACGACGGCCACGATATCCCTTTTCCACTGTTCGAAAGCGGGCCACAGGCCTCCCGCCGACAGCGTTTCCAGAAGGCGGGCGTGGACGGGTGAAATGAAAAGATGCACGCTAATGGATTTTTCCCCAGCTAGCATCAGCATGTTGCGGAAAATGGCCATAGCGTCGTGACCGCGGCCGTTGTCATACCGGAACCCGTTGTCGCGGCAAGGTGTCCAGTAATTTCGCAAACTGGCGTTTTCAAAGTGTTCAAACCGTAGCCGATACCCCATAGAGGCATTCTTGAGGATCTCCCGTTCGTTATTCTGCTGGCCGGTATCGTGATACTTGTTGTCCATTGCGTCCTGGTGGCGCAGGGTCTTAACGCTGGCGGCGGTCGTTGCCGGACTGAACAGCGTCAGGCCGATGCTTTTCAATAGCCGTTTAAGCTTCTCTATCCGACTCGGACCATTGGCCAGCAGTTCCTCGTACTCGAATCCCTGGGTCTGCTCGCCGTTAAACATCCCGAAATCCAGCCCGATAACCACATCCCGCAGGTCGGACACCTGGGCGGCATGGTGAAGGACCGCATAGAGAGTATCCACGTTGGCCCCATTCAGGGCCGCGTTGAAACCGGGTTCACCGAAGCGGTCCCAGGCTGTTCCGTAAATAGGAATTCCGATTTCGGTACGCGAGGAGCCCAGGGCCAGGCGCTGGTAGTGGTTATGTTCGATCTGGATCGGTTTAGCCACCCGGGCGTAGGACTTATAGGTGGTTTTGTAGGCGTTGACCCCCTCTATTTTTACGACCCGGTAAATATCAAGGGGATCCACCAGCCAATTGAAGACGATGACGGCCGCGCTGGCGATCAGGCCGATTACCAAGATCGAGAGAAAATATTTTTTGGCAGATATCATCAGAATTGAAAATACAGAAATTCGCTGACGTTATTCATATGCATCAGGGCCACCACCAGCAGGAGGATGACGCACGAGGCCCATCCCACCGAAGGTGACCAGGTGATCCGGTTAGGGTAGGCCTTGATCCATGGGGCGCTGTCGAAGGCGGGCTCCCAGGCCCCCATGATCTGGGCCGTATTGGGGGCGCCCCATATCAGCAGCGCTGAAATGACGAACCAATCCATGGTTTGCTCGTTGACAAAACGGATGGCGCTACCCGCCACGTCCACTGAAATTCCAAGGTGTCCGATAAGACCGATCCAGAACTGGGAGTCGGGATGCAGGGCGACACCGTTGGCGCCGAACATGGCCTTGAGCACATCGACGGCGCCCCCATAGGTGTCGGCCCGCACGAAAACGAGCGCCAAAATAAAAAAGAAAAAGGTAACCATGACCGATAGCGCATGGGCCAATCGATTGCCGGAAAGCCGCGACCCAAAAAGAGGTTTTATGTTTTTGGCCCAGAAGTGGTAGACCACGAGATAGACACCGTGCATCAGTCCCCAACACATGAATTTCCACCCGGCACCGTGCCAGAAGCCTCCCAAGGCAAAGGTGATTATCAGATTGAGATAACGGCGGGCCTCTCCCTTACGGTTGCCTCCCAGGGGAATGTAGAGATAGTCTCGCAGAAACCGGCTGAGGGTCATATGCCAGCGGTGCCAAACTTCGCCGATATTGCGGGCTTTGTAAGGGGAGAAAAAGTTCAAAGGAAGCCGAATGCCGAACATGCGCGCCAGCCCGATGGCCATATCGGAGTAACCGGAAAAATCGAAATAAAGCTGAAAAGTGTACCCCAGCAAACCTCCCCAGGCCTCGAAGAAGGTCAGGGACACCCCATGGCTTACCGCCGTAAAAATAGGCGAGGCGATCGTTGCCAGACTGTCGGCTAAAACGACCTTTTTAAACAATCCTATAATCACGATGGTAATGCCTACCGCCAGATTGGTCGCGATTTTGTCGCGATAGGGATTTTTCATGAACTGGGGCATCATCTCCTTGTGGTGGACGATGGGGCCGGCGATCAGCTGAGGGAAAAAGCTGACAAACAGGCAGTAATGCAGGAAGCGGTATTCCTGCGTTTTGCCGTGGTAGGTGTCCACCAGAAAGGCGATCTGCTGCAAGGTGAAAAAGGAGATGGCCAAAGGTAGAAAGATGGGGGCCACATAGACCTGGGTTCCCGCCATATCGTTGAAGGAATCCACAAAAAAATTAGCGTATTTGAAATAACCCAGCCCGCCCAGATTAATCGCCAGGCCTGCGATGAGCCATGCTTTGCGGTGGGAGGTGGCAGCGGCGATTTGTTTACCGAACAGGTAGTTGACAGCGATGGAAACAATAATCAGCGCCAGGTAGGGCGGTCGCCACCAACTGTAGAAGAACAACGAACTTACGACGAGCCAGGAGAGGGCCAGGTTGCGGTTGGTGTAGGAGGATAGTAGGTAGAACCCAATCAACACGACGGGTAGGAAAAATAGAAGAAAAAAATAGGAATTAAACAGCATGATACAATCGGCTCTATCCCGTGGGATTGGCCGCCATCAAATGGCACCCTGACGAAGTCAGGCATGCACGCCTTTAGCGATTTTGGCTAATGCGCCATGGTTGTAACAGGCCGGGCGGTGACCGGCACCTCCAATTTGCGAAAGCTCTTTTAACAGGGTTTCAACTGAAAGTCGAGAGTTGTATGATTCGGAGCAGCGATGTGCCACCAGCGGTAACGTGGGCGTTTTCGGCATCATTCCTGCCTTGGGGCACGGAACGCCACAGACATCTCCGGATTTGAGCGCTGGTCTTGGCGATCATCCGAATGCCCTTCCATTTCTAAGCGAAACCCGGTTGCCTTTTTGGATAATTATTTCTAAACTGCAACTTTACTCTGAATCCGTAAATTGGGCATTGGCACAATACCCGAACCAATGGAAATAAAGCGATGATCATACCGGTTATATTGGCAGGCGGCGCAGGCACCCGTCTGTGGCCCTTATCGCGGCAACTGCACCCGAAGCAGGTCCTTCAGTTTGTCGGACAGCAGACCATGATTCAGGATACGCTGAATCGCCTGGACGGGCTGGAAGACGTGGCCCTTCCCATCGTCATCTGCAACGAAAGCCATCGCTTCATGATTGCCGAGCAGTTGCATGAGATAGGGGTTCGGCCGGAAGCCATCATTCTGGAACCGGTAGGGCGGAATACCGCTCCGGCGATCGCCGTGGCCGCCCTGCGAGCATCGCGTGCCCACACGGATCCGACGCTGCTGGTTCTGCCGGCTGATCACTATATCGCCCGGCCGGATCGGTTCCGCCGCGTCGTAGCGGCAGGGAACGCCCTTGCGAAAAACGGACATCTGGTGACCTTCGGCATCGTCCCCACGAGACCCGAGACAGGTTACGGTTATATCAAGCAGGGCGCTTCCCTGGCGTCGCCGTCAATAGACGGGCGGGCCTGCGCTATCGAGCGGTTCGTCGAGAAGCCGGATCTACCCACCGCAGAGGATTATCTGGCCTCCGGTGACTATCTCTGGAACAGCGGTATGTTTCTTTTTCGCTCATCCACACTGTTGGCCGAAATGAAGCTTTTCGTGCCGGATATGCTTTCCGCTTGCGAAGCGGCGACGGCTGCCGGCCGGGAGGATTTGGATTTCTTCCGACTGGATCTCGACGAATTCAGCGCCTGCCCGGCTGATTCCATCGACTATGCACTAATGGAAAAGACCTCATTGGGCGCCATGCTGCCGCTGGACGCCGGGTGGAGCGATCTGGGCTCATGGGAGGCATTGTGGGAAGCCGGCGAGAAAGACCGCGAGGAGAATGTCACCCGCGGCGACACCCTGCTGCACGACGTCACCCGATCGGTGGTTCATGCCGGTCATCGCTTGGTGGCGGCCGTCGGTGTGGATCGTCACATCATCGTGGAAACGGCGGATGCGGTTTTTGTCTGTCCCCGCGAGCGAGCCCAGGATGTCAAACATCTGGTATCGCGGCTGAAGGACCAGGAGAGAACGGAAGCCGCGTTGCACCGGAAGGTCTATCGTCCCTGGGGAACGGTGGACAGTCTCATCGATGCCGAACGTTTCCAGGTCAAACGCCTTATCGTAAGGCCCCAGGCCCGCATCAGTCGTCAGAAACACCACCACCGTGCCGAACACTGGATTGTGGTCAAGGGTACCGCTCTGGTGCAGCGGGGCGAGGAGGAATTCATCCTGCGGGAGGATTCTTCCACCTACATCCCCATCGGTATGGCCCACCGCCTGTCCAACCCGGGCAAAATCCCTTTGGAGATTATTGAAGTCCGCAGCGGCAGCTACCTCGAAGAAGACGATATCGCCCGCTTCGAGGACGATTATGGCCGCTGATGCCGGTTCGGGTACACGGGATGCATAGACAACCCGAAATAGGTGCCTATTCTCATCATTCATTTTCAAAAAGCGACGGATAACACTATGAAGAAAGCATTGATTACCGGCATTACCGGTCAGGACGGGGCCTATCTGGCCGACCTGCTGCTGGCCAAGGGCTACGAAGTGCACGGCATTAAGCGGCGGTCCTCCAGCTTCAACACCGGACGCGTGGATCATCTCTACAAGGATCCTCACGATCGTGATGTGAGGTTTTTCATGCACTACGGCGATTTGACCGATGCGACCAACCTGATTCGTATCATTCAGGAAACACGGCCGGATGAGATCTACAACCTGGCGGCCCAGAGTCACGTCAAGGTTTCCTTCGAAACGCCTGAATATACGGCCAATTCCGATGCCCTGGGCACCCTGCGGATCCTGGAGGCCATTCGTATTCTGGGGCTGGAGCAGTCGGTGCGTTTCTACCAGGCGTCCACCAGCGAAATGTACGGCAAAGTGCGGGAAACGCCCCAGACCGAGTCGACGCCCTTCTACCCCCGCAGTCCCTATGGCGCCGCCAAAGTCTACGCCTACTGGATCACCGTCAACTACCGGGAAGCCTACGGGATGTTTGCCTGCAACGGTATTCTGTTCAACCACGAATCCCCCATTCGCGGGGAAACGTTTGTCACGCGCAAAGTGACGCGCGCCGTGGCGCGTATGCACCTTGGATTGGAGAACTGCCTTTACCTGGGCAATCTGGAATCCCGCCGGGATTGGGGGCACGCCCGGGACTACGTGGAAGCCATGTGGCGCATTCTCCAACAGGACGAGCCCGATGATTTTGTCATCGCCACCGGCGTTGCCCACTCGGTGCGGGAGCTCGTAGAGGCGGCATTCGCTGAGATAGGCGCAACATTACGCTGGGAAGGCGAAGGCATCGAGGAAAAGGGCATCGTGGATGCGGTCGATGGCGGGAAGAACAGCGCGTTGCGGCCCGGGGACACGGTGGTGCGGATCGATCCCGGGTATTTTCGCCCCACTGAGGTCGATTATCTGCTGGGGGATGCCTCCAAGGCCCGCGAGGTCTTGGGCTGGGAGCCAGGCGTCTCCTTTGAAGAGCTTGTACGGGCCATGATTCAAGAGGATTTGAAAGACGCCGACCGGGACCGTCTGTGCGACATCGCCGGCTTTCCGGTGAATCGGCACACTGAATAGCGTCTCCGGGGAGATAAGCGGATAATGAGTAAAGATAAACGCATTTTTCTCGCCGGCCACCGGGGCATGGTGGGCGCCGCCCTGCAACGGGCCCTCAACCAGGCGGGTTTTCACAACATTGTCACCCGCAACCACACCGCTCTGGACCTGACCGATCAGCAGGCCGTGCAACGGTTCTTCGCGGCTTCACCGGTGGATTGCGTTTTTCTGGCAGCGGCCCGGGTGGGCGGTATTCACGCCAACAACGCTTTTCCAGCGGAATTCATCTATCAGAACCTGATGATTCAGACCAACGTGATTCACGCCGCTTACGAAGCCGGTGTCAAGCAGCTCCTTTTTTTGGGAAGCTCTTGTATCTACCCCAAGATGGCTTCCCAGCCGATCCGAGAGGAAGCCCTGCTGGGAGGCTGGCTGGAGCCCACCAACGAACCCTACGCCATCGCCAAGATTGCCGGCATCAAATTGTGTGAATCCTACAACCGTCAATATGCCACACGCTTTCGCGCGGTGATGCCCACCAACCTATACGGCCCTCGCGACAATTACGATCTTGAAACCTCCCAT
>Ga0316576_10001220_pt1 | contig 13597 bp, 13 predicted proteins | sample S0NA_FD_203075 | JGI IMG/M metagenome (GOLD analysis project Ga0316576, IMG submission 203075) | Rhizosphere microbial communities from salt marsh grasses in Alabama, United States - S0-2_050615r3r5 | ecosystem: Host-associated > Plants > Roots > Rhizosphere | place: USA: Alabama | collected... | reverse complement strand
ATCGAGCAGAACGCGGCGGGGGGCTGCGGCCCGCTGCCCGTCGTCGCTCCGGACGCCGGTCCCCCGCGCCTGGACGCCGGTCCGCCCCGCGCTGACGGCGGGGCCGGCGCCGGTGCCGGGGAGGCAAACACCGGCTTCCCGCGCTGGGTCTGGCAGGCCATGGCCGGCGGCGTGCTGCTCTCGGCGCCCGTCGCGCTGTTTCTGCTCGGCTCGATCCTTGGCGGCCTGCGCTCGCGGCGCCGACGGATCGGCCTGAAGAAGTACTGCATCCACTGCGGCCGAAAGCTGGCCATGGAGGACACCCGGTGCCGAAAATGCAAGACCGAGCAGCCCTGAGCGGAGCGCGAGGCCCCGCGCGGGCCCGGGCCGCGGGGAGCTGAAGAGCCGTGGCGATCCTCAAGGTCATCGCCGGGGGCGCGCGGAACACCGGCCGCCGCTACGTCATCGACCGCGACCAGATCTACATCGGCCGCGACCCGGGGAACGACATCGTGGTCCAGGACGTCGGGGTCACCGGCTACCACGCCCGGATCATCAAGACCGAGCTGGGCTACCTGTTGATCGAGGAGCGCACCTCCACCGGCATCTGGGTCGACGATCAGAAGGTGAGCAGCCTGTTCCTGAAGCAGGGGACGCGCTTCCGCCTCGGCGGCACGGCCTTCATGTTCGACACCGAGCTGTCGGACACCTTGATGGTCACCCCGGCGGCGGCGGATGTGCCGGTCCCGCTCGCCCCGGGCCCCCCGCCGTTCGAGGCCCCGCCGTCGCCGGCGTCGCTGGTCGCCACGGTCCCCGGCGTGGTCCGGCCCGTGGAGACGCCGGCCGCCGCACCCGCGCCCCTGCCCGCGGCGCCCGAGCCGCCGCCGGCCTCCGGCGCCGAGGGCCCGGCCTGGGCCTCCGGCGACGACCTCGCCGAGCAGCTCGCGCTCCCGGATCGCGCGTTGACCGGCGGCGAGAGCGCGCTCGAGGGCCAGACCTGCCCGGGCTGCGAGGCGCCGCTTTTGGGGCTCGAGCGCTTCTGCGCCATCTGCGGCGCCCGGACCCGCTATGGCGGGCGCGGGCGCGTGATGCTGCTCAAGATCCTCGCGCTCCTGCTCGTGCTCGGCGCCGGGTCCGCCGGGCTCTACACGCTGACCGACGGGGACCTGTCCCGGGGCGGCCTGCGGCGCGCCATCGCGCTCGTGCTCGGCGACCGCGTCCCCTCCTGGCTCAAGCTCTAGCTCTGCTCGCCGTCGGTCAGGCCGCGCGCGCGGCCGCGCAGCACCAGCACGACCACGATCCCGAGCATCACGACGCAGAGGTACTGGGCCGGGGTCAGCCCGAGGTAGCGGCGGTCGCCCGTGCGCAGGAAGTCGAGCAGGAACCGGGCCGGGGCGTAGAGCGATAGCACCAGGGCGGTGTAGAAGCCGACGAAGCGCCGACGGCGGGGCTGCAGGTAGAGCACCAGGGTGATCGCGGCGGCGAGCAGCATCTCGTAAAAGCCGAGGTCGTGGCGCGGCCCGCCGGGGTAGGCCACGGCGAGGAAGAAGTCGCTCGCCAGGCCAGGGTGGTCGTGGGAGACGAAGCAGCCCCCGCGGGCGACGATCCAGCCCGGGGCGAAGCCGAACACCAACGCGTCGAGGTAGGCCAGCATCCACACGCCCTGGCGGCGACAGTAGATCTCGAAGGCGATTGTCCCGCCGATGAAGCCGCCGAAGGACGAGATGCCGTCCCAGATGGCGACGAGGGAGAGCGGGTTCTGCAGCAGGCGCTCGGGGTAGTAGGCCACGACCTCGAAGACGTGGGCGCCGATGAACCCGCCGGCCGTGATCCAGGCCAGGCCCACGGCGCTGACCGGCGCGTAGAGCCCGACCGCGCGCACGCGCCGCTGGGCGAGGACATAGCACAGCAACATGCCCAGGCCGAGGAGCCAGGTGAAGGGGTGGATCGGCTGGCCGAGGACGCGGACCACGGGCAGCTGGACGTAGGGCACCACGGGGGCCTCGTAGCAGCGCCGCCCCCCCCTGTCCACCGCTCGTTGGCAGCGCTGGCCTCCGGGGCCCCCCTCAACGTATCATGGCCCCTCGCCACGGGAGCAGACATGGAGCCGAATGACGCGCTGGTCGAGATGAAACGCGCTTGCCAGGCCCTGAGCGGCGGGCTGAGCTGGGAGTGGGACGGCCGCTTCTCGGCGGCCCTGGCCGTGGTCAAGGACCCCGACCACCACACGGTGCTGCCCGCGGTGGCGGCGCAGCTGCCGCACGCCTGGGACGCCAAGAGCATCCGGGGCGCCCCGCAGCGGCTGGTCTCCCTCATCGGCAAGTTCGGCGGCATCCACCCCGGGCAGCAGCTGCTCACCGCCGCCCCCGACGCCGACCCGCTGCTCTTCGCCCTCTGGTGGCCCTGGGGCGGGGGAGACACGTTCTCGCTCCGGGTGACCTGTCTCGTGGAGGCCCCGGAGGCCGCCGCTCTCGAGCCCCTGGCCACTCTGCGCGCCTGCTTCGGAGTCTGAGCGTGGAACCGGACCCGCGGCACCAGGTCCGGCACGCGGACGTCGTGACCCTGGACCACGAGCTGGCGCTCCCCCCGCCGCTCCCCGCCGCCGCGATGGAGGCGATCGCCGGCCTCCGGCGCCGACGGCACCTCGTGCGTTCGCCGCTCTTCGCCGAGCACGCCCGGGCGCTGATGGAGCTGACCTACGCCCTGCGGTACCGGCCGGCCCCCCGGCCGTCGCCCCCCGAGCCGCGCGACTTCATCCGCGTCGTCTCGTGGAACATCCAGCGCGGCCTGCGGCTCGACGGGATCAAGGCCTTCCTCGCCGGCCACGAGGACCTGCGCCACCTGGATGTGTTGATGCTCAACGAGGTCGACCTCGGCATGGCCCGCTCGGAAAACCGCGACGTGGCGGCCGAGATCGCCCAGCACCTCGGTCTGAGCCACGTCTTCGGCAACTCCTACCTCTGCCTCGACTTCGGCGACCTGCGGGACGACAAGGAACGGTTTGGGCGGGGGGACAGGAACCGCGAGAGCATGCACGGCAACGCGATCCTCTCCCGCTTTCCCCTGCGCCGGGCCGAAAACTTCTCGATCGAGATCTCCAAGGACAAGCTCCACAGCTCGGAGCGTCGCCTGGGGCACAAGAAGTCGCTGTGGGCCGAGGTGGAGACGCCCCTCGGCCCGCTGCCGGTGGTCGCGGTGCACCTGGACTCCTACGCCTCGTCGGCCCAGCGCGGGGCCCAGCTCGCCGACGTGCTGCGCAAGGTCGAGGAGCGCGGCATCGGCGCGCGGGTGCTCCTCGGCGGCGACCTGAACACCACGACCTACGACGCCAAGAACGTGGGCCAGATCTGCCTCAACCTCGCCCGCAAGCTCGCGCGCGGCGGCTTCCCCCACGCCATGCACCACTACCTGCACCCCCAGGAGGTCTACGAGCGTCCGGTCTTCGACCGGCTCGACGCCGCGGGACTGGACTACGAGCGCTTCAACGCCATGGGGCAGGGGACCACGCGCTACGAGGTCGGGAGCTACGACAGCGAGAGCAAGGTGAGCGAGCTGCTCCCCGACGTGGCCGTGCGGATCCTGCGGCGCAAGCTGCGGCCGTGGAACGGCGTGGCCGAGATCAAGGTCGACTGGTTCTTCGGCCGCGGCCTCGAGGTGGTGCAGGGGCCCGGGGGCAGCGAGGGCGGGGTGGCCCGGGGCCGCTCGCCCGGCCCGATCCAGCGGCCCACCGTGGACGGCGTCCGCCTCTCGGACCACGACCCGATCGTGGTCGATGTCCGTTTCTGAGATCCCCTCCTCGCCCGTCGTCATATAATGCGCCCATGGAAAACGAACGCCGATCCTTGAGTGTGGCTTGGTTTATCGTGCTCGGTCTGCTCCTCGCGGCGGGCTGCTCGGATGACAGCGGCGAGAGCGACGGCGGGACCCCGGACGTCGCGGCGGCGGACCAGGGGGCGCTCTGGCCCTGCAACAACCCGGGCGGGCCCTGCAACGCCCACGACGACTGCGCGATCAACCCGATCTGCGGCGACGACGGGCTCTGCCGCGCCACCAGCTGGCAGGACTGCGACGACGGGCTGAGCTGCACCGATGACCTGTGCAAGGGGCAGGGCGTCTGCGAGCACGTGCCCCGGCCCGACACCTGCGTCCTCAACGTGATCACCGGCGGCGGCGGGGACGCCGGGCCGGCGACCACCGAGGCCCGCTGCGTCAACCGCGGCGACAAGAACCCGGCGAACCCCTGCGAGGCCTGCGACCCCGACGACGATCCGACGAGGTGGAGCGGCGTGAACGGCGGCGGCTGCGACGACGGCGACGACTGCACCAAGGACGACTACTGCCAGAACGGGGTCTGCAAGGGCGTGGACTACTCGAGCCAGTGCATGGACGAGCTCGGCTGCACCGAGGACCTGTGCGACGGCAAGGGCGGATGCGTCAGCAACAACCTGAAGAGCGGCTGGTGCCTGATCGACGGCGCCTGCTACCAGGACCAGGCCAAGCACCCCGCGGGGAGCTGCTCGATCTGCGACGCCACCAAGGACCCGAACGCCTGGACGCCGGTGAGCAACACCTGCTTCATCGACAGCGCCTGCTACCTCGCCGGCGACAAGCACACCGGCGGCTGCGCCGAGTGTGTGCCGGCGACGAGCGCGACGAGCTGGACGGTCACCGTCACCACGCACTGCCTGATCGGCGACACCTGCGTGCCCGCGGGGACGAAGGATAGCGCGGGCTGCGCCGAGTGCGTCCCGGCCAAGGACAAGTACGCCTTCACGCCGCTTTCCGGGCTGTGCCAGATCTCCGGCGCCTGCTTCAAGCTGGGCGACAAGCACCCCAAGGGCTGCGCCGAGTGCCAGCCCACCACCGACCCGACCGGCTGGACCCTGACCAGCACCACCGACTGCCTGATCGGCGGCGAGTGCTTCACCCCGGGCTACACCTACGGCTGCGGCACGTGCGACCCGACCCAGTCCCAGACCGCCTGGACCCCGATCTCCGGCTGCGTCTGCACGCCCGTCGCACCGGCCGCGGTGGACTCCACCGGAGACGTGGGCGAGTACACCTCCATCGCCATCGACGGCGGCGGCAAGATCCACATCAGCTATCGCGACTACACGGGCAGCGACCTGAAGTACGCCACCAACGCCAGCGGGAGCTGGGTCATGACCACCGTGGACTCCACGGGCTCGGTGGGAGAGGGGACCTCCATCGCCATCGACGGAAACGGCGTCGCCCACATCGCCTACTACGACTACACCAACGGCGACCTGAAGTACGCCACCAACGCCACCGGGAGCTGGCAGAGCTCCGTGGTCGACTCGACGGGGGACGTCGGGATGTACCCCTCCCTGGCCGTCGACGGCGGCGGCAAGATCCACATCAGCTACTACGACTACACCAACGAGGTGCTGAAGTACGCGGCCTACGCCAGCTCGAGCTGGACGACGAGCGTCGTCGACTCGGGCGGGGACATGGGCTGGACCAACGACATCGCCGTGGACGGCGCCGGCGCGGTGCACATCAGCTACTACGACTACGACAACGGCGACCTGAAGTACGCAACCAACGCGGCGGGGAGCTGGAAGCTCAGCACCCTCGACTCCACCGGCGACGTGGGCGAGCAGTCCTCCATCGGCGTGGACGGCGCGGGCAAGATCCACATCAGCTACTACGACTGGGACAACTCGGTGCTGAAGTACGCGACCAACGCGAGCGGGAGCTGGGTCTACACCACCGTCGACTCCTCGGCGGAAGTGGGCGAGTCGAGCTCCCTGGCCGTGGACAAGAACGGCAAGATCCACATCAGCTACTTCGACTGGACCAACGACGATTTGCGCTACGCCACCAACGCCAAGGGCAGCTGGGCGACGAGCGCCCTGGACTCGACGGGCAACGTGGGGCAGCACACCTCGCTGGCCGTGGACAGCGTGGGGCGCGTGCACGTGAGCTATTACGACCAGGGCAACGGCGACCTGAAGTACGTGGCGAGCTGCCCCTGAGCCGTCGCAAGATCGGCGACCGGCAACCGGCCTGGCCAAGCCAGGGCATGCAATTCCGCGCCCCTGCGCTGGAACAAACATTGCAGCCCTCACCGACACCCACTCGGTGAGGAGCATGGTCCGGTCCCTGTGTGTCATCGCCCTGATCGGCCTGGCGTTGCCCCGGCCCGCCGACGCGCGGCTGCTCGGCCGTGTCGGCACCGCGCTGCGTCAGGGCAAGGAGCGCGTGCTGAGCCGGCTCGCCCGGGCCCCCCGCGTCACCTCGGTGGACATCGTCGGGGCGCGCGCCTTCCACCGCGGCGGGAAGCAGCTCACCGAGCTCACGCTGGAGGTCCGGGGCAAGAACCCGAACTGGATCGGCGTGCGAGCCAGCGACGTCCGCTGGAGCGCGCGCATCCCCACCGCGCAGGGGCTGCGGGCCGAGGGGGCGCTCCCCTCGCTGGACCTCCCGGCCCGCGGCAGCTTCAAGATCCGCACCACGGCCACGGTGAAGACCGGGTCGCTGCCCGCCGACCTGATCGCCCGCGACGGGACCATCCCCGTCGCGCTGGAGGCGGCGATGACGGCCCGGACCTGGCTCGGCACGGTCCACTTCGGCGCGGGCAAGATCGCGCCGCTGCGCTCGACCAGCCCCGGCGTGCCCCTGTCCACCGAGCGGCTCCCGTTCCGCGGCTCCCTGGGCGCTGACTTCCTGCAGGTCAACGTGGGCCGGCCCCGACTGGTCGGCGCCCGACCGCTGCGGACGCAGACCCCGCTCTCGGTGACGATGAGCTCGCCCCTGGGCGTCCCGTTCCAGGTGGTCGGCGGCTCGATGACCGTCTCCAGCGACGGGACCCGCGTGGGGACGGCGAGCATCCCCGCCGGCGCCCAGGGCTACACGATCCAGCGGCAGGGCCGCGCCAGCTCCACGATGCGGCTGCCCCTGGTCGCCGAGCACACCAGCGTGAGCGGCACCCTGGACCAGATCGGCGCGCTCCTCACCACCACCGGCCGCGGGGGGCACACCCTGACCCTGAAGGGGCAGCTCGATGTTCGCCCGGTGGCCGGGGGCTCGCTCGGCCGGATCCGACAGATCCCCATCGAGCTCGAGCTCCAGCAGGAAAACTTTGCCTCTCGCTGACCGCAGCGCGCCGCGAACGCCCCGGCCGCTGCTGGCGCGGCTCACCGCCCCGGCCGGCCCGCCCGCGCCGCGCATCGTCGCCCGCGAGGGCGCCACCGTGGTCGCCGTCCCGGGCCGCTACTGCGTGAGCTACCTCCTCCTCGGGCCCAACGCGGTGGTCATCGCCGACATTGGCTCGATCACCGACCACCCGCTGCTGCGCCAGGCCCTGGCCTGGATCGACCGGCCCGCGAGCGACGTGCAGACGATCCTGCCCACGCACCTGCACATGGACCACGTCATCGGCATCGACGCCTTCGCCCGCCGGCTGGGCGTTCCGGTGACCCTGGGCCAGGTGGCCCACGACGCGGTGACGCGCGGGCGCAAGCTGCGCTTCCCCCGCGGCCTGCACACCCTGCGGGCGCTGCCGACCTACCTGATGCAGGGCGCGCCCCCGCCGGCGCTGCCGGACTGGGGCACCCGCCTGGACTTCGGCTTCCCCTGGTCGCGCAACCGCTTCCGCGCCGCCCTCGCCCCGCCGCTCGCCGATGGGGACGCGCTGCCCGGCGTGCCCGGCTGGACCGTGCTCCACACCCCGGGCCACGCCGACGACGCGATCTGCCTGCACCACCGGGCGGCGCGTTTCCTCGTCGCCGGGGACACCGTGCGCAACTTCCTCGGCGGGGAGTGGAACCCCCTGGGCTGCGATCCGCAGGACTACGACCGGACGAAGCAGCGGCTCCGCGCCCTGAGCCCGGAGATCGAGGTGGTGTTCCCGGGTCACGGGCCGATCCTCGCCGGCGCAGGGGTCATCGACCGGCTGCGCACCCTGTCGCGCTTCACGCCCTGAGTCAGCCGCCGGGACCGGCGGCGGGCTCCGGCTCGTCGGAAAGCTCGACCATCGTCGCCGCGAGGCAGCGCGGGCAGTACTCCTCGTCCGCCGAGCGGTGGCCGCAGACGCGGCACTCGAAGCGACGCGAGGTCTCGGCCGTCGCGGTGGGGGGCGTGTCGCCGCCCTCGCCGAGGCCCTGGCGCCGGGCGTGCTTCCGGTCGCGCTCCTGGGCCGCCTGCGCCTCCCGGTGCGCGATGGGGTCGACGAGCTTGCGCAGGGTCCAGATGATCGACATCTCTGATATCGTGGCCCGATGACGGACCCGGGTCAATCGGGGCGGACTCAGGCGGGCTGAGCGAATGGACGTGACCTTCGACGCGCTCATGGCGCGCTTCGGCTGGCGGCCGATCCCCGGCTGCCCGGGCCGCTTCGTCCTGCGCGGTCAGCACGGGCTCTCCCCGGCGGACCTCCTCGGCGGGGCGGAGCCGCGCACCTTCCGCGTGGCCGCGGCGCCGGACCCGGTGGTCGTCGCCTCTTTCGAGGGCGGCGGGCTGATCAGCTACGCCCGGCCCGACGGGAGCTTCGTCCACACACTGAACACCGCGGAGGGCCTGGCGCGCAAGCTGGCCCAGCTCGGCATCGAGCTGCCGTAGCTGGCCGCCCGCCGCCCGACGTATACTCCGGGCATGCCCGTCTTCGTCCGCGTCGAGGGAGAGCACGCCACGTTCTGGGAGGTGGAGCTCGAGGACTGCACGGTCACGATCCGCTCGGGGGTCTTCGGCGGCCGGGGCGAGCAGGAGGTGCGGGAGCTCGCCGACGAGGAGAACGCGGCGCTGCTCGTGGAGCGGCTGGTGGCCGCCCGGCGGGCCGAGGGGTTCGTCCCCCTCGAGGAGGCCGAGCTCCCCGGGGAGACGCCGCGCGAGGGACCGGACGAGCACGAGGACGACGCCTTTCGGGACAACGGCTGGCAGCGCTTCGAGCGCACCGAGCGGGGCCGGACTCGGTTCTGGGCCGTACAGATCATCGACGGCGAGCTGCTGCGCACACGCTCCGGCGCGGCCGGCAGCCGGGGACGCGAAAAGGACCTGGCCTGCCGGGACTACTGGGACGCCCACCGCCAGCGCACGCAGGCGATCCAGCGCCGGCTTGAGGAGGGCTACCTGCCCGCCGACCGCGGGGTCCGGATGGCCCGGAACCCGGAGCTGGAGGCGGAGATCCTCGCCGCGCCCGACGACAGCGAGCGCTGGCTGGTCTACGGCGACTGGCTCCAGTCGGCCGGCGATCCCCGCGGCGAGCTGATCGCGCTGGACCACGCCATCGCCAGCGGCAACGCCCCGGCCAACGCGCCAGCGGCCCGCCAGGAGCTGCTCGCCCGCCACGCCGACTTCCTCCTGCCCCCCGCGCTCCAGGACCAGATGGAGCGGTTGCCGGTCAATGCAAGCTGGCGCCTTGGTTTCCTCGATGCGCTCCGCCTAGCGGGCACCGACGACGGCGCCGGGAGCTTCGAGGCCTCGGTGCTCGAGATCCTGCGGCACCCCTCTGCGCGCTTCCTGCGCGAGCTGGTCATCGGCAGCACAGAAGACCACGACTACGGCGGCGTGGTCCGACAGATCGCCGCCGCGCCGCCGCCGCTGCTCCGCGGCCTGCACCTCGCCGACTTCACCTGCGACGACTGCGAGCTGAGCTGGAGCGCGCTGGGCGACGTGAGCCCGCTCTACCCGGCGCTCCCGCGGCTCGAGTGGCTGATCCTCAGGGGTGGATCGATGGAGTTGGGCCACATCCGACTGCCTGCGCTGCGCCGCTTCGAGGTTCAGACCGGCGGCCTCTCGGCCGCCAGCGTCTGGGCCATCGCCGCGGCCGACTGGCCCGAGCTGCGCGAGCTGCGTGTCTGGTTCGGACAGGCGGGCTACGGGGCCGGGGGCGACCTGGCCGGCATCGAGCCGATCCTGGCCGGCGTGAATCTGCCCCACCTCGAGAACCTCGGGTTGATGAACGCCGAGTTCGCCGACGCGATCTGCCAGGCGCTGCCCGACGCACCGGTGCTCCGTCAGCTTAAGGTGCTTGACCTCTCCATGGGCACGATGACCGACGCCGACGCGGCGCGGCTCGCAGCCCGGGCGGACGGGCTGCGCCACCTCGAGCGGATCGTCGTCGACCGGTGCTACCTCACGGCAGAGGGGCGGCGGCGGCTTGAGACGATCGGGCCTGAGATCGCCTTCGGCGAGCAGCGCGACCTGCCCTACGACGACGAGGACCGCTACGCAGCCGTCGGCGAGTAGTTGACTAGACCAGGCGGCCCCGACCCCGGACCAGGCAACCCCCACCCCGGACCAGGCAACCCCCACCCTAGCCTGGACGCAGATGATCTCGGGCGTGACCGTTGACCTGGAGGCTATCTGGGGCAGCGATCTCCAGAACGTGATCGCGGTGGGAGCGACGGGGACCATCCTCCGGCTGAAGTAGGCCCTGTGGGACGTGGTGGGGGAGCGTTCCCCACGCCCTGTCGCCCGACAAACAACATCCATCGCAGAAAACACTCGGGTTTTACCCGGCACAAGGTTTGCGTTTCTGGCGGCCAACGACCAGGAGATCCACCATGAGACCCACGCCCCGCTGGCCCCTTTTCCTCGCCCTGCTCGCCGTCGCTGGATGTGGCGGGTCGGTGGAGCCGGTCCAGACGCCTCTTCCGCCGGCCGACCTGGGCTCGGGCACCGAACTCGGCCGCGACGGTGGCGCCCGGCCTGGCGGCGACCTCTCGTCGGCCGACACGAAGCTCGGGGTCGTGGTCATCGACGCCCAGGAGACCTTCATCAGCTACGCCGCGAACAAGGACATCAACCAGATCGTCGATAACATCCGCGCGCTGCTCGTCCTGTCCGGCACGCAGCAGCTGCCGACCTTCATCACCTACGAGGATTCCAAGAACGAGGCCACCGGCTACGCCATGCCCGCCGCGCTCCGGGCCGCCCGGCCGGCCCAGGCCCAGGAGTTCATCAAGACCACCTTCGCGGCGACCAGCCTGCCCGCCTTCGCCGCGGCGGTGCAGCAGGCCGCGCTGACCCATGTTGTCGTCGTCGGCGCCGAGACCGACGTCTGCGTGCTGCAGACCGTGCTCGGCCTGCGCGCGATGGGCCTCACGGTGATCCTGCAGCGCGACGCCGTGTTCACCTCGGAGCCCAACACCGGCCCGGCGCTGCGCCGCATGGAGCAGGCCGGCGTGGTCATGGCGACCGCGGCCGAGGTCAAGGCCTACGTCGAGCAGACAGGCCCCCTGCCACCGCCGCGGCAGAGCGGTCCGATCACGATCATCAAGCCAACGGGCATCGCCGTCCTCCTCGACGAGCTCACCGACGCCGCGGTGGCGGCCTCCCAGGACCCGTACAAGACGGCGAAGATCGCCAGGCTGCGCGAGCTGCTGCTGATCAGCGAGTGGTTCGACATCCCGCTCTTCGGCACGGTCACGACCCTGCCGACCCAGCTCGCCGCGCTGATCACGAGGCAGATCCGACCGGCCGCCGAGCTCGGCCAGAGCTCCGCCCTGCAGCTCGTCCTCGCCGGCAGCGACGCGAGCCTCCCGAGCCTGATCGCCAGCCACGGCGCGGGCCGCGAGGTGTTCCTGCTCGAGGATGGGCTGCTCGCCTCGGGCGATGCGGCCAATCAGGCCGCCCAGCTGGAGCAGCTGTACCAGGCCGGCGCGGTGCCCCTGACCTACAAGTCTCTCTACTACGGGATGACCAAGTCGGTGGACCTCGGCGAGTGGCCCAAGGCCTGGGCCGATCGCGACCCGATCTACTACCCCAAGACCAAGGCCCCGGAGTCGTTGCCTCCAATTTCGAGGTAATTCCCCTTACTTTTTGGAGGTCCCGGGATCCCGTGGTACACTTCGATCATACTGGTTATTTTGTCTGTGTTTCAAATAGTTACGGGGGGGAGGCCAATGGGGGATCTCGCGACCAGGGGGACTCGTAGACCTATTGCGCCGTTTCTTTTCGTCACCGCCCTGCTCGTCGGCTGCGGTCCACGGCCCGATGACGAGGTCCCGACCGAGATCAGTGGCTTGGTGGTGCCGATGGTGGTCAACGCGACCCCCAACGACGGGGAGATCTTCATCTCCTGGACGCCGCCCGCGGACGCGGGCTCCACGAGCTACGTCGTCTACTTCCGCGCCCGGGGCTCCGGGGCGTGGCGCGCATCCCCCGTCCCGACCCCGCCGTGGCCCGCGCCATCGGTGCTGCGCCGGCACACCCTGACGGGGCTCACGAACGGACAGGAGTACGAGCTCGTCGTGGTGGACGACGGCGGCGCGCGCAGCCAGCCGATCCACCGCCGCCCGCGGCAACGGAAGGACTGTGACCACCCGGACCTCAAGTACTTCTGCAGCCAGCCCGCCGCGGACGCCTGGCTGAGGGACAAGGGGCTCGACACCACCACGCTGCGTTGCCGGGACCGGCCGGTCCCCTGGGACCTGAACGCGCCGAGCTGCCTCTACTCCGCCGCCGACGGCACGCGGTTCAACCTGCTCCGCTCGCTGGACAGCAGCTACCTCCCGCCCCGGGAGCTGCCGCCGAAGGAGGCCGTCCGCTCCGCGGCGCGGCGGCTCATCTGGCCCGAGCGCGACCCCTTCGCGGCGGGCGCGCGATCAACCGTCTCCGTCGTCGAGCTGGGCGAGGCCACCGACACCGGCGAGCTGACCGGGCTGCGCCGCGCGAGAGCGTACCGCATCGACGTCCACCCCCTGCTCTCCAGCCGCATCACCTGGCTCGAGCCGCTCGAGCCGCTGCGCGGCGTCGCCATCTACCACAACGGCCACTGCGGCGCGGCCTCGTGCAGCGGCATGCACCACGAGGTCCCGCTGCTCGAGGCGCTGCTCCGGCGCGGGTGGCAGGTGATCCACATGGACATGCCGCTCCAGGGGCTCAACGCCGTGGACCGCAAGAACGCGACCTTCTACGGCGCCAACCGCCACGACTTCGACTTCCTCGACCACGGCGGCGCGAGCCCCCTCGAGCTCTTCATGCTCCCGGTCAAGGCGGTGGTGGACCTGATCGAGGATCGGGCGGGCGGAGCGACACCGCCCATCGTGATGCTCGGCCGCTCGGGGGGCGGCTGGACCAGCCTGCTCTACGGCACCCTCGATCCCCGCGTCCGCGCCGTGGTCTCCATCGCCGGCGGCGTACCGATGTCCATGCGCCTGCGGACGTACGAGGACAAGTCGGGCTACCCCGACATGGGGGACTACGAGCAGATGGTGCCCTACTTCTACCAGGGCGTGACCTACGACGACATCCTGGCCACAACGGGCGACGAGGGCGCGCTCTTCATCCACAACGAGCACGACGGCTGCTGCTTCCGCCTCGCGCCCGACGACCCCCTGGTGCGCGCGCACGGCACGCGAGAGCCCGGGCACCGGCGCTTCTTCATCGACACCACGAACACGGCCCACAGCCTGGGCCCGGACGCCCTGCCGGTGATCGGCGACTTCCTCGACGAGCTCTTCCCCGGCCCCTAGATCTGCGGCCTTTCGTTTGCGGTGGCGACAACGCCCCGATGGCTGCTGTGTGCAGCGCCGGCTTGCCCCGGCCCAACACCTCGAAACCAGGCGCCCGCCGGCGGGCCCGGCATTTGCATTTCTCCACACCAACCCCACAAGGAGGAGACCCCGCGTGCGACGCGCCGTCGTTCGATCGA
>Ga0316576_10001219_pt1 | contig 13608 bp, 16 predicted proteins | sample S0NA_FD_203075 | JGI IMG/M metagenome (GOLD analysis project Ga0316576, IMG submission 203075) | Rhizosphere microbial communities from salt marsh grasses in Alabama, United States - S0-2_050615r3r5 | ecosystem: Host-associated > Plants > Roots > Rhizosphere | place: USA: Alabama | collected... | reverse complement strand
AGCTCCGCGGTCATCCGGGCCCCCGTGAGACAGACCCGGGCGGCCGAGCGGAAGCGCAGGGTCGGGCCCGTGACCGTCAGCTCCAGACCCGCGGTCCCCGGGTCGTTGCCCAGGAGCCGGTTGCCGAGCCGGAAGGCCAGGTCGTCCATGGGACCGGACGGCGGCACCCCCACGTCCCAATAGCCCAGGCGTCCGGGCCAGTCCTGGACCGTGGTCTGGGTCCCGGGGCCCAGGACCTCGACGCCCGCCGATCGGTAGGCGAATCCGTCCAGATACCGGGTGCTGTGGCCCGCGGCGGCCAGCACCGGGTCCGCGACCACCTGCCGCAAATAGGCCAGGTTGGTCTCGATGCCGGCCAGCTCGGTCCGCTGGAGGGCCTCGGACAGGGCCGCCAGGGCCGTCTGGCGATCCCCCGCCTGGACGATGACCTTGGCGATCATGGGGTCGTAGTAGGCCGGAACCTCGGTCCCCGGCTCCACCCAGGTGTCGCAACGCGCGCCCTCGGGCCAGCGCACCCGGGTGAGCAGGCCCGCACTCGGCTGGAAGCCCTTGCCCGGATCCTCCGCATAGATCCGGGCCTGGATGGCGTGGCCCCGGGCTGCCGGGGTCAGGATGTCGAGGTCTGGCAGCTCGCCCGCCCCCAGGCGCACCATCCACTCCACCAGGTCGATGCCGGTGACCGCCTCCGTGACCCCGTGCTCCACCTGGAGCCGGGTATTCACCTCCAGGAAATAGAAGTCGGCGGTATCGGGATCGTAGATGTACTCGACGGTGCCGGCGGAGCGATAAGAGACCGCCTCCCCGAGGCGGCGGGCGGTCGCCAGCAACCGCGCCCGGACCTCGAGCGGCAGGTTGGGGGCCGGGGTCTCCTCCACGACCTTCTGGTTTCGGCGCTGCAGGGAGCAGTCCCGCTCGCCGAGGGCGAGGACCCGGCCCGCCCCGTCCCCGAAGATCTGGACCTCAAGGTGGCGGGCACGCTCGATGTAGCGCTCGAGGAAGACCCCTGCGTTGGCGAAGTTGTTGCGGCCGAGCCGCTGGACGCTCTCGAAGGCATCCGTGAGGGTCTCGGCATCCCGGCACAGCTGCATCCCGATCCCGCCGCCCCCGGCCGTGCTCTTGAGCATCACCGGGTAGCCGATGCGGGCGGCCTCCCGCCTCGCCTCCTCCGCGTCCGCCAGCAGGCCGGAGCCGGGAAGGAGCGGCAGGCCGCTCGACTGCGCCAGGGCGCGGGCCCGGTGCTTGAGGCCGAAGTCCCGCATCTGATCCGGGGTGGGACCCAGGAAGACCAGGCCCCGCTCCTCGCAGGCCTCGGCGAAGGCGGCATTCTCCGAGAGGAAGCCGTAGCCGGGATGGATGGCCCCTGCCCTGCTCAGGCTGGCGGCATCGAGCACCCGCTCCAGGTCGAGGTAGGAGGCGCTGGCGGGGGCCGGGCCCAGACAATGGGCCTCGTCCGCCTGGCGGACGTGCAGCGAGTGGGCGTCCGCCTCCGAATAGACGGCCACGGAGCCGACCCCCATGCGCCTCAGGGTACGGATGATGCGGCAGGCGATGGCGCCGCGGTTGGCGATCAGGACCTTCTGGAACATGGGCGCCTGGGCTCATGCATCGCGGGCCGTCCCGCGGTTTGTCGGCAACCCCCGGGGTCGTCCCCGGGTAGTCGGGCTTCAGCCCGACGGCGGCGGTTGTGGCTCCCTGAGGGCTGGTTGTCGGGCTGAAGCCCGACTACGAATCCCAAATCAGCATCCGCACCGGTGTCGGGTTGTACGCGTTGCACGGGTTGTTGAGCTGGGGGCAGTTGGAGACCAGGACGATCAGGTCCATCTCGGCGCGCAACTCCACGTACTTGCCCGCCTCCGAGATGCCGTCCTCGAAGGTCAGCCGACCCTCTGGGGTGACGGGCACGTTCATGAAGAAGTTGATGTTGCTGGTGAGGTCCCGCTTGCCCATGTCGTAGTCCGACTCCGCCAGGGCCAGCAGATAGTTGTCCCGGCAGTTGTGCATGGGGCGCTTCTCCAGGGCATAGCGCACCTGGTTGGACTCGGCCGCGCAGGCACCGCCCAGGGTGTCGTGGCGCCCGCAGGTGTCGGCGACGATGGTGGCCATCGGGTTGCCGTCACCCGAGAGCAGCCGGGAGCCGGTGGTGAGATAGATGCTGCCCTGGTCCCGGATGGTGTCCACGGCGCTGTAACGCTCCGCCGGGTCCGCGGCACTGTAGAAGATGGTGTCCACCGCCTGGTTGCCCTTCAGGTCCAGGATACGCAGGGTCTGGCCGCGGAGCAGCTCGTGGAGCCAGGGCTCCCCTGCCGGGATCACCTGGTCGTAGACGGCATCCGAGGGGTCTCGGGTGCTTTCGGTCAGTCCGGTCAGGGTCTGATTCACGATGGGACCTCAGTACTGGCAGTGATAGATGGCCGTGTTGGCGAACCCGCGTCCGTTCTCGGGGCAGCTCGTCCGACAGAGGTCGTCGTCCGATACGGGGTCGGCCCGGTAGAGGGTGAGATCGACCGGCCTGGGGGACCATGCGGGCGCCGGATCCAGGGGGTGCGGACAGGTGTTCAGCACCACCAGGGTGTCCATCTCGGCCCGCAGGTCCACGTGGGCGCCAGGGCCCGAGTGACCGGGGACGAAGTGCATGGCGCCCGCGTCGTCCACGGTCACCTTGCTGAAGAAGTTGACGTTCGCCACCAGGTCCTTGCGGCCCAGGCCCCACTTGCCGAGCTCGATGAGGAACAGCCCGCGCCCGTCCCGGTGGAAGGCGTTTCGATGCTCCTGATAGCGGGCCTCCCCGTAGCGCGCCCGCACCAGGGCGGCGTTGCTGACCCCGCTGATGGTGTCGTGCCAGCCGCAGGTGTCCTCCACCACGGACATCAGGATCCTGCCCATGTCGGAGTAGCACACATGCCCCTTGGTCAGACAGGCGGTGTGCTGGGCCTTCAGGGTGTCCGCCATGTTGTAGCGTTCCAGCTTGTCGTTGGCGTTGTAAAAGAGGGCCGAGCAGTTGGCCCCACCGTGTCGGTCCGTCAGGCGCAGGGCGAAGCCCCGGCGCACGATGAAGGACCAGGCTCGGGCCCCGGGCAGGATCTCGGCGTGGACGATGCGGTCCGAGTCGATGGTGTCAGTGGTCATGGGATCGGTCCTCGAATGAGAAAGCCCGAATAGGGGTCGGTCCGCAAATGAACGCAAATAAACGCAAATGTAAGGATTAGCAAGCTGTAGCAGTAGAGCCGGCACGGCCGCAGGTCCGCGACTCCGCATTCGTATTTCCAGACTCCTTATTCGCGTTCATTCGCGGACAAATATTCCTATGATTCATCGGCCGCCAGAACCAATGCCTCGGAGTGGGCGACCTCCGAAGCGATCTCCCCGAGCATCCGCTGGTCGGCGCGCTCCACGGGGAGGTCATAGGTGATGCCGGCCCCATAGGCGTGGGGGGCGTCCGGGTCATGGCGGAGCTTGTCGAACACCAGGAGGCGGGTGCCCAGATGGAAGCCTTCCCTGATGTCATGGGTGATCATGAAGACGGTCAGATCGTTCTCCCGCCAGAGTCGCGCGACCAGCTGGTGCATGTCCGCGCGGATGCCGGGATCCAGGGCCCCGAAGGGCTCGTCGAGGAGCAGGATCTCCGGGTGCATGACCAGGGACTGGGCCAGGGCGAGGCGCTGCTGCATGCCGCCGGAGAGCTCGCTCGGGTATTTGTCCAGGGCCTGGCCGAGACCCACCGCGTCCAGCATCTGACGGGAGCGATCCAGGGCCTCCCGACGGGCCGCCCCGAACAGATGCCCGGTCAGGGGGGCGGACTTGAGCTCCAGGCCGAGCAGGACGTTGCGCAGCACCGTGAGGTGCGGGAACACCGAGTAGCGCTGGAAGACGATGCCCCGGTCGGGACCCGGCTCCGCCGGCAGGGGCTCGCCGTCCAAGAGGATCTGGCCCCGGCTGGGGGCCTCCTCCCCCAGGAGCAGGCGCAGGAAGGTGGTCTTGCCGCAGCCCGAGGCCCCCACGATGGTGCAGAACTCCCCGGCGGGCACCTCCAGGTTGATACGCTCCAGCACCACCTGGTCCCCGTACTCCTTCCACAGGTTGCGGATGGCGATGCGCGGGGTCATCGGGCCACCGCGCCGTGGTACCAGGGGAAGAGGCGCCGGGACAGGAGCCGGAGCCCCAGGTCCATCAGATACGCGAGGATGGTGATCCAGACCACGTAGGGCAGGATCTGGTCCATGGCGAGGTAGCGTCGGACCAGGAAGATCCGGTAGCCGAGCCCCTCGGTGGCGGCGATGGCCTCGGCGGCGATCAGGAACAGCCAGGCGGACCCCAGGGACAGGCGGACCCCGTCGATCAGCCGGGGCAGGACCTGGGGCAGGATCACCCGCAGGATGATCTGCCAGCTGGAGCCGGACAGGGTCTCGGCCTTGATGATCTGCTCCCGGGGCAGCTCCTGCACCCGCTGCTGGAGGTCCCGTACCAGGAAGGGGGCCACCCCGAAGACGATCAGCGCCACCTTGGAGACCTCGCCCAGGCCGAAGACGATGAACAGGATCGGCAGGATGGCCATGGGCGGGATCAGGGCGACGCCGGCCACGAAGGGGGCGAATCCCGCCCGCAGCAGCGGCACCGCCCCCAGGGCCACCCCCAGGCCGAGCCCGATGAGGGCGGCCAGCCCCTCCCCCTGAGCGAGGCGCCGCAAGCTCGCCCAGGTATCCACCCAGAGCTCGATCTCGCCCGTGCGCTTGTTGGGCTCGAAGGCCATGCGCTGGATGGCCTCACCCAGGCTGACGAAGGACGGCAGCAGCTTGTCGTTCGGGTTGGCGGCCAGGCGCGCGTCCGAGGCGACCAGATAGACCAGGGCCAGGATCAGGAACGGCAGGAGCCCCAGGAGGATGGCGGTGCCGCGGCTCGGGCGCTGATTGATGAGTCGTTTCATGGGGACAGGCGCGCGCGGCCGCGGCAGCGATCCTCAGAGCTTGCCGTCCGCCGCCAGACCCATGTACTCGGCGTCGAACCGCAGCTTCAGGTTCTCCTCGCTGCCCAGGACCTTGCCGTCGGGGAAGGCGATGCCGATGAAGCCCGCGTCCGGGGCGCCCTCCCCCAGGAGCCCGTGGTCAAAGGAGAACTGGGCCACGTGCTCCATGGTCTTGGGCAGGTCGGGGCTGGTGGCGAAGGCCAGCGCGTCGGCGGCCTTGTAGAACATGCGCGTGCTGGCAAGCTGGGCGTCGTATCCGGCAAGGTCGGTGCCGGAGGCCTTGCCCATGGCGGTACGGGCCGCACGACCGGCCTCGTCGTCCTTGGACATGACGTCCATGATCTCGTACCAGGCCCCCACCAGGGCCTTGCCCAGGACCGGATTGGCCTTCAGGGTCTCGGTGTTGACCACCATGAGGTCGATGATCTCGCCCGGGATCTGGCTGGAGTCGAAGACCTTGTGGGTGCCGGGCATGGCGAGGATCTCCGAGACCAGGGGGTTCCAGGTCACCACCGCCGTGAGGCCGCCGGCCCCGAAGGCGGCGACCAGGTCGGCGTCGGAGGTGTTCACCACCTTGATGTCGCGCTCGCTGAGACCCACACCGTCCAGCCCCCGGGCCAGGAGATAGTGGGAGACCGAGAGCTCGACCAGATTCACCTGCTGTCCCTTGATGTCCTCGAGCTTGGACTTGTCCTTCAGGATCACCGCGTCGTTGCCGTTGGAGAAGTCGCCCACGATCAGGGCGGTGGAGTCCACGCCGCCCGCGGCTGGGATGGTCAGGGCGTCCATGTTGGTCATGACGCACCCGTCGAAGGCGCCGGCGGTGTACTGATTGATGGACTCGACGTAGTCGTTGATCTGGACCAGCTCGATGTCGATCCCGTACTTGTCGGCCCATTTCTTCACGATGCCCGACTGGGCGCCGTAGTCCCAGGGCATCCAGCCCACGTAGATGCTCCAGGCGATGCGGAACTGGTCCTTGGCCTGAGCACCGACGGGCGCCGCCACGGCGGCGATCAACAGGGTGCAGGCCGCGACCCAGCGGGCAATGCGCGGTCGCGTGGTCAGGGTAAGGGCGCTGAGGGTTTGGGACATGGGGGTCTCCCGTGGGTTACTGACGGACGGCCAAGGAGGACCTGTGACAGGTGACCTCCCGGGCTTTTGTCCCGCCGTGTAACCCGGCGAGAGACCACCGAACGGCAACCGGGTGCCGGATCAGGTCTCGCCTGCCAGGTCGGCGGCTCTCGGACCAGACACCCGCCTCAAGCGGGCCGGAACCCTAGCCGCCCATTTGCCGAATTGTCGCGTGAGTCGAGGGTGCCGAGGCACCTATCGGGTCTCCTTGACTCCTGGGAGCAGCGAGATCCGTGCCAAGAGCGAGGCTCCCTCGCGGGCCTTGTCGAATCCGCCCACCGCCGGCCCCCGACCCCGTTGGACCGGGGCGCCTGGGACGGGAGCCTGCACCAGCGCGATCCCAAAGACCGAAACACGCACCTTCATGGTGCGGAGTCGACGCCCGGTCTCCCGTGCGCCTCAGGCCCCTGTGCGACCCGCCCGACGAAGATGTAGTAGGGAACCCGCAGCCCCGGCAGGTAGGGAACGGGGGCGCGCCCCTCCACCAGGCGGTGCTCGGACAACAGGCCCCGGAGGCTCTTTAGGTGCGCCGGATCGGGGCGCACCCCGTCATGCCCGAACCAGCGGGGCCAGAACCAGCGGGTGAGCGGTCCATGACGGGCCAGGCCCGGCGGAGGGTCCGGCTCGGAGACATAGAAATCCACCACCCCCAGGGTCCCACCGGGGCGCAACATCCCCAGCGCATTGCGCAGCGCCGCCTCCCAGTCGGGGATCATGGTAAGGGCGTAGGAGAGATAGACGCAGTCCACCGGACCCTCGGGTTCGTAGGTCACCGCGTCGGCCTCCAGGACCCGCACGTTCGCGAGTCCCCGGGTGCGACGCCGTGCCTGCTCCAGGAGCGCGGGACAGAGATCGACGAGATCCACCTGACCCAGGGCCTCGAGGCGCTCCCCGAGAAACCCGAGGTTGCGCCCCGTGCCCGCGCCGAGCTCGACCACCCGGGCACCGGGGGCCGGATCGAGCAGGGCCATGAGATCGGAGCGGCCATGGAGCAGCCGCTCCCGGAAGGCGTCGTAGTGCTCGGCCTGGGGGGCGTAGAAGCCCTGGAGCCGATCCGCCAGGGTGCCCCGGCGGGGCTGGCCCTGGAGCAGACGCAGCAGGACGCGGGCCTCGCCCCCGCTCATGCGGGGGCCAGGTCGGCCACGTGGAAGCCGGCGTAGGTGTGGACCCGGTCCTTGCGCTGAAGCTCCCGGGCCAGGGCCTCGTGGAAGACCAGGCGTTCACGCAGGCGCTCGCGCCGCGCGCCGATCTCGATCAGATCCAGATAGCGGGGGGCCTCATGGGCGCTGCGGAAGATGACCCGCGCATCCGGGGCGGCCCGCCGCAGGATGGCGGTCCACTCCTCCGCCAGGGCCTCCGGATAGTAGGAGCTCATCCAGTCCATGTGATCCAGCAGCACGAGTTGAAGACGCGATGGTCGATACGGTCGCGAAGGGTCAGGACGGCTTTCACCATGGCTCTCTGGACGGACCGCGGGCTTGCACCGATACACGATCGCGGGAGTGTAGACACCCAAGGTGAAGATCCAATGACGCCGGGACGACGGCGATGTTGCAGCTGCATCGTTCGGGGCTGCCTGTCCGCCCTCGAAGGCGCGTGACGGGTCGAGCCGAGTGGGACGGCGACGCGAGAACCAGGTCGGTGATAGCGGCAAGGCCCGCGAAGAAGCGAGCCTCGTAGGACGGCCGGCCGGCGGGCTAGAACACCCAGGCGATCAGGAGGGTGAGGATCAGAAAGAACCCGAAGAAGGAGCCCAGCATGAACTGGATCTCCCCGAGGAGACCGTCCCCCGCCACCAGGGCGAAGAGCACGAAGAGGGCCACGGTGACCCCGAAGCCCCAGAGGGCGGCATGGCGAAGGCCCATGCCCTCGTTCAGGGCCTCCAAGGCCGGCGCCGCCGCCGGCAGGAGATTCACCACCAGGATGACGACCAACAGCACCGCCACCAGCAGGGCGATAGCGAAGAGCTTGAGGTCTCCCCCACCTTCACCGGACACGGCCGGCGTCCTCGGGTGCGACTCCGGTGCCCCTGGCCTTTACAAGCTCGCGGATCCGATTGGGCTCCGGCAGGCCCCGAACCACCAGCTCCGGGAGGTCGCCCGTGGTGAAGACACGGAGATCCCCCGCGTTGAGGAGGCGCTGCAGCAGGCTCTGGGACACCTGAACGGTACGGACCGAGCTCATGCCCAGCTCCGTGTACTTCTTGTTCACCAGGCCGTGAGTCCAGAGGATCTCGTCATCCGTGATCTTGAGCTGGTCGGTGCGGGTGGCGACCCACCAGGACAGAAGCCGCAGGGCGCTCAGGGCGAAGATCAGGATCCCCGCGCCCTGAATCAGCCTGGAATCGATCATCGCGGCCTGCTGGGACAGTGCCGCGGGGAGGATGCCCACCCCGGATACCGCGACCACGATGCCGACAAGCATCAGCACCATCACCATCAGGGTGGCGAAGGGCCGTGTTCGGATTAGGGAGGGATGGGCCTCGTAGCGGACGTTTTGCGGGGTCGCAGACATCGCTGGCTCCTAGCGGACACGGGGCTCGGGACAGTCGCAGGGTTTGTGGCAGCCCGAGGCCCGGGGCACGTCGCCGCAACAGGGCCCAGGTCGAGACGTCCCGCCCTTGCAGCGGGATCGCCGCGCTCCCGGCCCGATCGCGCCCCCGGGGGGCGCGATCGGGCCGGGTCACCGGTTAAAGGTTTGCAATCCTGAGTCTTACTTCAGGGACTGATAGTAGTCCATGAGGATTCGAGCGACCTCGGGACGGGAGAACTCCGGGGGCGGGGCGATCCCGTTGCCGAGCATCTCGCGCACCTTGGTCCCGGAGAGGAGCACGAAGTCCTCCTTGGTGTGATCCGGGGCCTCGCACATCATGACGACCTTGTTGAGCTTCTTCGAGTAAGCGGTGTGATCCGCCTTGAAGATCTCGATCTCCAGCGCACCGGCGGGCACCTCTTCCTCGAAGATGGTCTGGGCGTCGAAGGCCCCGTAGTAGTCACCGACACCCGCGTGGTCACGACCGATGATGAAGTGGGTGGCGCCCATGTTCTGCCGGAAATAGGCGTGCAGCACCGCCTCCCGCGGGCCGGCATAGAGCATGTCGAAGCCATAGCCGGTGACCATGGCGCTGTTCGGCGGGAAATAGAGCTCCACCATCTTGCGGATGGCCGCGTCCCGCACGGGGGCCGGGATGTCACCCGGCTTGAGCTTGCCGAGCAGCATGTGGATCACCAGGCCATCGCAGTTCAGCCGATCCATGGCCATGTGGCAAAGCTCTTCATGGGCCAGGTGCATGGGGTTGCGGGTCTGGAACGCGACCACCCGCTTCCAGCCACGCTCGGCGATCTCGTTTCGGATCTCCACCGCGGTGCGGAAGGTGTCCGGGAAGTCGTCCTGGAAGTAGGAGAAGTGCAGCACCTGGATGTTGCCGGAGACGGCCACGCGCCCCTGGCTGTTGAAGGTCGCGACGCCCGGGTGCTCGGGGTCCTGGGTGCGGTAGACCTTCTCGGTCATGGTGGCCATCTGGGCGTCGGAGACCTCCTCGATGGCCTCCACGTCCATGATCGCCAGCACCGGGTTGCCCTCCATGTTCGGATCCCGCAGGGCGATCCGCTTGGCGTCGCCAATGGGCGCGGCGCTCTCGAGCAGGCAAAGGACGGGCACCGGGAAGAACATGCCCGACGTGGTCCGCATGGTCTCGGCCACACTGACGGCGTCCGCCACGTTCATGAAGCCCTTGAGGGGGCTGAAATACCCACCCCCCATCATGACCGCGTTGCCAGCGGCCTGGGAGCTGATCACCACCGAGGGCATGGTCTCCGCCTCGCGCATCAGCTCGTGGTGCCGATCGGGATCGTAGACGAACAGGGGCTGCAACTGGTCGGAGCCTACGGGTTTGATCATGTTCTGCCTCTCCTAGATGACTCGGCTCCACCCGCGGGTGCCCGGCGGGACAGCGGTTCCGGGCGGAGCGCATTGAATATTCTGATGGGACTCACGCAGGGCGCGGGGGCCTGATTGGGATCGCTCGCCCCAATGAACAGCAAGGGGTTGGCATGGGCGCCGCTGCACCCTAAACCTTACCACGCCAGAGGGATCGGGCCCCCAAGGTTGTCTTTATGGGCGCACTAGGGAAGCGCAAGAGATTAGCGCTTCCCTAGACCCGGAGCAGGTGGGCCCGGTAGTGACGCAGCTCGCCGATGGACTCTCGGATGTCCTCCAGGGCCAGATGTTGCGCGCTTTTCTTGAAGCTGCTTGCGACCTCTGGGGCCCAGCGCTGGGCCAGGATCTTGAGGGTGCTGACGTCGAGGTTTCGGTAGTGGCAATAGGCCTCCAGCCGCGGCATCCAGCGCGCCAGGAAGCGCCGGTCCTGGCAGATGCTGTTTCCGCACAGGGGCGAGGACCCGGCCGGGACATGGTGGGCCAGAAACCCCAGGGTCAGGGACTCCGCGCCCGCCTCGTCCACCCGGGACGCCCGCACCCGGTCTAGCAGCCCCGAGGCCCCGTGGTGCTGGCGATTCCAGTCGTCGAGCCCGGCCAGGACCTCCGCCGTCTGGTGGATGGCGACCACGGGGCCCTCGGCCAGGACCTCGAGGTTGGAATTGGTCACCAGGGTCGCGATCTCCAGAATACGGTCGGTAAAGGGGTCGAGCCCGGTCATCTCCAGGTCCAGCCAGATCAGATTGTTCTCGTTGACCGCCACCGCCGATCTCCCCTGCTTGCCGGGCCGGTCGGCCCGGTGTCGGAGTCTATCAGCGAACCGCGGTGCGCACCCCAGGTCCCGGCCGTAGAATGCCCCCGCTATCCCGTCAACGGAGCCAGACCATGCCTATCGTTCAACCTCGACTCGCACCCACTGTCCTCGCCCTACCCCTGCTGCTCGCGATCCATGGCGCCTATGCCGGGGACGAGACGGTCGATGCCCATGCACTCCATGAGCAGAACTGTGTCAAGTGCCATGGCACGGACATCTACACCCGCGCCGACCGCAAGGTGACGTCCTACGACGGTCTCGGGCGGCAAGTGCGCCGCTGCGAGACGGCCCTGGGTCTGCGCTGGTTCGACGAGGACATCGCGGCGATGACCAGCTACCTGAACCGGGAGTACTACCGTCTCATGCCGGAGCAATGAGTCGAGCCTCGGGCCCATGCCGCGGAGGCGCCTGTCCGAGCACCAGATCGCCCGGATCAAGACCATCCAGGAGCGACGGCGCCGTCGCCTGGCCGAGCGGACCACCGCCGCGCTCGCCCAGGTCTCCGACGAATCGGCCGAGGAGTCGCCCCCGGAGGCCGGTCTGGTGGTCGTGAGGCACGGGGCCAACCTGGCGGTGGAGGACCCCCATGGCCGGGTCCACCACTGTCTCGCCCGGCGCCATATCGGAGAGCCCGTGTGCGGAGACCGGGTGGTGTGGCAGCGAACCGATAACGGTCAGGGCGTGGTCACCGCGTTGCAGCCCCGGTCCACGGTGTTGAGCCGCCCCGACTACGCTGGCCGGGACAAGCCCCTCGCCGCGAATCTAACCCAGCTGGTGATCCTCATCGCCCCCCGTCCGGAGCCCAGCGGTTACCTGGTCGACCAGTACCTCGTCGCCGCCGAGCTCATGGGCGTGAAGGCCCGGATCGTCGCCAACAAGATGGACCTCCTGGACGAGGACGAGGCCCCGCTGTTCAGGGGGCGTTTCGCCCACTACGCGGACATCGGCTACCCCGTCCTGTGGACGAGCCTGCGGGCAGCCGGCGGCATCGGCAGCCTCCTCCAGGCCCTGACCGGGGAGACCAGCATCCTCGTGGGCCAGTCGGGCGTGGGAAAGTCGTCCCTGGTCAAGGTCCTGCTGCCGGATCGTGAGATTCAGGTCGGCCGACTGTCCCGGGCGACGGGGCTCGGCCGTCACACCACCTCGGCGGCGACCTGCTACCGGCTTCCCCAGGGCGGCTGGCTCGTCGACTCCCCTGGGGTTCGCAGCTTCCGACTCGGTGCCATCGACCGCGCCGCCCTGGAATGGGGCTTTCGGGAGTTTCGACCTTATCTGGGCCACTGTCGCTTCTCCGACTGTCGGCATCAGCAGGAGCCCGGGTGCGCCCTGCGCGAGGCGGAGTCGTCGGGACTGATCGCCGCGGAGCGGCTCGTCAACTTCCATCACCTGGCCGCCGGTCTGGGGCAGCGCCCCGGGGCCGAGTGAGCAGGGCGAAAAGGAATCGGCCCATGGCCTACTGGCTCATGAAGTCCGAACCGGATGCCTTCAGCATCGACGACCTCGCGGCCCGCGGCGACGCGGGGGAGCCCTGGGACGGGGTGCGCAACTATCAGGCACGCAACCTGATGCGCGATGACATGCGCATCGGCGACCGGGTGCTCTTCTACCACTCCAACTGTGAGGTGCCGGGTATCGTCGGAATCGCCGAGGTCGCGAGCGAGGCCTATCCGGACGCCACCGCCTTCGACCCCGACGCCAAGTACTACGATCCCAAGAGCGACCCCGACAATCCCCGCTGGTTGCTGGTCGACCTGCGCTATGTGCGGCACCTGAGCCGAGCCATCTCGCTCGCGGAGCTCAGGGAGCACGCCGACGGGCCGCTGGCTGATCTCCCCCTGGTGCGCCGGGGGAACCGGCTCTCGGTGATGCCCGTCACCGACGCGCAGTGGGCCTTCATCCTGGGGCTGGAGTGAGGTCCCGCGGGGACGAGTCTGAGACCCCATCGCTGTAAATGCCCATGATCCGGCGGACTTGGCAATGGCTGATGATCGCGCTGGGCTGGCTCGCCCTGCTGGTGGGCCTGATCGGCATCTTCGTGCCCCTGCTTCCCACCACGCCCCTGGTCCTGCTGGCGGCCTTCTTCTTCTCCAAGGGCTCGAAAAGGCTGCACCGCTGGCTGCTCGAGCACCGGCGCTTCGGGCGCTATGTCCGGGATTGGGAGCGCGAGCAGGTGATTCCCCCGGTGGGCAAGTACGCGAGCACGCTCTTCATGGTCCCCTCGGTGGGGTTCGTGGTCCTGACCCGCGAGCTGCCGGTCGTCCTGTCCGGCGCCATGCTGGTGACGGTGGTCGCGGTCCTCTGGTTCATCTGGTCCCGACCCTCCAGACCCCGGGGGCGCGGCCAAGGTGCCGACGCGGCCGCGAGCCCCTCGTCCCCGCCGCCTTGAGGCCGATCGACAACGGCCGTCGAGGGCTCACCGTGGCTCGCGCAGTCGGCGGGACGCGCAATAAGGCGCCTGCCCGCACAAAATTACCAACTCGCAAGTTGTCGAACCCCGTCCCGACGTGTAAGGTTTCGGCCCTTCGCATCCTGGGGGTTTCCCCCCCGTCCCATACGAGCTGGCGACCCCCCGGCGCCGAGGGCCACGCCAGTCACCGCCCCGTCCAGAGGAGACCCCCCAGCCCCATGCTTGAGGTGACGAGGCTCGAATGCCGGCGCGGCGACCGCCTGCTCTTCTCCGGGCTCGACTTCGGTGTCGATGCGGGCACCCTGCTCCATGTCCGCGGGCGCAACGGCAGCGGCAAGACCACGCTGCTGCGCACCC
>Ga0316576_10001218_pt1 | contig 13609 bp, 10 predicted proteins | sample S0NA_FD_203075 | JGI IMG/M metagenome (GOLD analysis project Ga0316576, IMG submission 203075) | Rhizosphere microbial communities from salt marsh grasses in Alabama, United States - S0-2_050615r3r5 | ecosystem: Host-associated > Plants > Roots > Rhizosphere | place: USA: Alabama | collected... | reverse complement strand
CTGCGAGTGGACGGTGCGCCGGCGGTCAAGGTGAAGATGCAGCGCCGTCGCAACGGCTGCGGCAACCTCGCCGGACGCCGCCCCCCGGGTTTCAGTGGCTGCGGGTTTTTGGCTGTCAGCGCTCTCACCAACCGGGGACCTGACCACAACCGGACGGGACTCGCGGCCCTCCAGCCACTGGAAAATCCGGCCGGAGAAAAGAATCCCTACCATCAGAACCGACAGCACGATGAAAATGCCGAAAAAACGGATAAAGAGGGTCCCCAGGGCGTAGCCCCAGAAGGAGTCCCGTGGACCGCCGGTGAGCGTGATGTGCCCGTCGGCAGCCCCGTCCGCATCGAACGGGCCGCCGTCCGCTACCGTTACCACCAGTTCCTGCACCCGGTCGGAATGATCGATGTTCTCGGCCTGCCCATCGGTCCAAGGGGCCTGAAGGTGCGGGTTGTAGACGTAAAACGCCGTGGAGCGGGTAAAAAAGTCGGACAGAATCGACACCCGGATCTTGCCGCCGACCGTAACACCATCGACCAGGATTTCGAATAGCGCAGACTTGAAGTTTTTTTCATTCACCTCGGGTCGCGCCGCGGTTTCGAAATCCACGCCCCGGACGGCAGCCAGTCGGCCACCGTTCACGCGAAAGTCAATCGTGACGCTCGAACTCTTGGCACGCGGTATCAATTTGGCCACGACTGTCTCTCCTTCGCGGGAAAACTCGGGCTTGGGCTTCTCGAAATCGGTCCCGATAACAAAAGCCCGCACCTGACCGGGATGCAGCAGAACAGTCAGCAGCGCAACGGCCAGGAAAAACGCAACGGTTCTTGCAAACCAGATCGTTGATTGGCGTGTCATCATTCCTCCTCCTACTGAAACATGGCGATGAACATTCCGGCGGCGGCGGCCGATCCGATCACCCCGGCCAAGTTAGGCCCCATGGCATGCATCACCAGCCAGTTGTCGGCGTCGGCCTTCAAGCCCTCGGCATGCGACACCCGGGCCGACATCGGCACGGCCGATACGCCCGCCGAACCGATCAAGGGGTTCAACTTTTCCTTTAAGAAAAAATTCATGATGTGCACCGTCAGGATGCCACCGAAGGTGCAGACCACAAAGTCTATCAACCCGAAACCGAAGATCAGCAGAGGCTTGAGGCTCAAGAATTTTTCGGCCTCCATCGTCGCCCCGACCGAGAGTCCCAGAAAAATGGTGACGATATTCATCAAGGCGTTTTGTGCGGTATCGGACAGTCGCTTGACCACTCCGCTCTCGCGCATGAAGTTGCCGAACATGAACATTCCCATCAGGGGTGCTACGGCCGGGATGAGCAGAATGATCAGGATGGCCGCGATCAGCGGAAAGAGCAGTTTTTCCGTGGCCGATACCGGACGCAGCTGCCGCATCTTGATCCGGCGCTGTTCCGGGGTGGTCATCAGGCGCATGATGGGCGGCTGAATGAGGGGCACCATGGCCATGTACGAATAGGCGGCCAAGGCATTGGCACCGAGCAGGTGAGGGGCGAGCTTGGCCGTCAGGTAGATCGTCGTTGGGCCGTCAGCGCCGCCGATGATGCCGACCGATGCGGCCTCCTTCAAGGTAAAACCGAAGACCAGAGTCCCGATGTAGGTGATGAAGACACCGAGTTGGGCCCCGGCGCCAATAATCAGGGTCTTGGGGTTGGCGATCAGAGGACCGAAATCGGTCATGGCCCCCAGACCCAAAAAGATCACGCAGGGGATGATCTCCCACTCGATGCCGTACTTGTAAAAGGCGCGGATGAGCTCGGGTGTTCCGTGTTCGCCGAAACCCATGAGCGGCACCAAAGGAAAATTGACCAGGAAGATGCCGAAACCGATCGGCACCAGCAGAAGGGGTTCGTACTTTTTGGCCACCGCCAGGTAGAGAAAGAGAAACGCGATGCCAAGCATGACAACCTGTTTGAACACCAGATTGGGCAATCCGGTCTGGGTGGTGAGAATGCTGATAATGAGCTCATAGACTTGATCCCAGGACATGGCGCGATCTCCTTTTTACAATGGAATATTCCCGTGCTTTTTGGCCGGATTCGAATCACTTTTGGTCCTCAGCATCCGCAGGGCCTGGATGATCTTCGGACGGGTGTCGGCCGGATCGATGACCTCGTCGATATACCCTAATTCTGCGGCCTTGTAAGGGTTGGCAAATTTTTCGCGGTATTCCGCGACCAGTCGCCTGCGTTCTTGAGCGGGGTCTGCGGCGCTTTTTATTTCAGACCGGTGAATGATGTTAACCGCCCCGTCGGCTCCCATCACCGCGATTTCGGCCGTGGGATAGGCCATGACCCAGTCACCGCGGATATGCCGGGAACTCATGACACAGTAAGCCCCGCCATAAGCCTTGCGGGTGATGACGGTGATACGGGGAACGGTGGCCTCGCAGAAAGCGTAGATCAGCTTGGCGCCGTGTTTGATGATGCCGCCGTGTTCCTGGTGGGTGCCCGGTAGAAATCCGGGTACATCCTCGTAAATGATGAGCGGGATGTTGAAAGCGTCACAGAAACGGACGAAACGAGCGCCTTTGATCGATGCATCGATGTCAAGGCAGCCGGCGATGACCCCCGGCTGGTTGGCGATGATGCCCACCGGCATCGTGTCGAGCCGTGCGAACCCGACGACAATATTTCTGGCATAGTGTTCGTGGACTTCGAAAAAATTCCGGTCGTCAACGTTGGAACGGATGATGTCGCGAATGTCGTAAGGTTTATTGGGGTCGGGTGGCACCACTTCGCGCAGAGTCGGTTCGCGGCGCTGCGGGTCATCGGCGGTCTCTCGGCGCGGCGGATCTTCCATGTTGTTCTGGGGCAGGAAGCTGAGCAGCTCGCGGATGCCCTCGAGGCAGGCACTATCATCGTCAGCCGCAAAATGCGCCACACCGCTGACGGAGTTGTGGGCCATGGCACCACCCAGGTCTTCCTTGGTGACGACCTCGCCGGTAACGGCCTTGATGACGTCCGGACCGGTGATGAACATGTGGCCGGTTGCCTGCACCATGAAGATCCAATCGGTCAAGGCCGGTGAATAGACCGCTCCGCCCGCCGAGGGACCCATAATAGCGGTGATCTGGGGGACGACGCCCGAGGCCATGACATTGCGTAAAAAGATGTCCGCATATCCGGCCAGGCTCATGACGCCTTCCTGGATGCGGGCGCCGCCCGAATCGCAAAGGCCGACGACCGGGGCGCCGACCTTCATGGCCGTCTCCATCACCTTGCAGATCTTCTCGGCGTGGGATAGAGACAGAGAGCCGCCGAATACGGTGAAATCCTGGGCGTAGACAAAGACCCGGCGGGCGTTGATCAATCCGTGACCGGTGACAACGCCGTCGCCGGGGACCTTTTGGTTTTGCAGGCCGAAATCTGCGCAGCGGTGGGTTTTGAAACGGTCCATCTCTACGAAACTGTTTGGATCGAAAAGCTTTCCGATCCGCTCCCGGGCGGTCATTTTGCCGCCGTCATGCTGTTTCTTTATCCTTTCGTCACCGCCTCCCTTGGCGGCTTGTTTGTTTTTTTTATCCAGCGTCTCTAACAGTTTTGCGGTGCCCATATCTTCTCCTTTTCTCCCGTGGTAAAAACATCCGGGGGTCTTGGCCCCCATGCCGACGAAAGTGACAACCTTGAAAGGTTTATTCCCGGAATACCGCTGCGTTTGACGTCATTCTGCAGGCGGATAACAAATAAAATCAGGGTAACCGTTCACAGGGTTGCCAAGTCCGATGCGCTTCAACCCAGCTCATTGTGCGCGTTTACAGGGTGCCGCTAAAGCAAGGCGTCGGGTGCGCAGACGACCTTTTGTACTCCAAGTGCCCGAGAATAAAACAGATGCGGTGCCCTATGGACGCTTATAAATCAGGAGTTCGACGTCGGCGTTTCGGTTGCCTAACTGCAATGGCGGTTTGCGCGGCGCGAAGACGGTTTGACCGGTGCCGACGTCTTTTGGGCAAGGTGAGGATTGCCCTAAAAAGGGCGGCGTATTGCTTTGGCGGTGGATAGCGGACATGATCCGTCAGCTTGGGGGGGCGAACGGACGGCAAAGCAGAGGGACCCATCTAACCATCGACCGCGGCTATCGCTGGAGCCGCGGTCGGAGCCGGGGGCGGAAACCACCCACAGAAACAGCTAGCCTGCGATGCAGATCCTTTTGCCTACACCCCTCTGGCACGCGGCGGCCTTCTGTCCTCCCGGCGGGGCGGCCGATGCGTCGGTATAGACCTCCTATGCAGTCTCTGTATGATGATTCTATTGTTGAAAAGCGGGGGATGTCACTTCGCGTCCCCGGGACCCCTAAACCCAAAAGAAAGAGCTGGTTAGGGTGACCAACCAACCTGATCGCGTCAAGTGCGCGCGCACTCTATCAGGCCGCCCGGAATTTATCAACAGGTATCAGCAGATATTATGGAACGAAGAGCCGCCTTTGTTTGCTACAATAGTGCTAATTGGCATAAGCTTCCGAATCAGGAAGCGGCCCATTTTTGGCTGGACATTATTCCCTTGTGCCGACAATATCTGCGATCATCCGAAGAACCGGAGATGAAATGACTCACATGGTCACCATTATGGGATCCTGGGTATTTTTTTAAACAATGACTTTAATAAATCACTGCGACGATCGGGGATTTAAGAAACTGGCCAATCACGGAGGCAAGGACGCTTCTGGCGATTTTTGAATACGAGGACTAGAGATATATTCAAAACGGGAAAGCGAGCCGATTCGACGCCAACTGCAACAACGCGGCGAGATGTTCGCTGACGGGCATGGCAGCGACGACGATCAGTTTTGTACAGATAGACCTGAAACTGAAACGTTGTTATCTATTCCAGCACCTTTCGGAGGTTTATGAAATTGCTGCGATCAAAACCGAGGGTCTTGAAGAAAGAGAGCAGATCGGTCGAGTCCCAGCGCACGGAGGTGTACACATTGTGGATGCCTTCGGCCTTGTAGAATTTGAAAACCTCCCGCGACAGCTGCGCCCCGATACCCTGCCCCATGTATTGGGGGTTCACCCCGAGCGTGGCGATCCAGGCGCTTTTCTCTATCCCGAAACCGAGGGTCATGATGTAGCTGATCATGAAGCCGGCAACCGCCCCATCGAGTTCGGCCACAAAACAGGCGTCACTGGTGCTCAGGGCATGATCCTCGACCAGGCTTTTAAAATCGGCCCGAGCCGGCTTTTGGGTGATGGCGCTGTAGATGCGGCTGATTTCATCGGCATCAGCGGGCTTCAGCCTCCTGATGATCATGTTTTCCACGGACGAATTTCCTCACCACGGTTAATGGATTGACGTTTGTAGCGTTGATGCCGTCTACCGACGCCTCAGTCGATTCGAATGATTTTCACTTGGTGACCGACCCAATTCGGCGGCAGATAGACCCGGCCGCTGTTACCGCTCGACTTGACGCTCTTTTCGATCATTTCCTCGCCGTAAATTTCGAATTTAACACGCTTGTCGGGTTGTTCCGCCGAGGAGGCTTTATTTTCGGATGTGTCGGGAGTTTTGTCGTTTGTCGCCATTGAGTCCCTTAACTAAAAGAGAAAAACTTTTGGTTTAAGGCAGCGGTGGCATCAACCGGGGTCGCTTTCGAAATCGTCAACTTGGAAGGGGCGGTGTTGCTTTCGGTTTTAAAACGAACCGCAATTTAAACAAGATAAACCACCAGACAAAAGCTGCTGGTAAACGCAATGCCGCCGACCGGACCAGGGGTGTAACCGGTCACTTCATTATAGGTTGCGTAACCGAATGTAAGCTACAATAAAGCTACATTTTGGGTTAGTCAAGGAAAAATGACTGCCCGAACGCTTTATCAAGGGCTATAAAAATCAATCTGCACTACCGAGAGAAGATGCCGTCAATCCGCTCCAGGTCGTTGACCACCCGCCACTTGCCCTTGCCGCCCTCGACCTTGGACCGCCACTGCTCGACACGGTCGAGATAGTTCCCGGGATCGCGAATGTCCTGCCGAAGTTTGGTCACATTCAATGCGATCACGTTGAAATCGGAAAGCTGAAACGGGACATCGCGCACATGACCCTTGGCGAGTTCCTCCTTCAGATCCGAAAAAATGAGGATGTATTTTTTCCCCGCGCCCGTTTCGTTCAGGTACTCGATGGCCTGCAGGATACCGCCGGAGATATCGGTGTAGGAACTGCTTTTCACTTTGGCCACGAAGTCGCCGACTGTTTTTTGGAAGGCTCTTTTCTGGTTGTTGGCCATCGACGGCCGCTGGTCAAACGTCATTTTGGCCACGATGTCTTTTTCACTGAAACTGCCGGTGTCGATGCAGGCCACTGCCAGAGTGTCTTTTGGCTGCAGAGTCCCCAGAAGATAATTGACGATCGACTGCGCTTTTTTCAGCTCGAGGGCGTAGGTGCCGGAGGTGTCCAGAAGCATGTAGACCCCTGTGGTCCGGTTCTGAGCGTCGGTACAGCCGCCTATCGCCAATCCGATCAGCAGTACGAGGATTAAGAAGCGCTTCATTCCGTGCTCTCCAAAATTTCAAACCGGTCTTCGTGTTTTTCGACGTCTTTGGCCGTTTTTACGTGTTGCCGGGCCCTTGAGATCTGTTCGAAAGCCTGCCGTATTTTGAACGGTCTCTCGGTGACGACGCCCTCGAGCCAGAGGGGCGGGAAAATAATCAGGTCGTAGAGGGCGGCGACCAATTTGCCGGCATAGTAAGCGATGTTGCCCGAAAGCCGCAGGAGAAAGGCGATGATCCGGAGCAGGCCCGCGGCCATGGTCCCCAGAACGGTGCGCGCCGACGAGATAAACGATTCCAGGGGGATGGCCACGAAGGTCAGGGCAAAAGGCAGGATGAACCCCATGATCATCTGACCGATGGTCGGTATCATGCTGCCCGTCTGAACCGTCTGTTCCACTCCGGCCAGGGTCTGACGCAGGGCTTCCATGTCGGAGGCGATGCGGTCCCGCATGAAGGCCAGCGCCGACTCCACGCCGGCCAAAACGGTCAGCAGCGTCAGGGTAATCCAGATCATGCGCATGCGCATCTTGTCGTCCATGGAGCCGATGACCGGAAACAGCCGCGTGACGCGCAGTGACTCCATCAGGAAGAGCCCCATGCTGATTTCGATCAGAATGATCACCAGCCCCGCCACATCGGATGTTCTGTACGGTCCGATGAAGCTGCCGCCGCCGACCATTTCCGACATGGGCAGTGCAATCAGGTTGAAGTTGATGACCGCACCGCCGATGGCAATCAGCAGCACCAAACCGGCGATGAAGAACTGGGTTGTGGCCGAGGAGGAGAGTTTGCGGGCCGCCTTGTCGGTCCGGGCTCGGATCTCCTGGTAGTCGTCTATGTAGCGGTCGATGCTCTTGGCGCGGTCGGTCAGATCCGAAATAGAGCGACCGATATCGTCCAAGGTTTTTTGGACCTTGCGCCACAGCGGCAGCATGCGATTGAGAAGTACCTGGCGTTTGCCGCTGGAGCTGCGGAAGCTCTCGATCGCGGTCCGATTTTGTTCCCGGAGGTTCCGGTCGATTTCACCCAGCATTTTGCCCACCAACGAGTCGCCATCATGCTTGATAGTGGCGATGGACTCGATGATGTTAGTCCAGTTCGGCAGGTTCGGTGGTACCTCTACACTTCGGGCATGATCCTCCTCGAGCTTGGTGACCACTTCAGCCATTTGGCGCTGCAGCGCCGGATACCCTTTCAGGTCACGAACCACCGCGGCGTTGATGCGCTCGAATTCCCGTTCCACCAGGCGCTCGGCGTTCTCCAGGCCCTCGGCCATGAGCACCTCGCGGTTGCGCTCGACCAGTTTTTTTTCGGCCTGGCGCACTGAGGCGGCCGAAAGTCTCAAGGCATTGTTAATCACCAGGCTGAAGGCCAGGACTGCCCGATGAAACGGCTTGCGCGCCAAGTACATGGCGGCCAGCAGGAGCGCCGCCAGCAAAATCGGATTAGGAGCCACAGGCAAAAGCAATTCGGTGAATTTCATCATCACCTCCTGATAGTTGGTTTCCATCCATAAATGGAAAACCCCTCGACTCTGGCATGCCAGGAGGGGCGGATCGGGTACCGGCATATTTTACCGGATTCAAAGGCACCTGTTGACCTTTGCAAAACAATCTTACCAAATACGGCCGGTGCTTTCAATCGAAATGTATGTTTTAGTATTTACAATGTATTACTTGTAAATTTTGTCTCGTTTGAACACGATGGGTGGAGAGGGCTCGACAGGGGAGGGCCAAATTGTCGTCAACTTTAGACGATGGCATATCAAACGGGTTTCTTCAAGTGAGCGCAGACGACGCCATGACCGACCTCGACCGGGATTCAACAGCGACATGATTTTCTTTCCGCCTTGCGGTTGCAAGCTAATCGGGTTGGATGGTATTAAACCTCTTTTCGTAAAAGCGATTTGCTTGGGGATTTTGGAATAAATTTTTAATCGTTTCATCGAAAGTCACTTTTTTTATGCACATTCTGGGCACCATCATACCGATCTTTGTGATCATTGCCATGGGCTGGGTGGCCCGGCGCAGGGACTTCATGCCGCCGGAATTCCTGGGCCCGGCCAACCGGTTAGTCTACCACCTCGCCATCCCGGCCATGATCTTTCGAGCGGTTTCCAGGTCTTCCCTGAAGACCCAGTTCGACCTGCGAGTCGTGGCGATCACACTGATGTCGGCGCTGGCGGTTTTTGCGGTGGCCTGGGCGGCGGTCCGTCTGTTCAGCCTGCGCCGCACTCAATGCGGAACGTTCATCCAGAACAGCATCCACGGTAATTTGGGCTACATCGGCCTGGCCGTGGCCTTTTACTACCTCGGCAACGAGGGCTTCGTGCGGGCTGGGATCATCGCCGGTTTTCTGATCATTCTCCAAAACTTTCTTGCAGTTTCAGTGCTGCAACTGTATTCTAATAATCAACCGCCGCAGCATGGAGGCTGGACGATTTTTTGGAAAGTTTTGGGCAATCCGATTATTCTGGCCGCCTTTTTGGGGATCATTTTTTCTCTTTTCGCGATTCCACTACCGTTGGTCGTGGACCGCAGCTTTAAGATCCTGAGTGACCTGGCCTTGCCGATGGCCCTTCTCGTTATCGGTGCTTCGCTCTCTTTCAAACTGATGCGGCAGAATATAGCGGCCGTTCTGGTAACGACCGCTTTGAAGCTCATTTTGCTTCCGGCACTGGGCTTGATCGCCTACCGGGTTGCCGGTGCAGCGGCAACCGAGTATATTCCCGGCCTTATCTTGTTGGCGTCACCGACCGCCACCGTCACCTATGTGATGGCCCGAGAGATGAAAGGGGATGCCGAGTTTGCCGTTGCCGCCATATCTGCCAGTACCTTGCTTTCGGCCATAACCTTTACAGTTTGGCTCAGCCTGGCCGGTTGACGGTTTTTGATGCCGCAGCGTGTGTGTTCGCAGGCGATGGGGCAAGGTCCGCTAATCGCCTCAAACAGCTACGCCGGCTTCAACCGAGACCACAGTCTGCGCACATCGGGGGCATGACAGGACGCTGAAACGGAAGACCCCATAATTTTCATGAACCGTGGCGGCCCATAGGCCTGTGATTATTTAGTTACAAGATATTTTTTAAAGCGTTACTATAACATTTGTGCTAAACGTGTCGATCGACCCAAACTGTTTCTGGTTTCTTTTTCCCTTGAGTGAATAGGGGAACGCCCGGTTCCCGCTTCCATATGTGTAGACGGCGGTCACTTATCGGCTGTTCATATAGTTAAAAACGGATCGACGGTTTTAATAATTACTTATCCGGGTGGAGCATGACTTTTTCCTTCAAAAATGCCCTCGTGACTGGGGGGGCGGGTTTCATCGGGTCTCACCTGACCGAGGATCTGGTGGCAAGGGGTTGCCGGGTCACGGTGCTCGACAACTTTTCTTCCGGACGCCGGGCCAACCTGAACCGGGTGGCAGACGATATCGATTTGATCGAGGGTGATATACGGGATCTTCAGGCCGTTGAGCGGGCCGCACAAGGATGTGAGGTCATTTTCCATCTGGCGGCGGTCGTCTCCGTGCCGCAAACGGTTGCCCAACCGTTGGATTCAGCCATGGTCAATGGCCAGGGGACGTTGCACGTACTGGAGGCTGCCCGCGACGCGGGTTCCGGCGCCGTCGTCCTTGCCAGTTCGTCGGCTGTTTACGGTGATGATCCCGGTTTGCCGAAGCGGGAGAGCATGATACCCAAACCACTCAGCCCTTATGCCGTGCAGAAAATTACGGGGGAATACTACGCGCGTGTCTACCATGAACTCTACGGTATCGACACCGCCAGCCTGCGGTTCTTCAATGTGTTCGGACCCAGGCAGGACCCGTCATCACCATACTCCGGCGTGATATCGATCTTCATGTCGAAAGCGGTCGCGCGGACCGGTCCGATCATCTACGGAGATGGCACTCAGAGCAGGGATTTCGTGTACGTGAGTGATGTGGTGCGCGCATTAATCGGCGCCGCCGCCACTAAAGCCGCTGCCGGGCGGTCGATCAACGTGGGGACCGGGACCTCAATCGACATCAACCGGCTCTGGCGGACGATTGCGGGCATGGCCGGGTTGAGCATCGTCCCCCGCTATGACCCGCCGCGGGCCGGTGACATCATCGCTTCGGTGGCCGCCGTCGACACGGCGGAATCCCTGCTCGGCTTCAAGGCGGAAATGTCACTCGAGAATGGGCTCGAGCGCACCTTCAGGTGGTATGGTGCGTCTCAAACCACAACAAGCGCCAATGCGCAGAAAAGGAGTGAGAATGGAGCTTGACGTCAAAAATGTGCTGGTGACCGGTGCAGCCGGTTTCATCGGGTTCCACCTTACACGGCGCCTGCTGTCGAACGGGGTTCACGTCACCGGCATCGACGACTTGAATCCCTACTATGACGTCAAATTGAAAGAAGACCGCCTTCAAATCCTTCAGGCCAAGCCCAATTTTTCTTTTGTTAAGTCCAACATCGCGGAGCGCGAGAGATTGGGCGAAATTTTTGACGCCCAGCCTTTCGACGTCGTGGTCAACCTGGCGGCTCAGGCCGGCGTGCGGTACTCGCTTCAAAATCCTTACGCTTATGTGGATGCCAACCTGGTCGGATTCGTCAACCTGCTGGAGTGCTGCCGGCATCATGAAACACCCCACTTGGTCTTCGCTTCATCCAGTTCGGTTTACGGCGCCAACACCCGCATGCCGTTTTCCGTGCACGACAATGTCGATCACCCGGTCTCCCTTTACGCCGCCACCAAAAAGTCGAATGAACTGCTGGCGCATTCCTACAGCCACCTATACGGTCTTGGCTGCACCGGCCTGCGTTTTTTTACGGTTTATGGCCCCTGGGGGCGGCCCGACATGGCGCTTTTTCTATTCACCAAGGCCATCTACGACGGCCAACCGATACAAGTGTTCAACCACGGCAAGATGAAGCGTGATTTTACCTATATCGATGACATCGTCGAAGGGGTCGTACGGGTCATGGGCCGGCCGCCGCAGCCGAACACAAGTTGGGACGCTAATCGGCCGGATCCTGGGACGTCTTACACGGCGTACAAAATCTACAATATCGGCAACAACCAGCCAGTTGAACTGACGGAGTTCATCGCGGCCATCGAGGCTGCGGTCGGTAAAACGGCCCGAAAGGAAATGCGGGAGATGCAGGCCGGGGATGTGCCGGCGACATACGCCGATATTGACGATCTGGTCCGGGATGTGGGGTTCAGACCCGCTACACCGCTCGAAACCGGAATCCGGCGCTTTGTGGAGTGGTTCAGGGACTACTACAATTATTGATGTCGGCCGTTGCTCGATATTTCAAGGGTGAGGTCATAACAATGTACCATCGGCAGTGTTGGTTTAGGTTTCAGAATTCAGCACAGCCGCGGGTTGCCGCCTCCAGTTTGATCGAAAAGGAAGCATTTAAGCTTCCGTGGAAAATTCCAAATCGCAAATAACAAATAAATCAAAATGACCAAACGCCAAAATACTGCGTCACTTCAAAAATGACACGACATTATGGGCTTTAAGAGGAGGAGGGGACATGAAGGTCGATGCCGATGGTGTCCGAATCAATGTCGCGCTTTCAGGCAACACGTCAGGACCGGTGGTCTTGATGAGTCACTCCCTTGCGACTTCCCTCGATCTTTGGTCGCCCCAACTGGCGGTGCTTGAACCGCAATTCAGTGTACTGCGCTACGATACCCGCGGCCACGGTGCCAGCGATGCGCCTCAAGGGGCTTACACCCTGGCTCAATTGGCGGATGACGCCGTGGCGGTCATGGATGCGCTCGATATCGAGGCCGTGCACTGGGTCGGCATATCGATGGGAGGTATGATCGGTCAGGCTGTTGCGTTGAATCACGCCGAGCGGTTGCGAAGCTTGGTGCTGTGCGACACCGCCGCCGCGGTTCCCTCGGAAGCTCAAGCTCTTTGGCAGCAGCGCATCGATAAGGCCCGCGGCGAGGGCATGACCGCTCTGGCCGATGAAACCCTTCAGCGCTGGTTCACGCCGCCTTTCCTCGCCAAAGATCCGCGCGGTGTCCGGAGCATCCGCGGCATGATCCTGTCGACGCCGGTATCCGGCTTTATCGGCTGCAGCGAAGCCATCCGTCAGCTTGATTTCCTGGAACGACTCGACGATATTCGGCTTCCCACCCTGATCATCGTCGGCGAGCAGGACCCGGGCACTCCGGTTGCGATTTCCGAAGCCATCCACAAACGCATCAAAGATTCCCGCCTGGAGATCATTCCCTCTGCCGCGCACCTGTGCAATGTCGAACAGGCAGAGGTCTTCAATCAAATCCTGCTCGGATTTCTTCAAACCCTGTAATTCCAGTTTGCAGTCAAGCGCTACCTGTGTTTGCTGCGTCGTCGGCTTCCTCGGGCGCGTTCAGTACGCCGGCGTCGTCTCCTTTTGGCTGCCGTCGAGGGGTGTCCGTTTTTACTCGTTGCTGAAGAGGGTCAGCGGCGGGCGCTGAGCGTCGGGACCGGACTCATTTGCCGGTCTCTTGCCGTCGGGGTCCGTTTGCGGTTGTAACGGCTCGACGCAGACAGCGACGGCCGGTTTACCGGAAGGATTGGCGAAGGTATCGTTGAGGTTCCGGATGGCATCGTTGGCATTTTCGAATACCCTGGCGAGGATATCGCGGTTCTGCTGTCCCCAGCCAACCGGCCGCCGCTGCAGAACGCTGCGACACCAGTGGCTGTTTTTTCGAAACGCGCGGGCATAGCTGTGACGCAAGTGCGGATCGGATATACCGCCCAGCAGGCTGCGGCCGACCCGGGCGGCCGCCTGAAGGCGTATTCTGTAATGCACGAAGCCGGCTGCCAGCAGAAGCAGTAGGATGAAGCCGATCCGAAGGAAACCGTAATCCGCCAGCAGTTGTCCGAAAGGTAGCCTCAGGTGCAGGCCTTCCCAATACCCGGCCCATATGCTGACGATTAGAAACAGGGCCAGAACCCCGCCGAAGACGAGTGCATCCAGCCTGAGGACGGTGCGGCGCCACCTGTTGACAAATACTTCCAGTAAAGGGGCGACCTCCTGTTCGATCGACTGCACGGTTTTTTTAAGAAGGCCGATAATCCGGTAGGCCCGTTCCACGCCGACCTGGTCGATG
>Ga0316576_10001217_pt1 | contig 13612 bp, 16 predicted proteins | sample S0NA_FD_203075 | JGI IMG/M metagenome (GOLD analysis project Ga0316576, IMG submission 203075) | Rhizosphere microbial communities from salt marsh grasses in Alabama, United States - S0-2_050615r3r5 | ecosystem: Host-associated > Plants > Roots > Rhizosphere | place: USA: Alabama | collected... | reverse complement strand
CAGTGGTTCGCCGCCCAGGACGAGGAGCCGGGTCGACCGCTGGCCGGCCAGTCGAAGCCGGTCGTTGCCCCAGCCCAGGTACTGAAGACCGGCATGCGGCACGGCGTAGCCATTGACCTGCACGTCTGTATCGAGAGCCAGCACGGCGTACTCGAAGTCCCGTTCCAGTGGCAACTGTCCTTCGCCCGACAGGGTGACCTCAGCGGCGAACAACGGCGAGAACACCGTCGCGGAGGACGTCGCCCCGGCCACCTGTCCGGTCATCACGATCGCGCGCATCCCGGCTTCCTCGATGGTCGGCAGGTCGCGGTGATGCTCGAAGGCCGGCGCCACGTGTCGGTGCTCGTGAGTCAGCGCAACCCACAACTGCACTCCGTGCATGGGCAGTTCCGGATCGCCGACGGCATACTCCGAATGCGCGATGCCTCGGCCTGCCGTCATCACATTGAGTTCACCCGGACGGATCGTCTGCATCGATCCGAGGCTGTCGCGGTGCTCCACCTCCCCAGCGAGGAGCCACGACACAGTCTGCAGACCGATGTGCGGATGCGGCGGGACCGACATGCGATGCAGGTCCGGCCCGAAGTGATCAACGAAACACCACGCCCCGACCGTGCGGATCTGTTTGTGCGGAAGTGTCCGCCGGACGTGCATCGCGCGCGGCCCGCCCAGCGGAACATCCCTCGGATCCAACAGGGCGGGCAGTGCCGACGCCGGGGAGCGTGACTTGCTGGGGCACGAGCTCTCGGTGGGGCGTTGCTCGAGATTGCTCATACACCGACTTAACCACCACATGCCGGTTCTGTCTGTCTGCCGGGGCGCTAGTCTGCCTGCGTGACCCTGTACGCCGCCTACGCCTCGAGCATGGATCCCGAGCGGATGGTGGAGATCGCCCCGCACTCCCCCGCGGCAGGCATGGGCTGGCTCGATGGGTGGCGGCTGACGTTCGGCGGCGCCGACATCGGGTGGGAGGGGGCACTGTCCACGGTGGTCGAGGACCCGGGTCACCAGGTCTTCGTGATGTTGTACGACGTGACGCCGCAGGATGAGAGCCTCCTGGACCAGTGGGAGGGCACCGAGCTGGGCATCTACACGAAGATCCGGGTGCGGGTGCAGACGCTCGAAGGGGATGTCGTTGCCTGGCTGTACGTTCTGGACGCATACGAGGGCGGACTGCCCTCTGCGCGCTACTTGGGGATCATCGCCGATGCCGCTGAGGCGGCAGGGGCGCCGGAGGACTACGTCAGGGACCTGCGCAACAGGCCCTGCACCTCCGTCGGCCCCTGACCGCGATCGTTCGGGCACTCGTACGACCTGATGCGGACCTCATGCGTGGTCTGCGGGATAGAAGGCCGAAACCGGTGCGGAAAGCCCCACGGCCCAGCACTTGGCACAGCCAGGCCTCTCAGCAACCCTCTAATGTGGGGCGAGTGACAACACCCGGCGAACTCGCTCAGCAGGCGGCCGACGTCATCGCGCACCGCTCCGGCAACGATGCACACGACGTTGCGGTCGTGCTCGGAAGTGGCTGGTCCGCGGCGGCGGACGCCTTCCCCGTGACCGCGGAGATCCCCTACTCGGACATCCCGGGGTTCACTTCTTCCGCAGTGGTGGGCCACTCCGGCTTCCTGCGCAGTGTGACCGCCGGCGAGAAGAAAGTGCTGCTCTTCGCGGGTCGAACGCACTACTACGAGGGCCGCGGGGTCGCCGCAGTGGTCCATGGGGTCCGGACCGCGGCGGCCGCCGGGTGCGCACGTCTCGTGCTGACCAACGGCTGCGGGGGTCTCAACCCCGATTGGCCGCCCGGAACCCCGGTGCTGATCGCGGACCATCTGAACCTCACGGCCACGACACCGCTGCTGGGTGCCGACTTCGTAGACCTGACAGAGGTCTACTCACGCCTGCTCCGCGACCTCGCGCGCCGTATCGACCCGACCCTCGAAGAGGGGGTCTATGCCCAGTTCATCGGCCCGCAGTACGAGACGCCCGCGGAGGTCAGGATGGCCGGGATCCTGGGGGCCGACCTCGTCGGAATGTCGACGGTCCTGGAGGCGATCGCCGCGAAGTCGGCTGGTCTGGAGGTGCTCGGCCTCTCGCTGGTCACCAACGCAGCGGCAGGCCTGACCGGTGACGCCCTGCATCACGCGGAGGTCCTGCAAGCGGGCAAGGACGCCGCGACCCGGATCGCCGGCCTCCTCAAAGCCATCCTGGAGCAGATGTGACCGGATTGATCGATCAGGCACGCGACTGGCTGGAGCAGGATCCGGATCCGCAGACCCGCGCCCAGCTGCGGACGTGGATCGACGCTGCCGACGAGGAACGGCTCGCAGCCGCCTTCGCAGGACCGCTCGCGTTCGGTACCGCTGGGCTGCGGGGGCCCTTGGGCCCGGGTCCGGCCGCCATGAACCACATCGTAGTGGCCCGCGCCGCCGCCGGATTATCGCAGTACGTCAAGGACACCGGTGGCGACACGATCGTCATCGGCTACGACGCGCGCCGGAACTCTCAGGCGTTCGCCGAGCTCACGGCCTCGATCGCGGCCGGCGCCGGATTGACCGCCGAGGTCCTGCCCCGGCGGCTTCCCACCCCGGTGCTGGCCTACGCGATCAAGGTGCGCGGCGCCGATGCCGGTGTGGTCGTCACTGCCAGCCACAACCCCCCGGAGGACAACGGCTACAAGGTCTACCTCGGCGACGGCATGCAGATCGTCTCCCCGGCCGACGCGGAGATCTCCGAGCGGATCGCGGCGCAGCCACGGTACGACCTGATCCCGAAGTCCGACGACTGGGTCACGCTCGGCGAGGAGATCGTGGACGGCTATCTCGCACGCGCGGTGAGCCTTGCCGATCCCGCGAACACGCAGGGTGCACACCTCACGGTCGTGTATTCGGCGATGCACGGCGTGGGTGGTGGCCTCTTCGAGGCGGTCTGCCGAGAACTGGGCTTCGTGGACCTGCATCCGGTCGCCGAGCAGTTCGAACCGGACGCGGGCTTTCCCACCGTGACCTTCCCGAACCCGGAGGAGCCGGGCGCGATGGATCTGGCGTTGGAGATGGCCGAGCGCGTCGGGGCAGATCTCATCATCGCCAACGACCCTGACGCCGACCGGTGTGCCGTGGGCATCGCGACCGGGGACGGATTCCGAATGCTACGCGGGGATGAGGTGGGGGTCCTGCTCGGCTGGTGGACCGCCGCCCGGGGCCCTGTCGCTGGGTCCCTGGTCACCACCATCGTGTCCAGTTCCATGCTCGCCGCCGTGGCGCGGTCGGCAGGCCTGGGCTTCCGGCAGACCCTCACCGGATTCAAGTGGATCACCCGCCCGGAGGACATCGTGTTCGGCTACGAGGAGGCCCTGGGCTACTGCGTCGACCCGGGTGCGGTGCGCGACAAGGACGGGATCACCGCCTCAGTGCGCATGCTCGAGCTGGCGGCGCACCTGCAGACGCATGGCCGAACACTCGGCGGGCAACTCGACGCCTTGGCGGCCGAACACGGTGTGTACCTCACGGATCAGATCAGCATCCGGGTGTCGGAACTCGCCGACCGGGACCGCGCACTGGCGGCCCTCGCAGCCGCGCCCCGGGACGCGATCGCCGACCTCGCGGATGTCGTGGACCTGACCGACACCGCCGCGACCGGCCTACCACCGACAGAGGGCCTGCGGCTGAATCTGCTCGGGGGTGGCCGCGTGATCGCCCGGCCGAGTGGCACGGAGGCCAAACTGAAGGTCTACCTCGAGGTCATCGAGCACAGCGGTGACCCCGACCAGGATGCCCAGCGGGCAGCGCAACGCATGGCGACGTTGCGCGCGGGACTGGAATCCTTCCTGGCGGCCCTGTGAAGAACTCGAAGGCACTCGTGGCGGTCGGTGCACTCGTGGTGCTGGCCGGCTGGTTGTTCGTCACCATCACCGACAGCGGGTCCGTCGACGGTGTCACTGCGACCCCGACCGTCTCCGCCTCGGCCGCCGTGGTGCAGGACGGTGGCAGCGGTGCGTCGACCAGTGGACTGCCGACAGTCGCCCTCGCTGCACTTCCGTCGGAAGCGCGGGCCACACACCGGCTCATCCTCGACGGGGGACCGTACCCCTATTCCCAGGACGACGGCGTCTTCGGTAATCGCGAAGGCAACCTCCCCGACCGTGAATACGGCTGGTACCGCGAGTACACCGTCGAAACGCCGGGCTCCCCCGATCGGGGACCCCGGCGTTTCGTGGTCGGCGAGGATGGGCTCTTCTTCTACACCGACGACCACTACAACTCCTTCCGTGAGGTGGTTGAATGACGGCGCCGGAGGTGGTCGTCCTGGACACTCGCAACGCCCGGGACAAAGCAGCGTTCCTCGACGCATGCACAAGAGCCCTCGACTTCCCCGACTACTTCGGCGGCAACTGGGACGCGTTCGCGGACTGTCTGGGGGACTTCGCGGTCCAGCGCCGCCCCGTGTTGGTGATCTGGACGGGCGCATCGGTGCTCGCGGCCGAGGACCGGGACGTCGCGCTTTCGATCATGGCCGAGCGGTTCGTCGATGGGGCCGACCTGCTCGTGGTGGACGATGTCATGACCCCCCCGCAGCCGGACTTCGCACTCGACCATGTCCTCGTGGCGATACCGCGCGGCGGGGAGCAGCGGGCCCGGGACTACTGGGTGGGGGTCGTAGGACTCACCGAGACCCCCAAGCCCTTGGCTCTGGCCGCCCGAGGCGGATTGTGGCTCACCGGCGATGCGCTCAACCTGCACATCGGCGTCGACCCGGACTTCCGTCCCGCCACGAAGGCCCACCCGGCGGTGATGGTCCGGGACTTCGAGGCGCTTGCCGAACGTCTCGGGAACGCCGGATACGCGGTGCTGGTCAGCGACGAGTCACCCCGTCGGTTCCACACCGAGGACCCGTTCGGCAACCGCCTGGAATTCATCGCATTCTGACCGGAGGAACCCATGATCACCCCAGCACAACTGGCCGGCATGGTCGACCACACCATATTGAAGCCGGAGACCACAACCGCCGAGGTGGAGGCGCACTGCCGCGAGGCCGTCGACCTGGGCGTGTTCAGTGTGTGTGTCTCGCCCTCGTTCCTGCCCATCCCGCCCGAGTGGCTGCCCGGAGTGACTGTGGCCACCGTCTGCGGTTTCCCCAGCGGGAAGCACACTCGCGAGGTCAAGGCGGCCGAAGCAGCCGAGTCGGTCACGCACGGTGCGCAGGAGGTGGACATGGTCATCGACATCGGAAGCGCGATCGCCGGCGATTGGTCCGCAGTGCGCTCGGACGTGTCGTCCGTGCGCGAGGCCATCCCGGGCGTAGTACTCAAAGTGATCATCGAGTCGGCGGCCCTCACCGATCAGCAGATCATCGAGGTCTGCACCATCTGCGCGGATGTGGGCGCCGACTTCGTCAAGACGTCCACCGGATTCCACCCTGCCGGCGGCGCGACCGCCCATGCCGTCGAACTGATGCGGCGGACGGTCGGCAGCGCGCTGGGGGTGAAGGCGAGCGGAGGGATCCGGACCTGGGACAGCGCGGTCGACATGGTCGAGGCGGGGGCGTCCCGGCTGGGACTGTCGGGAACGGCCGCGGTGCTCGCGGGTGGCACGGCGGCCGGCGACTACTGAGCGGAGAACCCTTCGGATCTGCCGGACTCCCGCGGGTACACTGCTGTCTTTGACCCGAACTCGAAGGAGCGCACGCATGCCAGCCGGCACAGTCAAGTGGTTCGACGCCGAGAAGGGATTCGGCTTCCTTGCCGCTGAGGATGGCGATGAGGTCTTCGTGCACGTAAGCGCTCTGGAACCTGGCGTCACCACGTTGCGTCCGGGCTCCCGCGTCGAGTTCGGCGTGGTGGACGGCCGACGTGGCAAGCAGGCGCTCTCAGTGACGTTGCTGGGTCCGGCCGTCAGTGTGGCGAAGGCCCGGCGGCGCCCCGCCGAAGAGATGAGCCCGGTCGTCGAAGACCTGATCAAACTCCTGGACTCGGTCGGCGGTCAACTGCGCAGTGGCCGTTACCCCGACGATGCGAAGGCCGCCAAGACCGCGCAACTGCTGCGCGCGGTGGCCGACCAACTCGACGTCTAGGACCGTACGTCCAAGCGGACGGCCCAGACTCCCTTCTGCTCACCCTCGGACACGATCGCCAGCGGGTAACCCTGCGGGGAGGCGGGCACCCGGGGGAAGCTGAAACGGAAGTAGGTCTCGGTGAGGGTGTCCTGCGTGAGGCGCTGACCAGCGATCGAGGGGTACCAGCCCTGCTCGGCGATCGCTGGATCCACGCTGATGCCTACGACCTTCTCGGGGACGACGTCCAGGCTCTTCGTCTGACCTTCGGCGGCACGTTGACCCGCCTGCGTGATGCACTCCTCGGCGTTGATCTGCCCGTCCCAACTGAAGCACGTGGGCGCCACCCACTCCGACGACGTGCCTGAGAACACCGTGACGCGCGGCGGCGGCTTCTCGCAGGAGGCCAGGGCAGTCGTCGCCATCGCCACCAGCACCACAACAGCGAACTTCTTCATCCGTCCTCCTCCCGGCCCGTGTCCTGCGACGCCCCTGCTTCCTGAACCAGGTCCGCCTGGGTGCCTTCGTCCTGTTCGACGGAAGTTTCGTCATCGCCGGCCGACTCGTCCCCTTCGGACGCCTGCTGCTCGGCGGCAGGCTCGTCGACATCCTCGGTCACCGCCGCGAGATCATCGAACCCGACTTCGTCGACCACTGTCTCGGCCACACCCACCGACGGCACTTCCCGCGTCTCACTGTGCGCACCACACCCGAAGTTGAGGGCGACGACTTTCCCGTCCGCTGGGGAGTAGCCGTTCGCGCACACCCCGAAACCTTGGCCCAAGGGACCACCCAGAAGCATCAGGAAACCGCAAGAGGAGCATTCGAGCTCCGTCGCACGAGCGGCTGAAGCCTTGGGTCCCATCTCCCGGTACCAGCGCCTGGCGGCCTCGCGCCGACCCTCGGGACTGAGAATCCGTTCCCTGCCCAGCCCCAACTCCCACTGGTCGGGCCGCAACCGGTCATCCGACTCGGGCACATCGTTGTCGGCCATCCCCGGGATCAGGCGCGTGTCATCGGCCTCGGTGACCATGACGTCACCCGGTCCCAGATCCCCTGACTCGATTCGCTGCTTCCACGGCACCCATGCCGGGGCCAGCAGGGCGTCGCCGGAGGGCAGCAGCGCCGTCTCGTCGATGGTCACGTGCTCGCTGTCCGGCGCACGACTCACCGTGACCGCCCACCGCCATCCCACGTATCCCGGCACGTGCCCGGTGAAGAAGTGGGTGACGACCATGGGTCCCTCGGCGAGCACGTCCACGTGTTCCCCGACCAGTGGTGCCGCGGCCTCTTCCAGCAGGGCATCGCGTGCCATATCCACGGCTGCTGCGCAGACCGGGTCGAGGTCCCAGGACACAGGTGCCTGCGACCCCGGATCCTTCGGCAGGTGCTCCTCGCCGACGACGACAGTCACGAGCGCGTCGTCCCGCTGTTCACTCATGCGTTTCCCGAACCCGTCGATAGGCGCTGCGCCGGCGTGTGGTGTACCAGATGCCGGCCACTCCCATACCTGCCCCGACGACGCACACCGTGAGCCACCACTGCGTGTCGTGAGCCTGCAGTTCGTCGCGGAAGAAGACGTACAAGACGACGAGACCGACCAGCCAGGCCACGGTTCCCAGCGTCACGGCCAGGACCCCGTCCTCGTCCAGGGGCTGCACATCCACCCTCCGACCGTACTACTACGACGATCCCGTGCGTCGCGGCGGAGTCAGCGAATGGCGGCCAGCACCACGAGCAGGATCACAAGGCCCAGAAGCACGCCCAGCGTAACGCTGCGGCGGGTGCGTGGATCCACGGTCAGGGCGCTCCGGAGGACTCGAAGTCGCTCTCACCCTCCACCGCTGACGGCGGCACCTCGGTGGGCTCGACCTCTTCTTCCAGCGGCGGCGAAACGGTGGTCGGATTCGCTGTCGGGGTCTTGGAGGTCTTGGTCGGCTTGGGTTTCGGGCTGGTCGGCGTCGAAGAGGGCGATGGAGCCTGTGTGGTGGGCGCGGCAGTCGTCGGCGTGGTGGTGGCCGACGGCGATTCCGACACCGTCCGGCTCGGTGAAAGGCTCGGGGACGGCACGGGCTCGGGGTCCGAACCACGCGACGCCCACAGAGCACCGGCACCGAGTCCGATCACGATCGCGACGACCACGGCGATGATGATGGGTGCCTTCGAGGGCGTGGGTTCAGGCTCGGGTTCCTGCCCCCCTGCCGGGGGCATGGCCGTCGTCGGGTAGTCGGGTCCGCCGAAATCACTCACGTACCCAGGCTATGTCGGCGTCGGATGATGCACGAACACCGACCTCGCGTGTTCGCCCGGTTACACCAACTTGTCGACGACCCAGTCGATGCTGGTCGTGAGGGCCTCGACATCCGGAGGGTCCACCGCGGGGAACATGGCGACCCGCAACTGGTTGCGGCCGAGTTTCCGATAGGGCTCGACGTCCACGATCCCGTTGGCCCGCAGGACCTTGGCCACGGCGGCCGCATCGACACGCTCGTCGAAATCGACGGTGCCCACGACCGCCGAACGCATGGCCGGATCGGACACGTAGGGCTGGGTGTAGTCGGTGTTCTCGGCCCAGGTGTACAGGATTCCGGAGCTCTGCGCTGTGCGCTCGGTGGTCCACTTCAGACCCCCGTTGGCGTTGAACCAGTCGACCTGCTCGGCCATCAAAGCGATGGTTGCCAGCGCCGGGGTGTTGTACGTCTGTTCCTGGACGGAGTTGTCGATAGCGATGTTGATGTCGAGGAAGGCGGGCATCCAGCGCCCGGTGGCCTTGATGGCAGCAGCACGTTCCAGCGCGCGTGGTGACATCAGTGCGAACCAGAGCCCGCCGTCGGATGCGAAGCACTTCTGCGGCGCGAAGTAGTAGACGTCGAAGTCCGCAGCCTCCACCGGCAGACCACCCGCGGCCGAAGTCGCGTCGAACACCACCAGTGCATCGCCGCTGGCGACCGGACGTACCGCCTCGATGGCCACCCCCGTGGAGGTCTCGTTGTGCGGGCTGGCGTACATGTCGATCCCGTCGGCCGGGGCGAAGGGCCCCGCGGTGCCAGGTTCGAAGGTGCGCACGTCCTGCTCCCCGAGATGCGGTGCGTTGCTGGCCGCCTTGGCGAACTTCGACCCGAACTCGCCGAACGAGAGGAACTGTGCACGATCCTCGATGAGGCCGAAGGTCGCGATGTCCCAGAAGGCGGTGGAGCCGCCGTTGCCCAGAACGACCTCGTAGCCATCGGGCAATGAGAAGAGCTCCCGCAGACCGGCCCTGAGTCGTTTGACCTGATCCTTCACACCGGGCTTGCGATGGGACGTCCCGAGGTAGGTGGGCGCCATGGCCACCAGTGCTTCCACCTGCTCGGGGCGGACCTTGGAGGGGCCACTGCCGAAACGGCCGTCGGAGGGCTTCAATTCGCTGGGAATCTGCAGTTCACTCACGATCCAAGGCTAGACGCGCGCCCCGGACGGGCGAGCACGGGTGGTCGCGAAACGAACCGCGCGAACGTCACTGCGTCCTGCGCCGGGATCGACCCGCCCGATCGTTGGAATCCGGACGGAACGCACGTGGCGCTCGGCTCAGCCTCACTCGACCCGGAAGCCGACCTCGGGGTGGTATCCGCTGGGTGCCACCATGACCGGATCCCAGCCCGGCACGTCCTCCGGACGGCGCGGGGCCGGGCCGACGTACCGCGCAGACGGCCGGATCAAGCGCCCTGTCCTCTTCTGCTCCAGCACGTGGGCGCTCCAGCCCGCGAGCCGGGCGCAGGTGAACATGGAGGTGAACATGTGGGCCGGCACCTGTGCGAAGTCGAGGACGATGGCCGCCCAGAACTCCACGTTGGTCTCCAGAACCCGGTCCGGGCGCCGCGCCTTCAACTCGGCCAGCGCTGCCCGCTCGAGCGCCTCGGCGACTTCATACCGGGGGGCGTCGAGTTCCCGGGCGGTGCGTCGCAGCACGCGGGCGCGCGGGTCCTCGGCGCGATACACGCGGTGCCCGAACCCCATGAGGCGCTCGCCGCGATCCAGGACCCCTTTGACATACCCCTCGGCGTCGCCGGTCCGCTCGATCTGTTCGATCATGCCGAGCACCCGGCTCGGTGCGCCGCCGTGCAGCGGTCCGCTCATAGCACCCATGGCACCGGAGATGGACGCGGCGACGTCCGCACCGGTGGAGGCGATCACGCGGGAGGTGAAGGTGGATGCGTTCATCCCGTGCTCGGCGGCCGACACGAAGTAGGCGTCCACGGCCTGAACGTGGCGCGGATCCGGCTCGCCGCGCCAGCGCACCATGAAACGCTCGACGATGGTGGACGCCTTGTCGATCTCGTGCTGCGGAACCATCGGCTGGCCGAGCCCACGTGCGCTCTGAGCCACGAAACTCATGGACATCACCGACACGTGGGAGAGGTTCTCGCGGGCGGTGTCGTCGTCGATGTCGAGTAGCGGCTTCAGCCCCCAGGCGGGGGCGAGCATCGCGATCGCCGACTGCACGTCCACCCGGACATCACCGGAGTGCACCGGGATCGGGAACGGTTCGGCGGGCGGCAGGCCCGGGTTGAATTCGTTGTCCACCAGCAGGCCCCACACGTTGCCGAACGAAACCCGACCGACCAGGTCCTCGATGTCGACGCCGCGGTAGCGCAGCGAACTGCCTTCCTTGTCCGGCTCGGCGATCTGCGTCTCGAAGGCGATGACGCCTTCCAGACCGGGTACGAATTCGCTCATCTGCTCTCTCCAGCGGTTGTGAGGATCGCTTCGCTAATAACCTAGTGGCCGGGACCGGGGTGCGCGCCAGCCGAGGTCCCTGATCGACTCCTGCCGGCGAACCGGGAGCCGTGAGCTGTACACCGGCAGCCCTGGCGCGGGACATGGAAAGCGGGTGACGAACATGGGTGAGATCCGGCGAGTCGAGTACCTTTCGGGGCCTTTGACCGAATCCGACCTGGCGGCCAGTCCTCTGGCGCAGTTCCGGGTCTGGCTCGAGGAGGCGAACGCGGCGGGCATCGAGGAGCCCAACGCCATGGCCATGGCCTCCGTGGATGACGCGGGTCAGCCGCACATCCGCACCCTGCTGTGCAAGGAGGTCACGCCCGAGGGTTTCGTCTTCTTCACCAACTACACCTCGGACAAAGCGCGCCAGATCGAACAGAACCCGCAGGTCGCTCTGTGCTTCCACTGGCAACCCATGCACCGGCAGGTGCGAGTCGCGGGAGTGGCTCACCGACTCCCCACCGAGGAGTCGGACGCCTATTTCGCGAGCCGCCCACGACCGGCGCAACTCGGCGCGTGGTCGTCACCGCAATCCCGCGTGATCCCGGATCGCGACTACCTGCGCGACCGTGCCGACGCTGCCGAACAGCGCTACCCGGGGGAAGTGCCACGACCGGAACACTGGGGTGGCTATCTCGTGCGCCCCACCCAGGTGGAGTTCTGGCAGGGCCAGCCGTCACGGCTGCACGACCGGCTGCGCTACACGCGACGCGACGAGGGAACGCTCGACGACCCGAACGCATGGCGGGTCGAACGACTGGCCCCCTGACGCCTCAGATCTGCTCGATGTAGTTCATCAGCGCGGCGGTGACCACATCGTCGAGCCGTTCCCCCCGCGTCCTGGCCACCTGCTTGGCAGATTTGGCGAGCGACTTGGGGACCTTGACCTCGAGCGTGGTCCGCTTCTTCTTCTTGGACCGTGCCACGAGCGTGTCCGAGGTGCGGCCCCCGATCCCGATCACGGGCCGCAGCTCCGGTCGCGGCGCTGGCACCACCGGCGGAACGACACCGGTGGCGACGGCCACCGGATGCACGTCGGCGTCGGGCGCCTTGCGCAATGCAGGTCGAGGTGGTGGGTTGATCATCGTCCCTCCCGGGCGGCTAGTTCCTCGGCGATGGCGCGGCCACTGACATCCGCGACGCGGCCCAGAAGGTCGTCGAAAGCCCTGGCCGCTGAGCGCGCACCGCTCGACTTCCAGGCGTGGATCGGAACGCCGGCCCCCTGAGCCTGCTGGATGGCGGTCCGTTCGGGGATCGGCTCGGTGACCTTCACCCCGAACACCGACCGCAACTCGTCGAGCCGGTATCGGTGTTCGGACAGCGCAGCACGGGTCCGGTTGGGCACGATCGCGACGACCGAGAGTCCGCGGTTGCCCTCCCGCCGAGCCACGGACACCGCCTCGACCGCCTGCTCGGCGCCCTGCACCGCGAAGTACGACGGCTCCGTCACGACCACCGCCTGGGTGGCGGTGAACAGGGCGTTGCGGGTGAGTTCCCCCAACGACGGCGGGCAGTCGAGCAGGATCAGGTCATAACGCGTGGCCACACCTTGCAGCGCCCGCTGCAGCCTGCGGACCGGATCGGTGCCGGAAGGCACGGCCCGGTGCTCCAAGGCGCGTTCGGCCGGAATCGCATCGACGTGCGGACCCCAGCCGGTCAGAGTGATCGCATCGAGCGCCACCCCGGGCCGGCCGTCGTAGAGCACGTCGGACGTGGTGTAGCCGATGGCGCTGAGGTCCAGGCCTGCCGTGGCATTCGCCTGCGGGTCCAGGTCGACGATCAGTACGCGTCGCTGTTCGTGCCGGGCGGCGCTGGCCAAGCCGAGCGTCACGGTCGTCTTTCCGACCCCGCCCTTGAGGCTGAGGACCGCGACGATTGGGGCGTCCATCTGATCATTCTGTCACTGATCAGGCGGATTCCATCGTGCTATCGACTTCTGGCGGGTGTCGCGACGTCCCCGGTCAACCACGGGGCGGGAGCGCCTGGAAGCGGGCCAGCGCCACCTCCCGCTCCCGCGCGTGTTCGACGAGAGGCGTCGGGTAGTCGGGTGCGAGGATGCCGGGTTCGTGCGGGTCCGGGACCTCTGCCAGCTCCGGGACGTACCGGCGGATGTAGTCACCGTCGCGGTCGAACCGCCGGCCCTGAGTGACGGGGTTGAAGACCCGGAAGTACGGCGCCGCGTCGGTTCCGCAGCCGGCCACCCACTGCCATCCGAGTTGGTTGTTCGCCACATCGGCGTCGACCAGGTGCTCCATGAACCACGCGGCGCCCCGCTGCCAAGGCTGGTGGAGGTCCTTGACCAGGAAACTGGCGGTCACCATGCGCAGGCGGTTGTGCATCCAGCCCTCCGACAGCAGTTGCCGCATCCCGGCGTCCACGAAGGGGTAGCCGGTGCGCCCCTGGGACCATGCCCGGAAGTGCTCGTCATCGTGCGAGTACTCCATGTCGGTGTCGAAGCGGGGGTCAAGGCTCGACCACGCCGCCCGCGGCTGGTGCCACAGGACGTCGGCGTAGAACTCCCGCCACGCCAGTTGCCGAGCAAATGGGTCGTTCTGCGGGTCGGGGATCTCCGCCAGAATCGTGCGCGGGTGGATCTGACCGAAGTGCAGCGCGGCTGACAACCGGCTTGTGCCGGGGACCCCGGGGTTGTCGCGGCGGGATCGGTAGTCGTTCAGACCCCCCGCGCGGAACTCACGCCACTTCGCGAGCGCGGGGGTGTCCGGTCCGGGGCTGGCCGGCGCCGGCCAGCCCCGGACCACCCAGGCCTTGTAGAACCGGGTGAATACCCGGAAACCGTCTCCGG
>Ga0316576_10001216_pt1 | contig 13614 bp, 8 predicted proteins | sample S0NA_FD_203075 | JGI IMG/M metagenome (GOLD analysis project Ga0316576, IMG submission 203075) | Rhizosphere microbial communities from salt marsh grasses in Alabama, United States - S0-2_050615r3r5 | ecosystem: Host-associated > Plants > Roots > Rhizosphere | place: USA: Alabama | collected... | reverse complement strand
CAGATTGTTGTTGGCGGAATCGTCGAGGTCGTCCGACCTTCCGTTGTTGAGGCCTTCGATCAGCGTCTCTCGCGTCGCCGGGTCGATGAGCCGTTGCATCACGTCGAGACCCTGCATCGCGTCGCCACAGTAGATGACCAGGCCGTCGTAAGCCGGTGCGATACGCGATCGTGTGAAGCCGGCGGAGAGGGCTGCGCCGCCGACCAGAATCGGCACGTCGACGCCTCCCGTCCTCAGGTCCTCGGCGGCGATGACCATCTGGTGAGCCGACTTCACGAGAAGACCGGAAAGGCCCACCGCGTCCGGCTTGTGCTCTCGGCAGGCTGCCACCAGTTGCTCGGGTGGCACCCTGATGCCCAGGTCGACGACCTCGAAGCCGTTGTTGGCGAGCAGGATCTCGACCAGGTTCTTGCCGATGTCGTGGACGTCGCCCTTGACGGTCGCGAGCACAACACGTCCTCGGCTTGCGCTTGCCGTCGTATCCATGTGGGCTTCGAGATGGGAGACTGCGGCCTTCATGGACTCCGCCGACTGCAACACCTCGGCCACGATCAGCTGGTTCGCATTGAACAGTCGTCCGACCTCGGTCATCCCGGCCATCAGGGGCCCGTTGACGATGTCAAGGGGAGCGGCGCCCTCGGCGAGCTTGCGGTCCAGGTCGGCGATGAGCCCGTCGCGCGTGCCGTCGATGACGTATCCGGCGAGACGCTCGTCGAGGGATCGGCGGTCGCGGGGACTTTCACGCGGAGAGTCGTCGTGGCGGAACCGTTCAGTGAGCCGTGTGATGTTGGCCTGGTTGATCGCAGCGCGTTGTTCCGGTGACTGCTCCCGCCAATCGGGGGGAGCACCGTCGCCGTAGTTGAACAGAAGCGCCTCCGCCTCCTGCCGGATCTCCATGGGGATCGATGCGAACCTCTCGAGGCCCTGGCTGTTGACAATCGCGAGGTCGAGACCGGCCCGCGTGCAGTGGTAGAGAAAGACCGAGTTGACGACCTCGCGGGCAACTGGTGGAAGGCCGAAGCTGACGTTGGAGATGCCGAGCACGGTTCTGCAGTTCGGCAGTGCCTTCTTGATGAGCTTGAGAGCTTCGATGGTCTCGACGGCGCCGCCGATGTACGCGACGTCACCGCTCGCCGTCGGGAACACGAGGGGGTCGAAGATCAGATCGCGATCGCTGAGGCCGTAGACTTCAGTGAGCAGCTCGTGGCTGCGCAACGCGATCGACAGCTTGCGTTCCCGGGTGAAGGCCTGTGCGTCGCTCGGGTGCTCGTCGATGGTGCCGACGACGGCCGCAGCGCCGAAACGCCGGAGCAGCGGACAGATCCGTCGGAACCGTTCCTCCCCCTCCTCGAGGTTGATCGAGTTCACGATCGAGCGACCCTGGCAGTATGTGAGCGCGAGCTCGATCGCGGCCGGGTCGGTGGCGTCGATCATGAGCGGCGCCTTGATCATGCGGCTCAACCGCTCGTAGAACGACCGGATATCGGCACGCTCGTCACGTTCGACGGTCGTGAGGCAGACGTCGACGATCTGGGCGCCGCCGGCAACCTGGGATCGGGCGATCTCGGCCGCCTCCTCCCAACGCTCCTCGGTGACCAGCCGCCGGAACCTCCTCGAACCGAGGACGTTGGTCCGCTCGCCAACGAGCAACGGCCGGTTGTCGGACGTCGATTCGACGAGATCGATGCCCGAGAAGTAGACCCGGGTCGAGGGTCGGTGAGGCAGTGGCCGAGCCCGTTTTCCGACGACCATGGCAGCAATCGCCGCGATGTGCTGCTCGGTCGTGCCGCAACAACCGCCGACGAGGTTGAGCCAGCCGGCATCGGCGAAGCGCTCGAGCTTGAGCGCGAGACTCTCCGGCGTCTCGGGATACCGGCCGTTCTCGTCGGGGAGCCCGGCGTTGGGGTAACAGGAGACCGCTGCGGAGACCATCTTGTGAACCGACCGCAGGTGGTCGGTCATGAACTCGGGGCCAGTGGCGCAGTTGAGACCGACCGCGAGCGGCCGCACATGCTCGATGGACGCCGCGAAGGCCTCCGCGGTCTGGCCTCCGAGCATCGTGCCGTTGAGCTCGATGGTGACCGAAACGATCACCGGCCGGCTGATGGCGGCGGAACGGCACACGCGCTCGATCGCGATCAGGGCCGCCTTGGTGTTGCGGGTGTCCTGGCAGGTCTCGACGGCGAACAGGTCGACTCCGCCCTCGAGCAGCCCGGTCGCCTGCTCGGTGAAGCCCGCTACAAGCTCGTCGAAGGTGATCCCGCCAGTGATGCTGATCGCCTTGGTGGTGGGTCCCATCGAGCCGGCGACGAAGCGCGGACGCCCTCCGGTCGACAACTCCCGCGCGGCACTCACTGCGAGCTCCGCGGCGCGTTGATTGAGCTCGCGTGTCCGCATCGCGAGGCCGTACTCGGCGAGCACCACCGGGGTGCCTCCGAAGGTGTCGGTCTCGATGATGTCGGCGCCGGCCTCGAGGTACCTCCTGTGGAGGTCGAGGACCACGTCCGGGCGGCTGAAGACCAGGTGCTCGTTGCAGCCCTCGAGCTCGGTTCCGCCGAAGTCCTCGGCTCCGAGGTTGCATTGCTGCAACATGGTACCCATGGCGCCGTCGAGCACCAGGATCCGCTCGTGCATGAGCGCGATCAGCTCGTTGCTGCGGTCGGAGACCTGCCTCGCCATCACCTCCTTGTACGGAAGAAGGGAGTTATTTGCAACCGACCTGACTGGATTGGCGGCGGCCTCAATCCCGGTCAAGTGGCCGGTTCCGGTTCTGCTCCGCGGTGCGACCGATCCGCTGTGCGGCGGATCAGGCCTGAGTGATACGGGTTCGGGGTGATCGGCATGTGACCGGTTTGATGATACTTGCCTCGTCTCATCGGATATACTTCTCGGTACAGGGAGATGTAGGCGGTCCGAACGGTGCAGCGAAGGTACGTTCTGGCAGTTGCCACGATACTGGTCAGTTGCATCCTCGGGATGCTGCTCAGTCAGTGGTGGAACGCCTACGTGGCCGCCGGGACCCGGATCGGCGTCGGCATTTCGGAGACCGACGGGGGCGTCGAGATCGTCGGAGTGGCGTCGGGCGGACCCGCAGACCGAGCCGGGATTCGCCAGGGCGATCTCCTGGTCGCCGTGGAGGGAAACCGAATCAGCGACTTTGCGACGCTGTCGGCAACCGATTCCATGTGGCGGCGCGGCATTCCCCTCCGCCTCGGAATCGAGCGCGACGGCCGGCCGCTGGAGGTGACCGCGGTGCCTGGGATGTCGTTCCCATGGTCCGAGGTCCTCATCGCCACCGTGTCCTGTCTCGCCTACCTCGCCCTGGGTCTGCTCGCCTTCGGCCAATCGCCGGACGATCCCAGGATCCGCCTGCTGTTCTTCTACGCGGCGACGGTGGCGCTCGAGTTTGCGTTGCCTGACAGCCTGTCCATTGTCCCCGGGTGGACCCTGGTCAACGCTGTCGTCTTCTACCTCATCACCGGGACGGAAATGGGGTTCGAGCTCCACCTGGCATCGGTGATTCCACAGCCCGCTCGCTGGTTCAGCCGGGCCCGGTGGCTGCCAGGCGCATACTATGCGGTGGGTCTCGGAATCGGCGGTTTGGCGGCATGGGCGGCCGTCTCGGCGGCGGCGGGACTGTCCCTGAGCCCGGTCTCCAGTCGTGCCATGACCATCGCCATCAACAATGGGATGTTACCGTTCTGGTCGCTGGCGGTTCCCGCCATCCTCGCCCATCAAACGGCCACGTCGCCGACCGCTCGCGGTCGCCGCCAGGCTCTTGTCGTACTTCTGGGATGTCTGCCCTGGCTCGCTTACCAGCTGGCCTATCAGCTGTTTCTCCTGATCGGTGGCTCGATACCGGCGTGGATGGAGCTGGCGCAGCCGGTCGCATTGCTCCTGTTCCCGGTAGCGGTGTTCGTCGCCATTTTCAAGTTCGACCTGCTCGACATCGAGTTCGTGCTTCGGCGCAGCCTCGTCTTCATGCTCGTGACTGCCAGCCTGGTGGCCCTGGCCTTCATGGGTTTTGGGCTCGGGACCGTCCTCTTCTCCTCGCGCGACGACCAGTCCGGAGTGTCCGCGGCGGCCCTCGCCCTCGGTATGCTCGTGCTCGGGCTGGTGTTCGCACCCATTAGGCGCTGGATTCAGGACCTGGTCGATCGCAGGTTCTTCCCCGAAAGCCGGGAGATGGCGCGGATGTTGACCGCCCTGGCCGCAGAGCTGCCGGGTCTCGGCTCGCTGCCGGCGATGGGCCGGCACCTAGTGAACGACATCGTCAGGGTCCTCGATGTCCAGAACGCGACCCTGCTGGTGGCCGAGCCGGCGTCCGGTGTCCAGGTGACGCTGGCGTCGTCGTCCGTCGATGTCAACCACCGTTTCGGCCAGACCATGCTCATCGAGCCGTCCGACCCCGGGATTCAACGGCTGGTTCGAGCCGGCCGTCCTCTGCCAGCCGATCAGCTGGCCGGCGCAAGTACGACTCTGGCGCGCCGCCTGCACGCCTTCAACGCCGACCTCGTGGTTGGCCTGAGCAGCGGCGTCTCGCTGGTCGGTGTGCTGCTGCTCGGTCCCAAGACCGGCGGCGAGCGCTATCGCTCGTCGGAGATCGAGATGCTGAGCCTGTTCAGCCACGCGGCAGCAACGGTCTTCGAGAACGCCCGTCTCTTCGAGTCTGCGACCTACGAGGGTCTGACGGGTCTCATGCGACGCGAGACCATCATCGACAAGCTCAGCGCCGAGCTGCAGCGGTCCCTACGCTATCGGCGGCCGTTGTCGGTGGGCATGGTGGATATCGACCGTTTCAAGACCGTCAACGATCGCTTCGGCCACCTCGCCGGCGACGCCATGCTCAAGCATGTGGCCCGAGAGCTCCAGTCCGAGCTGCGGACCACGGACTCCATCGGCCGTTACGGCGGCGAGGAGTTTCTCTTCATCCTGCCGGAGACGGTGCTCAATGAGGCGCGAATCGTCGCGGAGAAGTTGCGCGTCGCCGTTGAGGGCCTGGACTCGCCGGTGGACGAAGCGCCGGGCGCTCGGGTCACGGTTTCGATCGGTGTCGCCAGCATTGACCACGAGGGAATCGAATCAATCACCACGATCGACCTCATCGCAGAGGCGGATCGGGCGTTGCTGGAAGCCAAGCGCAGCGGACGCAACCGGGTCGTCGCGAGCCCCGTGGTCGCTGCCTGACCCGCGCCATCGGCGAGCGAAAGAATGGCGAACCCATCGCTTGGCGCGATCTTGACCGTCGAATTGCGGATCAGACGCGGAGGATCCGGGTCAGCTGTTCCGTCAACAGACCCTTGAAGAGCTCGAGCTTGTAGCCGTTTTCAGCCAGGGGATCGGCGCCTTCGACGACCGCCGCGGAGGCGGCGGCGACGGCTGCGGCGTCGAGCGTCGTGCCGGTGATCGCTGTCTCCACCGCCCGAGATCGCCAGGGCACCGGCGCCGCTCCCGACAGGAAGACTCGCGCCGATGTCACCGTGTTGCCGTCGAGGACCAGTGCCAGAGCCACGCCTGCCAGGGCGAAGTCCCAGGATGCCCTGGCCCGCACCTTCCGGTAGGACGATCGAAGCCCGGCGGCGGGTCGTGGAAGCACGATCTCTGTGATCACTTCGTCGGCGTCGAGGACGGTCTCACGTTGCGGGTCCACTGACGGCAGCACGTGGAGGTTCTCCACCGCCACAGACCGACTCGAGGACGGGCTCGAGACCCGGCACACGGCGCCGAGGGCGGCGAGCGCAGGTGCGAGGTCCGACGGATGAACGATGTAACACATGTCGCCACCGAAGATGCAGTGGAATTGGTTCTCACCACCGAAGGCGTAGCACAGCTCGCCGCCCTTGCGGAGGCAGTGAAAGTCACCGCGGTAGTACCAGCAGCGCGGTTTCTGGCACAGGTTGCCGCCGATCGTGCCCTGGTTGCGCAGCTGCGGGCTCGCGACGACGGCGGCGGCGCTGGACAGCGCGCTGTAACGCTCCGCGATTCCGGCGTTTCCGGCGATGTCGGCGATGGTCGTCATCGCGCCGATCCGGAGCCCGCCGTCGGCGGCCTCGGAGATGCCGCGAAGACCGTCGATCGCACCGAGGGAGACAATCGTGTCGGTGGTGAAAACCCGGTCACGCAGACAGCCGAGGAGATCAGTGCCGCCGCCGTAGATCCGGACCTCGCGACCATCGAGGATCCCAAGCGCCTCACGCAGGGTCTTCGGACGAACGTGGCTGAACTTGGGGAGCATTTCAGGCCTCCTTCCGACTCGGACGGCGAGACGGAACACCTCCCGGGGCTTCCTCGCCTCGGGATTCGCGACGGACGTCGAAGTCCGCCTCCGCGCTCCTCAAATCGGACTTTCGACTGGCTGCCGCGTCTCGCGAACCTCGAGCGTTGTCACGAGAAGACGACGCGGAGATCGCCTCGAGGATCCTCCGCGGGGTGAGGGGCGCATCGGTGATTCGCACGCCGAGCGCCCGAGCCACCGCGTTGCCGACCGCTGCAGCGGTCGGGATCGTTGCCGGTTCGCCGAGACCCTTCGCGCCAGTCGAGTTGAAAGCGTTGTCCGGGTGGTCGATGGGTAGACAGTCATGGCTTGCTGACACGTCGAGCATGGTCGGGATCTTGTAGTCGTGGAAGTTGGCATTGACCATCTTGCCGGTCTGCCGATCGAGGACGCGTTCCTCGGTGACGCCGAGACCGATTCCCATGGCCATCCCGCCGAAAACCTGGTTGTCGAAGGTGAGCCGGTTGAGCACCCGGCCCGAGTCGTGCGCGCCGAGGAAACGGAGGATCCGCAGCTCTCCGGTTCGGGTGTTGACCTCGACCTCGCAGAACTGGGCGCAGAATGGGAATGTGACGGTGTCTTCGGGGTTGGGATCGCGATAGCCGGTGCCGAGCACGACGCCGCGGCGCCCGAGCCGCTCGATCTTGGGAACCGGGATTCGTTTCGAGGAATCGGATCGGCTGCCGATCTCGAAGTCGACGTAGGACAGATCGTCGACGGGAACCTCGAGTTGGTCGGCGGCGAACGAGAGCAGCTGGAGCTTGACCGAACGTGCCGCTGCGAGGACCGCGGGCGAGTCCGACGGGACTGTCTTGCTGCCGCCGGAGGGGGTGGCGTACTGGGTGGTGGCGGTGTCGGCGTGCTCGACCGTGATCCTGTCGAGAGGAACGCCCAGCTCCTCGGCGACGATCATGGCGGCCCACGTCTTGGTGCCACAGCCGATGTCGGATGCGCCCATGTTGACGTTGGCGCTTCCGTCGGCAAAGAGCTTGACCACGACGGTCGACGGCGGTCCACCGGCATAGAACCACATCCCCGCGGCGAGCCCGACGCCCCGTTTCAGATGCCCGTCGCCGGGCTCGCGCGCGAAGGACTCGGTCCAACCGAAGGCCTCGGAGCCCGTCTCGAGGCATGCGCGGAGCTCGGGCGAGGTGAACGGCGGGTTGTGCTCGACCTGAAGAGTGGTGGGGATGTTCTTGAGCCGCAGCTCGAGCGGGTCCATCTCGAGCTCGGCGGCCAGCTCATCCATGGCCTGTTCGAGCGCCCACGCGGCCTGGGGCACGCCGGGCGCCCGCATGGCTCGTGCCTTGCCCGCATTGGTGTAGACGGTCGTGTCCACGACGTGGACGTTCGCCACCTGGTAGAGGTAGGTGGGGAGAGCACCGGTCCCGGCGCCGTCGGCGTAGGCGCCGCACGATCCGAGCGAGCGGTACTCGATCGCGGTCAGGCTGCCGTCGGATCTGGCGCCGATCTTCACCGTCATGGTGTTTGCCGGCCGGTTGCCGGTGGACGTCATGCAGTCCTCCCGCGGCAGAAAGAGCTTGACCGGTCGCGCGGTCATCCGTGCGAGGATCGCCGCGTAGACCGTGTACTTCCCGGTCTCGAGCTTGGAGCCGAAGCCGCCGCCCATGTAGTGGCCGATCACTCGGACGTTGGAGAGCGGCATGGCCAGGACGCGGGCGAGGTTTGCCTGAACGCTGAACACGCCCTGGGTCGAGTCCCACACCGTCAGCCGATTGCCGTCCCAGCGCGCGACTGATCCGTGCGGCTCCATTGTCGCGTGGATCTGACACTCGGTCCGATAGGTCCGTTCGACGATCACGTCGGCTTCGGCGAAGCCAGCTGCGATGTCGCCACGGGCGCGAACCCTCGGTTCACCGACGACGTTGCCGCCCTCGTGAATCGCCGGCGCGCCCGACTCGAGCGCTGCGGTATGGTCGATCACGAACGGCAGTTCTTCGTAGCGGACCTTGATCGCTCGGGTCGCGTCAACCGCCTGGTGTGGCGTTTCGGCCGCGACCACCGCGACCTCGTCGCCTTCGTGGCGGCAAATCTCGTCGAACAGCTTCCCTGAGAATGCACCGCCGTTCTCGTACCACGGGATGTCGGTCCCGGGGCTCTTTCCGGTGATGATGGCTCGAACGCCGGGCATCCTCTCCGCTTCGGTCGTGTCGATCGAGAGGACTCGGGCGTGGGCATGTGGGCAGCGGAGGATGGCGCCGTGCAGCATTCCGGGCAACGAGACGTCGTGGGGATAGATTGCGGCGCCGCTGAGCCTTTCGTAGGCGTCGACTCTCGGCTGCCGGGTTCCGACGACGGTGGTCGTCGACCACGGACCGGCAGCGGTGTCGTTGGCAGGGGTCTCGGGTGGCGTTCCGTCGACGTGATAGTCGTGGCGATCGGTCATGACCCACCTCCCCGCTTGCGACGGTCAGCGACGTCGGCCACCGCGTTGACGATGTGCTGGTAAGCAGCGCAGCGGCAGAGGTTGCCGCTCATGCCACTGCGGATTTCGGCTGGACTCGGGCTCGGGTTGGACCGCAACAGACCTTCGGCGGCCATGATCTGACCCGGGGTGCAGTAACCGCACTGGAAGGCGTCGTGCTCAGCGAAGGCCCGCTGTACATCGCCGAGCTCCTCGCCCTCGAGCAGGCCTTCGACCGTGGTGATTTCGGTGCCCTCGGCCTCGACGGCGAGGGTGAGACAAGCGTAGCGCGGCCGGTTGTCAATGAGGACCGTGCACGAGCCGCATTCGCCGCGCTCACAGCCGGCCTTGGTCCCGGTGATCCCGAGGCGTTCCCGGAGCACGAACAGCAGGGTCCACCGGGGCTCGACCAGCAGGCGGTGGATCTGACCGTTGATCGTGAGGGCGATTCCAACCATGTCGGCGGGGTCGGTAATCTCGGGCACGGCCTCGGCTCGGCTCGAAACGCCGGCGGCGACGGCCGCGGCGCCGGCGCCGACGGATCCGAGAAAGCCACGGCGGGTGACCCCGCTCTCGGACGTCTGATGAACGGGCTTCTTCTTCGCCATGGACGCCTCCTTCGGCGAGACTGAGACTGCTTCCTAAATCAAGATGAATCAGACACATGGAATTGTACAACGAGCGCGGAGGCCGTGAGTTCGTGGGCTTGAGGGCTGGTGAGGGTGACCTTGCGAGCATGATCGGCGATTGGAATGCCGTGGCCGCTGTGCATGATCGACCGCAACCGAAGTCTGGTGAATCGTCCGCGCCAGCTACAAGAGCGCCAACGCGGCGAGGAGGGCCCCGAGCAGACCGAGGCAGCCGCAGCCGCAACCGCCCCCGCGGCTGACCGCCTGGTTGAACAGAGCACGGCCCGCGGTTCGGCCGACAACCGGCACTGCCGCGATAGCGACCTTGGCGGCGGTTTCGCGCCAGCGGTCCATCTCCTCGCGGTGAAGCCGGTTGCGCAGAATCTGCTTTTCAACGGCGACCCGCTCGCGGTACTTCATCTCCTCCCGCGTTCGCACCACCTCGAGCTCCTCGGCGTCGGGGATGAAGCGGAGCTGCGAGTCGCAGTACTCGCACACGACCTCGACCTCGCCGAGAGGCACCAGCACCGGCGCCGAGCAGTTGGGGCAATGGTGAGTCAACGGGTCGGTCATCACGACACCGTCGCCCGCAGATTGTCGACGATCGCGGCGATCTCGTCCGGGTGGTGAACGCGATGGTCCGGCGCCACCCGCCACCGCGTGCCGTGATTGCGGCCCAGGAAGAAGGCCGCGACCGAAATCACCCGGACCTCGCGCCCCAGTGCAGTGAGGTCGCGATTCGCATTCGCGGCGCACAGCACGTCGGCCTCGTGATCCCCGACATAGAGCACGGAGGCGGGCTCGGCCACGCCGAGGTCGTCGACAGCTCGCAGGAGGCCATCCGGCGCCGGCTTCTGGCGATTCATGGGCACTTCCGCGTACCCAATGATGACCGCGAAGTACCGATCGACCTGGGCCTCCTTGAGAGCCTGGGCGATGATCGACCGATCGTTCTGCGAGACCACCGCCTGCGGCAAGTCCCTGAGGCGTTCCAGAACCGGAAGAATGCCATCGACCAAAGGTACCGGGGTGGTGTCGTTCAGCTGGTAGGGCGCCCACCTCGAGGCGGCTTGTGCACACTGCTCCGGGCGCAGGCCGAAGGCCGAGACGTAGAGCTCCTGCCAGTTGTTGACCCGGTTCCAGGCGGCCTCGTACGCCTCCATCGAGCTCAGGCCTGCGATCTCCGACCAGGGCCGGCCGGTCATCTCGCCGATGATTCTCCGGTTGACACTGAGGTTGCGCAGGCGTGTGTCGGCCATGGTGCCGTCGAAGTCCCAGAGGACGGCCTTGAGAGGAAGCGGCGGATCCACCAACACATTATGCCTTGGCTCGCCGCGCGATGGTGTGACGAACGGCCTGTCCTTCGTCGAGCTCCTGACGGAGTCGGGATGAGGGGGCCTCAGTCTGCGCGGATCACAAGATGGCAGACTTCGTTGACGGCGGTCTCAAGCGCGGCGTCGAAACCCTCCTGGGTTCCAATGCGAACCGGGAGCAAGAGGCCAGTCAGGATCTCTTGCGCTTCGCGTCGTGAGATGTCGACCTCGATCAGGCCGTTGCCGAGGTGAGTGTTCGCGTGATCGAGCAGCCTGGCTGCGGCCTCGTCGAAAGGAGCGGCGGGGCTCGTCACCGAGCCGAGGTGCGATCGGAGGACCACCGCGACATCGTTCCGGACGGCGGCCTCGAGGCGGTCGTGGAGGCGCTCCATCCGCTCGTGGACGGGCTCGAGGTTTCTGTGGGCCCGTTCCATCTCGGCCTCGAGCCGGGAGATCTTCTCCCGCTCTCGCTCGGTGATCTCCCGGCTGCGCTCAACCTGCTCGCGGATCTTCGCCGCCTGCACCTCGGTGAGCTGGGCGATCTTGGAGTGCATCGGCTCGAGCTGCTTGTGGAGCTCCTGGAGCTGCTTGGCGTAGGGCTCCATGTCGAGGTGGATCGACTCGAGGTCGCGGGTGACGGCCTGAAGCTGCTCGTGGATCTGCGCCTGGACCTCGTCGAGAGTTCCGTCTTCGATGTGGAGCTTGACCTCGCGCATCCTCTCGGCTATCGCTTCGAGCTCGACCTGAACCGGCGCCATGTCGATCTCGACGGCCTGGATCTGCTCGAGGATCGGCTGCATCTCGGCCTGGATGCGGGCGATGGCCTCGTGGTCGATCTCGACCTCGATGTCCTCGAGTGCCTTGATACTGGGGCGCATCTCGCGCTCGATCTCCCGGATCCGTTCGAGCTCGGGCTCGAAGCTCTGCTCGGTAGCTTCGATCTCGGCGACCACAGAGGCGAGCTCGGGGCTCGCGGTCCGGGGCTGGGGCTCGGTAGGCGTTACAGCTGCGATGGCGGGGACGAGCGCGGCGGTCACAACGACGGCGGAGAGGATCAGCCCCAGGCCGACCCGGCGGTGCGAACGGTGGCTCAGGATGCTCATGACGCGTTCCTCCAGGTGACAGCGTCGCGCCATCGCGAGGCCGGCGGCGGCGACAGCCGGGCGCGGCACGGCCGCGCGCGCGATGCTCAACAGGTGGCAGGCGTAGGTCGAGGCTCGCGACCCCAGGGATAGGACCTCCTCGTCGCAGGCGAGCTCCTGCTCGAGGTCGAGCCGCCGCACGGCCCACCAGACGAGGGGGTTGAACCAGTGGACGGCGGCGGCGAGACGCGAAGCCACCCGCACCGGCCAGTCGAGACGAACGACGTGGATGAGCTCGTGTTGGAGCACGGCGGCACGCCGGTCGTCGAGCCAGGCGTCGGCGTGGCCGGGCAGGATCACCACCGGGCGGAGCACGCCGAACACCGCAGGTACGTCGAGCTCCGAGGTGGTGACCAGGCCGACTCCTCGGCGGCAGCCGACCTGCTCCGCAGCGACCGCCAGCTGGGTTCGCCAGCCGGGGTCGGAGATCGGCCGGGCGCGGCGGACGATACGCCGCATGCTTACCAGGCCCAGAGCCTGGCGAGCGAGCAGGAGCAACGCCCCGACCGCCCAGATTACTAGCGCCGCCCGCTCGACGCCGCGCCAACGCCCACCGGGGTCAGCTGTGGAACCCGTCGTGGCGAGAGCCTGCGTCCGGCCCTCCCCGAGTATCGGCTCGCTCTCGGAGGCGGAGACGCCGGGGAGTGTGTCCGGTGTCTGCGTGGTGCTTCCGGTGAGCGCGGGTACGGCGACGGGCAGGGGGATCGGCAGCACCGGCACCAGGGCGCCGAGCGCCGGAATGAGGGCCGCGCCGACGAGGGCGGTCGCCCACACCACAGCCCGCAACCGCGCCGGCCGACGGCGCAGGACGAGGGTGAGGCCCCCGGCCGCGGCCAGGAGCAGGCACGCCTTCAAGGACAAGAGGGCGATCGCGACGAGAGAGGTCATCACTGGCCGTCCTTCCTCGCTTCCGCGATGCGCCGGGCGATGCGTCCGAGGGCGTCGTCGTCGAGGGCGTCGTCGTCGAGGTCGAGCAGGGCGGCGACCGCGTTCTCGGGCGAGCCGCCGAAGAAGGTGTTGACCACGCGCCGCAGGGCCGAGGCGCGGGCCTGCTCGCGGGGCACCGTGGGGCGGAAGACGTAACGCGGGCCGTCGACCTCGTGCATCAGGTGCCCCTTTTCCTCGAGGATCCGCAGCATGGCTCGGACTGCCGAGTACGAAGGCGGGTCCGGTAGGAGCTCGCGGACCTCAGCCGCGGTGGCACGGCCGCGGGCGTAGACGACCTCCATGATCTGGCGCTCGCGTCGGCTGAGCTGGGCTTGGTCGTGGGCCATGTCGGTGTCCTTTGCCTCGATCTTGGTGATGCTAAAAATTTAGCACCATGCTAAGAATTTAGCATCGAAGCTCCGTTTGTCAAGCCTCTGCTGGGAAAAAGTACGAGAAGAGGAGGGTCGAGGTTCGTGCCGATCCCGCTGTCTGTGGCCCGAGGCCGCGATTGGATCCGAGTCCGGAACCGGATCCGGATCCGGATCCGAACCCGGATCCGGAGCCGCACCCGCGTCCGGAGCAGGATCCGGGTCCTGCTGTGGGTTGTGGTGCGGGTTCGGGTCCGGGAGACGGCCGTGGCGGCGGGCGGGACGCCCACCCCACAACGGGCGGCCGGGCAGGGTCGAGGCGTGCCGGTGTCATGGCACGAACGTAGTCGAGGAGGCGGAGGGCGCGGGCGGCGGAGGTGGGGTCGATGACGCTGACGGTGAGGAGGACCCGGAGGCGACCATGCCGGCTCCGGCTCCGGTTGCTCGTGCGCGTTGCGCGCGGCGACCCGACGCTCATGATCAGGGTGGCCGCTAGTCAGCCAACCCCCTCTCCGGCCCGCCGGGGACGTCGTCAA
>Ga0316576_10001214_pt1 | contig 13617 bp, 9 predicted proteins | sample S0NA_FD_203075 | JGI IMG/M metagenome (GOLD analysis project Ga0316576, IMG submission 203075) | Rhizosphere microbial communities from salt marsh grasses in Alabama, United States - S0-2_050615r3r5 | ecosystem: Host-associated > Plants > Roots > Rhizosphere | place: USA: Alabama | collected... | reverse complement strand
AGCGCGAGCATCGCGCCCGCCATCGCCGCGCCGGCGGCCCCCGCCCGGCGACGACCGGCCTCGATCGACGAGAGCCGGGCCTGCGCGGCGCGCTCCTCCGCTTCGATGGCGGCGACGTCGATGTCGTCGGGATCGAGGTGCCCCAGCTCGTCGTCGCCAGCTGCCATCCCCCCAGGATACGTCGGCGCCCGCCGGGGCCCGTGGCGCTTGGTGAGAACTGGGCGAGAGACCTGCGCCGACGAACCGGGCCGTCGCAGCACGGCGGGTACGGTGCCCGCCGTGAGCAGCGCAGAGCACCACGGGCTCCCGACACCGCCGATCGACGCGCCGCCGTCGCCGTCGCCGACCTCCGAGGTCGCCCGGCGGGCGCCGAGCGACGATCTCCAGGCGGCCGACCTCTTCGAGCGGGTCTTCTTCGAGCTGCGCAAGGTGATCGTCGGGCAGGACCGGCTGCTCGAGCGGCTGCTCGTCGGCGTGCTGTCGCGAGGGCACTGCCTCCTCGAGTCGGTCCCCGGCTTGGCGAAGACGCTGGCCGCCGAGACGCTCGCCAACGTCGTCGGCGGCACGTTCGCCCGCATCCAGTTCACGCCGGACCTGCTGCCCTCCGACATCGTGGGGACGCGCATCTACCGGGCGAGCAACGAGTCGTTCGACGTCGAGCTCGGGCCGGTGTTCGTCAACTTCCTCCTCACCGACGAGATCAACCGCGCGCCCGCCAAGGTGCAGTCGGCGCTGCTCGAGGTGATGGCCGAGCAGCAGGTCACGATCGGCGGGGTCACCCACCCCGCGCCGCGGCCGTTCTTCGTCGTCGCCACACAGAACCCGATCGAGTCGGAAGGCGTCTACCAGCTCCCCGACGCCCAGCGCGACCGGTTCATGATGAAGATCGTCCTCGACCATCCCTCGGCGCAGGAGGAGCTGACGATCATCGACCGCATGAGCGTGTCGCCACCGGTGCCCGAGCAGGTCCTCACCCTGGACGAGCTGGCGGGCCTGCAGGACCGCGTCGACCAGGTGTTCGTCGATCGCAGCGTCGCCCAGTACGCGGTCGACCTGGTGCAGTGCACGCGGCATCCCGACCGCTTCGCCCTCGACGACCTGTCGACCGTGATCGGTCTCGGCGCCAGCCCGCGGGCAACCCTCAACCTGGTGCGCGGCGGACGGGCGATGGCGCTCATGCGCGGCCGCACCTACGCCACACCGCAGGACGTGTTCGACGTCGCCCCGGAGGTGTTGCGCCATCGCCTCCTGCTCACCTACGACGCCCTGGCCCGCGACATCACCTCCGACCACGTCGTCCAGCGCATCCTGGCGACCGTCCCGGCGACCTGGGTGTCACCGAAGCCGAACGAGCGGGCAGCGCGGGACGGGCAGTGAGCGGCGCGGCCGGCAGCGGATGGACGCAGGGCCCGCCGACCGACACGGTCATCGAGCTGCTGAGATCGCTGGAGCTGACGATCGATCGTCGCCTCGACGGCGTGCTCCACGGCGATCATCGTGGCCTCACCCCGGGCCACGGATCCGAGCCGGGCGAGTCCCGGCCGTACCAGCCGGGTGACGACGTCCGGCGGATCGACTGGAGCGTCACGGCGCGCACCAACGAGACCCACGTGCGCGAGCAGATCGCCGACCACGACCTGATGGCGTGGATCGTCGCCGACGCGTCGGCGGCGATGCGGTTCGGCACGACCGACGACGAGAAGATCCAGACCGGCCTGGCAGCGGCGGCGTGCGTCGGCTTCCTCACCGCACGGCACCGCAACCGGTTGGGGGCGGCCCTCGTCGCCGGCCCGCAGCTGCGCCTCGTGCCGCCGCGGTCGGGCAAGGACCAGGTGCGGGCGATCCTGTCGTCGCTGGCGTCCGCCCCGGCGTCGGAGGGAGCCGGACCGGCGGACCTCGCCGGAGCGCTCGACCGGGTTGCCGCGCTGGCGCAACGGCAGGGGTTCGTCGCCGTGATCTCCGACTTCGCCGGCGACGGCTGGGTCGATGCCCTCGGCCGGCTCGGCGTGCGCCACGATCTCCTCGCCATCACGGTGCACGACCCGCGCGAGTACGACATCCCGCCGATCGGACTGGTCGACCTGACCGATCCGTCCACCGGTGCACGGCGCGAGGTCCGCGTGACGGCGGCGGTGCAGCGCCGCTTCGCGCGCGCGGCGGAGGAGGAGCGCGAGCGGCGGCTGTCGGCGATCGCCCGGGCGGGTGCGGAGCACATCGAGCTCACCACCGAGAGCGATTGGCTGGCGGCGATCGTCCGACACGTCGAGCGGCGCCGCGTCCAGGCGATCCGCGGCGAGGTCTTCCGGCCGCCGGTGCGGGGGCGGCGGTGACCTTCGACGAGCTGCTGGCGCCCGGCCGCCTCTGGCTGCTGCTGGTGGTGGCGGCGCTCGGCGTCCTGTACGTCGTCGTGCTGCGTTGGCGGCGCAGTGCCACCGTCCGCTTCACCCGCACCGACCTCCTCGACCGGGTCGCGCCGGCCCGCCCGCGTTGGCGACGCCACGTGGTGGCCGCGCTCCAGCTCCTCGGTCTGGCGACCGCCGTCGTCGCCATGGCCCGCCCCGTCGACAACACGACCGAGCGCACCGCCAGCGACGGGAAGATCCTCATGTTGTTCGACGTCTCGCTGTCGATGATGGCCGACGACGTCGATCCGGACCGCTTCGCCGCCGCGCAGCAGGCCGCCCGCGAGTTCGTCGACGCGGTGGACGACAACGTCCAGGTCGGATTGGTCTCGTTCTCCGGGGCGGTTGCCGTCGAGCAGGCCCTCACCCTCGACCACGAGGCCGTCGATGGCGCGATCGACGGCCTCGAGCTGGCCGAGTCGACCGCCATCGGTGACGCACTCGCCGTCGGCACCGACCTGCTGACGGACGACCCCACCGATGGTTCGACCGCCGGCGATCAGACGGACGGTGAGGAGCCGGGTGCCGACGCCGAGCCGCCTGGTGTCATGGTGCTCCTGAGCGACGGGGAGACCACCGTCGGGCGGTTGACCGCGGCGGGCGCCGACGAGGCGGCCGCCGCCGGGATCCCGGTGTACACGATCGCCTTCGGGACGGCGGCGGGCACGATCGTCGACCCGGTCAGCGGCCAGGTCGTCCCGGTGCCGGTGCGGCCGGCCGACCTCGAGCTGGTCGCCGACACGACCGGCGGCGAGGCCTTCGAGGCCAGCACCGGCGACGAGTTGGCAGACGCCTACGACACCATCCAGGATCAGCTCGGCGAGACGCTGGGAGAGGAGATCGAGGTCACCGCCGAGCTGACCTGGCGGTGGGCGATGGCGGCGTTCCTGCTCCTCGCCGCCGCCTGGGGGCTCAGCCTCTGGTGGCTCCGCGGCATGGTCTGACGGCGCGGGGTCGGCGGTTGCGTACGGCCCGTCGCGCCGGGACCGCGGGCCGGGGCCACGCGGGCCGGCGGAGCCCGGAGCGTCAGCCCACCAGGTCCTTGAGCTGCTCGACCGTCGCCACCGGATCCTTGCCGACGGCGTTGATCGACAGGTGGGTGACGCCCGCCTCCTCGTAGGCGGCGAGGCGCTCCTTGACGTAGCCGGGCGGCCCGACGAGGTTGGTCTTCTCCAGCATCTCGGACGGCACGGCCGCCGCGGCCTCTTCCTTCTTGCCGTCGAGGTACAGGTCCTGGATCTCGATCGCCTCGTCGACGTAGCCGTACTTCTGGCAGATCGAGTTGTAGAAGTTCTTGTCGCGGGCGCCCATGCCGCCGACGTAGAGGGCCACGTTCGGGCGGGCGAAGTCGAGGACCTTCTGGCGCGCGTCGCCGGTGAGGTTCTCGTCGATCGCCACCATGCCCCCGGCGGAGATCTGCAGCTGGCCGAGCTCGGGGTCGCGCTCGGCCTGGCCGGCCTTCAGGTCGTCACCCCACACGGTGTGGAACTTCTCCGGATCGAAGAAGATCGGCAACCACCCGTCGGCGTGGCGGGCGGTCTCGGTGACCGACTTCGGCATCAGGCTGGCCCAGAAGATCGGGACGTGCTCGCGCACCGGGTGGTTGATCAGCTTCAGCGGCTTGCCCAATCCGGTGCCCTCGCCCTCGGGCAGCGGCACCTTGACGGTCGGACCGTCGTACACGACCCGCTCTCGCCTGAGCGTCATGCGGCACACGTTGATGTAGTCGCGGATGCGCGGCATCGGCTTCTCGTAGGGCACCCCGTGGAAGCCCTCGATCACCTGCGGGCCGGAGGCGCCGAGGCCGAGGATGAACCGACCGCCCGACACGAAGTCGAGGCCGGCAGCCGTCTGGGCCATGCAGGTCGCCGTGCGGGAGAACACGTTGAGGATGCCCGAGCCGATCTCGATGGTCGAGGTCTTGGCGGCCAGGTAGCCCATCTGCGAGACGGCGTCGAAGGAGTACGCCTCCGGCACCCACACGACGTCGAGCCCGGCCTTCTCCAACTCGACCACCCGTTGCACGTCGGCGTGGAAGTCGCCGGAGTAGTTGATCATCATCGAGAGCTTCATGGCGGCGACAGTACGCCAGCGGCGAGGACGCCGACGACTCAGGCAGGGTGCACCCGGCACCCGTTCGGAGCGGCGCGCGCCGACCGAACGGGTGCCGAACCGGTTCAGTTCACGGTGCTCTGGGGACCGGCCGGATCGGGGACGACGAAGCCCCCGGGCACGGTCCGTCCGACGACGCCGTTGACGTCCTCGGTCGAGTAGGCGTACCGCAGGACGGCGTAGGCGATCGCATCGCTGTTGACGTCGAGCGCGTGGAGGCTGACGTTGTCGTAGGTGTCGCACGCCTGGTGGTAGCAGGGGTCGTAGGCGACGCCGGCGGTGCCGCCCCAGATGGCGGCCTGGGCGTCGGTCTTGACCCCTTCGGCGCCGGTGAACAACCCGCCGGCGGGGATCCCGTTGTTGATGAACGCCTGGTAGTCGCTGCGCCCGCTGAACGCGGCGTCGGCGTACGGCTCACCGATCGAGGTGAAGAAGGACTCGAACGTGTCCTCGATCTCGATCGAGCCCGGCGGGACCGGTGCGCTGGCCACGAACCCCGACTCGTCACCGTCGTAGACGCCGATGATGTGGTTGGGCGAGCCGACCATGTCGAAGTTGAGGTACAGGGCGATGGCGTCCAGCTCCTCGGACGACAGGTTGTCGACGTAGTAGGTCGAACCGACCAGGCCCGACTCCTCGGCGCCCCAGAGCGCGAAGCGCACCTTGTTCTGTGGGCGCAGCTTCTGGATCGTCTCGGCGACCTCGAGGATCGCCGACGACCCGGAGCCGTTGTCGTTGATCCCGGGCCCGGCGTTGACCGAGTCGAGGTGCGCCCCGACCATGACCACGTTGTCCGGGTCACCGCCCGGCGTCTCCGCGATCACGTTCTCGGTGGTGGCGATCCCCCGGAAGGTGTCCGTCTTCAGGCGCATCACGAGGCCCGGCGTGATCGACAGCTCCAGACCGACGTCCTGGGTCACCGACGTCACCGGGAGGTCGAGGGTGAAGCCGTTGCCCAGCGTGCCGTTGATCGTGCCCGGCCCGTTGTTGTAGATGATCACACCCACCGCGCCGGCGGCCGCCGCGTTGGTCGCCTTGATGGCGAACGTGCACGCTCCGCGGCTGATGAGGGCGATGGTGCCCGCCGGGAAGCCGGCGAAGTCACCCGGTTCGCAGCCGGGCGTCCCGTCGTTCGGCACCACGGTGACCGGTGCGGTCACGTCGCCGCTGCCCGAGTAGGAGAAGATCCTCGTCGGCACGGGACCGGCGAACGGCGAGACCTGCTCGAGCACCGTCGGCGACAGCTCGATGAACGTCTGGAACTGGAAGGGCTGCGTCGTGACGTCGTAGCCGGCCGCCTCGAACACGCCGACGGCGTACTCGACCGACTGGTCATAGCCAGGCGAGCCCGACACGCGGGTGCCACCGTTGGCGTCGGCGATCGCCTGGAACGCCGCTTGGTGCTCGCGCACGCCCTCGACGCGCACGCATTCGAGCACCTTCTCGTAGGTGTTGTTGGTTCGGTTGTCGCATCCGGCCTGCGCCGGCTCGGCCGACGCCGAGGGTGCGACTCCCAGGCCTGCGCCGCACACCAGTGCGAGCGCCGCAATCGTCTTCGTGATCACGTACGTACCCCTTTGGGAGATGGGACGGCCGGCCCGCCCGCCGGCGCATCGTAGACCCGTCCACGAGGCCCGCCGGACACGTCCGGGGCGCCCGTGCGACGGCCGCGATCGGGCTGCGCCGGCCGATATTCGCGGCCTGGACGCCGGCCCGTGCCGCACCTCCCGGCCGGGCCGCGCGAGGATGAGCGACGATGCACAGCGCGCCGGTCGAACCAGGTCGATCCGATCCGTCGTCCCGGCGCGGGAAGCGGCGACGCACCGAACGTTGACCACGCCAGCGCAGCCGAGCACGGGCTTCGAGCTCGAGATCGCATTGTCGCTCGCGGCGGTGCCGGCGTGGGCCCCGGTCGGCGCCGACGCGCACCGGTACCGCGAGCTGCTGCGCGGCTCGGGCGGAGCGGCCCCCTCCCCCGAGGTGTTGCAGTTCCACCAGGAGCGCTGGGGCCACGTCGAGCACTACGACGACTTCGCCGAGCTCCTCGACCTGAGCGGCTTCGATGCCGAACACCTCCTCGCCATCGCACTCGAGGCGGGGGCGGACCGCATCGTCGTGACGGCCCGCAGCGCCGACGGCTGGTGCTGGTGGGACACGCGCCGACCCGACCGCAACGCCACCGCGTGGGGTGATCGACGCAACGCCCTCGGCGAGCTGGCAGCCGCCGCCCGCGCCCGCGGGCTGCCGGTCGGGGTCCACTACGACGCGGCGGGTTCCGGCGTGGCGCGACGCGAGGAGATCGAGCGGACGTTGGGCGACGACCTCGCCGACCTCTTCGACCGCTATCCGGTCACGGCGCTGAGCGGGTCGTGGCCGGCCGAGCTCGACGAGATGGTCGCCCGCGCCGCGACGGACGCACCGGGCGCTCCCGGCGTCGAGGTCGGCGGCCGTACCGAGCTCGACCTGCGACCGGGCTGGTCGCTCCTGATCGACCGAGCGGCTGCCGCCCGGCCGCGGGCCGGGTGGGTGTGCAGGATCCCCGCCGGGTCGGGGTTCGGGTGGAACCGGGCCGACCGGCCGCAGCGACGGCTCGACGTCGACGGACTGCTCGCCCACTACGTCGACGTGGTCGGGAGCGGGGGACGGCTCCGCGTGGCACTCCCGATCACCGACACCGGAGGCCCCGACCCCGAGGGGGCACGCGCCGTCGCCGAGGCGGGCGCGTGGATCCGCCGCTTCGGCCCGATCGTGCGCGCATCACGCCCCGCAGCGCTCGGCGGCAAAGGCGTCGACGGCCCCCGCTACCTGCAGATCGACGATGCCGAGGGCGACGACCTCGTCGTGATCACCTCGGATGACCGATCGCGCCTCGATGCGCTGACGCCCGATGCGGTCCGCGTCGAGCGTGCCGTCGAGCTCACCGGGCCCGGCGGCGCCTCGCGCCCTGCCCCGTTCTCCCAGGACGGGTCCGGGGTCCAACTCGGCGCACCGGCGGGTGGGCCGGGTGCCGAGCAGCGTCCGCCACCGTTACGGGTGTACCGGCTGACCGCCGCCTCCGGCGACGATCAGATCGGACTGTTCGCGCCGACGGAGGCCGCCGAGATCGCGCTCGCCCCGCTGCTCGCCGGCAGGCAACCCGGCGAGATCGTGAACCTCGGCGCCGGACGCTACGTCGGTCCCGCCGTCGTGCCGGCAGGCGTCACCCTCCGCGGCCTCGGCGCGGCGCGCACCACGATCCGCGGCGGTGGCTCCGAGGACGGGGACACCTCCGCGTCGGTGGAGCTGTCGGAGCGCTCGCGACTCGAGCACGCCACCATCGACACGGTCCGCGTGGCGCCGGGAGCTTCCGGTGCGACGATGCTCGGGTGCGCAGCGACATCGGTGCACGTGCGCGGCGACCGGGCGACGTTGCGGGCGTCGAGCGTCGGCCACGCCACCGTCGAGTCGTGCGATGCGGCGACCATCTCGAGATGCAGGTTCGACCGGCCGGGGTCCGGGCGCCCGGCGATCGCCATCGTCGGTGGAGACGGGCACCTGGTCGAGGGATGCTCGATCGACCATGGCGACACCGGGGTGCTCGTCAGCGGCGCCGACGGCACCACCATTCGGGGTTGCACCCTGCGTGCCCTCGGCACGGCCATCCACCTCTCGCACACGACCGGGTCGCACGTCGCTGCCAACCTCATCCAGCGCGCCACGCGGGCCGTCGAGGTGGAGGGCGGCGACGACATCCTGATCGACGGCAACGCCGTGTCGGACGCGGACAGCGGTGCGCTCGTGCACTGCGGTGCCGCCAACTGCGAGGTCAGTGGGAACTACTGGGAGCTGTGTCGCATCGGGCTGCTCGTGTGGCAGGCCCCCGACGTCCGCTGGCGCGACAACGTCTCGACCGATCTCGACGCGCCCGACGCGCAGGTGCGGACCGGCCCGTAGGACCGCTCCGAGCGATCGGTCAGCCGGACTGCTGCTTGGCCGCCCGCCCGCGGACCGTGGGATCGAGCTCGACCTTGCGCAACCGGACCCGCTCGGGCGTCACCTCGACGCACTCGTCGGCGGCGATGAACTCGAGCGCCCCCTCCAGCGACAGCTGGCGGTGCGGCGTGAGCCTGACCGTCTCGTCGGCCGCCGCGGCGCGCACGTTGGTGAGCTTCTTCTCCTTGCAGATGTTCACGTCCATGTCCCCGACGCGGGCGTTCTCGCCGACGATCATGCCGCAGTAGACCTCGGTGCCCGGCCCGACGAGCATCGTCGATCGGTCCTGGAGGTTGAGCATCGCGTAGGTCGTGGCCGGACCGGTGCGGTCGGCGACCAGCACGCCCTGGGCGCGGGCCCGGATCTCGCCCGCCCACGGCTCGTAGCCCTCGAAGGTGTGGTTGAGCACGCCGGTTCCGCGCGTCTCGGTGAGGAACTCGGTGCGGAAGCCGATGAGCCCGCGAGCCGGCACGAGGTAGTCGAGACGTACCCAGCCGGTGCCGCTCATCTGCTGCATCCGTCCCTTGCGGGCGGCGAGGAGCTGGGTGACGGCGCCGAGGTGCTCGTCGGGGATGTCGATCGTCACCCGCTCGACCGGCTCGCAGCGCACGCCGTCGATCTCGCGGGTCAACACCTCGGGCTTGCCGACGGTGAGCTCGAACCCTTCGCGGCGCATCGTCTCCACGAGCACCGCCAGCTGCAGCTCGCCACGGGCCTGGACCTCCCAGGCATCGGGCCGCTCGGTGGGGTTCACGCGCAGGCTCACGTTGCCGACCAGCTCCGCGTCGAGGCGGTTCTTCAGCAACCGGGCGGTGAGCTTCTTCCCGTCGCGGCCGGCGAGGGGGCTGGTGTTGATGCCGATCGTCATGGAGAGCGCCGGCTGGTCGACCGTGATCACCGGGAGCGGTCGCGGATCGTCGGGATCGGCGAGCGTCTCGCCGATCGTGATCTCGTCGATGCCGGCGACGGCGACCAGGTCGCCCGGACCGGCGGACTCGACCGGGACGCGCTGCAGGTGCTCGGTGAGGAAGAGCTCGACGACCCGGGCGCGGCCGATCGTCCCGTCGCGACGGCACCAGGCGACCGACTGTCCCTTGCGGATCGAGCCCTCGAAGACGCGCAGCAGGGCGAGGCGGCCGAGGTACGGGGAGGCGTCGAGGTTGGTGACCCACGCCTGCAGTGGCGCGCCCTCGTGGTAGGTGGGCGCCGGGATCGTGTCGAGCAGCACCTCGGCGAGCGGCTGCAGGTCGTTGCCGCCACCCCCGGCGAGGGCGACGTCGACATCGGGCGTCGACCAGCCGTCGCGGCCCGAGCAGTAGACGATCGGGAACTCGACCTGATGGTCCTTGGCATCGAGGTCGAAGAACAGCTCGTACACCTCGTCGACGACCTCCGCGACGCGGGCGTCGGGGCGGTCGACCTTGTTGATCACGAGGATCACCGGCAGATCCCTCGCCAGCGCCTTGCGCAGGACGAACCGTGTCTGCGGCAGCGGGCCCTCGGCTGCGTCCACGAGCAGGACGATGCCGTCGACCATCGTCAGCGCCCGCTCGACCTCACCACCGAAGTCGGCGTGGCCCGGCGTGTCGACGATGTTCAGCGTGATGTCGGATCCGTCGCGCCGGTCGTGCCAGCGCACCGAGGTGTTCTTGGCGAGGATCGTGATGCCCTTCTCGCGCTCGAGATCCATCGAGTCCATGACGCGATCGGCGACGTCCTCGTTGGCGCGGAACGCACCCGACTGGTGCAGCAGGGCGTCGACCAGGGTGGTCTTGCCGTGGTCGACGTGGGCGACGATCGCCAGGTTCCGCAGATCGACGCGCCGGCGCAGTCGGTCGGCATCACCCGGAGGCGCGGCGAGGAGGGTGGAGTCGTGCATGGACACGACGTATCACGCTATCTGCGGTTTCGCAGCGTTCCCCGGCCACGCAGGCGGCGTCCGGCCGCTCGCTCGCCGGCGACTCCGCTCGCTCGCTCGGCGCTGCCGGCCGCCCGCACCCCGAGGGCCGACCCCGAGCGACGCGCAGGATCACCCGACCCGGCGCTCGTGGCCTTCCCAGTAGGGCTCGCGCAGGTCCTTCTTCAGGATCTTGCCGCTCGGGTTGCGCGGCAGCATGTCCATCCACTCCACGCTCGTGGGGCACTTGTAGGTGGCGAGGCGCTCCTTGGCGTAGGCGATGATGTCCTCCTCGGTCACCTCCGCGCCCTCGGCGCGCACGACCATCGCCTTGGCCGTCTCACCCCACTTCTCGTGGGGCACGCCGATGACGGCCACGTCGGCGATCGCCGGGTGGCCCATCAGCACGTTCTCGACCTCGGCGGGATACACGTTCTCTCCACCCGAGACGATCATGTCCTTGACGCGGTCGTGGATGTAGAGGTAGCCGTCGGCGTCGAGGTAGCCGGCGTCTCCCGACTTGAACCAGCCGTCGTCGGTGAAGGCCTTGGCGGTCTCCTCGGGCAGGTTCCAGTAGCCGATCGTGTTCTGGGGTGAGCGGATCCAGATCTCGCCGACCTCGCCCGGCTCGCAGTCCGACGCCCCGTCCTCGTGCACGATGCGCAGCTCCACGCCGGGCCCCGCCACACCGCACGAGCGCAACCGATGCCGGTTCGGGCCGTTGGGGTCGTGGTCCTCCGGTGGCAGGTTGACGACGGCACCGGTGGTCTCGGTCAGCCCGTAGGCCTGCCAGAACTTGCAGGGCTTGAACATCTCGACGCACTTCGCCAGCACGTCCTCGCTGATCGGCGAGGCCCCGTACACGAAGACCTGCAGGCTCGAGTAGTCGGCGTCCTCGACGCCGGGCACCATCAACATGAACTGCAGCACGGCGGGAACGAGGAAGGCGTGGGTGATCTTGCGCTCCTCGATCGTCTTGATCAGCGCTGCGGGGTCGAGCTCACGGAAGATCACCGACGTGCAGCCCTCGTACATCCCGGCGGTGGCCCACCCGCCGCCGCCGATGTGGAACAGCGGCATGGCGACGAGGTTCACCGACTCGGGCGAGAGCTCCCAGATGTCCTTCGCCAGCGGGAGGAGGCCGAAGAAGTTCTTGTTGGCGAGCATCACGCCCTTCGGCCGGCCCGTCGTGCCCGACGAGTACAGCTGGAACGCCACGTCGTCGTCGGTCGACTCGACCCCTGGATCGCCGGCCGGCGCCTCGGCGACCCAGTCCTCGTAGGACCGGTAGCCCTCGTGCCCGCCGATGACCACGATGGTCTCGGCGTCGATCCCGTCGCCGACCGCGTCGAGCACCCCGGTGAAATCGGGGCCGACGACGAGCACCTTCGCCTGCGCGTCGTTGACGATGTACTCGACCTCCGGCGGCGCGAGCCGCCAGTTGACGTCGACGCAGACGGCGTTGAGCAGCGCCGCACCGAAGAACACCTCGAAGTGCTCGATGCCGTTCTTGTCGAGGAAGGCGACGCGATCCTGGTTCCCCACGCCGGCGGCGGACATCGCCTGGGCGACCCGCTGGGCGCGTTCGTAGAGCTCGGCCCAGCTCATCTCCCGCTCGTCGAGGATCAGCGCGGTCCGGTCGGCGCGGTCGCGGCCGTGCACGCGGACGATGTCGGCGACGGTGGTGATCTCACTCATGCGCCGTGACCGTAGTCACAGCGGAGCGGCCCGCGCCAGAAGACGCCCGGATCTCAGCGCCGCTTGTTGCCCCAGCGATCCCAGTGGGTGACCGCCTCGACCGGCTTGCGCGGGGCGACGCCGAAGTTCCCCGCCGGGCGTCCCATCGGCACGCACGCGGCGATCTCGTAGCGCGGCGAACCGTCGTCGTTGTCCGGCACGCCGAGGGCGGCGAGCATCTCGGCGGCGTGGATCCGGACCACCGTGGTCAACGCCGTGCCGATCCCCAGCGACCTGGCGGCGACGCAGAAGTTCTGCACCGCGGGGTACACGCTGGCGTCGAGCCGGCCGATGTCCATCGGCCCCTCCTCGTCGACCGACCCCCAGGGGATCAGGGGCTGCAGGAAGAACACGATCGCCGGCGCCTCGCCGATGTGATCGGCGAGGTGACGGCTCGCCGCCCGTGTCCGGCGCCACGAGTCCGCGCCGGGGCCCTCGGCGCGGCCGGCGCCGTCGGGGAGCGATCGCTCGTAGCGGTCGAACGCCCGTCGGTACCAGCGACCGACCTCCGCACGCTGGCCCGGGTCGGTGACGACGACGTACTGCTGCGGCTGGACGTTGCCCCCGCTCGGCGCCTGCTGGGCGGCCGCCAGGCAGGCGCCGATCTCCTCGTCGGTGACCGGCTCGTCGGTGAACCGGCGGATCGCCCGCGTCGTCATGATCGCCTCGATCGGCGTGAGCTGGCTCGTCATCGCGGCTCCTCTCCTGGAACGGTTGCTGGTGGACGGTCGCTCAGCCGCCCGTGAACTCCGGCGGTCGCTTCTCGACGAAGGCCCGCACCGCCTCGTCGTGGTCGCGCGAGTGGAAGCAGTGCACCTCCAAGGCGGTCGACAGGTCGAAGCTCGTCAGCAACGCCTGCTTGATCTGGGCGTTGACCGCCAGCTTGGTGCCGCGCACCGCCAACGGCGCCTGGGCCGCCAGCCGGTCGGCCCACCCGTGGGCCACAGCGTCGACGTCGCCCTGCGCACACACCTCGGCGGCCACGCCGAGCCGCATCGCCTCGGCCGCGGTGAGCGGCTCGCCGAGCATCAGGTGGCGCTTGGCCGCCAGCGGCCCGAGGAGCAGCGGCCAGATCGCCGCCCCGCCGTCGCCGGCGACGAGACCGACCTGCACGTGGGGGTCGACGATCGTCGCCCCCTCGGCCATCACGAGCAGGTCGCACATCAAGGCGATCGACGCCCCGAGCCCGACCGCCGGCCCGTTCAGCGCGCACACGATCGGGACCTCCACGTCGAGCAGGTCCCAGATCAGCTGCTTGCCTTCACGCCGCAGCGCATCCAGCCGCTGCGGAGCGCGCAGCGTCGGGAACCAGGACATGTCGCCACCCGCGGAGAACGCCGCCCCGGCCCCGGTGAGGATCACCGCCCGGGCATCGCCCTCGTGACGCAACCCCGCGAACAGCTCGGCGAGCTCGGCGTGGAGCTGCTCGTCGACCGCGTTGAGCGCCGACGTCGGGTGGTCGATCGTGGCGACGAGCAGGTGGCCGTCGCGTTCCAA
>Ga0316576_10001212_pt1 | contig 13621 bp, 12 predicted proteins | sample S0NA_FD_203075 | JGI IMG/M metagenome (GOLD analysis project Ga0316576, IMG submission 203075) | Rhizosphere microbial communities from salt marsh grasses in Alabama, United States - S0-2_050615r3r5 | ecosystem: Host-associated > Plants > Roots > Rhizosphere | place: USA: Alabama | collected... | reverse complement strand
GTGCCTGGAACCGGGCCAGCTGCTCCTCCGGGGAGATGTGGATCCAGAACTTCGCGAGGAACGTCCCGTGCTCGGTCAGCTGCTCCTCGAAGTCCAGGATCTCGTCGTACGCGCGCTGCCACTGGGCAGGGGACGCGAGGCCTTCGACCCGTTCGACGAGCACCCGCCCGTACCACGTGCGGTCGTAGATGCTGATCCGACCGTCCGCCGGGACGTCGCGCCAGAACCGCCACAGGTACGGGTACTGCCGCTCCTGGGGCGTCGGCGCGGCGACGGCGTGCACCCGGTAGTCGCCCGCCTCCAGGGCCGCGGTGAGCCGACGGATCGCACCGCCCTTCCCGGCCGCGTCCCAGCCCTCGAACGCCAGCACGGACGACACACCTCGACGCCGGGCCTCGTCGGCAGCGACGTGCAGCCGGCCCTGGAGCCTGTGCAGCCGCCGGCGGTACGTCGCCTTGTCGACACTGCGGGAGAGGTCGACGTGGTCCAGGACGGAGGCGTGCTGGTCCGCATCGACGAACGGGACGTCGGGCACCCCCGGCGGCGCTCCCTCGGGCACCGCGAGGCGCGCACGCAGCGCCGCGAGGATGCTCTGGGCCACCGACAGGTCGCGGTAGCGCGCGTCCGTGCCCTCGACGATGGTCCACGGGGCGGCCGGGACGGACGTCTCTCGCAGTACCCGCTCGATCGTCGGGACGGCGTCGTCGAGGTCGTCGGCAAGCTCCCAGTCGCGCTCGTCGTAGCGCCACGCGTCCCGCCCGGTCTTGCGCGCCTTCACCAGCCTGGACTTCTGTGCCTTCGCCGGCGTGTGCACGAAGAACTTCAGGATGAGCGCCCCGTCGGCCAGCCACATGCGCTGGCTCCGCCGCAGGTGCGTACACCAGCGCTGCAGCTCGGCGTCGCTGACCTCGCCACGCAGGTGGGCGCGCGCCATGCGCATCAGGCCGCCGACCCAGAGCGCCATCCGCCCGCGGGGAGGCAGCGCCATCCACAGCCGCCAGGTGTCGGGCCGTTGGCGCTCCGCCTCGCTGGTGCCGGTGAACACCTCGGTCGTCATCGACCGTGTGTCGAGCCACTCGTTGAGCCGGTTCACCAGACCATTCGCACCCACCCGGTCGTCACCGGCGATGATCACCACCACCGGGACGTCGGTGCCGGCGAGGTCGACCTGGGCGTTGAGCAGTCCGAGCCGCAGGTCGGGCAGCGCCGTGGAGAAGTCGTGCTTGGAGACGGAGTTGCCGGCAGCGGCTGCGCGGAGCATGCGACCGATCTTGCTGCGTGATGCGGGGGACTGGCAACCAGCGGGTACCGTCGCTGGTCGTGACCGCAGCAGTGACACACGCCCGGCACGGGGGGATCTCCGTCGTCACGATGGACGACGGAAAGGTCAACGCCGTCAACGACGCCCTCGTCGACGGGCTCAACGCAGCGCTGGACGAGGCTCGCGGCGCCCGTGCCGTCGTGCTCGCGGGCCGTCCCGGCGTCTTCTCGGCCGGGTTCGACCTGGGGGTGCTCGGCGAGGGCGGCCCGGGTGCCGACGCGCTCGTCCGTCGTGGACGTGACCTGCTCGTGCGCCTGTACTCCTCGCCGGTCCCCGTGGTGGCGGCCTGCACCGGGCACGCCGTGGCCCTCGGCGGGGTCGTGCTGCTCGCCTGCGACTACCGGGTGGGCGCGACCGGCGACGTCCGGATCGGGCTCAACGAGGTGGCCATCGGCCGGCCGATGCCGCCACTCCTGCTGCGCCTCGCCGAGCAGCGGCTCAACGCGGCCCGCCGGACCGAGGCCGTGCTGCTCGCCCGCATCTGGACACCGCAGGAGGCGGTGGACGTGGGGTTCACCGACGAGGTGGTCGCTCCCGACGAGGTCGTGCCTACGGCGCTCTCACGGGCGCAGGACCTCGGGACACGACTGCAACCCGACGCGTTCGCCGAGACCTCGCGACGCATGCGCACCGCTGCCACGACGGATGTGTGAGTGTCCGAGGGGGGACTTGAACCCCCACGCCCTTAAACGGGCACTAGCACCTCAAGCTAGCGCGTCTGCCTATTCCGCCACCCGGACGACGAGGCGTCCAGGGTACAGGATGGGCCCATGACCCAAGAACCTCCGGGCGCCGTCGACGAGGTCGTGGACCTGTGCCGCGACCTGCTGCGCATCGACTCCACGAACTACGGCGACGGGACCGGCCCGGGGGAGCGGGAGGCGGCCGGCTACGTGACCGACCGCCTGCGTGAGGTCGGCGTCGACCCGGTCGTCCTGGAGTCCGGGCCCCGGCGCACCAACGTGGTGGCGCGGCTCCCCGGAGCCGACCCTGCCCGCCAAGACGCCCTGCTGCTGCACGGGCACCTCGACGTCGTGCCTGCCGACCCCAAGCAGTGGCGGTACGACCCCTGGGCGGCCGAGGTCGCCGACGGCTGCATCTGGGGGCGGGGGGCCGTCGACATGAAGGACATGGACGCGATGCTGCTGGCCGTGGTCCGCGACCGGGTGCGTCGGGGACACCTGCCCGACCGGCCGGTCGTCGTCTGCTTCACGGCCGACGAGGAGGCCGGCGGGCTCATGGGAGCGCACTGGCTGGTCGACACCCGCCCCGACCTGTTCGACAGTTGCACGGAGGCCGTCGGCGAGGTCGGTGGCTTCTCCGTCACCCTGCCCACCGGTCGGCGCACCTACCTGGTGCAGACCGCGGAGAAGGGCATCGCCTGGCTGACCGTGGAGGCAGAGGGGACCGAGGGGCACGGCTCGCTGCCCCACCACGACAACGCGGTCGCCGAGCTGTGCCGAGCGCTCGCCAGGGTGGCGGACCACGAGTGGCCCACCGTGCTCACCCCCACCGTCGACACGCTCTTCGACAGGGTCGCCGAGTCGACCGGCGCCCGTCCCGATGCCGACGACGTCGAGGGGCTGCGCCACGTCCTCGGGTCGGTGGGTCGCATCGTGCGTGCGACCACCCGCAACACCGCCAACCCCACCGTCGTGCGCGCGGGGCAGAAGACCAACCAGGTGCCGCGTGTGGCGCAGGCCCAGATCGACGGACGGTTCCTGCCCGGTCAACGTGACGAGTTCCTCGCCACCGTCGTGGACCTGCTCGGTGAACGGACGCGCGTCATCGACAGCCACCTGGACGTCGCGTTGGAGGCGCCGTTCTCGGGCAGGACGGTCGACGCCATGGTGACTGCCCTGACCGAGTGCGACCCCGGCTGCGCGGTGGCGCCCTACATGCTGTTCGGCGGGACGGACGCGAAGGCCTTCGCTCGGCTCGGCATCCGCGGCTACGGGTTCTCGCCGCTCCGGCTCCCGGACGACCTCGACTTCCCGGCTCTCTTCCACGGCGTAGACGAGCGGGTGCCGATCGACGCGCTCACGTTCGGGGTGCGCGCGCTCGACCGTCTCCTCGACCTCTGCTGACCACCGCGAGACGCACCGGTCAGCGCCAGCGGCGTCAGACCGACGTCGTCGGCGACGCCAGCCGCATCGCCCGACGACGCAGCCGGATCCGTCGTCGACCGTCGGGGTAGACCCGCACCCGGTCGAGCACCCAGTGACCGGTGTCGGCATGGCTGACCAGCAGGGCACGGGCCTCTGCACGCGTGGTTCCCCGCGGCAGGCTGAACGTCACGAACTCCCAGCCCAGCGCCGAGCGCCGATCCGTCATCGAGCCGACACCTCGTCCAGCGCCGACGCGATCTCGACAGGCAGCGTCACCTCGTCCGCCATCAGCACCCCCCGCAGCTGCGCCGCGTTGCGAGCACCGACGAGCGCCGAGGCGACCCCGGGGCGGTCACGCACCCACGCCAGCGACACCTCCAGAGGACTGAGGGCCAGCCCGTCCGCAGCCGTGGCCACGGCCTCGACGATGCCTTGCGCCCACTCCGACAGGTACGGCTGCACGAAGGGACCGAGATGCGGCGACGCCGCACGGGAGTCGGCCGGGACGCCGCCGCGGTACTTGCCGGTGAGCACCCCCCTGCCCAAGGGGGAGACGGCCAGCACGCCCGCGCCCAGATTCAGCGCGGCCGGCACGACGTCGGCCTCGATGTCGCGACGCAGCAGCGAGTACTCGGTCTGCACGGCCACGGGCACAGCATGACGTGCCCCCGCGGCCTGCGACGCCAGGGCCCACCCGAGCTGCCAGCCGGAATCGCTGGCGAGCCCCACGTAGTGGGTGCGTCCGGACCGCACGGCCAGGTCGAGCGCCGTCAAGGTCTCCTCACGGGGGACGCCGGCGGAGAACCCGTGGACCACCCAGAGGTCGAGCCGGTCGGTACCCAGCCGCTCCAGCGTGCGGTCCAGCTGGTCGAGCAAGGGGCCGCGCGCGGTGTCGTGCCGCAGTCCCTCCCCGTCCCGGTGAAGGCCGGCCCGTCCGCTGAGGACGAGCGCCGAGCGGTCGACGACCCGGTCGAGGAGCCCACCGAGAACGAGCTCGGCCTCGCCGTCCCCGTACTCGGGTGCGCAGTCGACCAGCGTCCCGCCGGCGTCGACGAACTGCTCGAGCTGGTCGGAGGCCTCGTGCTCGTCGGTGTCACGTCCCCAGGTGATCGTGCCGAGACCGAGGCGTGACACACGCAGACCGCTCCGGCCGACCTGACGTGTCTCCACAGACGCCGCAGCGTATCGGTGCCGGGGCGAGGTGCGGCCCACCGATACGCTCCGGGCCATGCGACTCGGACTCAACCTCGGGTACTGGGGAGCGGGCAACGACGCCGGCAACCTGGCGTTGGCGCAGGAGGCGGACCGGCTCGGCTACAGCGTCGTCTGGGCGGCCGAGGCGTACGGCTCCGACGCCCCGGCGGTGCTGTCGTGGGTGGCCGCTCAGACCGAGAACGTCGACATCGGGAGCGCCGTGATGCAGATCCCGGCGCGCACACCGGCCTGCACGGCGATGACGGCCGCGACGCTGGACACGCTGTCGAACGGTCGCTTCAGGCTCGGCCTCGGCGTGTCGGGCCCGCAGGTGAGCGAGGGGTGGCACGGCGTGCGGTTCGCCAAGCCGCTCGGGCGCACCCGCGAGTACGTCGAGATCGTGCGCACCGCGCTGGCGCGCGAACGCCTGCGCTACGAGGGCGAGCACTGGCGGCTCCCGCTGCCGGACGGGCCGGGCAAGGCGCTCACGCTGACCGTGCACCCGGTGCGCCCCGAGATCCCCATCTACCTCGCGGCGGTGGGGCCGAAGAACCTCGAGCTCGCCGGCGAGGTCGCCGACGGTTGGCTCGCGGTGTTCTTCGCCCCCGAGCACGCTGAGGTCTCCCTCTCACCGCTGCGCGAGGGACGTCGCCGGGCCGGCCGCGAGGCGGCGGCGTTCGACGTCGTACCGACCGTTCCCGTCGTCGTGGCCGACGACCCCGTGGCGGCCGCGGACCCGGTGCGCGCCTACGCCGCGCTGTACATCGGGGGGATGGGCAGCCGCGAGCAGAACTTCTACAACCGGCTGGCCCACCGCATGGGGTACGGCGAGGCTGCCCAGCAGATCCAGGACGCGTACCTCGACAAGCGCTACGGGGACGCCATGGCGGCCGTGCCCGTGGACCTCATCGACTCCACGTCGCTGCTGGGACCGGTGCCGCGGATCGCCGACCGGCTGGCTGCCTACGCGGAGGCCGGGGTGACCACCCTCACCGTGGCGCTCGTGCCGGGCCCGCACGACCAGGGTGTCGCCACCCTGCGGGCGATGGCCGAGGCCCTCGACCGCGCCGGTCTGGGTGAGTGAGCCTGGCGTGGACTGGTTGCAGGCCGTCCTGCTGGGCATCCTCCAGGGGCTCACCGAGTTCCTGCCCATCTCGAGCAGCGCCCACCTGCGCGTCTACCCGGCCTTCCTGGGCTGGGAGGACCCCGGCGCCGCGTTCACCGCGGTCGTGCAGATCGGCACCGAGGTCGCCGTGCTGCTGTTCTTCTGGCGCGACATCTGGCGCATCGGGTGGACCTGGCTGCGGTCGTTGGCCACCCCCGAGACGCGGGCAGACCCGGACGCACGCATGGGGTGGTTCATCATCGTGGGGAGCCTGCCCATCGTCATCCTCGGGGTGCTCTTCCGCGACGCGATCGAGACGACCGCACGCAGCCTGACCCTCGTCGCGGCGACCCTGATCATCTTCGGTGTCGTGCTCGGCATCGCCGATCGGGTGGGAAGCCACCGACACCCCATCAGCCACCTCGGATGGCGCGACGCCATCATGTTCGGCCTCGCCCAGTCACTGGCGCTCGTCCCGGGTGTGTCCCGGTCCGGGGCCACCATCACCATGGGGCTCTTCCTGGGGTACGAACGCGCGGCAGCGACTCGATACGCGTTCCTGCTGGCGATCCCCGCCGTCGTCGGTGCAGGCCTGTTCCAGCTCCCGGAGATCCCGGGCGGTGACAACGTCTACGGCGTCGGGCCGACGGTGGCGGCGACGGTGGCGGCGTTCGTCGTCGGCTACGCGAGCATCGCGTGGCTGCTGCGCTGGGTCACCACCCGTTCGTACCTCCCGTTCGTGGTCTACCGGGTCGGGCTCGGAGTCGCGGTGCTCGTCGGGCTCGGCACCGGCGCCCTGAGCGGCTGACGGCCCCACGGCCGGCCGCCGAGGGCGCGGCTCAGCCTTCGTCCAGCCCGCGTGCCGCCTGCGGGCTGGACAGGTACTCCTGCGGCGAGGGTGCACCGGCGAGCCATGCCTCCGGGTCGACGGGTGTGCCGTCCACCCTCACCTCGAAGTGAAGGTGGGGTCCGGTCGAGTACCCCGTGGAGCCCACGATGCCGATCACGTCCGCCTTGCGGACCTCGTCGCCGGGCGAGACGAGGATGCGGGACTGGTGCGCGTAGAGGGTCGCGATCACCGTTCCACCGATGCGCCCGTGACTGATGACCGTCATGTTGCCGTAGGCGGTGTTGTAGCCGGCGAGTACCACCGTCCCGTCGTCGGCCGCGTAGATGGCGCCGTCGCCGACGCTGTAGTCCGAGCCGGTGTGCAGCTTGACGTAGCCGAGGGTGGGGTGGAGGCGTGGGCCGAACCGGGAGGTCAGGGACCCTGATCCCGGCCGGACCATCGAGCCCGTGCCCTGCGCGACGCCGGCGTCGGTGAGCGCACCTGCCCAGCCGACCAGCGAGTACCCGACCGCCTGGCTGGCCGCGAGCATGGCGCGGTACTCGGTGATGTCGGCAGCCTGGGCGTCCTGCGCAGCCTGCAGCGCATCGGTGCGACGCTGGACGAGCTTCTGGGTCTCGCGCGCGACGATCCGGGCCGTGGCCGTCGCCTGGGTCGCCAGGTCGAGAGCCCGCGCGGCGACCGCCTCGGCTCGCTCCCGCTCCTCGCGGGCCGCCTGCAGCCGAGCCTCGGACTCCGCCAGCTCGGCGAGCTCGGCAGCCATGGTCGCGATGACGACGTCCTCGCTGCGCAGAACGGCTTCCACACCCCGCAGGGACGCGGCGAAGTCCTCCGGCGAGGTCGACTCGAGAACCACGGTCAGGCTGCTCATCGGGCCACCGGACCGGTAGGCGTCACGGGCAAGCGTGCCGAGGATCTCCCGCTGCTTGTCCAGCGCGGTGACTCGATCGGCAAGGTCGCGCTCGGCCTGCTCCTCCGCCAGCCGTGCCGTGGCTGCTGACCTGGCGGCCTCCTTGTGCACCGATCGGGCTGCGCTGCGCGCCTTCTTGGCGGCGTCGAGCCTCTCCTGCGCCGCAGCCAGCTGTGCCTCAGCGCTGGCCAGGGCCTCCTGAGCCGCTCGGACGGCGGCCGCGGACAGCTCGAGCTGACGGTTGAAGTCGTCGGTGACGGCGTCGGGGCCCGGCGTGGCCTGGGTGACCGCGGGGGCTAGGTCGAGGCTGCCGACCGGTGGCGGATCCAGCCCCGGGGCCGTGGCGTCCCGTGCTGTCTCCTCCGTCGCCTTCTCGGCCGGTGGCTCGGCAGGGTCGTCGTCGGGTGGTGGCGGGGTGGTGACCTCGGGGTCGGTCGCGTCCGTCGGTGGGGGCGGATCAGTGACGGGCTCGGGCGGCGGCGTGGGAGTGGTGGTGGGGATCGGGGTGGGCGTCGGCGTCGCGGTCGGCGTGGGAGTGGGTGTCGTCGTGGGGACGGGGGTGGGGCTCGTCGTCGTGGTGGTCGCCGTCGTGGGGGACGGCTCGGTGACGTCGTCCTGCGCTTGAGCGGCGGCCACGGGCGCGAGGGACAGCGCCGCTGCCAATGCGCCTGCCAGCAGGCGGCGCAGATGGCTCGTCATGCGTCTCTCGACCCCCAGACCCGACCTCGTCGGCCCACACTATCTTGTACCGCACCGGGCGGTGTTTGGCCAGTGCCCTAGCCTGCGTAGGTGGCCACTGTCCTGCTGGTCCGGCACGGCCGGACGACGGCCAACGCCGCCGGCGTGCTCGCCGGCTGGACGGACGGCGTCGAGCTGGACGAGGTCGGCCGCGCACAGGCCGAGTCACTGCGGGCACGTCTGGCCGGACTCCGGGTCGAGCGGGTCGTCAGCAGCCCGCTCCTGCGCTGCCGGCAGACGGCGGACGCCGTCCGCGATGCCACCGGGCAGCACATGACGCTCGACGACCGGCTCGGCGAGGCCCGTTACGGTGACTGGACGGGGCGGCGCCTGGCCGACCTCGCGCGCACCCGCCTGTGGCGGGCCGTGCAGGAGCACGCCTCGTCGGTCGTGTTCCCCGGCCCCGAGGGAGAGGCGATGGCACACATGCAGGCTCGTGCCGTGGCCTCGGTCCGTGAGCATGACCGGGCCGTCTCCGGGTCGGGCGGGGACCGTGCCGTCTGGGTGGCCGTCTCGCACGGGGACGTCATCAAGGCCATCCTCGCCGACGCCCTCGGCCTGCACCTGGACTCCTTCCAGCGGATCGTCGTCGACCCTGCCTCGGTGTCGGTCGTGCGCTACACCGAGCGTCGGCCTTTCGTCGTCCGGATGAACGACACCGGTGGCCCGTTGGCGTCGCTCCGAGGGCGAGGGCGCCGGCGCCGCGCCTCGGACGCTCCGGTGGGCGGGGGTGCAGGCGAGTCGTAGGGTGGCTGGGTGGCAGCACCCGAGTTCCGGCACCCCGCCCCCGACCGGTTCGTCGTCGGCACCGTGGGTGAGCCCGGGCAGCGCACGTTCTACCTGCAGGCACGCAGCGGCTCCGTGCTGACGAGCGTGGTGGTCGAGAAGTCGCAGGTCTCCCTGCTGGCCGACCGTCTGGACGAGCTGCTCGACTCGGTCGTGCGACGTGCCGGCGAGACCACGACGGTTCCCTCGGCGACACCGCAGAAGGTGGACGACCTCGCTCCGCTGGAGCTGCCCCTCGAGGAGGAGTTCCGCGCCGGCACGCTCGCGCTGGCATGGATAGGGGAGACCGAGCAGGTGGAGATCATCGCCAGCGAGAGCCTGGAGGACGACGACACCGCGCCGTCGTTGGTGGTACACCTCACCGGCGCCCAGGCCCGATCATTCGTCGCGCGGGCGCGGGCCGTCATCTCGGCCGGTCGGCCGCCCTGCCCGCTGTGCGCGCAGCCGCTGGATCCCCAGGGACACATCTGCCCGAGGCAGAACGGGTACCACCGTCGATCGTGAGCAGCCACCACGAGGCTGCGGAGGCCATGCTGGCGACGGGTGACCTCACGGTGGAGGGTCGAGTCGTCACGGCGTCGAACCTCACCCTGTACGCCCGCATCGACACCGACGGCGGGTCGATCCCCTGCGTGTACAAGCCGATCGCGGGGGAGAGGCCGCTGTGGGACTTCCCGACGGGCACGCTGGCGGCCCGGGAGCGCGTCGCCTACCTCGTGTCAGAGGCCGGCGGCTGGGCCCTGATCCCCCCGACCGTCGTCCGCGACGGGCCCTTGGGCCCCGGGATGTGTCAGCGGTGGGTGACCGACGACGACTCCACCGGCTGGGCGGCGGTCGTCGCGGTCGAGGCGGGGGTTCCCGACGGCTGGCGGGCGGTGCTGACCGGACGCGACGAGACGGGGCAGCCGGTGCACCTCGTCCACCGGGACGACGACCGGCTCCGCTCGCTCGCGGTGCTCGACGCGGTGCTCAACAACGCCGACCGCAAGGGCGGTCACCTTCTCACCGGGCACGGCGGGCGGCTCTGGGCCGTCGACCACGGGCTCTGCTGCCACGCCGAGCCGAAGCTCCGCACGGTCCTGTGGGGATGGGCGGGAGAGCCGCTCGGCCCGACCGAACTGGGTCGGCTGCACCGTCTGGAGCAGTGGACAGCGGAGGCGGGCACCGTGCTGTCGGGCCTGCTGACCGAGCAGGAGTGCGCGGCGCTCGCTGATCGGGTGCGCGGGCTCTGCGACCACGGGCGTCTGCCGCACCCGGACCCAGGGCGCCCGGTGATCCCCTGGCCCGCGTTCTGACGCCTGGCTCTACCCTGCTCGGCGATGGAGACCTGGCCCAGCCCCGAGCGACCGGCCCTGCCCGGTCACGCACGAGCCGTGCGCCTCTACGACGCCGTCTCCGCCCGCGCGGCCCCGCTCGCCGTCGGAGACCCGGCACGCATGTACGTGTGCGGCATCACCCCGTACGACGCCACCCACCTCGGCCACGCCTTCACCTACGTCACGTTCGACCTGCTGCACCGCCAGTGGCTGGACGCCGGGCGCAGCGTCGAGTACGTGCAGAACGTGACCGATATCGACGACCCGCTGCTCGAACGGGCCGTGGCCACCGGCCAGGACTGGCGCGAGCTCGCCGACCGCGAGACCGCCTTGTTCAGGGCCGACATGGCCGCGCTGCGGGTGCTGCCGCCGACCCACTACGTCGGCGCCGTGGAGTCCATGGACCTCGTGGTGTCCGCCGTGGCGACGCTGACCCGGCGGGGGGCCGTGTACTCCGTCGCCGACGACCTGTACTTCGACCTCACCTCGGACGACCGGTTCGGCGGCGTCGCGGGTCTGGGGGCCCAGGAGATGCTGGCGCTGTGCGCGGAGCGCGGCGGCGATCCCCAGCGGCCGGGCAAGCGGCACCCGTTGGACCCGTTGCTGTGGCAGGCGGCGCGACCGGACGAGCCCGCGTGGGACACCCCCCTCGGCCACGGACGTCCCGGGTGGCACATCGAGTGCACCGCGATCGCGCTCGAGCACCTCGGCATGACGTTCGACGTGCAGGGCGGCGGCAGCGACCTGGCGTACCCGCACCACGAGATGTGCGCCTCGCTGGCCCACGTGGCCACCGGGCAGTGGCCGTTCGCACGGCGCTACGTGCACACCGGGATGGTGGGTCTGGACGGCCACAAGATGTCGAAGTCGCGAGGCAACCTCGTCTTCGTCTCCCGGCTGCTCGGCGACGGGGTCCCCGGCGCCGTGCTTCGGCTGGCGCTGCTCGACCAGCACTACCGCAGCGACTGGGAGTGGCACGACGCGTCGATCGAGGTGGCAGCAACCCGGTTCGAACGGTGGCGGTCGGCGACGTATGCGGCGACCGCTCCGCGAGCCGAACCGGTCGTCGACGACGTGCGGGACGCCTTGGCCGACGACCTCGACGCGCCGCGGGCCCTTCGCGCGGTGGACAGGTGGGCAGAGCAGACCCGGCGTGGGCTCGGGGACGACTCCACCGCGCCCGGCCGCGTGGCCGACCTGTGCGACGCCCTGCTGGGCGTGGACCTGCGGACCGCTCCTCAGCCGCCGGGGCCGCGGCGCCTGAGGTAGCGCTCGAACTCTGCCGCGATGGAGTCACCCGAGGTCGACTCCAGGCGATCGGAGTCGGCCTGCTCCTCCAGCGCGGTCACGATCCCCGACAGCTCCTCGTCGTCGTCGACCAGCTCGTCCACCGCCCGTTCCCACGCCAGGGACTCGTCGGTGAGCTCGCCGGTGGGAAGCGTGACGTCGAGGGCGTCCTCGACCCGACGCAGCAGTGCCAGGGTGGCCTTCGGACTCGGGGGCTGGCCGACGTAGTAGGGCACGGACGCCCAGAACGACACCACGGGCATGTCCTCAGCCTCCATGGCAGCAGCGAGGACGCCGACGATCCCGGTGGGCCCGGTGTACGACGCTGGCTCGAGCGAGACCCGCGACGTGATCTGCTCGGCCGCGCTGATCCCGGTGACCGGCAGGGACCGGCGGTGCGGCACGTCCGCCAGCAGCGCACCGAGGAGCACCACCGAGGACGCCTGCACGGCGCGGCAGGTGTCGACGATCTCGTCGGTGAAGTGCCGCCACCGCACGTTGGGCTCGATGCCGCGCACGAGCAGCACCTCGGGCCCTCCTGGCAGCGAACCGGCGTAGACGCGCGTGGTGCGCCACTCGACACGCCGCACCCCGGACTCGTCCAGGCTGATGAGCGGGCGGTTGACCTGGAAGTCGTAGTACTCCTCCGGGTCGACCTCGCCGAGCAGCTCCGCGCCGGCGAGCTCGGCCAGGTGCTCGACCGCGCGGGAGGCAGCCTCGCCCGCGTCGTTCCACCCCTCGAAGGCGGCGACGACCACGGGTCGCGACATCTGGGCTGGGAGCGTGATCTCCATCGGCCACCAGCCTACGCAGCCCGACGCTCGCGAACCGCCTACCCTTGTCCGGTGCCGGTCTCGCTTCGTGCCGCCCTCGTCGGCCGCGTTCTCGTGGCCGACGGGGCGATGGGGACGATGCTGCAGGCGGGCAGCCCCACGTTGGACGACTTCGACCAGCACGAGGGGTGCAACGAGGTTCTCAACGTCACCCGGCCCGACCTCGTGCGTCGCGTGCACGATGCGTACCTCGACGTCGGCGTCGACTGCATCGAGACGAACACCTTCGGGGCCAACCTGGCGAACCTGGCGGAGTACGGGATCGCCGATCGCATCTTCGAGCTCGCGTCGGCAGGCGCGAGGATCGCCCGAGACGCGGCCGACGCCGCGTCAACCGCCCAGCACCCGCGCTACGTCCTCGGCGCCGTGGGCCCAGGGACGAAGCTGCCGTCGCTGGGGCACGTCGGCTACGCCGATCTGCAGCGCGCCTACCGGACGCAGGTCGATGCGTTGGTGGACGGTGGGGTCGACGGCGTGCTCATCGAGACGGCTCAGGACCTGCTGCAGGCCAAGGCGGCCGTCACGGCTGCCCGCGCCGCGATCGACGCGAGCAGGCGGGACGTGGTGCTCATCGCCCAGGTGACGGTGGAGACGACCGGGACGATGCTCCTGGGCAGCGAGATCGGCGCTGCCCTCACCGCGCTGGAGCCGCTGGGCATCGACCTGATCGGGCTCAACTGCGCCACCGGTCCGGACGAGATGAGCGAGCACCTCAGGTACCTCTCGCAGCATGCCGAGGTCGGGCTGTCGTGCATGCCGAACGCCGGCCTGCCCGTGCTCACGTCCGACGGCGCGCACTACCCCCTCACGCCGGGCCAGCTCGCCGACGCCCACGACAGGTTCACCCGCGACTACGGAGTCGGCCTGGTGGGTGGCTGCTGCGGCACGACCCCGGAGCACCTACGCGCTGTCGTGGAGAGGGTGCAGGGACGGGCGCGCCGGCACCGCGAGCCCAGGCACGAGGCCGGTGCGTCGAGCCTGTACGCCCACGTGCCGTTCCGCCAGGACGTGACCTACCTGGCGGTGGGGGAGCGGACGAACGCGAACGGGTCGAAGGCGTTCCGGGAGGCGCTGCTCGACGAACGCTGGGACGACTGCGTCGAGATCGCGCGTGGCATGACCCGCGAGGGTGCCCACATGATCGACCTGTGCGTGGACTACGTCGGGCGCGACGGG
>Ga0316576_10001211_pt1 | contig 13624 bp, 15 predicted proteins | sample S0NA_FD_203075 | JGI IMG/M metagenome (GOLD analysis project Ga0316576, IMG submission 203075) | Rhizosphere microbial communities from salt marsh grasses in Alabama, United States - S0-2_050615r3r5 | ecosystem: Host-associated > Plants > Roots > Rhizosphere | place: USA: Alabama | collected... | reverse complement strand
GTAACGACCAGCGCCCCGATCCTGTGCTCGTTCAGCAGGCTGACCGCGTCGTGCACGGAGCGGCTGGCCTTGATCGTCGCAACGTCGCTGCCCTTTTCGCGGAGAATGTCGCTGATGCGCACGTGGCCTCCCTTGCCATGATCGTTCTGCAGGCTCTCAGCGACATACGGGTGTCGCCGTGCAACGTTCCATGGATGGAACAACCAGGCGATGCGCGCCAGCCCCTCGGCACGGGGGCGGACGCGATCGGCGGCGAAATTCTCTGGCACGGAACCCGGACTGCCGCTTGGGTGGGAAATCAGTCCCGCGCGAGGTCCATGTTGAACGACGCCGGCTCGACGTTGCCATCTCCGTCGAAGTCGTAGCTCGTATCCGCTTCCGTCAGGATCAGCGAGTCTCCATTCAGCGACGCCTCGAACTGCCAGGTGTTGGTCGGCGAAGTCGTGAGCGTCAGGACGTCTGTAGAGCTCCACGTTCCGTCTTCCGTGATGTCCGTGCCCCACACTCCTCCCGGAGGGTTGGCCCACGTCAGGCTGAAGGCGAAGTCGTTGTTCTGTTGGAGCACGAGAGTGGCGGTCGCGCCGAGGCGGATCAGATCGACCTGCACATTCGGATTGGTGTTGCTTACGAGTTCGAGTGCCATGACGTTCCAGGTGCCCACGAGCGACGCCTCGGGCGGCGCGACAGGGTCGTCATCTCCGCAGGCGGTTCCGAAGAAAGCGACGAACAGAAGAAGGACGGCGGACTTGCGAAACATACACCCCTCCGTTCTGGCCGTGCGGCCGGAAAGCTCGCGAGGGGGAATGGCGCCCTGTGCGCCCGGGCCGGACTCGACCTTGCCATCGGAGACTGGGAGGGGAGCCGGGCGCCAGCTCCCGCCGCGTACCGACCCGCAGGACTCAAATCTAGCCTGCGGGCCGGCGATCTGCACGCCGCTCGAGCCCTCCGATATCAGGATCCCGACGACGGCAGGGGAGGTGACGGCGGCCCCTCGAGCCTGAGGTCGTACTCTTCGGCGAATGCCCCGAGGTACTGCCAGCCCCAGCCGACCAGGAGATCGTCCACCAGTACCAGTGGCGTCAGCTCATCGCTGGTGATCACGCCGTCGGTGTTCGCGATGTGCGTGGCATAGTAGAGGATCTCGACCTTGTCACCGCCCACCTCGTGCACTTCCTGGTCGTACGGATTCGGTACGACTCCGCTCTTCCCGAACACGCCCTTGTTGTATTCCTGGGGCTCGGTTCCCATCTCTTCGAGCACCTGCTCGCGGGTCTGGCCTCGTTCGAGGAGGTATAGCTTCGCCCGGTTCTCCGATTTCACGTTCTCGAAACCCGAAGCGCAGGCGCCGAGTGTCAGCACCGCAACGCCGAGAATCAGAATCCGGATTGGCGCAGGCTCTCCCGCTGCTGCCCGGCGACGCGGCCGATGAATGTGAGCGTACATTCCCACTCCTCCGTGTTGCCTTCCGGGCCGTCTCTCGCCGCCCGGGCCGTGGTTCAGGTGACGACGATCAACAATATGGCGACGACCAGTGCGACGAGGACCAGCCCGGCAATCGCCGGAAGCGTGCTCCGCGGCCGCGGTCGATCGAACTCCCCCCGACGTGCCGCCGCAAGACATTCAACGTGGACTTCGAGACCCGCAACGCCCGGGTAGATGACGGGGCTCACCGGCACGAACGCAGATTCGCCGGCTCCGGCCAGTCCCCGGTGGCAGAGAGGGCAGAAGTTCACTCCACCCGCAGCGGAGCGTATCGGTATCCCGCCCAGCATCCGGCGATCGCGGCTACGGCCTGCTCGAGAAGAGCGAGCGCGGTGGCCCGTCCGCCCAGCAATTCCCAGGCGCTCGCTCCGGTGGTCAGGCCGCCGAACACCAGGTTCAGCAGGAACCAGGCGACGAACGTGAAGAGGGCGATCGCGGTTCCATGAAGGATGGGCGCGGCGGCTGTCTTGTAGCCGGTCGTGAAACCACCTGCGAACCAGCCGATGCCGACCGCCACGGTCAGCCAGATTCCGCTTCCTTCCTCGGCGGGGCTCAGCACGCCACTCGCCATGAGGAGGAGGGCGATGCTGGTCGCGATCGCGAGGCCGGCGAACCAGCCGAAGGCGACCCAGGAGAGCTGGACGTTTCGCAGGTGCTCCGAGTGCATGTCAGGCCTCGAGCCGCAGCTCGTGCTGAAGTATGGGGGCCCACGTGGCCCGGTGGTGCGCGGTCGGACCGTGCTCACGGATCGCCGCGAGGTGCGGTCGTGTGGGATATCCTTTGTTGCTGGCCCAGCCGTATTCCGGGTAGCGGTGGTCCAGCCGCTCCATCAGTCGGTCCCGCACCACCTTTGCGAGTATGGAGGCGCAGGCGATCGAAAGGCAACGCAGGTCGCCGCCCACGATCGCGTCGTGCTCGCCCAGCTCCGGAACCGGCAGGCCGTCGACGAACAGCCGGTCGGGTTCCACCGGAAGACGGGTAACGGCCCTGTGCATCGCGAGTGCCGTGGCACGGCGAATGTTCAGTCGCTCGATCTCACGAGGCGATGCGGCCGCAACGGAACAGGCGAGCGCGGTCTCGCGGATCACACCCGCCAGTCGGAGCCGGTTCTCGGCCGAAAGAGTCTTGCTGTCGTTGACGCCGCGCAGACGGGTCGGTGTCCTGCGGAACGGATGGAGAACCACGGCCGCCGCTACGACCGGACCCGCGACGGGACCGCAGCCGGCCTCGTCCACGCCCGCGATGTGACGAAGCCCGCGCTCCCAGCCGTCCCTCTCGAGGTCGGTGGGAGCCGTGCGGGCCATTCGTCGCTCTGCCTTTCCCCGACGGAGGCCGAGCCTCCGTCGAACTGCGGTCACGCGTCGGTGGTCTTTGAATTCTCGTCGGCGGAGTCATCTCCCGCGACTTCTTCCGTCACCGATTCAGCGGATGCTGCGGCTTCCCCCGCGGCAGCGACGGACTCCGCCGGCGCTTCGGAAGCGGCGACGACTTCCTCCTCCGCGATCTCGGCCGCTGCCTCGGCGACTTCTGCCGCCGTCGGAGCTGTGGCGGCGACCGTGCCGCCTTCCCACCAGCGCCTCTCCCGCACCCGCGCCCGCTTGCCTCGGCGCTGGCGGAGATAATAGAGCTTGGCCCGTCGCACATGTCCGCGGCGGATGACCTCGATCCCGGCGATCGAAGGAGAGTGATCGGGGAAAATCCGTTCCACGCCCACACCACCGGAGATCTTCCGAATGGTGAAGGTCGCGTTGAGGCCGGCCCCCCGACGGGCGATACAGATCCCCTCGAACGCCTGGATGCGCTCCTTCTGGCCCTCCACGACCCGGACCATCACCCGGACGGTGTCGCCCGGCGCGAAGGCGGGCAGGTCGGAACGAACCTGCTGCTTTTCGATTTCCGCAATTCTCGGATCCACTGTACCGCTCCTTCCGGGGCCGCCGATACGGGTCAGCCCATCAATCTAGTCGTCGGTCCGGCCCCTGTCAGTCATCTGTCGGGTCCGGCGGTGCACCTCCATCCGGTCCGCCCTCATCCGCCTCCAGCAGCTCCGGCCGGCGAAGCCGTGTGACCCTCTCGGCTTCCTCGTGGCGCCATTCGGCCACGCGCCGGTGGTCACCCGACCTGAGCACCTCCGGCACCTGCATCCCCCGGTACTCCGCCGGCCTCGTATACGCCGGCGGCGCCAGGAGCCCATCGTAGAACGAGTCGCCGGCTGCCGATTCGTGGTCACTCATCGCACCCGGCAGCAAACGGACCACCGCGTCGATCACCACCAGGGCGGCTGGCTCGCCTCCCGACAACACGTAGTCGCCGATCGACAGCTCTTCGGTCGCCAGGCCCCTCGAGACCCGCTCGTCGACGCCCTTGTAGTGCCCGCACAGCAGCGTCAGCTCCGGCTCGAGCGAGTACCGCACCGCGGTCTCGTGGTCGAAACGTCGGCCCCGCGGGCTGAGCAGGACGATCGGTCCCGCCGGCGCCAGGGCATCGACCGCCTCGAAGAACGGCTCCGGCTTCATCACCATGCCGGCCCCGCCCCCGTACGGCTCGTCGTCCACGGTCCGGTGTCGGTCGTGCGTATGGTCACGCAGATCCACGACCCGGTATCGGACGACGCTCGCCGCCTCCGCACGACCCGGTATACTCGTTGCGAGCGGCGCTTCGAAGAAGGCCGGAAAGATCGTCACGACATTGATCCGCACGGCCTCTCCCCGTCTCCTCTGCCTAACCTCTCCGGGCGCCGTCTACAGCTCCAGGAGACCCGGGGGCGGATCGATGTGGATCTGCCCGTCCTCCCGGTCCACCGCGCGAACCAGCTCGCGATTGAACGGGAGCAGCTTTTCCTCCCCGTCTACTTCGACCCCGAGGAGCAACTGGTCGCCGAGCTCGTAGACCTCGACGACCTCCCCGACCCGCTCATCTTGGCCCCGGAGGACCTCGAACCCGACGAGCTCGTGGAGGAAGAACTCATTCTCCTCCAGCGGTCGGAGTGTCTCCCCCGCCAGGGTGATCTCCCGTCCCTTCACCCCTTCGGCCTGGCCTCGATCCACGATCTCTTCGAAGCGCAGCAGGTAGCCGCCCCTGTGGGGGCGGGCCGTCCGCAGAGTCAGGCTCCGAAGCCCGGACGGCGTCGGCGACCCGCTGAGTCCGAACTCTCGCCCCGGAACGAACACGAGTTCCGGGTCGCCCGTTTCGGGGCTCATGAGAATTTCGCCTTCCAGCCCATGCGCCTTCCAGAGGCGCCCTACCACGATCTCGTCCACGTGCGAGCGCTCACCCGGGCGATCTCAGGGCCCGGACTCTCAGTCTTACTTCTTCTCTTCCGCTTCGTCGGCCGACTCTTCGGCCACTTCCTCCGCTTCCGCGGCCGGCTTCGCCGTCTCGGCCTCGGCTTCGGCTTCCGGCTCGGCCTCGGCTTCGACTTCCGGCTCGGCCTCGGCGTCCGGCTCCGCGGCGGTCTCCGCGGTGTCCTCCGTCGCCTCGACAGCCTCCGCGACCGGCTCGGCTTCGGCTTCCGCGGCCGGCTCGGCTTCCGGCTCGGCCTCGGCTTCCAGCTCCGCGGTGTCCTCCGTCGCCTCGACAGCCTCCGCCTCTACCTCGGCTTCGGATTCGGCAGCCTCGGCCTCAGCCGCAGCCTCGGCCTCAGCGGCAGCCATCGCAGCCTCCTCTTCGGCCTTCTTCACCGCCGCATCGGCGGCTGCCTTCTTCGCGGCGGCTTCCGCAGCCGCTTTCTCTTCCAGACGGCGCTTCGCAGCTTCCTTCTGGGCCTCGGCGGCGACCTCCGCGCGACGGGACGTGCTTCTCTGCCCCTCCGGCGGGCCGAGTTCGATGACCGTTTCCTCGAGGGATTCCGCGGTGGCGCCGGCCTTGTACTTCTCCCAGACGCCGGTCTTGCGGAAGATCGAGACCACGGTGTCGCTCGGAGCCGCGCCCTCGTGCAGCCAGTTCAAAGCCGCGGCGGCGTCGAGCCGGATCAGGGAGGGCTGGGTCCGCGGGTTGTAGGTACCAATCGTCTCGATCGCCGGGCCGTCACGCGACTCTGCAGAGTCGGAGACGACGATGCGGAACGAGGCCTGTGCCTTCCGGCCGGTGCGCTGAAGTCGAATCGTCGTGGGCATGCCTGTACGTCGTCCTTTTCCGGGCTTTCGCCGGCTCCGAATGTCTCGAAAGAGTCAGCGAAGCAGACCGTCGAGCCCGCCGCCACCCGCCGCGAGGCGGGGCGCGAGCTTCCGCATCTGCTTCATCGTCTTCCGCATCTCCTTGAACTGCTTGAGCAGTCGGTTCACCTCGTGGACCGGCCTGCCGGATCCCCGGGCGACGCGCGCCCGGCGCGACCCGTTGAGCATCTCGGGGCGCTTCCGTTCTTCCGGGGTCATGGAGAGCACGATCGCTTCCATGTGCCGGATGCGCTTCGGGTCTACCTCGACTCCGTCCAGCATCTTCGGCTTCACGCCCGGTATCATCTTCAGAAGGCCTTCCAACGGACCCATCTTCTGAATCTGCTGCATGGCCTGCAGAAAATCCTCGAGGTCGAACTCCTGGCCTCCCAGGACCTTCTTCTCCAACCGCTCGCTCGTCTCGGCGTCGATCGTCTGCTGCGCCTTCTCGACGAGACCTACGATGTCGCCCATCTGGAGGATCCGCCCCGCCATCCGTTTCGGATCGAACGGGGTCAGGTCCTCGACCTTCTCGCCGACGCCCACGAACTTGACCGGGACGCCGATCACGCCGTGAATCGACAGTGCGGCGCCGCCTCGCGCGTCGCCATCCATTTTCGTAAGGATCACACCCGTGATCCCGACCGCCTCGTGAAATCCCTCGGCGATCCTGACCGCTTCCTGGCCGGTCATTCCGTCGGCGACGAACAGCACTTCGCCGGGTTCGAGGGCGTCCCGCAGGCGCGCGATCTCGTCCATCAACTCCGCGTCGGCCTGCAGTCGGCCCGCCGTGTCGAGAATTACGTGCGTTCGGCCCTCGCGCCGCGCCGCGTCCACTGCCCGGGTCGCGATGGCGACGACATCCTTCTCTCCCGGTTCGCGCGCGACGGGAACGCCGATCGCCGCTCCGAGGGTCGCGAGCTGCTCTCCGGCCGCCGGACGGTAAGGGTCACAGGCCACCAGCATCGGCCGCTTCCCGTCGCGCGACAGGCGGAGCGCCAGCTTCGCGGCGCTCGTCGTCTTTCCCGAGCCCTGCAATCCGACCAGCATCACGACCGTCGGCGGAACTGCGGCCTCACGAAACGCGGAGGCCTGTTCCCCGCCGAGCACTTCGATCAGCTCGTCGTGAACGATCTTGACGACCTGCTCGCCGGGCTTGACCGACTTGAGAACGTCTTCGCCGACGGCCCGGTCTTCCACGCGCTTCAGGAAGTCCTTGGCGACATGGAAGTTGACATCGGCCTCGAGCAGGGCCCGGCGAACTTCGCGCAGGCCTTCGCGCAACATCGGGGCGGTCAGGACCCCCCGGCTGCGAAACCCGCGAAACACGCCGTCCAGGCGCTCGCCCAGCTGCTCGAACATCCGCCTCGCCCTCTTCCCGTCTTCTCGACCGTCGGACGCAAACGTCCCCGAAAATCAAAAGACGCGCCGTCGCGTTACCGCGCTCGCGTCCGTCGGACGCCGGGCCGCGCGCCGCGACCCGGGAATCCGAGAGCCTAGAAGTATAAAGCGGGAATCGGCTTCAGGCAACGCGGGGAATCGGCACCCGCACGATCTGGTCGCGCGCCGAGCCCACGGATACGTAGCGGATCGGCACTCCGGCGTTCGATTCCAACTGCTCCAGGTACGATCGTGCCGCACCGGGAAGGTCGTTCCATCCTCGTGCTCCGGTCGTGTCCGCGCCCCAGCCCGCAGTCGTTTCGTACACCGGCTCGACGCGTGCGAGGTCGGATGCCCGGTCCGGAAACGTCTCGAGTGGGCGGCCGTCCAGCGTATAGCCGACGCCGAGCCGCAGCTCCTCGAACGTGTCGAGGACATCCAGCTTGGTGACGGCGAGAGCGGTGAGTCCGTTGACCGCCGCCGCGTGGCGAACGACCGCGCCATCGTACCAGCCCGGACGCCGGGGGCGACCGGTGGTGGCGCCGAATTCGGCCCCGAGCCGCCGCAGCAGATCCGCCTCCTCTCCCTGCAACTCGGTGGGCAGAGGCCCGTTCCCCACCCGCGTCGTATAGGCCTTGACCACGCCGAGCACCCCGTCGATCAGGGTCGGCCCGATCCCGACGCCCGCGGCGGCGGCCCCGGCCGTCGTGTTGGAAGAGGTGACGTACGGATAGGTGCCGTGATCCACGTCCAGAAGCGACCCCTGGGCTCCTTCCAGAAGCACGCGACCGTCAGCGTTCAACTCCGCCAGCAGGGTCGAGCCGCTGTCGCCGGACAGCGGCAGGATGCGAGGTCCGATCGCCTCCAGCTCGGCCATGATCTGTCGGGGATCGGCCCGGTCCTCCAGGTCCCATCCCTGCAGGAGACCGTTCGCGGCGTGGCAGGCAGCCCTGACGAGCGCCTCGCAGCCCGCGAGATCCTCCAGGTCGCAGACACGGACGCCGGTCCTCGCCACCTTGTCCCGATACGCCGGTCCGATACCGCGCTTCGTGGTGCCGATCTTCGCTTCGCCGCGCAGACTCTCACGGGCCCCATCCAGCATCCGGTGGTAGGGCATGACGAGGTGGGCCCGGCGGGATACGACGAGTCGCTCAGTGATCCCGATGCCTCTGCCCTCGAGCGCGTCGATCTCCTCCAGCAGGGTCCACGGGTCCACCACGACCCCGTTGCCGAGCACGCACTTCACGCCGGGCACCAGTGCGCCGGAGGGGATCAGGTGCAGGATGAACTCCTCACCCTCCACGAGCACCGTGTGTCCGGCGTTGGCACCGCCCTGATAGCGCGCGACGAGTGTCGCCTGCTCGGCGAGCACGTCCGTGATCTTTCCCTTTCCCTCGTCGCCCCACTGGGCGCCGACGATCACGATGCAGCGACTCGAGTCCTTGAACATTCAGCCTCCGGTCGCCGGATCGCGCTCGATGAGACCGGCGGCCACCAGGGCTGCGGCCACCTCGGCGCGGACGGCTTCGGATGGAGATATCAGGGGGGAACGGGGTCGTCCGCCGACCCGGCCCAGAAGATCCAGAGCATGTTTGATCCCGGGTACGCCGGTCCCGCCGACGACCCGCTTGTGAAGGGGTCCGATCCGCTCCTGCAATCGCCCGGCCTCGGACCCCCGGCCATCTCGCCACGCGTCGAACAGCGCAGAGACGGCTTCGGGAGCGAGCAGGCCGACGGCCACGATGCCCCCGGTGGCCCCGATCTCGAGGCCCGAGTAGAGGTGGGTACCGGCCCCGACCAGCACCGCGGCCTTGTCGGCGCAGGCGGTGCAAAGCGCACCGAGCCCGTGGATGTCACCCGACGAGTCCTTGATCCCGATGATCTTCTCGTGTCCGGCCAGCTCGGCGACGAGGTCGGGCTCCAGCCCCACCGGGACGAACTTGGGAACATGGTAGAGGACGATCGGCACCGGCGACGCGTCGGCCACCTCCAGGAAGTGAACCCGCAGCGCCTCGGGCGTCATCCGGCCCCGGTAGTACGAGGGCGGTTTCACCAGCAACGCCTCCGCGCCGGCCGCGGCTGCGTCCCGTCCGAGTCGGATCGTGGCCCGGGTGGACTCCAGACCCGTGCCCGTGAGCACGGCGGCCGAGCCCCCGACCGTCTCCCGCGCCCGTGCCGTGAGAGCCACGATTTCCGACTCGTCGAGCAGCGGCGCTTCGCCGGTGGACCCCGCGACGACGAAGCCGGCGATCGGGTGCCGCCCCCACGCGTCGAGGTTGCGCGCGAACCCGTCGAGATCCAGTTCGCCACGGCCCGCGTCGAACGGAGTGGTGACCGGGAGGTAGATGCCCTCGAGCTTCATGCGCCCCGCTCCTCGCCCGTCGGCGGGATCTCGCCCAGCCGGCCTCTTTCGTCGGAGAGCGTCTGCATGATCAACTCGAAATCACTCGGGCTCGTCGCGGCCGCCTTCGCCACCTCGTAGTCCACGAGGTCCATCTCGACGAGTCTCTCGAGGTGCTGCTGGAAGGTCTGCGTACCGTAGGCGGAGCTGCCCTGCTCGGTCAGCTCGATGATCTCCTCTCCCGGTTTTCCGTGCAGGATGCAGTCGCGCACTGCACCGGTGATCCGCACCACTTCGACGGCCGGAATCATCCGATCCGTGTTCTTCCTCGGCAGAAGTTTCTGTGCGATCACCGCGCGCAGGGTGTCGGCTACCCGCATCCGGCCGATCTCCCTTTCGTCCTCCGGAAACGCGGTGATCATCTGGCTCAACGCGCCGAGGGCGGAGGGAGAGTGCAGAGTCGAGATCACGAGCTGTCCGAGCTCGGCGGCCCGAATCGCCGTCTCCATCGTCTCGCGATCGCGCATCTCGCCGATCAGGATCACATCGGCATCCTGTCGCAGCGCCGCGCGCAGGCCGCTGCGGAAGGAGTCGGTGTCCACGCCGACCTCGCGCTGTGTGATCGTGCTCTGGTCGTCGTCGTGCAGGTACTCGATCGGGTCTTCGAGGGTGACGACGTGCTTCTTCAGACTCTGGTTGATCCGCCCGATCATGGCCGCCTGGGTCGTGCTCTTCCCCGATCCGACCGCTCCGGTGACGATCACCAGGCCGTGCTTCTCCTCGGCGATTTCGCCGAGGACCGGCGGGAGATAGAGCTCCTCGAGTGTGGGCACACTCCATGGGATGACGCGCATGACGATCATGTGCGCGCCCCGCTGCCGAAGGATGTTGATCCGGAACCGGCCGACGCCCGAAAGCTCCCACGAAGTGTCGTAGTCGGTGAGCTGGTCGATCCGCTCCCGATCGCGCTCCGTCGGGATGAGCTGCAGCGCGATCTTCCGAGTCTCGTCAGGTGTGAACACCTGGCTCGAGAGCTTGACGATCTTGCCGTCGATCCGGGCCCGGAAGACGTCTCCCGCCTTGATGTGGAGGACGCTCGCGCCGCGATCCACGGCCGCCTTGACGAGTCGCTGCACTAGTAGCCGCGCTCCTTGTCGACCTGGTTGACGAGCGGTTCGCCCGCTCGCCAGTTCGCGAAGTTCCGGCGCATCAGTGGGCCCTGCCGGTCCCAGTATCGGGGACTGATCGACCCCGCGTGCGGCGTGAACAGAACATTGCCATGCTCGCGGAGAGGGCTGTCGGGAGGAAGCGGCTCGGTCCGGAACACGTCGAGCGCCGCCCCGCGGAGAGCTCCGGTGCCGAGGGCTTCGGAGAGCGCCGCCTCGTCCACGATGCCACCCCGGGAGAGGTTCATCAAGACGGCGCCGGGACGCATGGCGGCCAGCTCGTCCCGCCCGATCAGGCCTCTGGTCTCATCGGTTTCGGGGAGCGCCAGCACCACGTGATCCGCCCCGGCCAGTGCCTCGTAGAGGCCTTCCGGCCCGACTTCGCGGTCCACTTCGGGAAGAGCCCTGTGACCCGGGCGCGCCCGCACGGCGATCACCCGCATGCCGAGCGCCTTCGCCCGCATCCCGACGGCCCGCCCGATCCCTCCGTATCCGACGACCGCGACCGTGCTCCCCGCCAGCTCGCGGAGCGGGCTCGACGCCCCGGCCAGCTCCTGGTAGGGCCAGCCGCCGTCCCGCATGGCCCGCATGGCGATGTCGAATCCTCGGGAGAAATGGAGCATCGCGCCGATCGCCCACTCGGCCAGCGGATCGGCGTAGATCCCGGCGGAGTTGGTCATCACCACACCCCGGTCCCGCATCCCGGCCCGGAGGCTGCCGCCCACTCCGGCCGCCCCGGAATGAAACCAGCGGAGTCCGGTGGCCGCATCCAGCAGCTCGCGGGTGATCCCGTAGCCGAAGTAGACCTCCGCGCTCCCGATCGCGGCGACCACCGCTTCGGGCGCCCGGTCGGGCCCATCACCGCCGGCATCGGCGGAGACCCGGATCGCCTGCACCCGCCACTCCTCGCCCCCCTCCGCCCCGAGTCGGTCGACCAGCGCGTCGGGGATCCGCCAGGCGGGGTAGCGATCCGAGTGCATCCAGATGAGAAGAGTGCGGCGCGATCCGTCGGCCTCAGCCATGCGCAGAGAAGTCCAGGCCCATCCGATCGTAAGCCTGGCTCAGCGTCACGTGGGCGATCCGCCTCGCGCGGGCGGCTCCGTCGGCCAGGATCTCGTGCACGCGATCCGGGTTGGCGCGGAGATTCCGGGCCCGTTCGCGGATCGGGGCGAGGGTCTCCGAGATCCCCTCGGCCAGCTTCCGTTTGCAATCCACGCAACCGATCGTCGCCGTCTGGCAACGGACCTCGATCTCCTCGCGCTCCTCCGGATCCGTGAAGAACTCGTGCAGCGCGAAGACGTTGCAGACGTTGGGATTGCCCGGGTCGTTCTTCCGCACCCGCGCCGGATCGGTGACCGCGGTTCGCACCGCTGCCCAGATGTCTTCGGGCTCGCCGAGCATCGGAATCGTGTTCTCCTGGGACTTGGACATTTTCGACACGCCGTCGAGACCGAGGATCCTCTTCCCCCCGCCGATCATCGGCTGCGGCTCGGGAAAGTACTCCCCGAACCGGCTGTTCCACTTCCGGGCGATCTCCCGGGTGAACTCGAGATGCTGTCGCTGGTCCTCGCCGACCGGCACCAGTTCGGCGTGATAGAGCAGGATGTCCGCCGCCTGAAGAATCGGATAGTTCAGGAGGCCGGCGCTCACCATCTCGGCCCGCTCCGACTTGTCCTTGAACTGCGTCATCCGGCTGAGCTCTCCGAGCGGCGTCACCGTATTGAACAGCCACTCGAGCTGCGCGTGTTCGGGCACCGCCGACTGCACGAACAGGATGCACTTCTGGGGGTCGAGTCCCGCCGCCAGCAGGCCCACCGCCATGTCGAATACCCGCTGCTTCAGCGCGGGCGGTTCATAGGGCACCGTTATGGCGTGCAGATCCACGATGGAGTAAATGCAGTCGTACCTGTCGGTCAGCTCGACCCAGTTGCGGATCGCGCCGAGGTAGTTCCCCAGGTGAAGGTCGCCAGACGGCTGGATGCCGCTGAATACGCGGGTCATTCGTGGGATCGTCTCGGGATTCGGGATGCGACGGATCGCGTGTCTGCGCCCGGCCTCCGGGGCCGACCGACGGTCGTGGCCAAGGTAGCCGGACGCCCTGAACCCGAGCAAGCGAGGTTCGCGTGAGTCAGACTCCGAATCCGGCCGTCCTCCTGGACGTGGCGCGGCGGGCCGCCGATGCGGCGGCGGCTGCGCATCGGGAGGGTCGGGGCCGGATCGATCCCGCGGACTGGGGCGAGAAGGGGCGGTCCGACTTCGTGACCGAGGTGGACGTCGAGGCGGAGCGCCGGATCGTCGAGATCATCGAGGCGGAATTTCCCGATCATACCATTCTCGCGGAGGAAGGGACGGGCGGGAATCGCTCGAACTCCAGCGGATCGGGCCCGGACGGCGCCGGCAGGGAGCAGGGAGTGCGCTGGATCATCGATCCGCTCGATGGTACCACGAACTGGCTCCACGGATATCCCGAGTACGCGGTCTCGATCGCCGCGGAAGACGGCGAGGGGCTCGTCGCGGGACTCGTGCTCAACTCGGCGATCGGCGAGCGATTCGAGGCATGGCGCGGGGGTGGGGCGACACGCGACGGAACCGCGATCGAGGTCTCCGGCGTCGGCCGGCTCGAGCACGCGCTGGTAGGCACCGGATTCCCTTTCAAGAAGCTCGATATGATGGAGGATTACCTGGCCTCCTTCGAGCGGGTGCTGCGTCGGACCAGTGGTATCCGGCGTGCCGGTGCGGCCGCCCTGGACCTGTGCGATCTGGCCTGCGGCCGCCTCGATGCCTTCTTCGAGTACTGGCTGATGCCATGGGATGTGGCCGCCGGCGCCCTGATCGTCCGGGAAGCGGGCGGGATCTTCGAGCCCCTGCGGGTGCCCGCGCTGGCGGGACGCCGCGGCGACGAACGGCGCGAAAGGAACCCGGAGCGCTTGAGCCCGGGAGGGTTCCTGGCTACCAACGCTGAGCTGGCGGCGCATTTCCGCGCGCTCGTGACGGACGGACCGGGGGACAGCTCGTGATGCGAGTCGAAGATGACGGAGCGGACCGGTGGCATATTCCGTAAAGGAGATCTACTACACCCTGCAGGGGGAGGGCGCGAATAC
>Ga0316576_10001210_pt1 | contig 13626 bp, 13 predicted proteins | sample S0NA_FD_203075 | JGI IMG/M metagenome (GOLD analysis project Ga0316576, IMG submission 203075) | Rhizosphere microbial communities from salt marsh grasses in Alabama, United States - S0-2_050615r3r5 | ecosystem: Host-associated > Plants > Roots > Rhizosphere | place: USA: Alabama | collected... | reverse complement strand
CCAGCGCGAGGAGCGACTCGACGCGCGCGCGCAGCCCCTCGTCTCCGCCACACGCCTCGACGACCCACCCATGGCGCAGCTCCGGCGGCTGGTGGAGGGCGCCGTCCAGGAGCTCGTCCAGTCGAGCCCAGCTCTCCTGGCCGGTCACGCTTCAGGCCTCGGGATGCCGCGTCCGACTCTGGAGGGCGTCACGAAGCCAGGCCCGGGCTCGCATCCAGGAGCGCTGGCCCGTGCGGAGCGAGATGCCGAGGGCCTCCGCCGTCTCCTCTTCGCTCAATCCCGCGAAGTAGCGGCACTCGAAGACCTGGGCCAGGCGCTCGTCGTGCTCCCGGAGGCCGGCCAACGCCCGGTCGAGGTCCAGCAGCCACTCGGCGGCCGGCTCGACGCCCACCCGTCCCTCCTCGAGCTCGGCGGGCACCACGCCTCCTCCCCGCTTGTCGGCCATTCGCGCACGGGCCCGGCTGACCATCACCTGGCGCATGGCACAGGCGGTCACCGCCATCAGGTGGCCGCGGTCGCGCAGCTGCAAACCCGAGGCGCCCGCGAGCTTCAGATACGCCTCGTGGACGAGGCCGGTCGTGTTGAGCGTCTGGCCCCCCCGGGGTCCACGGTACAGCTGCCGTCGGGCCAGGCGGCGCAGCTCGTCGTAGACGATGGGGACGAGACGGTCGAAGGCGGAGCGGTCGCCCCCGTCGTAGGCCCGGAGAAGCTGGGTGACCTCGCCCGTTGCCATCGTGCCCCTTCGCCCCCGAGCATGGAATCGGCGACCTCGGCCGCGCGGTGCGCGCTCCGTTGCCGCCACGGTTGCCTGCCGGGAGCCCAGGGGACGAAGGTAGCACCGCGCTCAAGGCCCGGCAAGGGCCATCGTGTAGCAGGCGGCCGTGCCCTCCAGAACGACCACGTCGTCCTGCCGGGTGACGGTCGTCGCGAGCCTCGTGATCGGCTTGTCCTCACGGACCTCGAGCACCTCGACCGCCCCGGTGATGGTGTCGCCGGGCCGGACCGGGGCCGTGAACTTCCAGTCCACGTGGAGGAAGACCGTGCCCGGGCCCGGCAGGTCCTCGGCCACGACCGCGTTGAGGATCGCGCTGGTGACGCCGCCCTGCACCACGATCTCACCGAAGCGAGAGGCGGCGGCGGCCTTCTCGTCGTAGTGGAGCGGGTTCCGGTCGCCGCTGATATCGGTAAAGAGCTGGATGTATTCGGGCTCGATCCGCCGCGACCGCTGGGCCTTCTCCCCGACCCGCGGCATCCCCCCCGGCCACGCCGACGCTTCCTCACCCATCGCCTGCCTCCTTCGAGCTCAAAGGACGTCGTGGGGAGCCCCGATGGGGTCAGGTCGTGAGCTCACCCCACCCCACTCCCCGATACGCGCCATCTTCACCGTGCCCGTCCCTTCCGCACCTTGCGTCATTCTTCTCAACAGACCTGACCCCAGCGCTGCCGCAGCTCCAGGTTGCTCGCACTCTATGCCGTGCGGCCGACCGCCACACTCTCCGCTTCCCGGCGCCACTCGGCCATCGCTGCCACCTCGTCCTTCATCTCCTCGCTGAGGCGCAGGTGCATCTCCTTGATCTGCGGGAGATCCCAGTCGAAGGAGGCGATCTCGTCCGTCACCTCGAACAGGCCGAGGGCCATCGCGTCCCGGGCCTCCTGGTAGCCGGCCAGCCCCGCATCGGATCCATCGAGCACCGCGCGGGCGAGCAGCTCCGCGTCGCGCAGGGCATCGGTGATGCCGTGGGCGGTGAGCGGGTCCTTGAAGTAGGCGGCGTCGCCCACGAGGGCCCAGCCCTGCCCCCAGGGCTGCCGGAGGAAGCCGGTCTGGCCCGGGAAGCCGCGGAGGCTCCCCGACCTCTGCCCGCTCGCCACGTAGCGCGCCAGCTCCGGGGAGCACTCGGACAGCACCCGGGCGAAGCCGGCGCCGGGGTCGTGACGGATCTCGTCGTGAAAGCGCCGGTCGGGGACCGAGGCGAACACGCAGGTCAGCCCGTCGTTGGTCGGGATCACTCCGGCGCTCACTCCGGGGCGGTAGTACCAGTGGTAGCCGTCGTCGTCGAGCCCGGAGAAGTAGCCGAAGACGACACTGGTGGCGTGCCGGCCGGTCCGGTAGGGGTCTGCCCCCACGAGGCCGGCCACCGTCGACCGCAGGCCATCGGCGCCCACGACGATCCTCGCGCCCACGCTCTTCAGGCGTCCCTCGGCGTCCTCGATGACGACGCCGCCCACGCGGCCGTCGGAAGAGCGGGCCAGGTTGACGAGACGGACGCCGTAGGCAAATTCCGCTCCCGCGTCCCGTGCTGCGTCCACGAGCGCCCGGTCGATCACGGTCCTCCGGGGAGCGTACAGCCCCGGGATGCCGTCCCGAGGCTTGATCGGGATCCGGATGACCTCGTCGGCGTAGTGGAACGAGGTCGTGCGGACGACCGGGGTCCCCGCCGCCTCGATCGCCTCGAGCACACCCCACCGGTGGAGCTGAACAACCGCGCCCCGCATGAGGGCGTGGGTGGACAGGGTGTCGGCGCCGTAGCGGCCCCGGTCCACCACGAGCACCCGGAGCCCCTCGCGGGCGAGGAGGAGGGCGGTGGCGGCTCCGGCACACCGGGCTCCGACCACGACCGCGTCGTAACGGGCTTGCCGAGAATTCTGTTCCTCCATGGCTCCCTCCTTTGCCTCAGGCCGCCGTGCGCTCGGGGCGGGGCCGGCGGCGGGCGATGTGCTCCGCCAGATCCCGGGCGTCGTCACCCACCCCGTCGATGAAGCTCGACTTCCGACGGCGCAGGAAGTAGTGGCCCATCACGTACAGGCCGGGGGCGGGGGTGATGCCGCCCTGGTGACGGATCTCCCCGCGGTCGTCGAGGACCGGGACCTTGAGCCACGGGTAGGTCCGGCGGAACCCGGTGGCCCAGAGGACGGTCCGGATGCCCTCCTGCCTCAGGTCGATTGTGCTCGGCCCCTGCGCGGGCCAGTGGAAGGGCACGAAGGGCTCGGCCGCGCCCACCTCCCCGGCGAGACCGGCGCGCGCCACGTGCTCGTCGATTCGCTGGATGAGCCGAGCGAGACGCGTGTCGGCGGCCACGGTCTGGACGATGAGATCGTCGGCGAAGGCAACCCGCGCTCCGTCCACCTCCACCGCGCGCCCGGCGAGGCGGACGCCACGGTCCTGCAGGAGCGGCAGGTCGAGGGTGCTGTGGTCGGGCCGTCCCACCAGCTGGAGCGACGGCTGGCGGCGCGAGACCTCGATGTCGTAGACGTCGGCCGCCGCCTGGTCGAGGACTCCCATGGTGTCCAGCCACCACAAGATATCCTTGCCCCGGTAGCTCCGGGGCATCCGCGTGTGGCGGCCCACGGCCAGGGTCACCGGGCGACCAGAGGTGTGGATCTCGTCGGCCAGCTGGATCCCGGTGGACGAGGCCCCCACTACGAGCACGCCGCCCTCGGGGAGCTGAGCGGGGTTCCGGTAGCGGCTGGGGACCACCTGGACCACGTCCGCGGGGAGTCCGCCCGCCATCTCGGGGACGTGGGGGACGTCGCAGTAGCCCGTGGCGAGGACGACGTTGTCGGCCTCCCAGTCACCCCGGTCGGTGCGCACGCGGTAGCCCGAGGAGGCCGGCTCCACGGCAACGACCGTCGTGCCCGTCTCCACCGGCGCGCCGATCGAGCGGGCGTAGCCATCGAGGTAGTCGATCACCTCGGGCATGGTCATGTAGCCGTTGGGCTCCGGACCCTGGTACCGCTGGCCCGGCAGACGGCTCTGCCATCTCGGGGTGAGAAGTCGAAGCGAGTCCCATCGCTCGGAGCGCCACCGCTCGGCCACCCGACCCCTCTCCAGGACTACGTGGTCGACGGCGCGCTCGGTCAGGCACCGGCTCATGGCCAGTCCCGCCTGTCCGCCGCCGATGACCACCGTCTCCGAGCGTCTCATCGTTCTTCTCCTCATGCCCGGGGCGGCCGGCCGGCCCGACAGATCGGGCGCGGCCGGCCCGTACCGGTTGCCCTCAGGCCGCCTCCACATTGATCTCGACGGGGGTGCCCTGGGTGATGACGTCGTACACCGCGGACCGGTTGCGCGACTGCGCGACGATCTCCTGGAGCTTCTCGGGGGGGGCGTCGCCCTTGATCTTAAAGTTGATCCGGATCTTCTGGTAGCCGTTCCGGACCTCGTCCGAAAGCCCGAGGATGCCGAGCATGTCCATGTCGCCCTCGACCGTGGACTCCACCTCGGTGAGCTTCACGCCGCGGGCGGCGGCGATGTTGGCGATGCCGGCGGTGAGGCAGCCGGCGAGGCCGTGGAGGAGGAACTCGACCGGGGTCGCGCCCTTGCCGGTGCCGGTGAGCACCTTGGGGTGGTCGGCGTCGAAGGCGTAGTCGCCCTCGTGGGTGTGGGTACCGCCGGCCGCGGTGAACGACTCGACCTTGCTGCGGCTGTGCGTCCCGGCCACCCACCGGCTGCTGGCCCGGAACTGGGCCTTGGCAAGCTCCGGCTGCTCCTTGACCGCGTTGATGGTGGCGAACAGCGTGGGGGTGTCCACCCCGTTCATGGGAACCTTCTCTCGCTTCTTTTCGGCTGTCTGCGTCGTCATGGCTCTTCCTCCTGGCATTTTGTTCGGTTCGCCTGTCTTCACCCCTTCTTCACGCGAACGCGGGGAAAACCCGCCAAGACGGGCCGGGGAATCTCCCCGGTCGATTGACGCCGGGACGGGCAGCGGCGTAAGTTGAGGTTTTCCGATGGGTTCCGCCCCCGCCCGGTGGCTCCCCGGAGGAGTCAGGAGCTCCCCATGCCCGTCAAGATCCCGGACACGTTGCCCGCCATGGGCATCCTCGAGAGCGAGAACATCTTCGTGATGGGGGAGAACCGGGCCGTCCACCAGGACATCCGCCCGCTTCGACTCGCCATCCTCAACGTGATGCCCACGAAGATCGTGACCGAGACCCAGCTCCTGCGGCTCCTGGGCAACTCGCCCCTGCAGGTCGAGATCGAGCTTCTCCGCATGGAGTCCCACGAGTCGAAGAACACGCCGTCGGAGCACCTGCTCGAGCACTACTCGGCGTTCTCGGATGTCGAGGACCAGAACTTCGACGGCCTCATCATCACCGGGGCCCCGGTGGAGCAGCTGCCGTTCGAGGAGGTGGACTACTGGCCGGAGCTGGTCCGGGTCATGGACTGGGCCCGGACCCACGTCTACTCCACCTTCTACATCTGCTGGGGAGCGCAGGCGGGGCTGTTCCACTACTACGGAGTCCCCAAGTACCCGCTGCCCGAGAAGATGTTCGGGGTCTTTCCGCACCGCCTGCACGTGCCGTTCGAGCGTCTGACGCGAGGCTTCGACGACGTCTTCTACGCGCCGCACTCCCGCCACACCGAGGTACGGAAGGAGGACATCCTCGCCGTGCCCGAGCTGGTCCTGCTCGCCGAGTCCGACGAGGCGGGCGTCTACATCGTACTCTCGGCCGACCGCCGCCACATCTTCGTCACTGGCCACTCCGAGTACGACCCGCTCACCCTCGAGGGCGAGTACGTCCGGGACGTTCGGAAGGGCCTGCCCATCGGCGTTCCGAAGAACTACTTCCCCGACGACGACCCGACGAAGGAGCCTGTCGTCCGCTGGCGGGGGCACGCGAGCCTGCTCTACTCCAACTGGCTCAACTACTACGTCTACCAGCAGACGCCCTTCGACCTGCAGCAGATCCCGGCCGCCGGCCCCGGGGCGACGGGCTAGCCGCGCATGATCAGTCGGATGTCCCGGCGTCGACGTGGGGGAGGGTGCGCCGGGTCATCCAGCGGTTCGCGGCGATGAGGGCGGCGAGCACCACTGCGAACTGGACGAGGACGGTGCCCACGTTCTCCTGGGCGAACGGCGTGAGCCACCCCTCCGGGTCCCACGACCACGCCTGGTAGAGCCACCAGGCCAGCAGGATCACGGCTTCGACGGGGACCAGCACCCCGATCACGACGTCCCACCATCGCCCGATGCGGATGTCGGAGTCCGGGTGGTTGATCTGCTCCTCGCGGAAACGCTGGACGCCGTAGCGGATGATCGCCACCGCGAAGAACAGGCCGCTGAGAATCAGGGCCACGCCCCACACCCAGTCCTGGTTCTTGAGCACCCGCAGAGACAGGGCCGAGGGTATCCCCATGAGGAAGGCCCCGACGCCAACGAAGCGCACCGCCCGTGTCCGTTCGACGCCGGCGTCCACCAGCACCCGCGTGGCCAGCTCCACCATCGCCACCAGGCTCGTCATGGCCGCCAGGGCCAGCGCGGTGAAGAACAGGAGCATGATCACGCGCCCGAAGGGAAGCGTCCCCATGAGCTGCGGGATCCAGATGAAGGTCAGGCCTTCGTTGCTGGCGCCAAAGATCGTCCTCTCCAGGAGCGCGGGGGTGAGGGTCTCTCCTCCCTCGACCGCCGCGGCCAGCGTGGGGAAGCCGGCCAGGGCCTCGGGGCTCGAGGCCACGCCGGCGACGAGGCTCGGGACGACCGAGAAGACCGTGCACAGCACCATCACCCCGGCCAGGAGTGAGATCGCGTTGTTGGCCACCGGCAGGAGGACGGCGTTGAGCGCGGTGTCCTCGCCCTCGCGCAGGTAGGCGGCGTAGCAGAGGGCCAGCCCCCAGCCGGCGCCGGTGTCCCAGGCGTTCTGGGTCAGGGCCTCGATCCAGAGCCGGGCGTTCGCCAGCTGTCCCCAGTCGACCCCGAAGAGGTAGGCGAGCCCCTCCGAGGCGCCGGGCAGGGTCACCGCGCGCAGCGCGAGAACCACTACCAGCAGGATCAGCGTCGGCATCAACACCCGGGCCACGCGCTCGATGCCACCGATGCCCCGCGCGACGACGAAGGTGCCCAGGCCGATGGCTGCTCCGTGGGTGACCACCGGCCACCACGAGCTCGTGTACTCGGCCCAGAAGGCCCCCGGCTGCGCCTCCGGCAGCTGACCCGTCACGGAGGCGAGCACGTACCGGAAGGTCCAGCCCGTCACCACCGAGTAGTAGAAGAGGATAGCGGTCGCGACGAAGGCCACGAAGGCCCCCATCCACGCCCAGCTCGGTCCCATCACCCGCGCGAAGGCGCCGATGGGTCCACAACGCACCTTGCGGCCGAGGCCGAACTCCACCAGCAGCAGCGGGATCGACCACAGGAAGAGGAAGGTGACCCAGGGGATCAGGAACTCCCCGCCCCCGTTCTGGGCGGCGATGCGCGGGAAGCGCCAGATGTTCCCGGTGCCCACCGCCATGCCCAGCATGACCAGCATCATGCCGAGGCGCGAGCCGAAGCGGTCTCGTCCGCTCATGCCGGCGCGGGTCTGCAGTTCGAGGTGTGGCGGGCGGTCTGCATGGGCCTCCGTCTTGCTCGCAGGTGGTTGCCATTGTAGCCGGGAGTGCACGCGGGAGCTCGTGTGGACGGGCTCGTGTAACATCGACCTCCGAGTGGAGGGCACGAGCATGTTGCACGTCACCCGGTCGGGCATCCTGTACTTCTCCTTTTCGGCTGGGCTGGTACTCCTCGGCGTTCCGGGTTCCGCCGCCGGCAACGCCCCGGCGGCCGTTTCGGCCGACCACCCGCTCGCGATTCCCGCCACCGACGAGGGCTTGCCCGGGGCCGGCCCGATCCGACGCTACGAGTGGTTCGAGAAGCTGTGGCTGGAGCGCCGCACGGCCTGGGCCGAGCATCTCGAGGAGGACCAGGGGGCAGTGGTGTTCCTCGGCGACTCCATCACCCAGGGGTGGGAGAGCCGCCTCGCCGCCGCGTTTCCCGGGGTGAGGGTCGCGGGGCGGGGCATCAGCGGCGACACCACGCGGGGGGTCCTGATCCGACTGGAGGAGGACGTGCTCGCCGTGAACCCGGCGGCCGTCGTCCTGCTCATCGGGACGAACGACCTCGACGAGGGCGCGACCCCCGAGATCATCGCCGGCAACCTGAAGCTCATCGTGGAGGCGCTGGAGACCCACGACCCGCGCATGCCCGTCGTGCTGTGCCAGGTGTTCCCCAGCTCGCCCGAGAAGAACCGTCCCCCGGAGCAGATCCAGGCGGTCAACGCCCTCTACCTGGCCGCGGTCAAGGGAGACCCCCGAGTCACCTACCTCGAGACCTGGCCCCTGTTCGCCGGCGAGGACGGAAACGCGAAGCCCGAGGAGTTCCCCGACCTGCTCCACCCCAACGACCTGGGATACGCCAAGTGGGAGGCAGCGGTGCGGCCCATCCTGGCGACCCTCGGGTTCTCAGTGTCCGAGCCGTTCGTGCCCGAGGAGGGCTTCCAGAGTCTCTTCAACGGCCACGACCTCACGGGCTGGGGCTACCGACCCACCTCGGAGGAGGACAAGAAGGCGGCCCGGAGCTGGCAGGCCTCGGACCCGGACGCCGCCGACTGGCCCTTCGTCACCGAGCGGGTCGACTTCGACGGCCTGACCCGGTCACCCGACGGGCGGTTCGCCGCCATCGGAGGGCGCCTCGTGGTGACGACGCCCCCCGAGTACCGGAAGATCCAGCAGCTCTGGACCACCCGGGAGTTCCCGGAGAACTTCATCCTGAAGCTGGAGTTCCGCGCCACCCCCAACGCCGACAGCGGCATCTACGTCCGGGGTCCCCAGCTCCAGTGCCGGGACTACGCCCTCGCCGGCCCCTACCGCGACCTCGAGCGCTACCGGCCCCAGGACTGGAACGAGATCGTGGTGACGGTCAAGGACGGCAAGGCCGTGGCCATCTGCAACGGCGAGGTGCTCGAGGTCGGGATGGAGCTGCCCGCGTCGGGCCCCATCGGCCTCGAGGGCGACCGGGGACAGATGGAGTACCGCCGGATCCGGATCAAGGCGCTGTCGCGCTAGGGCCCGTCCGACCGATGGGGGCCTCGCGGGTCTCCCGGCCACCTGCACCCCCAGCCGGAACTGGCCGCCTGTGCCCCTACTTCTCGAGAAGGTCGAGATCGAGCCCCTCGAACTGCCTGAAGGCGCCGTCCGTCGTGACCATGCGGTACCCGCAGGTGAGGGCGAAGGCGGCGAGGTAGGCGTCCATCCAGAGCTTCGGGGAAGAGGTGTCGCGTTGCGCGTACCGCTTCCAGTGGGCTTCGATCCCCCTCGGCTCTTCGACGCGGAAGGTGACCCGGTCGTCAGCGAGCAGCGCCTCGTACGCCTCCCAGGACTGCCGGTTGGTCAGGGGTGGGTTGCCGTACGGGCCCAGGACGGCGGCGTTGGTGAGGAGGCGGAGGAACGTCTGCTGGGTGGCTCGACAGAAGAGGACGGAGGAGGCCGTCTCCACGCCCTCGAACCAGTCGCTGGCCACGGCATGGTGGGCGTGTCTGGACAGCGCGAGGGCGAGCCAGACGTTGCTGTCACAGAGAACCACGGTGCGTTCCGGACTCCTCGGCCAGCAGGACCTCGGCGACGCGGTCCGGGGTCATCTCCTCCTCGGGCCGAGCCTGGTGTGCGCACTGCACGAGTGGCAGCCTGGCCCTCCTGCGTATCCCCTGGGCCCGGGTCTCCTCGGCCAGCCCCCGGCGCAGCAGGTCGGCGATGGCATCCTTGAGCTTGCGGTTCTCGTTGACTGCCTTGATCTTGACCTCGCGCATCAGGTCATCGGGGAGGTCCAGCGTCGTCTTCATATTCCCAGAATACCATCAAGCTGGCTTTCTGGCATCACCGCCCGGCGGAGGAGACGCCGAGTGAGGGGACGCGTACTCAGGCGGGTGGGGCGTCCCGCGCTCAGGGCACCTCGCCCAGCTCGGGCAGCTGCCAGCCCTCGCGAGCGGGATAGCGGACATATTGCTGGGCCTCGGGCAGGTTGGTGACCCGGAGGCTCGCCGCGTCCCAGAGGATGCGGGTGTCGGCGCGCTGGGCCACGTTGCCCAGCTGGCAGATCTCGGTGAGGGGGCCCGAGTAGGCGAAGTCGGCCCCGGCGGGCTCGCCCCGCTTGCAGGCCCGGACCCATTCCATCTCGTGGGAGCCCTCCACGCGGGGGAGAGACGGCTCGGGCAGCTCGGCCGTCCGCATCTTCTCCTCCGGGATGATCCGGGGGCTGTCGCCGTAGACGCCGCACATCAGGGTGCCCTCGCTGCCCTTGATGAGCGCCCCGCCCTCGTCGGGCATGCGCCGGCCGTCCTCCAGCTCCTTCGGGCGGGGTGGCCGGGTGCCCTCGTACCAGCGGACCGTGACGGGGGGCAGGTCGCCCCGCGCTGGGAACTCGTAGGTCACGATGGCCGAAAGGGGGTGCACCTCGGGGGTGTTGCCGCAGGAGGTGGCGTCGATGCTGGTGGGAGCGTCCAGCCCCAGCGCCCAGACCACGGGGTCCAGGGTGTGGGCGCCCCGATCGCCCATCATGCCGCTGCCGAAGTCCCACCAGCACCGCCAGGTGAGGGGGTGATAGGCGCGGTGATAGGGACGCATGGGCGCGGGCCCGATCCAGAGGTCCCAGTCCAGCCCCTCGGGCACCGCCGGGGTGTCGGAGGGGCGCTCGGACCACTCGCTGCTCCAGCCCGCGTGGCCCCACGGGTAGTAGGACAGGCTGCACCAGGCGTCCACCTCCCGGACCTCGCCGATGAGCCCGGCCCAGATCCACTCGCAGATGGCGCGGACGCCGTCGCTGGAGTGGCCCTGGATCCCCATCTGGGTCACGACGCCGGTCTCCCGGGCCACCTGGGCCAGCAGGCGGGACTCGTAGACGTCGTGGGTCAGGGGCTTCTGGCAGAAGACGTGCTTGCCGGCCCGCATGGCGGCCAGGGAGATGACGGCGTGGGTGTGGTCGGGGGTGGCGATGACCACGCCGTCGAGGTCCTCCTGGTTCTCCAGCATCTCCCGGTAGTCGGTGTAGACCGTGGCGTCGGGAAGGTGGGCGATGGTCTCCGCGGCGTACTCCAGGTCCACGTCGCACAGGGCCACGATGGCCTCCGACTCGAGGCTGCGGAGGTTGCTGAAGCCCATCCCCCCCACGCCGATCCCCGCGATGGTGAGCTTGTCGCCGGGGGCGGTGTGCCCCGGGCCTCCCCGGACGTGGGCGGGGACGATGGAGAAGGCGGCGGCGGCCCCAGCCAGGCCGGCCGTCTTCCTGTTGAACTCGCGGCGACTGAGACGCTGTGTCAGGGGCAGGCTCCCGGGATTCATGCTTTCAGGCGGGGGAACTCGGTGACGCGGATGTTGGTACAGCCGTAGGGAATCAGGGTGAGCTCCTCGAGCGGCTCGTCGGAGGACTGGGGCCCCACCGGGACCTCGTCGGCCCAGCCGTGGCGGAGCTTCCATTCCGGCAGCCGTCGCCCGCGGACGTGGGCCACCACTCCGGCCCCCTCGGGCGAGAACGGTCTGTCGCCCACCGGCCGCTCTTCGAACGTCAGGCCCTCGGTCGGGTCGTCCGGATCGAGCAGCACTCCATGGTTCCAGGCCGACGCCGGACGGACCTCGAAGTCGCCGTGGGGCAGCTCACGGTGGGGCTTGCCGGCGTGGACCCGGGTCCAGCTCTCCTCCGGCGACAGGCTGTAGACGAGAGGGCCCCGCTCGACGGCGACGGCGAGGTTGTAGCGGGAGGTGACCCGCGGCCGCATGGGAAAGCGGAGCCTGACGGTGGTCGGCCCGTGCCACTCCCTCTCGAGGTGGTGGAAGGTGCCGGCCTTCATCGGCTCCGGCGCGCCCTCGGCCACCGCCACCGAGGCGCCCTCGGCCCACGACGGCACCCGCAGCCGCACCGGGAAGCGAACGGGACGATCGGGACGCACCGTGAGGGTCAGATCCTCCCGGAACGGGTATTCCGTGTCCATCGTCACGACCACCGGCACGTCGCCGGAGTGGAAGCGGACCTCGCTTGGGGCGTAGGCCACCGCCGCGAGCCCTTCGTCGCCGCTCTTCATCCAGAGGTGGGCGGCGAGCTTGGGCCAGCCCTGGTGCATGTTCGCGGTGCAGCAGCCGTAGTTGGGCTCCAGGCCGTAGGTATTGGACTCGGGCCCGTTGGTGGTCCACATGTGGTCCGGGTTGACGGTGCACTGCACCTGGTTGACCTGCTGGTCGTACTGGTGGGCCCACATGTCGGTGGTGAAGGGGGCGGGCAGGGCACCGAAGGCCACCCGCTCGAGGCGATCGCCGAAGGCCGGGTCACCGAAGACTGACAGCAGCACCTCCAGCGAGTACATGAGCTCCACCACCGCGCACAGCTCGGTCCCCTGGACCGGGTTCCGGCCCGCCAGGCACTCGTCCCCGGTGAACATGCCGTGGACCTGGCCGTGGTGCCGGTCGAGGAACGCCAGCATGCGGGCCGGGAACTCCCGGTCCCCGGCGCGCCCGTCCAGCCGCCACGAGAGGGCCGCGGCCTTGGGGGCCATCGCGGTGTTGACCACGTGCTTGTCCCACGTCCACCGTCCCCGCCGCGGTGTGGGCTGGGCCAGACGGTCGTCGGAGTAGAGGGCCGGGTAGTCGGTGCCCTGCTCGCGGAGCAGCCGAGCCAGATCCAGCAGCCAGCTCTCGCCCGTGCGCGCGTACACGTGGAAGATGGAGATGAGCCCCTCGAACCAGCGATACCGGCCCCAGTTGAAGAGCGGCGTCTGCCCCAGACCGGGCCCGAGGGCCCGCAGGCTGGCCTCCAGGGAACGGAACACCCTCTCGTCCTCCGTGGCCCCGTGGTACTGGGCGAGGACCTTCTGGACGAGGAGGATGGCCCACATGTCGTAGGGCTCTGCTCCGGGCTCGGGGGGGACGGGCTCGAACCACCCGTCGGACCGCTGCCGCGCCACGATCTGGTCGACGTACCCGGCGACCCTCGCCTTGAGGGCCGGATCGTCGAGGGCCCAGGCCAGGGGGATGACGCCGTCGAGCCAGTAGGGGGCCCGCTCCCAGCCCTCGGCGTCGCCGCCGAACCACCGGCTCTGCCCGACGTCGGGCCAGAACTCGTCGAGGTGCCCGCTCAGGCCGTCGGCCTGGATGCGGAGCTGCCGGGCCAACCACCCTCGAGGGCCGATGGAGCCCAGGGGGAGCGGGGAGAAGGCGGGCTCACGCAGGCCGGAGTTCGAGGGTGCGTGCACGGCTCGACCCGCGCGGGCCCGGGAGAGGGTCCCGGCCGCCGCCGCGGCGCCGCCGGCGAGGGCGCCCATGAAGGTCCGCCGGCCGAGTCGCGTCATCCGCGTCCCTCCCACGGCGATTCTCCGCCAGCTCCCACCGGGATGTCACCCATTCGACCCGACCCGGTCGCGGCTGTGCCGCCCGGGCGCCTCCACGACCGCCGAGGCTACCCCGGCCACCCCCGGATCTCCCGGCGGCCGCGCGGGGACAGCGCATAGATGCCCGTCGACGGCCGGTCGAACCAGCCGTAGACGTTGTCGTACATGATCGCTCTCGCTCGCGGCTCGTCCAGGGCGCTCGACACGTCGGAGGCCTTGGTCGGCCCGTGGCGCCTCAGGTGGCGGGCGATGCGAAGCGCCGCCTGTCGGTAGGCGGTCAGGAGACCCCGGCGCCGGTCGGTTCCGCCGGGGATCGGGTCGCCAACGCGGAGCTCGAACTCACGGAGCAGGCGGCCGGTGCGGCGCTTCGACGCCCGGGGCCTGTACTCGCCCGGATCGAGCACAGCCTCGACCCGCGCGCCGGTCCGCCGCGACTCGACTGTGAGCAGCCCCAGGCCGAGCATCCGGAGAAGCCTGATGACGTGGCGCCGCTGCGATCTCAGGGTT
>Ga0316576_10001208_pt1 | contig 13637 bp, 12 predicted proteins | sample S0NA_FD_203075 | JGI IMG/M metagenome (GOLD analysis project Ga0316576, IMG submission 203075) | Rhizosphere microbial communities from salt marsh grasses in Alabama, United States - S0-2_050615r3r5 | ecosystem: Host-associated > Plants > Roots > Rhizosphere | place: USA: Alabama | collected... | reverse complement strand
GGCCGGGCGGGAGCGCCCGGATCGGATCGCCGCGGGTGACCAGCGGGGCGGTCCGCAGCGGTGGGGTGACCGCGCAACGCGGCGCCGGCCGCCGCCCCCACGCCTCGGGGGCGAGGAGCAGCAGGCACGTCAGCACCAGGCAATGTCGTGCAGTCAGCATTGGGGCAGCCACGTGCTGTGCACACCGCGTGCCTTGACCAGGCACTTGGAATCCCACGGGGTTGTGGACCACGGGCGCCGGGATCCGGTGACCAGCGTTGCATCCATCCTCCGACAACACTACGCTTAGCCTCGTGTCCACCCGCCGGCGATTCCTCAGGCACGTGCTGCTCGGGGGGGCGGCCGCCCTCGCCCCGTCCGTGGGCTGCGCGGAAAAAAAGAAGAAATCTGGTCGAAAGGGGTACGTGGTCCCCCGCGCCCCGGGTTACGGGAGCACGGCGGGCCCGTCCGGGCAGGCGAGGGTGGTCGTGGTCCGCTCTGGAGACGTAATTGGCAAGAATCACGAGATAAACCGAGCCAGGCTGTGGGGCATGCTGGAGCTCGGGCTGCGCCGGTTGACCGGCAAGGACCCCCTGGCGGCCCTCGGCCAGTGGATCCGGCCCGTGGACACCGTGGGGCTCAAGGTCAACTGCCTCGCCGGCCGGCAGATGTCGACCCACCGTGAGCTCGCCGAGGCGCTGATCGGGCTGCTCGCCAAGGGCGGCCTGCCCCGCAACCAGTGCATCGTCTTCGACCGCAGCGACCTCGACCTGCGCCGGGGCGGCTACCCGATCCAGGTCGACGGCCGGGACTACCGCTGCATGGGCAACGACCGGGCGGGCTACGAGCAGGACCTGCGCGTGATGCCCAGCGGCGCCTCACGCTTCTCGCGCATCGCGACCCGGAGCGCGTCGGTGCTGGTCAACCTGCCCGTGCTCAAGGACCACGGCATCGCCGGCCTGTCGGGGGCGCTGAAGAACAACTTCGGCCTCGTGCACAACCCGAACAAGTTCCACCTGAATGGCTGCGATCCCCACGTGGCCGAGGTGAACAGCTGGGACTTCGTCCGAAACAAGCAGCGCCTGGTGATCTGCGACGCCCTCCGCGTCCAGGTCGAGGGCGGCCCGGCGTTCCAGCCGGCCGGCGCCGAGGACCACGGCGCGATCCTGCTCGCCACCGACCCCGTGGCCCTGGACATCGTCGCCTGGGACCTGCTCGAAACGCTGCGCGCCCGGCGCAAGCTCCCCAGCCTGGCCAAGGACAGGCGCGAGCCGGTGCACATCCTGACCGCGGCCCGGATGGGGCTCGGCGTGGGGGAGCGCACGCGGATCAAGGTGATCGAGGTGAAGGCATGACGCGCGAGCTCGAGGAGCGCCGGCGATTCCTGCGCTGCGCCTGCGGCTCGGCCCTCGCCGCCGGGCTGGGGCTGCCCGCCCTCGCCGCGGCCAAGGGGCTCCCCGGTCACCCCGCCCGCTGGTACAAGAAGCTGCCGCTCAAGCGCGTGGAGTGCGAGCTCTGCCCCAAGCACTGCCGCGTCGACGACACCGAGCGCGGCTTCTGCGGGGTGCGCGAGAACCACGGCGGCGAGTACCGCAGCCTGGTCTACGGCCGCCCCTGCGCCCTCAACGTGGATCCGATCGAGAAGAAGCCCCTGTTCCACCTGATGCCCGGGGCCTGGACCTTCTCCCTGGCCACCGCGGGCTGCAACATGGACTGCAAGGCCTGCCAGAACTGGCAGATCTCCCAGGCCCGGCCGGAGCAGGTTCGCTGGCGCGACCTGCCGCCGCAGAAGGTGGTCGAGGCCTCACTCGGCGCGGGGTCGAAGATCATCTCCTACACCTACACCGAGCCGGTGGTCTTTTTGGAGTACGTCATCGACACCGCGCGGATCGCCCGGCGCAAGGGGCTGAAGAACTGCATGATCAGCGGCGGCAACGTGGAGGTGAAGCCGCTCAGGGAGGCCATCGCCGTCCTCGACGCGATCAAGATCGATCTCAAGTCCTTCGACGAGACGACCTACGTGAAGATGAACAAGGGCGAGCTCAAGCACATCCTGCGCACGCTGGAGACGATCCGAAAGGCGGGGCGCTGGCTCGAGATCGTTTACCTGGTCATCCCGACGGTCAACGACGGCGAGGGCGAGGTAAAGAAGATGTGCCGCTGGGTCAAGGGACACCTCGGGCTCGACGTGCCGGTGCACTTCACCCGTTTCCACCCGGACTACCAGCTCAAGCACCTGCCGCCCACGCCGTTCTCGACCCTCAAGCGTTGTCATGACATCGCCCGCGCCGAGGGGCTGCGATACCCCTACGTGGGAAACTTCGCCGGCAAGGGCGGCGAGGACACGCACTGCCCCAAGTGCAACACCACGGTGATCGAGCGGCGCGGGTTCAACGTGCAGAGCAACGGCCTCAAGCAGGGCAAGTGTCCCAGGTGCGGCACCGCGATCCCCGGCGTCTGGAGCTGAGCGGGCACGGCTGACCCCACCCGGCCCTTGCTCGATGAGGCCCTCAGACCCGATCGCGCCCCTTGGAGCTATTCATTATCAGGTGGTTGAGGGGGCGAGCCCATGGCATCCCCTTTGCCTACCTGTGGGTCAACCACCTGCACGAGGATGCGATGACAACAAGGCTCTCCCCTTTGGCGATCGGGTTGCTCCTGCTGGGCTGCAACGGCGACGTGGGCGGCTCCCTGGACGCGTGCGATGCGGCGCGCGCCCACGTCCAACAGTGCACCGCGGGCCAGGTCTCCCTCACCTCGTGTGACGAGTCGGCGGCGGATCGAATCCTCGCCATCTCGTGCCAGGACATCCAACAGGCCCGGGGCGTGCGCAGCTCCCAGTCCTTCAGCGACATCTTCTGCGGGCTGCTGCCCGACCTGTGCAACATCTTCGGCGACCTGGGCCTCGGCGGGAGCGGTGGTGGCCTCGAGGAGCCCGGCGGCAACGGCGGCGAGGAGGTCGGCGGAGAGGAAGGCGGTGGTGGAGAGGAGATCGGCGGCGGCGAGGAGGGCGGCGGAGAGGAGATCGGCGGCGGAGAGGGCGGCGGTGGCGAAGAGGTCGCCCCGCCCGAGGAGGGCGGCGGCGAGGAAGGCGGCGAGGAGATCGGCGGCGGCGAGGCCCAGGGCGACGGGTGTCAGGGCGAGACCTGGGAGGGTCGTTGCGAGAGCAACACGGTCATCTGGTGCGAGGGCGGCTCGGTCCAGCAGGAGGACTGCTCGGCCTACAACCTGACCTGCGGCTTCGAGCCCAGCAACCAGTTCTACGCCTGCCTCTGAGCCCTCGGTGCTCCCTACCCTGCCCGCTGCTGGAGCCAGAGGGCGAGCAGCCCGATCAGCACCATGGCCACGATGATCAGCGGGCCGGCCCAGCGCGGAAACCGAGCAGTGGGCCGGTCCTCTGTGCTCCAGGCCGGCGGGAGCATGCTCTGGAGCGTCTCGACCTTCTCGGTCTCGTGGCTCGGCCGCTTGCTTCGCCGGGGCGGCGGCGCGGGCTCGTAGTCCAGCGAGGGCGAGGGCGGCGGCTCCTCGTCGAGCGTCACCGCCACCCGGCTGGCGAGCTCCGGGACCTGGGTGGTCGAGCGGGAGAGGTTGCGCATCTCGGCCATGATCCAGGATCGAAGCAACTCCCGTGCCACTCGATATCGTTCAGTTTTTCCCGAAAAGCTGCCCACCCGTCGTGCACAGTGCACACGGGCCGTCATCGCCCGAGCGTCAGCCCCACCCCCAGACACAGCGCGCCACAGGTCCACAGCGTGGCGGGCAAGCCGAGCACCGGGATCGCGATGGCCGAGCCCAGAAGGGCCCCCACCGTGGCGCCGCCGAGGTCCCAGGCGTAGGCCCGGGCCGCGGCGTCCTCCCGTCGCCGCCGGGACAGAACCTCGCTCGCCGCCGGGTAGGTCGCGCCCACGGCCGCGCCGAGGAGCAGCAGCTGACCGAGGAGCAGGGGCAGCGCAACCCCGGGGTGGCCCAGGGCGAGCACCAGCGCCCCGACGCCGAGGGCGCTGACCACGGCGGTGACCAGCGTCGCGACCTGCAGCGCGCGGTCCGGCCAGCGGGTCACGAGCCGCCGCCCCACCGGCGCGCCGAGGGCCAGCCCGGCCATGAACGCGGTGAGCAGCGCGGCGATCTCGTGGTAGACCACGCCGCGCGCTTCCTGCGCCGCGAGCAAGAGCGCCACCTCGCCGGCGAGGCCGGCGAGCCCCACCGCGGCCATGCCGAGCCCCGCGGCCCGGCCGCCTCCCCGGCGCCGCACGAGGCCCCAGATGAGCGCGAGGAGCAGCACGCCCACCGGCGCGATCCACGGTCGCGTCGCATCGGCCGCGGCGGCGAGCGCCCGGCTCAGCCCCGGCGAGGTGAGCGCGAGCCAGACCAGCGAGGAGCGCAGGTAGAGCGCGGGGTGCAGGTCGGTGTTCTCCAGCGGACGAACCCCCGCCAGCCGCTCGGCGTACATCTCGCGCTTGAAGGGCAGCGTACGGTCCATCAGCTCGACCCGGCCGAAGAAGCGGGGCTTCAGCCCGCGGGCGGCGTAGCGCCCCGCCAGCGTCGCGAAGCGAACGTCCGGCGCGCCCCCCAGCCGGGAGAGCACGATCGTCCTTGCGCCGGGGAGCACCACCACGTTGCCCAGGACCTCGCGCAGCACGGCGCGAACGCTGGCGTGGACCCGGGCCATCTGCTCGCCGAGGTAGCTCTCGGCGCCGGCGAGGCTGACCCGCAGCAGGCCGCCCGGGCGCAGCGCGCGCCGCGCCTCGGCGACAAAGTCGGTGGTGTAGTAGCGATTGACCAGGGCCGAGTCGGGGTCTGGCACACCGACCATGATCACGTCGTAGCTCTCCCGCGCCTCGCGGACGATCTGCCTCCCGTCCCCGATGCGCAGGCGCACCCGCCGATCCGAGAGCGGCGCTTCGAGCGAGACGTAGCGCCGGGCCAGCGCGACGACCGCGGGATCGAGCTCGACGTAGTCCAGCCGCTCGACGGGGTGCTCGAGGGCCGCGGCGAGCCCGCCGCCCAGGCCGCCGCCGATCATCAGCACGCGCCGGGGCCGCGGGTGCGCGAGCAGCGTGAGGTGGACCGCCGGCTCGACGAGCTCCCGGTCCTGGTTGGTGGCCAGCGTGATCCCGTTCGCCAGGAGCAGGAGCTGATCGCCCCGCCGGGCCACGGCGAGCGCGGCGTGGGGCGAGCTCTCGCGCGCGAGGATCTCGTAGCCCGGCATCCGCGCCTGAAGCAGCCCGGCCCCCGGGACCCCGGGGATCAGCAACACGACGAACACCGCGCCCGGCAGGGTGAGCACGGCCCTCGCGGCGCGCGGCCCGGCGCTCGAGATGACCAGGCCGAGGGCCGCGCCCCAGCAGACGAGGGCCGCGGCCAGCGCGGCGACCTGCAGCGCGGCCCAGGCGAGCCAGAGGTGGAAGAGGACGCCGGCGACCACCGTCCCCAGGCTCTCGAGCATGAACAGCCGGGCGGCCCAGCGCGCCGGGTCACCCCCGTCACCCCCGTCGCCCTGGCGAGCCAGCAGGCCGAAGGCCGCGCCGAGCAAGAGACAGCAGGGGGCGAGGCAGAGCAGCGCGGAGAGCAGCGCCCGCCCCGGGCCGACCACCTGCCCGACGCCGGTGAAGGCCGGCAGGGCGCCCTGCAGGGCCAGGCTGGCCCAGAGCCCGGCGGGCAGCAGGGCGAGGACCAGGGTCAGGGCGCCCGTCGCGCGCCGCGGGCGCAGCCGGCCCACCACGGCGGTGGCCAGACCGGTGAGCAGGAGCCAGCTCCCGAGCACCAGGCCGAGGGTGAGCTCGTTGCCGCGCAGGCCGGCGAGGATGGCGCGGGCCGCCGCGACCTGCCAGATCAACGAGCAGGCCCCCACCGCGAGCAGCGGGAGCGCGGTCCGGGCCATGGTCAGCGCGCGGCTAGCCGCAGAGGCGAAGCACCGCCGCGACGAGCTTGTCGATGCCGGCGGCCGCCTCCTTGATCGATCCGGCGAGCATGTAGGCCGGCGTGCTGACCACGCGGCTGGCCTCGTCGACCACCGCCTCGTCCACCGGACAGGCCCGGTGCACGCCGCCGAGCTGCTCGACGTGGGCCGCCGTGCCGGCGTCGTTGCCGATGGTCACCGTGGCCTTGATCCCCGCGTCCGCGAGGACCTTCGCCGTCATCACCGGCGCGATGCACATCGTGCCGATCGGCTTCTTCGCCCGGGCCATCTCCGTGGTGATCCGCGCGACCTCCTCGTTCACCTTCAGCTCGGGGCCGTCGAAGGCGTAGGTGCACAGGTTCTTCGCCGCGCCGAAGCCGCCGGGGAAGATGATCGCGTCGATGGCGTCCGCCTTGAGCTTCGCCAGATCGGTGACCGCCCCCCGGGCGATGCGCGCGGCCTCGGCGGCGACGTTGCGCTTCTCGCCGCCGGCGACGTCGCCGGTGAGGTGGTTGACCACGTGGGCCTGATCGATGTTCGGCGCGGCGATCGTCACCTCGGCCCCCGCGCGGTCCAGGGCGAGCAGCGTGAGCACCGACTCGTGGATCTCGGCGCCGTCGTAGACACCGCAGCCCGACAGAACGACAGCTACCCTTGGCATCTCCTCCTCCTGATCTCCAGACGAGAGGGTACGATACGCCGGCCCTCCTGCGGCATCAAGAGATGCCCGGCTCGGGATGCTGCTCGCTCAGCCGGAGCCGAGGCGGGTCGCGAGCACGATGATCAGCACGGTCAGCACCGCGAGCCCGATGCCGCCGATCAGGGCGTACATCAACCAGCTCGGCGGAGCGCGCTTCGTCGGCTTCTGCTCCTTGAGCGCCGAGCCGACCCCGGCGTGCACCTTGGGCGGCGGGCGCGAGATGGGCGCGAGCTCGTTGGTGGCGGGCCGAACGGGCCGCAGGCGCGGGGCGGGCGCCGCGGGGCGCTCATCTCCGGAGACGACCTCCTCGATCGGTCGATCCGGAATCGCCACCATGATGCCGGAGTGGCCGAGGCTCACCGGCGCGTCCGGCGACGGCGGGGGCGGCGGCGACGATCGCGGCATCGGCGTCGGTGGGGGCCGCTGCTCCAGCGCCTTCGTCGGCGCTCTCGCCGGCGGCGCCGGCGGATCGCCCCACGCGCCGGTCGGCTCGTCGCCGGTCTCGATGACCTCGCTGATCGCGCGGTCGAGTGCCTTGACCCTCTGGGAAGGCGAGTGCTTGCGTCCGCCGGGGCCGGGCGGCGGCGGCAGCGGCACCTCGTCGGGGGGCTGCGTCGGCGGAGGGGGCAAGCCGTCGAAGCCCGACGCGCCGAGATCAGCAAAACCGGGTGGCGGCGGCAGGTCTGGCCCGCCCGGTGGCGACGGTCGGTCCGTCGGGGGTGGCGGCACGATGGCCCCCGGGCCCGGCGGCGGCAGGTTCATCGGGGGCGGCGGCACGATGGCGCCCCTGCCGGGCGGCGGCAGGTCCATCGGGGGCGGCGGCACGATGGCGCCCTGCTCCCTGGTCAACGTCGGCACACTCGCGAGCGGATCGACGTCCCCGCCGGGCACGGTGTCCGTGTTGAGCTGCTCCGATCCCCAGGGCAGGGTCGGCGCGCGTCCCGGCGGCCGGTACTCCCCGCTCGACGGCGCCGGCGGCAGGTCGACGCCGGTACGCGCGGGGATGTCCGTCTCGTCGGCGTATTCCTCCGGGTAGCCCTCGTCCGCGTAGCCCTCGTCCGCGTAGCCCTCTTCCGCGTAGCCCTCTTCCGCGTAGCCATCGCCGGGTGCCTCGAAGTAACCCGCCTCGAGCGCGGCGCCCGGGCTCGCTGGCAGGTCAGGGGTCGCCGCCGGGCCAGCCGCCCAGGGCGGCTGGCTCGTCTGCTCCGTCGAGCTATCGAGGCCCATCTGGTCGTAGGTCTCGGTCTCCCGGTCGTCGTCGACGGCGTACTCCTCGGTCTCGATCGGGATGAACTGAGCCTCCCCGCTGGTGTCCACGGGCAGGCCGTGGGGCACCGCGTCGGGCAGCGGCGGGAGGTCCTTCTGGATGCCCGTTTGGTCAGGGACGGTGGAGTACGTGGGCGGCACGGGTGGCGGCACGGGCGGCGGCGGGGGCGTCGGAGGCGGCGCCGTGCTCTTCCTCTTCAGCTTGATCCGCCCGAGCTGCGCCGAGGGGGTCGAGGACAGCGCGTGCTTGACCGGGGGTTTGGGGCGCGGTGGAGGCACCTCGGTGGGCTCGATGCTGCCCACGAACACCGGAAGGGCCTGCCCGCAGCGAGGACAGATGGCCGCCCTCGCGTTGGCGGGCACCGCGAACACGTGGGAGCAGGCCGAACAGGTGATTTGACCCTTCTTCATCCCTTTCCCGGAGGATCCACCGTTTGGGAGGTCTCCCAACCGATGAGTCTACCACAGGGCCTCGAATCCCACGAAATTCGCGAGTGTTCCAACGCGAGTAGCCCCTCGCGCCGGACCTGGGTTAGGCTGCGCTCGCAAAAGGCGCAGGAGAGACCAATGGACATCGGGATCCCCAAGGAAACGCGCGATCTGGATCAACGGGTGGGCCTGGGCTGCAACACCGTGAAACAGCTCGCGGAGCACGGGCACACGATCTTCGTACAGACCGGCGCAGGCGACGGGGCTGGCTTTTCGGACGAGGAGTACATCGCCGCCGGGGCGACCATTGTCTACTCCGCCGAGGAGGTCTACAAGCGGGCCGCGATCGTCTGCCGCGTCAACACCCCCTCCCTGGAGGAGCTCGACGAGATGGAGCCCGGCCAGATCGTGTGTGGCTTCGCCCATCTGGCCGCCGCGTCCCCCCAGCGCATGGACAGGATCCTGTCGCGCAAGGTCACCGTCTTGGCCTACGAGATGCTCGAGGACAGCCGGGGGACCCGGCCGATCCTGCGACCGATGAGCGAGATCGCCGGCAAGCTTGTGCCGCAGATCGCCGCGTCGCTGCTCGAGAGCCCCGCGGGCCGCGGTCTCCTGCTCTCCGGCATCCCCGGCCTGCCTCCCGCCGAGGTCACGATCCTCGGCGCCGGCGAGGTCGGGTTCAACGCGGCCCGGGCCTTCGCCGGCCTGGGCGCCCAGGTCACCGTGCTGGACGACGCCTACCGGCTGGCCGAGTTCGATCGCGGCTTCGACGTCCCGGGCCGGATCCGCACGATGTACTCCTTCCCGGACCAGATCGGAAAGGCGCTGGCCTTCTCCAACGTGTTCGTCGGCGCGATCCTGATCCCCGGCGAGCGCGCCCCGCACCTGGTCACCGAGCAGATGGTGGAGAGCATGCCCCCCGGCGCGGTGGTCATGGACGTCAGCATCGACCAGGGGGGCTGCGTGGAGACCTCGCGGCCGACGACGCTGCGTGATCCCTCCTTCGTCAGCCACGGCGTGACCCACTACTGCGTGCCCAACTTCACGGCGCTGGTCGCGCGGACCGCCTCGCGGGCGCTGAGCAACGTGGTGCGCCCCTACCTCGCGCGCATCGCCGACGATCCCGGGTCGCTGAGGCGCGACCCGGCGCTGCGCTCGGCCGTGGTGATCCACGACGGCCGGCTGGTCAGCCAGCAGGTGGCCGCCGCGCACCGGCTGACGGCAGAGGAGCTCTGACATGGGTTGGCTCGAGGCCTACAAGTCAAAGATCGTCGATCCCCGCACCGCGCTGGAGCGCACCATCTCCTCCGGCGACCGGATCATCCTCAACGCCAACTGCGGCGAGCCCCAGACCCTCGCCGCGGCCCTGACCGAGATGGCCCCCGACATGCGGGACGTCGAGGTGGTGCAGCTCCTCGCCCTGTCCAAGGCGGACTACGTCAAGGAGGAGCTCCAGGGCCACCTGCGGCTCAACGCCATGTTCATCGGCCCGGGGGTGCGCAAGGCGGTCAACGAGGGGAACGCCGACTACACGCCGATCTTCCTCTCGGAGATCCCCCGGCTGTTCATGAGCCGCCGCCTCCCCATCGACGTCGTGCTGGTCCAGGTCTCGCTGCCCGACGAGCACGGCTTCTGTAGCTTCGGCGTCTCCGTGGACATCATCAAGCCGGCGGCGGAGAACGCCAAGATGGTGGTGGCCGAGGTCAACCCGCGCATGCCCCGCACCCTGGGCGACGCCTTCATCCACGTCAGCAAGCTGACCTACGTCGTCGAGTCGGACCGGCCGGTGCTCGAGCTCCCCCGCCCCACCTTCACCGACGTGCACCGACGCATCGGCATGCACATCGCCGAGCTGATCGACGACGGCGACACCCTGCAGCTCGGCATCGGCGCGATCCCCGACGCCGTGCTGAGCCAGCTCAAGGACAAGCGCCACATCGGCATCCACACCGAGATGTTCTCCGACGGCGTGGTCGAGCTGTTCGAGTCCGGCGTGATCACCGGCGAGAAGAAGTCGCTGCACCCGGGCAAGATCGTCTCGTCGTTCATCATGGGCAGCCGGGAGCTCTACGACTTCGTCGACAACAACCCGGTGATCGAGATGCACCCGACCCAGTACACCAACGACCCGTTCGTCATCGCGCAGAACGACAACATGGTCTCGATCAACTCGGCGATCAGCGTCGACCTGACCGGTCAGGTCAACTCCGACAGCATCGGCACGACGTTCTACTCCGGCATCGGCGGGCAGGTGGACTTCGTGCGCGGCGCCGGGCGCAGCAAGAACGGCCGCGCCTTCCTCGCCTTCCCCTCCACGGCGCGGGACGGCGAGGTCTCGCGCATCGTCCCCACGCTCGAGCCGGGCGCCGGCGTGGTCACCTCGCGCGGCGACGTGCACTACGTGGTCACCGAGTACGGCGCCGTCGACCTGCACGGCAAGTCGATCCGCGAGCGCGCGCGCCTGTTGATCAACATCGCCCACCCGAAGTTCCGCGACGAGCTCGAGCGCTTCGCGGTGGAGCAGAGCTACTTCAAGGGGCGCTGACTCAGACCTGCTCCACCTGCAGCGGCTGCTCGGAGACGCGGAGCAGGGTTTCGCCGGCCCAGCGCATCACGCCGTCCTTGACGCTGAACGGCCCCTCGATGGTGCTGTTGCCCACGCGCAGCGTGAGCGCGCCGCCGCCGATCTCCCAGCGGCCGGCGCTGATGCTGGCGCAGCGCTGGCCCTCGTAGCGCACGCTGAGCACCGCGTGGCCGCCCTCGGCGAAGTGAAACCAGATGTTCGCCAGCCGGTCGTCACGGCGGATGTAGCGCCGCCCGCCGTTCCAGGAGCCGACGACGCTGGCGCGCTCGGCGGCCACCGCGGCGGGGTCGGGGGGCAGCGCCTCGAGGGTGATCACCCGACGCAGCGGCTCGGGTGGGATGGCCTCGATCTCCACCACCATCGGAACGAACTGGTGCGGCAGCCTCGAGAGGCCCGGCATCGGCAGGGAGAGCTGCATCGCATCCGTCATGGCCGTCGGCCAGTATCAGACAGGGAGATCGCCCGCGCAAAAAATTGGGCGGACCTCGGGCGGGACAAGTTGACCCGCGGCGGATGGACACGTCGCGTCAACGCCGTAGCCCCGGTTATTCCAGCTCCTCCAGGGTCCGGGGCCAGTCGCTCTTGAGCAGGCGGGAGAGCGAGCGATCGGCCAGCAGGCGGCCGCCGGTCTGACAGCGGGCGCAGTAGTTGGCGTCGTTCTTCTGGGCGTAGACGATGCGCTGCACCGGGGCGCCGCAGACGGGGCAGGGTTTCTTGTAGCGGCCGTGGACCGCGAAGCCCTCGCGGAACGCGGTGACCTTCTCCGGGAAGCCGTCGCCGACCTCGCGGATCAACCGCTCGGTCCACTCCACGAGCACCTCCCTGCTCGCCCGGTGCAGCGCCGCCCACTCCTCGTCGCTGAGCCGGCCGGTCTGCTTGAAGGGCGAGAGCCGGCCGCGGTGCAGGATCTCGTCCGAGAAGGCGTTGCCAACGCCGCTGACGATGCGCGGATCGGTGAGCGCTCGCTTGAGCGTGCGGTTCTCGCGCTCGAGCGCGGCGCGGAAGCGCTGCAGGTCGGCCTCGAGCACCTCCAGACCGCCGGGGTCGTGCGCCGCCAGGGCGTCCTCCCCGCGCACGACGTGAAGCGAGGCCCGCTTGCGCGAGCCCGCCTCGGTCAGCAGCAGGCTGCCCCCCGGGAAGTCGAGGGCGAGCAGGCCGATCTTGCCCGGCACCGCCGCGCCCGGGGCGGCGAAGCGCAGCCGGCCGGCGATCATCAGGTGCAGCACGAGGAACAGCTCGTCCTCCAGCTGGATCACGATGCGCTTGCCCAGGCGCCGCAGCCCGCGCACCCGGCGGCCCTCGGCGGCGGCGAGGGGCGGCTCCACCGTGCGCAGCACGAAGGGGCTCACGAGGCGCGCGCGCTCCAGCGGCTGACCCGTGACCCGCGGCCGCAGGCAGTGCAGGTAGGTCTCGATGTCGGGCAGCTCGGGCATCGCTGGACCTGGCGTCACATCTTCTGGCCGCCGAGGCGCGGCAGGCCGACGCCGGTGACGCGGGCGACGTAGGCGATGGGGTCGTCGTGGCGCTGGGCCCGCTTGTAGAGCTCGACCATCCGGCGCAGGTTCCGGCCCAGGCGCTCGTAGACCTGCCGGTGGAACTCGATGCCCTGGTTGTACCGGCCATAGCTGAGCAGCACCGCGTTGTTGAGCTTGCGGCTGACGAAGGCGCCCCACGTGCCCGGATCGGGGAACAGCTCCTTGTAGCGCCGCTGGGCCCAGGCGAACAGCTCCTCGCGGCGGCGGAGCTTGTCAGCGCGGGGCAGATCGCTGGCGTAGAGCCGCTCCAGCCGCCTGTAGAGCGCGCTGACCAGCCGCCCGAAGCGCTGGCGCCGGACAATGCTCGCGGCGTAGCTCTTGACCTCGGCGCTGGCGGGTCCCTGGATCCGGGCGAGGAAGTTGAGCGCGCCCTGGTTGCCGACGAACACCGCCAGGCTCTCGTTGAAGGCCACCCGGCCCCGGAGGAAGATCGTGGTGTGCGTCGTCTCGTGGATCACCACGTCGATCAGGCGCGGCAGATCCTCCTCGAGCAGCGGCGAGTAGACCGGGTCGGCGAACCAGCCAAGGCTGGAGAAGGCGGGCACCGGCCGGAGGTAGGTGTCGAGCCCGGCGGCGTCCAGCGCCCGCTTTTGGGCCCGCCCCTCCTCGCGGCGGAAGAAGCCGATGTAGGGCAGGCCGCCGACGACCGGGAAACGCCAGACCCGCGGACGCAGGCTGGTCTTTTCGCAGGCCGAGAGGTTCCAGGCGAGGGTTTTGCCCCCGGTGTCATAGAAGTAGGTGTAGGCCCCGGTCCGGCGCAGCCCCAGCTCGTGGTGAGCGTAGTCGCGGGCGAGCAGCACCAGGGCGAGCTTCTCGCGCTTCTCGGGCGCGAGCCCGCCGCGCCCCAGGACCTGCCGGATCGGCCGGCGCTGGTTCATGATCTTCAGCTGACCCCAGGCCTGCTCGAGCACGTAGCCGGTGAGCTCGGTCGAGCAGCCGCAGAGCGCCAGCACCGCGAGCAGAGCGCCGAGGCGCATCACCTAGATCGGATCGTCCTCGCCGCCGGCCGGCTGCTTGGCGGGCGGCGGCGTGGGAGCGGGCGCCGCCTTCTTGGCCGCCGGGGCCGGCGCGGGCTTGGGGGCGGGAGTCGGCGCCGGGGCCGGGGCGGGCGCGGGAGCCGGCGCGGCGGCCTTGGCCTCGCCCTCGCCCTCGCCCTCCTCCTCGTCCGCGGGCGGCGACTCCTCGATCGCCTTCTTCAGCTCCTCCCAGATGCCGGAGACGACGTTCTCCGAGACGTAGATCGTG
>Ga0316576_10001207_pt1 | contig 13638 bp, 11 predicted proteins | sample S0NA_FD_203075 | JGI IMG/M metagenome (GOLD analysis project Ga0316576, IMG submission 203075) | Rhizosphere microbial communities from salt marsh grasses in Alabama, United States - S0-2_050615r3r5 | ecosystem: Host-associated > Plants > Roots > Rhizosphere | place: USA: Alabama | collected... | reverse complement strand
CCGGGGCTGACCGGCGGCACCGGGGCCTGTTCGAGCGCAGCCACGGCGGGTCGCTGTTCCTCGACGAGGTGGGCGACATGCCGGCCGAGCTGCAGGTCAAGCTGCTGCGGGTGCTGCAGGAGAAGATGTTCCAGCCCCTGGGGGGGGAGCAGGAGCGGGAGGCCGACTTTCGGCTGCTCGCGGCGAGCAACAAGGACCTGGGTCAGCTGGTCCGTGACGGTCAGTTTCGCGAGGACCTGTTCTATCGAATCAATGTGATCCAGCTCAAGCTCCCCCCGCTGCGGGAGCGGCGCGAGGACATTCCGCTCCTCGCACAGCACCTGCTCGCGCGGCACGGGGGAGAGGCCAGGCGGCTCTCGCGGGCGGCGCTTGGCATGCTGGTGGACCACGACTGGCCCGGCAACGTCCGCGAGCTGGAGAACGAGCTGCTTCGTGCCCTGGCGCTCGGAGGGGAGCTGATCGGACCCGATGATCTATCGCCCCGGCTGCCCGAGGGGAGGGGAGCGGAGCACGGCGCCCCCGCGGAGGGCAAGACGCTCAAGGAGGCGGTGGGCGAGCTCGAGCGCGCGATGGCCCTGGACGTGCTCGCGCGAACGGGGGGCAACGTCACCGAGGCGGCCCGGATCCTGGGCATGACGCGGGTCGGGCTGCACAAGCTGATGGCTCGCCATGGCATCCGGCGCGAGGACGCGACCTGATGCGTTTTTGTTGATCCGGCGGCCCGCCATCCACATTTCGATGGCCATGCAGGGCGGCGCGGGTGACCTCTCCAGGGGTTGGCGCACCGCGGCGATGGACTGGATCTTGCTAATTCCCGGGCTGCCCTGCCCTGGTTGATGGGGACGTGTGGGGGAACACAGATGCGTATCCGATGGCTCGCACCCTGGCTGGTGCTCATTCTGGGCTGCACCCAGGTGAACCCTTCATTCCAGACGGACCTCGGCCCGCAGCCGGACCAGCAGGCGGCCGACGTCCAGGGCGCGGACTTGGCCCTGGTGCCGGACGCGCTGCAACCCTACGATCGACACTCCGACGCGGAGCCCGCGTCGGATCTCGCCCCGCCGGATCTCGCCCCGTCGACAGTGGACCTGCCCGTGCCGGCCGGACCGGACCTGGGTCTGCCCGACGGGCCCTGGATGCCGGATCTGGACCTCGACGGCGCGTCGCCCGACGTCGATCCCTGCGCGGGGGTGGTCTGCAGCGCGCCGCACGCCAGCGGATACTGCGCGGAGGGCCAGTGCCAGTACCAGTGCGACATTGGCTGGGGGGACTGCAACGGAAGCACCTCCGACGGCTGCGAGGTGGATCTGACCAGCGATCCGCTTCACTGCGGCGGGTGTGCCAGCCCCTGCCCGGCGGTGCCCAACGCCAGCATCGGCTGCGTGGGCGGGAGCTGCGCGCCGGGCTGCATCGCGCCCTACGCCGACTGCAACAACGACCCCAGCGACGGCTGCGAGATCCCGGTGGGCGTCCCGGACAGCTGCGGCCCGGGCGGCCTGTCCACCTTCAGCGCCAGCGCCGGGGCGACCCCCGGCTGCGGCACGGCCTACTGCGGGAGCGGCGGCCAGGGGGCGGTGAGCTTCGGCAGCTGGTACTGCTCGTTCTGCGCCCACTGCGAGAAGTTCTCCGACGGCTACGCCTGGTGCATTCCGGCCACCGGGCTCTACTCGGCGCAGCGCTGCACCAAGTGCTGCAAGCCGAACGACCCCACGTTCCCGGCGGTGTGTCAGCCCTGAGCCGGCACCAGGCGCCAGCGGCCCCTTTCGTCCCGGCCGACGGTCCTGAGCGCGACGCGGTCGCCCAGGGTGAAGGACCGTCCCTGTCCGTCCTCCGGAGCGAGGGCGATCTCGTCCTCCAGCGCGTAGGGGCGCCCGAGGTCCCCGGCGTAGACCTTTAGCTCCACCGGGGGCTGGTCCAGGCGCACGTAGAGGCGGGAGGGGCGGAGGCCGAGGACGGCACCCGGCCTGGAGGGCCGCCGGTCCTCGGGGAGCCCCAGATCCTGCGCCAGCAGCTGGTCGATGAACGCACCGAGCAGGTCCTTGTCGATCCGCCGCTGGCGCTCCTTGCCGGCGTTGGCGGCGTCGATCACCCGCTCGCGCAGCGCCTCGTCCCGCTCCGGAGCGGCCTCGGCCACGAGGCCGAGCTTCTCCAGGGCCTCCTTGTGCGTGTAGATCCCGACGACCTCGCGCATCGGCGCCGAGAAGCGCGCGTAGGGGCTCACGCCCAGGGCGTAGTGCTGCCCCGGCTCGCTGGAGAACACCGAGCGCTGCCAGGTGATCAGGGCCTGGCGCTCGATGGCCGTGACCACCGGCTCCGGCGCGTCGCTGGCCCGCAGCCGCGCGAGGTAGTCGGCCAGGCTCTCCCGCGGCGTCTCGTCGCGGCGCCACCGACCCAGCGCGGGCGGCAGGCCGTGGGCCGCCACGACCCGCGCGGCGATGCGCTGCAGCCGCTCGAGGGCCGCCGGCTCCGGGGGCTCGTGGACCCGAAACACGGGCTGGACGTGGGTCGCGCCCCGGTCCCGGCTGGCCATCAGGCGCGCGCCCTCGATGTTGCAGAGCAGGGAGATCTGCTCGTTCCAGCGGCTGACGTCGTTGCGCTGCTGGACCCGGAGGGCGAACCCGGTCCCCTGCGGATCGCTCAGCTCCACCTCGGTCTCCAGGCGGTCGATCTCGATCACGTCACGCTGTCTGGCGTCGGCGATGCGGCGCTCGCCGACCTCGCGCAGGAGCGCCAGGGATCCGCTGAAGGGCTGGTCCGCCAGGGGGCTGGCCGTCGGTCGATCGAAGTGGGCCTGCACCCCGGCGTAGCTCAGCTTGGCGCGGCTGAGGATCCGCGCCCGGACCAGGGTGGTCGCGGTCGACTGACCGTCGCGGTCCAGCCGCATCACGAACACCAGGGCGCGTCGCGGGACACCGGGCAGCAGGGAGACCAGCCCCTCGGAGAGCTCGCCGGGGATCATCGGCACCGTGATCCCCGGGAGGTAGTAGCTCACCCCCCGGCGGAGCGCCTCGCGGAGCAGCGCGCTCCCCGGGCGCACGAAGTGCGCCGCGTCGGCCAGGGCGTAGCGCACGACGAAGCCGTCCCCCTCGCGCTCGATGTGCAGCGCCTGATCCAGGTCCATCGAGTCGGGGTAGTCGATGGTCACGAAGGGCAGGGCGGTCAGGTCGTCGAGAGCTGGATCGTCGATGTCGGGGGCGCGCTGGATCTCCTCGACCTCGCGCTGAACCCCCGGGGGGAACTCGAGGGTCAGGCCGTGTCGGCGGATGATCGCGTCGAGCGTCGCCCGGGCGGAGGCGGTGGGCATACGATGGACGGTATCGGCAACCCCACGGCGGGTCAACGGCGTGCTACGATCGCTCGAGCAAGGAGGGAGCGATGGGCCGGGTCTCGCTGGTGATGTTGGCGCTGTTGATGGGGTGCTCGGATGACGCGACGCCGCGGGACGCGGCGGCGGACCATCCGCGCGCCGAGGACCTGGGCGACGGCGCGGTCGCCGACGGACCGGGGGGCGACGTGGCGCCCGTCGACCGGGGCCTGGCAGACGGGGCGCCCGGGACCGACGGCCCCCAGCCCGCCCAGGGGCCCTGCCCCAAGCTGGGCGCGGCCAGCGGGACGATCATCAACGTGCAACCGGGCCAGGCCCAGCAGCTGCCCGGCATCGTCGCCAGCGCCACGTCGGGCACGACGATCCTGCTCGCCGACGGGACCTACAAGATGACCGGGACCGAGTCCCAGCGGCGGCTGACCTTCGCCGTCCCCAAGGTCACGCTCCGCTCGGCCTCGGGCAACCGGGAAAAGGTGACCATCGACGGGGAGTACAAGACGAACGAGATCATCTTCATCAGGGCGGACGACGTGACCGTCGCGGACCTGACCCTGACGCACGCCGTGGACCACCTGGTCCACGTCACCGGGGGGAGCGCGACGATCAAGGGCACCCTGCTCTACAACCTGCAGCTCGTCGACGCCGGGGAGCAGCTCGTCAAGGTGAACAGCGACGGCCAGGGGCACTACGCCGACCAGGGGCGGCTGGAGTGCTCGAGGATCGAGATGACGGCCCAGGGGCGACCGCACATCGAGACCAACCCGGGCGGCTGCTACACCGGCGGCATCGACGCCCACTCGGCCTGGGGCTGGAAGGTGCGCTTCAACCGCTTCGAGGGCATCCACTGCGACAACGGCTCCCTCGCCGAGCACGCGATCCACTTCTGGAGCGCCTCGCGCGACACGCTGGCCGAGCGGAACGTCATCGTGGACTGCGCGAGGGGGATCGGGTTCGGCCTGGGGCAAACCGGCACTGACCGGACCTACGCCGACGATCCCTACCCGACGGTGGGGTACATGGGGCACGTCGACGGGATAATCAGGAACAACGTGATCCACGCCGGCACGGCGGTGTCACAGTACTTCGACACCGGCATCGAGCTGAACCAGGCCCACGGCGTCCTCGTCTATCACAACACCGTGGTCTCCAAGCCGACCTTCTCGTCCATCGACTACCGCTTCGCCAACACGAAGGCCGAGATCCGCGACAACCTGACCTTCAAGATCACCGTCCGGGACGGGGCGCAGGGGACGGTGGACCACAACCTCCAGTCGACCCCCTCCGCGCTGTTCGTCGACGCGGCGGCGGTGGACTACCACCTGAAGCCGGGCGCCAGCCAGGCCATCGACAAGGGGGTCGGGGTCAGCGAGGCGGGGCTCGACATGGACGGTGAGCCCCACACCGCGGGCCTGCCGGACCTCGGCGCGGACGAGCTCTGAGCTACATCTCGTTGTCCGCCCACCAGCTGTCGAAGGAGATCCGCTCGAGCAGGCTCTGGCGCCGGGCGTCGCGCTCCTTCTTGGGCGCGTTGGGGTCGAACTCCAGCGGGCGGTCGTCGAGCAGCTCGAGCTGGTGCTTGGCGGTGATGCGCACCGGCAGGCTTGGGTGGCCGAGCCCCTGCACCAGCCACTCCCGCCGGCTGCGGTGCCGGTTGGCTCTCCACCAGCGCTCCCAGTGAGACTCGCGGTCTCCGTGGTCCTGACCGGTGATCTTGACGAGGGCGCGGTGCGCCCGCTCGGCCACCGCGGGGTCGGGATCGCCCAGGAGCACCACGAGGGGCGAGACCGCGCCCGTGTCGCCGAGCTGTCCGAGCCGCCGGATCGCCGCGATCCTGTCACCGGGGTCAGGCGCGGTGAGATCACGGCGGACCTCGTCGAGGATCCGCTCGAGCGGCTCACGGCCCAGCATCGACCTGAGCTCCCGGGCTGCGCTCTCGCGGATCTTGGCGCTCCGGTCCCCGAGCTGGACGACCAGGGCGCGGATCGCCGGCTCGCCCAGGTCAGCGGCCTCGGGCTCGACGACGGCCGCGGCCAGGTCGGCGGATCGCCAGCGGACCGGAAGGTTTGCAGCGGACGGCGGCGGCGGCTCGACAGGCGTTGACCCGGGAGCGAGGGTCAACGCGGTGCTCTGGTGGGCGAGGGCCACCGCGGCCTCGAGAGCGAGCCGGGCGAGCTTCTGCCCGATCTTGTCGGGCAGCGGTCGCGTGTAGCTGTGGCCAAGGACGACGCAGAAGGTCTCCTGCTCGAAGATCACGGGGACCACCAAGAGATCCCGGGCCGAGAGCACGCCGGTGTCCCTGAGCACCTGGACGCTGGGGCCGACATCCGGCGGCGGTCCGATGTAGATCTGTCCTCGACTCACCAGGCGGGAGACAAACGACGGGATCGCGAGAGAGAGGGTCTGCTCCCGGACCCGCGCCCGGTCCAGCTGGCCGCGGTCCAGGGTGAGCTGCCCGAGCAGCGCCGTCTGCGCCGGGACGTGGAGATAGATCGAAACATGGTCACAGAACGCGTGGGTCCCCATGGCCAGGGCGAGGAGCAGGCTGTCGAGGTCATGGGCCTCCCGCATCGCCGCCGCGGCGTCCGCGAGCTCGAGCGGGTAGTACCGGTCGACCAGCACCGTCGCCTGTGGCTCCAGGGGCGCCGTGGACAGGCCGACGCTCTGGAGATCGATGCTGCCGGATCGAGCCCTCGTCAGGCGTTTCACCGGCGGCTCCAGGGCCTCGAGCTCGATCACCGTCTCCCCCTCGGCCCGAGGGATGGGTATGACCACGGCCGTTTCGTTGATCGGCACGATGGGAAACAAGGGATCGGTTTTCCTTCTTGCCCGCATGCGTTTGCTCCTCGCGCTGGGCCCCGACCGGTAAGCAAGACACGGTCCACCGTGCGAGCAATGTAAGTCCAGGTGGTTAATGCGCCGTGGCAATAGCCAACCTGATGATATTTGTAATTTTTATTACTTGAGTGAATGATCGAAACACCGCGGGACATCCTCCGCCTTCCGGGCAGAAGCGGCAACCCCACTTGCCCATTTGCAGGTTGCACCTCCACCCCGAGCTGCAAACCTGCGGTCTGTAATTCAAATGGTCACATTTAATAAACGCAAATGAAATCAATGCAGTTTGCTGCTTCGCCGATTGGTCCGGAATTCGCTTTGCTGGGACGTGCCCATGGAATCCAGCCCAAAAAGGAGTCACCAATGGTCACCACCCCACTTCGTTTGACGCTGGCAGCGCTCTCTGCTGCCCTGCTCCTGGTCTCCACCGCTGCCTTCGCCGACGAGGGGGGCGGCGAGTGCTCGGGAGGCCTCTGCGGCACCCCAAAGACATCGGGGGGAGCCCCCTGCGTGGCCGGCAACTGCGCGGGCGGCGGCTGCGGGGGCGGCTCGATCCTCATCGCCAACACCGACGAGGGCGACACCTACCAGTACGCCGACGACTACGACGAGGACGGCATCGAGGATGACTTCGACAACTGCCCCTTCGTGGACAACAAGAGCCAGCTGGACGGTGACGGGGACAAGGTGGGCGACGCCTGTGACAACGCGCCCAACAAGCCGAACCCGGACCAGCTCGACACCGACGGCGACGGCATCGGCGATGTCGAGGATCCCGACATCGACAACGATGGGCTCCTCAACCCCAAGGACAACTGCCCGCTGATCTCGAACCTGGATCAGGTCGACACGGACACCGACGCGCTCGGCGATGCCTGCGACGACGACGACGACAACGACACGGTGCTCGACATCGACGACAACTGCCCCCTGGTGTCCAACCCGATGCAGGAGGCCCCGGAGGCCCTGGGCAGCCCCCTGTGCGACCGGGACAGCGACGCCGACAACATCGCTGACGCCAAGGACAACTGCCCCCAGGTCGCCAACGCGGACCAGGCCGACCTCGACGGGGACAAGCTGGGGGATGCCTGCGACCCGGACATCGACAACGACCTGGTGATGAACCTGACCGACAACTGCCCAAAGCTCACCAACGCGGACCAGAGCGACGTCGACCGCGACGGCAAGGGCGACAGCTGCGACAGCCGGTTCTGCTACGTCGTCAACGGGGACGAGAAGAACTGCCTCGACCCGACCGACGTGTTCCAGGTCTACTCCCCGTTGAGCCGGGCGCGCACGGGCGAGGCTTTTCGACTGAGGCTGTTCGCGAACCGCCAGAACACCCCGATGCGCTACAAGTGGATCGTCGAGAAGCGCCCCGCGGACTCGACGGCGACGGTGCGCAACCCCCAGGGCGCGGTGCGGGGCTCGACGCCCTACGAGTACCACTACCTCAAGAACGCCGTGGCGACCTTCTCGCCCGACATGCCCGGGGAGTACCGGATCAAGCTCGCCGCCGAGCTGGTCTTCGCTGACACCGTCAACCCGAGCTTCCCGCGGCAGTCGAGCTACGTGACCACGGTGGTCGCCGAGGGCGATCCCGTCGGCGGCTGCGCGGTGGGCGGAACGCCCCGTTCGACCCCCGCTCTGTGGGTGCTCCTCGGCCTGGGCCTGCTCGGCCTGCGCCTCCGCCGGCGCTAGAGAGCCAGCCGTAGCCCCGCCACCCCACTCCCTGCAAACCCTGGATCATCACACCCGCGGATCGTGTGCACACCACGAGGTTGCGGATCCCCCGCCGCGACAGCGGCGGAAAGACGGGATCCCGCGCACTTGCGCGGCAGCGCCGTCCTGGCCCGTTCCTCGCATAGCTCCTCGGCAGAGACCAGAGACCAAAGCCCACAAGGAGGAGCCCAATGATCAACAAAGCAACCCTGACGGCGGCAGCGGTGGCGCTCGTCGCCTTCATCGCAGGAACAGCCCATGCACAATCCGGGGGCGGCGAGTGCTCGGGCGGCTTCTGCGGGACCCCGATGACGAGCGGCGGCGGCGGCTGCGGCTGCGGCTGCGGGGGCGGATCGATCCTGATCGCGAACACGGACGAGGGCGACACCTACCAGTACGCCGACGACTACGACGACGACGGGCTCGAGGACGACTTCGACAACTGCCCGTTCATCAAGAACAAGGCCCAGGTGGACAGCGATGGCGACAAGGTGGGCGACGCCTGTGACAACGCCCCCAACAAGCCGAACCCCGACCAGCTCGACACCGACGGCGACGGCATCGGTGACGTCGAGGACCCGGACATCGACAACGACGGCGTCCTGAACCCCAAGGACAACTGCCAGCTGATCTCCAACCTGGACCAGGTCAACACCGACGGCGACGCCCAGGGCGACGCCTGCGATGACGACGACGACAACGACACCGTCCTCGACATCGACGACAACTGCCCGCTGGTGGCGAACCCGATGCAAGAGTCGCCGGAGCAGCTGGGCAACCCGCTGTGCGACCTGGACAGCGACATGGACAACATCACCGACTCCAAGGACAACTGCCCCCAGGTGGCCAACGCGGACCAGGCCGACTACGACGGGGACAAGATCGGCGACTCCTGTGACCCGGACATCGACGACGACGGCGTGCTGAACCTGGCGGACAACTGCCCCAAGCTCGTCAACGTGGACCAGAGCGACATCGACCGCGACGGCAAGGGCGACAGCTGTGACAGCCGGTTCTGCTACGTGATCGATGGCGACGAGAAGAACTGCCTCGACCCGACCGACACGTTCCAGGTCTACTCGCCGCTGACCCGCGTGCGCACGGGCGAGGCCTTCCGGCTCCGGCTGTTCGCCAACCGGCAGAACACCCCGATCCAGTACAAGTGGATCGTGCAGGGCCGGCCCTCGGGCTCCAGCGCCACGGTGGAGAACCCCCAGGGCACGGTCCGGGCCTCCACACCGTTCGAGTACCACTACCTGAAGAACAACGTGGCGCGCTTCACGGCGGACGAGCCGGGCGAGTACAAGGTCAAGCTCGCCGCCACCCTGGTCTTCGCGGACACGGTCAAGGCGACCTACCCGAGGAGCTCGGAGTACCTCGTCACCGTGGTGGCCGAGGGCGACTCCATGGGCGGCTGCTCCATGGGTGGCCGGTCGGGACCGGCGGCCCTGGTCACGGGGCTCGGCCTGCTCGGCCTGCTCGGCCTGGCGCTCTCCCGCCGCAGGTAGCGCTCAGACGAAGTCTCGATCCTGGGCCCCCACCTCCTCCTCCGTGAAGCGATACAGGTGGGGCGGCCTGCCCCCCCGCTTCCCCACCGCCTCCGAGAGTACGCCGGCTCGCTCGATCAGGCCGATCTTGAGCAGCTTGTTGCGGAAGTTCGCCCGGTTCAGCCGCCGGCCGAGGACCGCCTCGTAGACCGCCTGGAGCTCGTCGATGCGAAACGTCTCGGGCAACAGCCGGGCGGCGATGTTGGTGTAGCGTAGCTTGCCCCGTAGCCGGGTCACGGCGGTCTCCAGGATCCAGCCGTGGTCGAAGGGCAGGCCGCCGCGCTCGATGCTGGAGAGAGGCCTCCAGGCCGCGACGTCCCCGCGTGGACCGGCGGCGGAAAGCGGCACCAGGCCGATGTGTGCCACGCTGATCGTGCGCCCCCGGGGATCGCGGTAGACCGCGTCGAACGTGGCCAGCTGCTCGAGGTGCAGGGCGGCGGCGGCGAGCTGGCCCTTCTCCTCCAGGGCTCGCTTGGCGGCGGCCTCGAGCGTCTCGTCGATGCGCACCGCCACGCCCGGAAGCGCCCACGCACCGGCGAAGGGCCGACTCGCGCGGCGGTGGAGCAGGGCGGCGAGCTCGTTGTTGTCTTCGGTGATGCGAAAGAGGACCACGTCCACCGAGAGGACGGGCCGCTCGATCCGTGCGGGCATCGCGGCCTCCGGTAAAAATACAAGTAACAAAAAACATTATACGCATTAAATGTCAACAGTTACAGGATGGAAGGTTGACTTGTTGCCAAGTTTAGTTATATTATAATTAAACTACAAGGACGCGGAATCCCATGGAAACCCAGAACACCGCCATCCACCACCCCACCGGCGAAGGGCGGTCGCGCCCGTCACCCGCGGACGTCCTCGAGGCGGGGCTGCGCAACCATCACCTGGCCAACACCGCCTACCCCATCGCGCACCGCAAGACCATCTGGCATCACCGCCAGCCACGGGCCCGTCACCGCGCCCTGCTCCGCGGCGCGCTCCGGCCGGGGCAGCCCATGGGGCTCTATGTTCACGTCCCGTTCTGCGAGCAGCGTTGCCGCTTCTGCGAGTACTGTGTCGTCGAGCGCCACTCCCCGGAGGCGGAGGCTTCCTACCACCGGGCGCTGCTCGGCGAGCTGGAGCTCTACCTGGATCTGCTCGGACGGCGGGGCGCGGGGCCCACCCTGGTGGGTCTGGATATCGGCGGCGGCACCCCGTCGCTCGTTCGCCCCGAGCTCATCGCTGACGTGATGGAGCGCGTGCGGTCGGGCTTCGACCTGCAGCCGGGGTTCGGCGTCAGCATCGAGACCACGCCCCGCATCGCGGCGCTGCACCCCGAGCGCCTCGAGGCCTTCCGCCGGATGGGCATCGAGCGGATCAGCATGGGGCTGCAGATGGTGAGCCCGCGGCTGCTCCGGGACTACGGCCGGGACGCCGGGCGCCTGGGCCACAACCGCGCCGCGGTGGACAACATCCGCCGGGCCGGTTTCCGCCGCTTCAACATCGATCTGATGTATGGACTGGCCCGCCAGTCGCTGGAGGACCTGCGTCGGTCGGTGGCCTACACCATCTCCCTCGGGCCGGAGTACGTCACGCTGTATCGCATGCGCTACAAGGGCACGCGGGTTCGCGGCGAGGCGAGCCGGGTCGAGCTCGATCAGGTGATGACGATGTACGAGGCGGCGCGCGAGCTGCTGCTCGAGGCGGGCTACGAGGCGAACCCGGGCAAGAACGGGTTCAGCCGGGTCGCCGGCGACCCGGGGACCAGCGAGTACCTGACCTCGCGGGTGGTCCGGGGCACGCCCTACCTCGGCCTGGGCCTCGGGGCCCAGACCTTCACCACCGACGTCCTGGCCTACAACGAGGGCGCGGCCACCAAGCGGCTCGAGCGCTACCTCGAGGCGGTCGCCGGCGGCCGGCTCCCGATCCAGGACCTGTATCACCTGCCCCCGGCCGAGGGGATGGCGAAGATGATCTCCGTCGCCTTCTACTTCGGCGAGATTCACCTCGAGGCCTTCCGCCGCCGCTTCGGCGTCTCGCTGGAGCGCTGCTTCCCGAGGGAGGTGGCCTTCGTGCTGGAGCGGGGCCTGATGGCGCACCACGGGCCGACGCTGCGCATGACCAGGCGCGGCGCCCGGGCCTTCAACGGGGTGGTGGCGCTGTTCTACTCCGACCGCGTGAAGCGGCACCTGCTGGAGCTCTCGTGATGGGCCTCACCGGTCACCCGCCCGCCTTCGCCAACATCCTGTTCAGCGGGCCGTGCAACCAGCGCTGCCCCGACTGCATCGGCCGTCGGCTCCCGCGCCGGCCGGCGAACCTGGACCGCTTCCCCGTCGCCGGCCTGGAGCGCTTCTGCGCCCGGCTCGTGCGGGGCGGCGCGCGGCAGCTGACCCTCACCGGCACGGACACCGACCCGCTGCTCTACCGCCACCTCGACCGGCTGGTGGACGAGCTCCGTCGCCGGGTACCGGGTGTCCGGCTCAACCTGCACACCAACGGCCGGCTCGCCCTGGCGCGGATCGCGCTCGTCAACCGCTGCGACCGGGCCTGCCTCTCGTTGTCCTCCTTCGTGCCGGCGACCAGCGAGCGGATGACCGGGCGGCGCGGGGTCCTGCCCCTGGAGCGCATCCTCGAGGTCTCGCGGGTCCCGATCAAGGTCTCGGTCCTGGTCACCGGCCGCAACGTGGCCGAGGTGCCGGCGATCATCGCCCGCTGCCGGGCGCTGGGTCTGCGCCGGCTGGTGCTCCGGCGCTGCTTCGGCGAGGGGCGACGCTGGCCGCTGCTCGCTGGGCACAGCCCGGTGCGCCGCTTCGCCGGCAACCCGGTCTACGATCTCGACGGGCTGGAGGTCACGGTCTGGGACTTCGAGCGCTCGGCGCTGAGCTGCCTCAACCTGTTCAGCGACGGGACGATCACCGAGCAGTACCTGCTCGCACGAGGGAGGGAGGCGCGCGATGATCCGCGAGCTGCAGCTGTGGGATGAGCCGCCGCCGGGGATGTCCCTCGGGGTGATCCTCGGCTCCTTCGACCCGCTGCACCTGGGCCACCAGTGGATGGTGGACGAGCTGCGCGCGCGATACGGGGGGGTGCTGCTCCTGGTCCCGTCCGCGCACTTCGAGAAGCAGGTGCGCCCGCCGCGAAACGCCGCGCTGGACCAGCGCCTTGAGATGATCCGGCGGGTCTACCGCGGCCGCGTGGGCTGCGGCATCGCGGGCGAGGTGCTCTTCGTCCGGCTGCTCCACCTGCTGGAGCGGCGTTTCCCCGGCCGGCGCGTCGGCTTCGGCATGGGCCTGGACACCCTGGGAAAGGTGCGCCGATCCGCGCGCTACTTCGCCCGGGTCGGGCTGCCCTGGGGGCCGGCCGAGGAGCGCGGGCTGGCGCGCCTGCTCGAGCGGGTGGTGGTCTTCGAGCGCGGGGCCTGCCCGCGGGGGTCGGAGATCTCGTCGACCCTCGTGCGCGACCTCGTCGCCTCGGGAAGCTGGGACCGCCTCTCGACGCTGGTGGACCCGGCGGTGATCGACTTCGTGCGGGGGCGCGGGCTCTACCTCAGTCCCGGTCCAGGGCCCGGGGCAGCGGCAGGGCGTTGTACAGGCTGAGGGGCATCAGCGGCGCGCCCTGGTCCACGTGGAGCACCATCGGGACCACCTCGAAGTCGCGCAGCGGATAGCTCGCGAGCTCGGCCGGGTGGACCCAGCGCGCCTCGAGGCTGTGCCGGTCGGGCTGCCGCTTGAGGGCGGTGTCGCGCGCCGGATCGGCGGCCAGGACGAAGCGCCACTTGGCGGCCAGGCCGCCCCCCGCGCCCAGCCACTGGTGGTCGAACCAGAGCAGCCCCCGGGGCCGCACCTCGAGCCCGGCCTCCTCCAGCGTCTCGCGCACCGCGGCCTGGACCAGCGACTCCCCCGGCTCCACACCGCCGGCGGGCAGGTACCAGGTCTGGCCGTGCTTGCGCTCGCGGATTAGCAGGTAGCGCTCCATGAACCGCACCACCACCAGGACGTAGACATAGGAGGGGATCGGTCTTCGGGCCATTGGGCATCTCCTTTGCCCTGGTTGTGGCGAGTTGTAGACATGTGTTCAATGCAAATTTAAGTTAAAAATAATGCAAGGAATGCATTAAACTGGCCAAGTGAGGGACGCGCCCTATCCCGGGGATCTGCTCGAGCACCTGCGCGGGCTCGTCGCCCTCGGACGACGGCTCGAGGCAGAGCCGCGCGCCGCCTTCGAGGGTGCGGC
>Ga0316576_10001206_pt1 | contig 13647 bp, 10 predicted proteins | sample S0NA_FD_203075 | JGI IMG/M metagenome (GOLD analysis project Ga0316576, IMG submission 203075) | Rhizosphere microbial communities from salt marsh grasses in Alabama, United States - S0-2_050615r3r5 | ecosystem: Host-associated > Plants > Roots > Rhizosphere | place: USA: Alabama | collected... | reverse complement strand
CTTGTTCGCGAGTACCACGAGGGCGTCGCCGATGGACGCATCGCCGTGCGGATGGAGCTTCATCGTCTCGCCGATGACGTTGGCGACCTTGTGGAACCGTCCGTCGTCCACCTTGAACAGGGTCGTCAGGATGCGTCGCTGGACAGGCTTGAGACCGTCGCGCAGCTCGGGGATCGCACGGTCGACGATCACGTAGCTCGCGTACTCGATGAAGTTCTGCCCCATCAGGGGTTCGACGTGGGTCATCATCTTCCCGTACCCGCTCCCGATCCCGCACCCGTTCCCGGATTCTCTCGGTACCGCTCGTGCCGTGGACCTTCCGTCCCGTCGGGAACGGGTGCGGGATGGCGAACGGGAACCGACACCATCACGTGCGAAATGGCCACCACCGCCGCACTCACGCGATGTCCGCGATCAGGTTGTCGATGATGTAGTCGCGGCGGTCCGGGGTGTTGCGTCCCATGTAGAAGTCGAGGGCGTGCTTGACCTCTCCCATCGACCGCACGGTAACCGGTACGAGTCGGTCATCGGTGGCGATGAACTGCTTGAACTCGCCCGGGGAGATCTCGCCGAGGCCCTTGAACCGCGTGACCTCGGCCCCGCGCAACCGCTCCACGGCTACATCGCGCTCGGCCTCGGAGTAGCAGTACACGGTCTCCTTCTTGGTGCGCACCCTGAAGAGCGGCGTCTCGAGGATGTAGACGTGTCCCTTGATCACCAGCTCCTCGAAATACCGGAGGAAGTAGGTCAGGAGGAGGTTGCGGATGTGCATCCCGTCGACGTCGGCGTCGGTCGCGATGACGACGCGCTGGTACCGGAGCCCTTCGATGCCGTCCTCGAGGCCGAGCGCCCGCATGATGTTGTACAGCTCCTCGTTCTTGTACACCGCCTCGCGGCCGAGCCCGTGCGTGTTGAGCGGCTTGCCCTTGAGCGAGTAGATCGCCTGGGTCTGGACGTCGCGCGCCTGGACCATGGCGCCGCCGGCCGAGTCACCCTCGGTGAGAAAGATCGTCGACTCCGCGCGGCGGTCCCCCTTGGCGTCGTCGAGGTGGATCTTGCAGTCGATCAGCTTGGGAATCCGGATGGCGACCTTCTTGGCGCGCTCGCGGGCTTCCTTCTTGATCGCCGACAGCTCCTTTCGGACCTTCTCGTTCTGCTTCACCTTGGACAGCAGGCGGTCGGCGGCCTCCGGCTGCTTGTGGAGCCACAGGACGACCTGCTCCTTGACCGCGTTGACGAGCCAGGACCGCACCTCGGTGGAGCCGAGCTTGTTCTTGGTCTGCGACTCGAACACGGGATCCTGCAGCTTGATCGCGACCGCGCCGATGAGGCCGTCCCGGACGTCCTCGCCGGCGAAGTTGTGTTTCGCGAACTCGTTCACGCCCTTCAGGACGCCCTCTCGGAAGGCACTCTGGTGCGTGCCGCCGTCGTTCGTGTACTGGCCGTTGACGAAGCTGAAGTAGGTCTCGCCGTAGGCGTGGGTGTGGGTGAAGGCGAACTCGAGCCGGTCTTCGCGGTGGTGGAACGTGTCGTACACGGTGGGTTCGGTGCCGATCTCGTGCTCCAGAAGGTCGGCGAGACCGTTGCGAGACACGTACTTCTGGCCGTTGTAGACGAGCGTCAGCCCGGCGTTGAGGAAGGCGTAGTACCGCAGGCGGTGCTCGATGTACTCCTCGTTCCACGCGTAGTCCGAGAAGATCTCGGGATCGGGCTCGAACCGGATGAGCGTGCCCTGGGGGTTGGATCCGTCCTTGCCGCCCTTCTCCTCGACCAGACGGCCGCGGCTGAACACCGCGCGCTTGAACTTGCCGTCGCGGTAGGACGCCACCTCGAACTCACGCGACAGGGCGTTGACCGCCTTGGTGCCCACGCCGTTGAGGCCGACGGAGAACTGGAAGACGTCGTCGTTGTACTTGCCGCCGGTGTTGATCTGGCTGACGCAGTCGACCACCTTGCCGAGCGGGATGCCTCGCCCGAAATCGCGGACGGTGATCTCGGCACCCGAGCGGGTGATCTCGATCTTGCGACCCTCGCCCATGATGAACTCGTCGACCGAGTTGTCGATCACCTCCTTCAGCATCACGTAGATGCCGTCGGCGGGGTTGGAACCGTCACCGATGCGACCGATGTACATCCCGGTGCGGAGCCGGATGTGCTCCAGTGCGTCGAGGGTCTGGATCGTCTTCTCGTCGTACTCGATCTTGGCTCGTCCCATTTACGCCTCGTTCACTCCCTCTCGGCGGCCAGCATAGCACCCCCGTCGGAGGGCGGCGAGAACGGTCGAGGCCCCGCTCGGAGGGAGGTGGACCCCACGCCTTGCGGGCTGGGGCGGACGTCGACCGGACACGTCGGGGCGGCAGGACCGGGGCGACGTCGTCCCGGGTGAAACGTGCGCCCGAACACGTCACCGAGGCGGTCTGGAGGGGAGCGGTCTGCCGGGACGGTCGGCGGATGCTAGAATTCCGAGATGTGCTCTCGCATGGAAACGTATTCGATTCAGTGGTCTCCGCACGCGTCGCGTGACCGGAGCCGGCCGCGAAGGAGGACAGGCATGAGGACGACACGTCTGGCGACGGCAATTCTGGCCACGGTGTGGGCTGCGACCTCGGCGTTCGGCCAGTCGGGCACCATCGTGTACGAGAACGACTTCGACCTTCCGGTGGGCAGAGAATGGTCCGACGACCGGCGCGCCGCGACGCCCATCGGCAACGATCAGTATCTCGGCCGCTTCGGCGGCGAGCCGGTGGCGCTCGATCTCGTCGACCTGCCGGAGCACTGCGCGGTGACGGTGTCGTTCCAGCTGTACGTCATCGGGTCGTGGGACGGCTCGGTGGGGTATCGGGCCGGTGCGGACGTCTTCGACGTGAACGCGTCGGTACCCGGTGACTGCTGCCCCGTGGAGAACCTGCTCCACACCACCTTCGCGAACTGCGACTGCAAGTTCCAGGCGTACCCCGACACCTACCCGAACGTGCATCGACCAGGCCTCACGGGTGCGGCGGAGGTCGGGTCGCTCGGGTACGACCAGGACTCGGTGTACGACCTCAGTTTCACGTTCTTCCACGACCGCCCGGATCTGCGGCTGACATTCGCCGGCTCGCCCAATCTCGAGCCGCTGTCCGACGAGAGCTGGGGCATCGACAACGTCGTCGTCTCCATCGATGACGAGTCGTGCTGCCGCGCGACGCGCGTCCTTCCGGCGGCGTTTGACGCGGGTGACACGGTCGACGTCGAGATCGTCGTCACGCCAAACTCCGGGGTCGAGTCCCACACGGTAGTTGAAGATCCGCCGTTCAGCTTCAGCGCCTTCAACATCAACGACGCGGGCGTGTTCGACGGCCAGTTCGTGACCTGGGGACCGTACTTCGTCGACACGGCGCGGACCCTGACCTATCGGACGCGCGTCGCGGACTGGGTCGACGGACCGATCACGTTCGACGGCACGATCACGGTGGACGGGGCGGACGAGGCGATCTGCGGCGATCGCATGATCGCGCCGGTGTCCATGCACCCGGCGGACATGAATGCGGATGGTCGGATCGGTGCGGATGAGGCGGATGCGTACGCGACGGCATGGCGTCGGGGCGAGACGTGGCCGATCGGACGTGGCACCGTTCCGGCGAGCTGGGTGTCGAACGCCGTGGCGTTGTGGCATGCCGGCGAGGCATACCGGTATGACGAGTCCGCGGATCCGCCGTGGGTGTCCGACGTGGCGCCGAAGCGTGAGTCCGGCGGCGACGTCACGGTGCGCCATCCGGGCTCCTATCGGATCGATCGGGCCGTGCCGGTGGCGGTGACGGTCCAGCCACAGCCGGGGACGCTGGCATGGACGCTCGAGCAGGTGCTGCCGGACGGGTTCGCCGTGGAAGGGCTCGACGTCACGGGTGGCAGCTTCGACGAGACGACGCGGACGCTGGCGTGGGGGCCGTTCGACGGTGACGCGCCGCGGACGATCCGCTACTCGCTGTCCCACGTGGAAGGCATCCCCGGTCCGTTCAAGGTCACCGGTGCCGCGACGTTCGACGGGGCCGTGACGGAGGCATCCGGCGCACGCGAGGCGGTTCCGACCACCGCCCACCGTCGCGTGGCGAACTGACGGCGCGGTCCGACGGGGCGGGACCCGCGTGAGCGCGTCGCTCGCCGGGTCCGCGTGCGCCCTGCTGGCGGTCACCGCCTGGGGCGCGTCGTTCGTCGCGACCAGGGTGGGGCTCGAGACGATGTCGCCGATGGTGCTCGTCGCCTGGCGACTGGTGACGGCCGCAGCCCTGTTGGGATGGCTCTCTCACCGCTCAGCGACGGGCGGGCGCCGCGTCCCGTGGCGCCAGGCGGGGGGTCTGGTCGGACTGGGTCTGGTGTTCGCCGTCCATCTGCTCATCCAGGCGTGGGGGCTCGAGCACACCACCGCGGTGCACACCGGGTGGATCATCGGCGCGATGCCCGCCGCCATCGCGGTCGGGGCGTGGCTGGTGTTCGGCCAACGCCTTCCGGCGGTGGGCTGGCTCGGTGTCGGCGTCGCCTCGGCGGGCGTCGCGACGGTCGCGTGGTCCCACCCTCCTGGATTCTCGTCGGCGAGGTTCGGCGATCTGCTGCAGGTGGTGTCCATCGGAACGTGGACGGCGTACACCCTCGCTGCGGTCCGTCCGGTCGCGCGATGGGGGCCGCTGCGGGTGACGTCGGCTTCGATGACGGTGGCCGCTGTCGTCACGGTGCCTGCGGCGGTGATTGTCGGTCGAGGCCCCTGGGTCCCGGTCGACGGTCGGGCGTGGCTCGCCGTGCTGTTTCTCGGGGTGGTGGCGGGCGCTGTCGCACAGGCCGTGTGGCTGCGGGCGCTCGCGGAGCTCGGTGCCGCCCGCACCGCGGCGTGGCTGTACCTCGAACCGCTCGTCACCGTCGTGGCGGCACGGGCGTTGCTGTCCGAACCGGTCGGCTGGCGCGCGGTGATCGGCGGGCTGGTGGTGCTGGGGGGCGTCGCGACCGTTCAGGTCGCGCGCATGGCCCCCTCGGTGCCGCGTGGCACTCAGCCCGCCAGCCGGCGGTAGCGCTCGGCGGCGGCACGACCCACGTCGCTGTCCGGAGCGTTCTGGGCGACCCACAGGTAGGCGTCGGCCGCCTCCCGGTACCTGCCCATCTCCTCGAGGGCCCGACCGCGGGAGAACCGCACGTCGGGCATCCCCGGGAGGATCCCGTCGGCCCGGTCGAGGGCGTCGAGCGCAGCCTGCCACTGCTCGTCCGCCAGGAAGATGCGGGCGGCGGTGGCCTGCACCATGAAGATCCCGGGCGCGTCCTCGATCGCTTGGTACGCCTCGCGCGCGGCCAGGTCCATCCGGTCCTGGCGCGCCAGGGCCGTCGCCAGGAAGATCCGCAGGAGGCCGTCGTCGCGCCATTCGTCGGCGGACTGCTGCAGCAGGCGGCGCGCGGCGTCGAACGACTCCTTCGACATCATCGCCCTCGCCTCGACCACGCGGTCGTATGCCTCGCGTTGACGCCGGACGAGGCCGGTGGCGGCGGAGTACTCGGCGGCGGTGAGCGGACGAGAGGTCAGCTCGGCCGGCGCGTTCGCGACCTGTTGTTTCGCGGTCTCGATCCGCTCCGAGGTGAGCGGATGGGAGGCGAACATCTGCTCGACGAACGACGGCTCGCGCTGTCGGGTCGAACCCAGGGTCGCCATCAGGTCGACCATGCCCTCGGGGTTGTAGCCCAACTGGCTCATGTACTCGAAGCCGAGGAAGTCGGACTGTCGCTCCTGCTCGCGCGAGTAGTGCGCGAGGGCGAGCTGGGCGCCGACCATGCCGCCGACCATGTACAGACCTCGGTTGTCGACGTCCTCGACCTCCATGTACACCGCGGCGCCCACCAGCGCGAGCTGTGACAGGACCTGGCGGGTGTACTGCTGGGCTGCGTGCCGGGCGGTGACGTGGCCGGTCTCGTGGCCGAGGACCGCCGCGAGCTCGTCCTCGGAACCCATCCGTGCGAGCAGCCCGCGGGTGATGGAGACCTTGCCACCGGGCAGTGCGTAAGCGTTGACCGACGGGTCGTTGACGGCGTTGAAGGTCCACGGGAGCTGCGGCCGGTGTCCGACCGAGGCGAGCCGGTCGCCGACGCGTTCCACGAACGCCTGCAGCTCGGCGTCCTGCACCTCGCCGTACGACTGCGCGGTGTACTGCGGATACAGGGTGGCGCCGAGCTGGACCTCCTGCGGCTCACCCATCAGGTCGAGCTGGCGGCTTCCGGTGACGGGGTTGACGGTGCAGGCGGCGGCGCTCACCGCGAGGCCGACGACGAGAATCATGCGTGTCCGGTGGGTCGACATTCCGGCTCCCAGAGTTGGGGTTTCACCACTGAAACCGGGTGACCGAGGCCTCGCTTCCCAGCCGCTCGCGCAGTCGCTCCGCGAGGGTGCGATCGAGGAACGGGATCCGGATCGCGCTGCCGCCCGGCCCGGCGTTCGCGGTGTCCACGGTTACCGTCGCCATGTGGTGTCGTCGGTCGAACGGGTTCTCGAACAACGACACGGCCTGGATCTTGGCGAACCGGACGACGCGCAGATGACGCCCGATCCACCCGTGGCAGTACCAGATCGCCGTCGGTGTGAGACCCCAGCGGATCGACCGCGCACGGCGCCGCGCCACCCAGACTGAAGCGGCGGCGACAGGGACGAGGGCGAGCGCCACGACCGGTCGCGTCGCGAGGGCGGCCACTGCGGCCGCCGCGATGACGAGCAGCCAGCGCACCGCCAGCCGCCGCCACGCTCTGGAATGGACCGGCTGCCAGTCGACCCGGGACGCGTCCAGCTCCGGATGCGCGGCGGTCAGCAGCGACTCGACCTGCTCATCGCGAGCCACGGGGTACAGCCAGTCGCGGCTGCTCCCCGACCGATCGGCGGCCACCGCGCCGGCGGTTCTCGCCCGCATCGAGGTCCGGTGGAACAGACGGTGCAGCCATCCCTGCTCGGACGTCACCACCTGGATCCGGCGCCTCGGCAGGGTGACGGTGCGCTGGGTGAGGAGGCCGTAGCGCGTGCGCAGCTCGTCCGCCCGGATCTCGAGGCGGAAGTCCCACAGCGTCGCCAGCATCCAGACCACGGACAGCAGGCGCAGCACCACGATCGTGCCGATGACCACGGCGGTGACCGCCACGACGGTCGCGATCGCCCCCTGGGGCGCGAGCCCCGGAAGCTGTCGCGCGTGCTGCTCCCACCAGTCCTCGGCCGGCAGTACGTCGAGCTGGGACACCACGCCGAGCGCCGCCGCGAGCGCGACCGTCCCACGGTTCGAGATGAGGCCGTACGTGACGAGGTCGCCTATCGACGCGTGCGCCACCAGCCGCGTGTCGTCCCGCGCGGCGTCGGACGCGCGATCGCCTGACCGGTCGCCATCAGTCGTCGGTCGGGTGCCGGGTCGGCGATCGGAGAACACCCGCATCCGCATCGCCTCGACGTCGTCGAGCGACAGGACGCGGAGCACCGCCTCCGGCTCGCTGCCGCTGGCCGTCTGGACCATGACGTCCGCCACGCCGAGCAGGCGGTGCACGACATTGCGACTGGTGTCGAGACTGTGGATGTGGTCGAAAGGGACCCGCCGTTCGGTGCGGTTGAGGATGCCGCGTCGGATGACCAGCTCGTCCTGGGTCAGCGCGTACCGCAGACTGAGATATCGAACGATCGCGGCGACCCCTGCGGGGACGGCGAGGATCGCGAGCCAGCCCTCGAACCCCTCGCCCTGCTGGAAGACGAGCAGCAGCACGGCTGGCAGCAGGAAGGCACGGAGAACCTGCCCCACCGTGAACAGCAGCGACGCCGGGTGGAGTCGTCGGAATCCTTCAGACCGCGTCGGCATCGTCCGTTGGCACGAGCTGCTGCCGGATCCCGATCGCGAGATCCTGGTCCAGGCCGGGAAGGGTGACGGAGGCACTCTCGGTGCCGGCGGTGTGGAGCACGAGATGGGCGAGCCCGAAGTGCCGTTCGATCGGACCCTGGTTGACATCGGTGTGCTGGATGCGAGACCGCGGGACGAAGATGACGCGGCGGAAGAGCACCCCGCTGCGGATCTCCAGACCCCGCTCGTCGAGTCGGTACCACCGGTGCCGATAGGCGAGACCCGGCCACCTCCACACGCCGAGCCCCAGCACCACCGCGGCGAGGACGAGCCCGAGCGCGATTCCGGCCAGGACCCACGGTAACCGGATGACGCGAACCGCGACGACCACGGACGCGAGGAACAGCCCGAGCATCACGATCACCGAGGTCACACCGCATCCGATCCGGTCGAGCTCGATGACGCGGCGGTCGAGGCTCCGGAGCCGGCCGTCGGCGAGTCGCGTGGAATCGGTGGGTGCCGTCGGGTCCATCGGGGGCACGGTATCCGACCAGGTGGGACGGAATCAACGATCGACGGGGGTGGTTGCCACCGACCGGATGGCGGCGATCGCCGCCGGACGGTGAGGAGCAGGTGGGCGGTCGGGCTCGAGCACTCCGGACGATCTCGCTGGCTGTGTGTGTCGGCGCGTCGTCGGTCCTTGCGGCCGGCGGCTCCGGAGGGCCCGCGGTCGCACTCGGCGACAGCCTGGCCGACGCGCGCGAGGCGGCCGCGAGTTCCGGTCGGCCGATCGTGGTGATCTTCGGCGCGGTGTGGTGTCCCGTGTGCCGGGAGATGCGGGACGTCACGTTGCGGGCACCGGAGGTCACCGCGCTCGCCGACGCGTTCGAGTGGGTCGGCATCGACGTCGACCGCAATCTCAGCCTCGCAGTGGAGTACGGCGTCGAGGCGACGCCGACGCTGCTCGTGCTCGCGCCGGACGGAACACCGGTGCGCAAGGTGGTGGGGGGGCCCGCTCCGGAGCGCCTCGCGGAGATCCTCGCCGCGGCGCAGGCCCTGGTCGCGAGCGGCAGGTCGGTCCTCGACGATTCGGACGGCGGGTTCGACCACCGCGACATCACGATCACGCCCGACGGGTTCCGCGGTACGTCGATCTGCTTCTCGCACGTCGGCTACGGACCGCTGATGCTGCGTTCGCAGTCGCCTTTCCAGTCGCTGCGGCTGGCGCTCGCTCCGCGGGCGCCGTCGACGCTGGCCCGAGGCCAGTGGGAGGTTCGGGCGGCGACGACCTGGGCCAACGTGTGGGCCGTCGAGGAGGCGGTGTTCGATCCCGGGGACGGAGAGTTCGGCGAGTACATGCTCGATTACGAGAGCCTCCACGTCGCCCTCGCCGCCGCCTATGGGCTGTCCGACACCTTCCAGGTCGAGGTCGGTGTCGAGGACCGAAGCGTGTTCGGTGGGGTCATGGACGGCTTCATCGAGGGGTTCCACGACCTGTTCGGGATCGACCAGTCGGGTCGTGACCTGTGGCCACGGGATCAGCTCGCCATCCGGTTGGACACACCGGGTCTGCCGCGGGTCGTGCTGGACGCCGCGAACGGTGGCACGTTCGTCCGCGATCTGCTGCTGACCGTGCAGCACAACGTGACCTGCGGGACCGAGTCATGGCCGGCGTTGTCGTGGTCGGTGACCGGGCGGTACGCGCTGAAGGCGGACCTGCAGGAGGGCGATTCCTTCGATGTCGGAGCGTCGTTGGCGGTCTCCCGACGGTTCGGCGACGTCTACAGCTACCTGGTGCTCGGCTACGCGTGGTACGGCGACGACTCGGCCATCGGCCTCGAGTTGGCCAACACCCAGGCGACCGCACTCGCCGCCGTGGAGTGGCGTTTCCGGCCGCGCTCGTCGCTCGTCATCCAGTGGCTGTGGAGCCAGGCGGCGACCGAGGTCCTGTCGCCGTTCGACGAGTCGTCCAACGAGGTCACGCTCGGGTGGAAGTGGGAGGTCGTGCCGTCAGGTGTGCTGGAGGTCGGGCTGATCGAAAACGTGATCACGTTCGACAACAGCCCGGACTTCGGCGTCCACGCCGCCTGGACGCAGCGGTTCTGAGGAGTTCGGGCCGGCCAGAACGAACGACGCGCGCGCTCACCATCCACGGATCGGGCGCCATCGCTCGACCAGCCGGTCGCCTTCGACCACGTGCACGGTCTCGTGGCACGCGATCGCCAGACACGAGTGGTTGGGGATGATCCGGAGCCGGTCGCCCGGAGCCAGCATGCTCACATCGACGTCATCATCGGCCTGGATCAGTCCGTGCTCCTGGGACAGCTTGACCACCGTCAGCCCCGACAGCGGACGACCGGTCTCGAGGTCGCACACCAGACCGAATCCGCACCCCGGGTCCACGTGACGGGGCCCGGGGTCCACGGACAGGGCGAGCGCGCCGGCGTCGACCACGAGCTGCCGCCGCTGCGGGTACACGCCGCGCACCTCGCTGACCACCCAGCACGCGACGTCGTCGACCGAGCACGAGCCGATCGCGGCCTGGAAGGCGTCGAACACGACGTAGTTGCCGGGTCGGACCTCGGTCACGCCGTCGAAGTGGTGTGCCGCCGTGACCGTGGGCGTGGAGCCCACACTGACCTCGCCGACCTCGAGCCCCGCGGAGCGTAGACGGTCGGCGAACGCCACCATCGTGTCGCGTTCGAGCTCCGCGACCGTTGCGGCGTCGGAGCGTTGTCGCGACCGGTAGGACTGGCCTCCGTGCGTCAGGATCCCCGCGAAGTCCAGGTCTGGTGAGGCGGCGATCCGCCGGGCGAGCTCGATGGACGTTGCCGCGCGCGGGTCCACGCCGCAGCGATGGTCGCCGCAGTCGGCCTCGAGCATGAGCTCGAGCCGAACGCCCGCCCTCCGGGCCGCCGACTCGAGCGCGTCGACCGTTCCGGGGTGGTCGACGTCGACCCGCAGGCGTTCGAGCTCTCCGGCGAGGCGGCACAGCTCGGGCCCCGAGCTCGGAGCGGCGGGTACCGCGTAGGTGATGTCCGTGAAGCCTTCGGCCGCGAAGCCGCGCGCCTCGGCGAGGGTGGAGACCGTGATCGGCCCGGTCGTGGCGTCGAGCTGGATCCGTGCTGCGTCAACGCACTTGGTGGTCTTGACGTGCGGCCGCAGCCTCACACCGAGCCTCCGACACCGTTCGCGCATGGCGGCGGCGTTCACCCGGAGCCGGTCGAGGTCGATCACGAGCGAAGGCGTGTCGAGATCCCCGAGGTGCACGCACCCCAGGGTAGCAGGGGCTCGTGTCGGCGTCCGGGGGGTGGTACCCTCTGGCGCCGAGATCGGATCTCGATCCGGAGGCCCAGCGTGACCCCCATCCACCCCCGTTCCGGACGCCGCCGGCCCGTCGGCTGGCGACGTGACCGCACCCTCGGCTGGCTGCAGTGGACGCTCATCGCAGCCGGCGTGGCCCTGATCGCGGTGTTCGTCATCGCGAAGCTGGCGGGACGCGTCGGCGGCGACGCCGACATCCGGCGGTTCGAGGAAGCGCGCGCTGCGCGGACCGTGACCAGTGTGGAGTCGACGCCCGTGCCGACGGCCAGCCTCGAGGTCGACCGGGCGGTCGACACGTCGTTGTGGGCCACGGGCCGGATCGAGGAGTACCGCGAGAGCCTCGAGCAGGACGTCGGCGTGCCGCTGGCGCTGCTGCGCATCCCGAAGCTCGACCTCGAAGTGGCGGTGCTCGAGGGCACGTCGGAGCTGGCGCTCAACCGGGGTGTGGGTCACATCGACGGCACCCCGCGACCCGGCGAGGACGGCAACGTGGGCATCGCCGGCCACCGCGACGGGTTCTTCCGCGGGCTCAAGGACATCGCGATCGGTGACACCCTCGAGCTCGAGACGCTGTCCGGGGTGGAGCGCTACAGCGTGTCCGAGACGTTCATCGTGGACCCGTCGGACGTGCACGTCCTGGATGCGACCGATCATCCGACCGTGACCCTCGTGACGTGCTATCCCTTTTATTTCGTTGGGTCTGCGCCTCAACGTTTCATCGTTCGCGCGACGCGCACCGAATGAGCTTGACACTGGCGTGACAAACGGGGCGGGAATTGGCATAATCCGGTTCTCGTTTCACGATGGAACGCGAGACTCGAAAAGAGGAGGGAGTAAGAGCGATGTCCAAGAAAGTGTATGCGAGCGTGTTCGTGGTGATGCTGGTTCTGGTGGCGGGCACGGTGGCGGCGCAGACGACGAGCACCGAGATCCGTCAGGGCGAGGTGCTGGCGGTCTACGGCAACCACCTGGTGGTCAAGACCGACACCGGCGAGACGAAGGAGTTCGAGGTTCCCGAGGGCTTCACGTTCAATCAGAACGGTCAGATGATCGGTATCGACGATCTCAAGCCCGGCATGATCCTGACTGCGGCGATCACGACAACTACGACCCCGACCGTCGTGAAGACCGAGGAGATCAAGAAGGGGACCGTGATGGCGGTCGCCGGCCGATCGGCGATCATCCGCAATGACGAGACCGGCGAGACCAAGAAGTACAACAACATCCCCGGGGACTTCGTGTTCTACAGTTCCAATGGCACGCCGAAGACCATCTATGACATCAAGAAGGGTGAGAAGATCACGGCGACCATCGTGCACGAGACCTCGGAGATCGCGACCGAGACCGACATGGCCGTGATGGCCTCTGACGCGCCGAAGGCGGCCGCCGCGGTGGCGCCGGCCCCGAAGCCGGCCCCGGCCACCACGTCGTCGTACTCGTCGTCGTCGACCCTGCCCAAGACCGGCAGCCTGCTGCCGCTCGTCGGGCTGGTGGGCCTCGTCGCGTTGTTCGCCGGCCTCGGTCTGGGCGTCATTCGCCGCTTCTGATCGAGCGCTGCCCCGTTCGGCCGTCCTCCGGGCGGCCGTTCTCGACCCCCGCTTCATGGAGCGGGGGTCTTCGTTTCGTCTCGGGCTGAGGTCAGCCGGCGTACCGGGCGCGCAGCTCGCGGCGCATGAGCTTATTGGACGCCGTGCGCGGCAGCGTGTCCACGACGACCAGGTCGTGGATGCGGAACAGCGGGTTGAGGTGCTCGGAGACCTCGCGCTGCAGCTCGGCCCGCAGGTCGTCCGTGAGGACGTCGTTCTTGAGCACCACGAACACCACCAGCCGGTCGGCGCCGCCGCCCGAAGGCGGAATTCCCACCGCAGCCGCCTCGTACACCGCCGGGTGGTGGTCGAGCACGACCTCGAGCTCTCGGGACGACACCTTCACCCCGCCGAGGTTCATGGTGTCGTCGGCGCGCCCGTGGGCGCGGAAGTAGCCGCGGGCGAGGCGGGCGACCTGGTCGCCGTGGCGGCGCAGGACCTCGCCCTCCGGACCCGTTGGGCAGCCGTCGTGGTAGATCTCGTCATGGTCGCGGTTGAGCAGTCGCTGGGACAGACCGATGGAGGGTGGCACGACGAAAAGCTCGCCCTCTCCCCCCTCGTCCACCGGTCGGCCCTGATCGTCGAGGATCGCGACGTCGAGTCCCAGGGCGGGTGTCGAAAAGGTGGCGGGCGACTGGGGCTGGAGCACCGATCCGGTCAGGTGCCCGCCGCCGATCTCGGTCCCGCCGCAGTACTCGATGACTGGCGCGCGGTAGCCGGCACGACTCATGAGCCACAGGTAGTCGTGGCGGTTGGATGGCTCGCCGGTCGAGCTGAACACGCGCACGTTCGACCAGTCGGACCCGTCGACGGCGCCGGTCTCGCGCCACACTCGCACGAGGGACGGCACGACGCCGAGCATGGTGACGCCGGCGCGGCCCACGAAGTCGCAGAACTCGGGTCCGGTGGGCGCGCCCTCGAAC
>Ga0316576_10001204_pt1 | contig 13657 bp, 10 predicted proteins | sample S0NA_FD_203075 | JGI IMG/M metagenome (GOLD analysis project Ga0316576, IMG submission 203075) | Rhizosphere microbial communities from salt marsh grasses in Alabama, United States - S0-2_050615r3r5 | ecosystem: Host-associated > Plants > Roots > Rhizosphere | place: USA: Alabama | collected... | reverse complement strand
GGTTCTTTGGGATGGGGATGGGCATAAATCAGACCAAAAATTCTCCACTGTATTCGATTGTTCATCTGGTGGGTGCGTTCAGCAATAACCTCTTTATCTGTGTTCACCAACAAGCTCACGTGACAGACGGCACAGGTTGGTGCGGTAAAGTCTTTACCAACGGTCCAGGGTACAGCATCAAAGTTCCACGATGATTTCATACTGGAAAAAATATTGCCATGTTTGCTGGCAGAATAGACTTTAAACGCCGGCACATCAGGACCGACATGACATTCCTTACATGTGTAAGGTTGTCTTGCCATTTCAATTGAAAATGAATGCCGAGTATGACACGCAGCACACGAACCCATCGTACCGTCAAGATTGATCCGACCAACACCTTGATTGGGCCAGCCTTCAATAATGGGAAATTCCAGTTCACCTGCTAATTCAGTGTCTCTGGTTTCGTACCCCTTGACAGACAATTTAGTGCCGTGACAGTAATAACAGGCTTCTGCCTTAGTGGCATCATTCGAAGGTTTAATGGTGATACTGCCTTTTTTTCTATCGGTGGACGCTTCGGTTCCGAGGATACTTTTCTGCAAAAGTTGATAAACCGGATTGGCAGCCAGGTTATTAAACGCATGGGCCATAATGTTTTTCGAGTATTGATTCGCTTCCTGAACATGACATATGGCGCAATCCTGGGGACTGACCACCACATGAACTTCGTATCCATTGTGCTCAAAAGTATCTGCGTGGGCCTTGGGTCGCTGTGTATGACATTCTGCGCATCCCACTGCGACAGCTCCCAGGCTCTCCGGCACTTTTTCGCTAGATACTTTACGTTCTTGGCCCTTTACCATCATTGCGGCTTTAGGAGTAACCTTCGCATGCCGACCTTTTTTCCAACTGTCCACAATGCCCGGATGCACTATGGAATGACACCCCAGGCATTCACTCGTGGCGTCACTCACCGGAACTTCGGCAGCCATGGCGACATTTGATATCCATAAAAAAACCCCCATTATCAATAGATATTTAATTATATTCATCTGCCACTCCTTATTTTTTTAAAACGACTGAAATAACAGTTTAGATATAATAGATAAAAGAATCTTATGTTATTGAAAAAAATTTTATTCTGTAGGCAAAGCACATGAGCCATGAAGCCTCGGTGTAAACCGCTCAGGACCGGATATAATGGGTTTTCCAATGGACTTGGCAATGGCTTTTAGCATTCCGAAAAATATCTTTTCATGAAACGGGTAGAGGCTATACCAATAAAGCAATCCCCAGAGTCCTTTTGGCAAAAAACGCGACAGCATCTCCAGATCCGTGTATTGATTTGTCACCGGAAGAATTTTAAATTCCAGCAAGGCCTCGCCGGGAACCTTCATTTCAGCAAATAACAACAACCGCTCTTCCTGCACGACATCCAACACTCGCCAGAAATCCAGGGCGTCTCCAACCCGCAGTTCAATCGGGTGACGGCGTCCCCGACGCAACCCAACACCACTGACCCAACGATCCATCAAACCGCGCAGCCGCCACAAGCCGTCGGCATAATAATAGCCGGTTTGTCCTCCGATTCTACTAATGGGGGACCATACCTCATCCCGAGAAGCGTTTAATCGAACCCGATACCCGCACTGCATGATGGTGCCGCCGGCCCAATACGCATCCCCGCAATGGGCCCATTCCGGCTTGATGATGTTCCCAGCATCGGCCCAGCAGGTGTCCACCTGTTCTTGAATGATCTTATCCAGGGCTGTCCGAATTGCCTCACGGGGGCTGAGCAGTTTCTGAGGAATAATCGATAGAATCCGCTGGTCCGAGCATACGGCATTGCTGCTCAATCCTTCGGTCAACGGCAATGCAATTGAATGAGGCACGGGACTGATGAGATGTATCCAGTAGGCACTAAGGGTGGGGGTTAAAACGGGAACCGGTATGACCCACCGCTTGGGCAATTTTGCTTCCTGGGCATAAATATCCAGCAGATCCCGATAGGCCAACACATCCGGCCCCCCGATATCATAGGTTTGTCCAATGGTTTCATCGTGTTCGAGACAGCCTACCAAATAGTTGACCACGTTTCGAATGGCTATCGGCTGATTCAAGGATCTTACCCAGCGCGGTGTAATCATTACGGGAAGGCGTTCTACAAGATACCGCAATATCTCAAAGGACGCACTGCCGGATCCTAAAATCATTGGCGCCCGCAAATCGGTAAGCGGCACTCTGCCGGATTGAAGGATGTTTGCCACTTCAATTCTGGAAAGAAGGTGCTTACTTAAAACGCCGTCCTTTTTCTCTGCAAGACCCCCGAGATAGATGATCCGATCAATACCGACGGATTCGGATGTAGACACCATGTTTTGGGCGGCTTTTCGGTCGGCTTCAACGAACTTGTGCTTCTGGGCAATCATGGAATGAACCAGATAATAGGCCGCCCTACAGCCCGAAAGCGCTTTTTTCAAAGATTCCATTTCAAGGACATCGCCTTTGATCAGTTCCACTTTTGGATGATGTCCCCAGGGGCGGCAGGCCAGTTTCTCCAGGGATCTGCCCATGGCTCGCACGGTGTAGCCCGTCTCAAGCAAGGCCGGAATCAACCGCCCGCCCACATAGCCTGTGGCGCCGGTCACCAATACAGGTTTGTCGCCTTTCTTCTTCATTTTGTTTACCTTCAGTTATGCATGGTTGCGCAACTTGAGTGCCACGGGATGCGGATTTAAATACACCTGCTGCGCCAGATAAGGCTGTTCATATTTTCGCACGTAATGATTAAGAAGGGTAACCGGTACGATTAAAGGAACATATTCCTTTCTGTACCGATCAATAATTTCAAGCAGTTCCTGTTTTTCGTCCGGAGACAATTGCTTTTTAAAGTATCCCATAATGTGCTGCAGCACATTAATATTTTTTTTCAGCGTGGTTTTAAGTCTTAAAGCATCCATCAACAGGGTCTCGTATTGGTTGAATAAATCTTTCACGGGAAGGGCTTTGCCTTGGGCAACCAGCTTACCCATCATTTGCGAATGGTTGGGACTGTGGGACATGATGAGCAGCTTATGCCGGGTATGAAAGTCAACCAGGTTTCCCATGCTTTTCTCTTTGGATAATGTTTCCCGCCACCGCATCAAGGTGAAAATTTGCTCGATGAATGTCTCTCTGAGCTTAGAATCATTCAATCGGCCGTCTTCCTCCACCGGAACCAAGGGAAAGTGCTCAGTAAACACACGGGCAAATATGCCTTGTCCTTTTTTATTGGGCATTCCTTTAAACGTCCTAACAGGCACTCTATATAGGCCGCTGCTCGGAGAATTTTTTTTGAAAACAAATCCGCACAGATTTTCTTTTTCCAGTTCTTTAACTCTTTTCTTCGCCCATTGGGTCATTTTTTGGGTATGGTCAATATTTGTTTTGGAGGTCACCAGATTCGGGTTGTCCGGATCACCCACAAGGCGCAGGGTTTCCCGGGGAACGCCCATTCCGCATTCCACTTCAGGGCATACTGGGATATATTCCACATATTGCCCCAGGATGTCGGTCAGATATCGGTCTTTTGAATGTCCCCCGTTCCAGCGGACCGGCTCACCCATTAAGCACGCACTAATGCCAAGTTTTATTTTTTCGTCCACGGCTCACCTCATGTCCTTTGATGATTATTCACCGGCTTTTTAGGCGTTATTTTCTTGTTTTATACATGATAACGCTGTTGAACTTTTGGTTTTACTTTCACTTTAGAATTATTTATGATTCAATCAAAAACTCTATCGGACAGATAAACCAAAGGATGTTTCATTATGCTTGAAAAGATGAAAAATTTTATCAAAAATAAAAATATTTGTGTACTTTCTACGGCTTCCGATAACAAGCCGTATTGTTCGCTGATGGCCTATATCAGCGATGAAAGCTGTGAAGAAATTTACATGGTGACACATAAAAACACTACCAAATTCAGAAATCTTCAGAAAAACCCTTCGGTCAGTCTTTTAATCGACTCCCGGGAGACACAACCCAGATCCAACGTCCAAGCATTGACCATCGACGGTGTGTTTACTCCCCTTATTGATGAGAATCAAAAAGAAGCTATTCGGAACCAAATTCTGGCATCTTTTCCCCATATGAAAGATTTCATTCACCATCCGGAATCAGAACTGATCCGAATAAGAATAAAGTCCTTTCTACTCTTGAACGGCTTGACCGAATCACATTTTGCGTCGTTGTAAAATGGTCACAACCCCCAAATATCCATCCACAGTAATCTCATCGCCGGTATGAATCAAAGAGGTTACATCCGGTATGCCGGTCACACAAGGCAATCCGTATTCTCTGGCAATGATGGCCCCGTGAATCAGCATTCCACCCCGGCGTTCGATAACACCGGCTGCCAAAGGAATAACAAAGGTCATATTCGGATCCACCGAATCGCATACAAGGATTTCAGAGAGTTTAAAATCCTGTAAATCCAAATGATGATGAACTACCCGGGCTCGGCCCCTGGACAGTCCAGGTCCGGCCGGCTGTCCGACAAGCTGTCTCGGATTGACCTTACCCCTGTTTTCCACCTTCTGTGAAGATACTTTTTGAATATTTGTACCATAATCAAAATCCTGAACCACTGATATAAGATCGTCGAGTCCAGCGGGTTGGGTTTTTCGGCGGTCGGCATGTTCGATGCGAGATTTTGCCTCCTTTACAGCACTGAGCAACTGGGCTTCAATTCTACCCAGGTAAATGTTATCGTCGTCTCTAAGGCGATAACTGCTCCGTGCGAGATCCAACAGCTCCTCGGCTTCTTTACGTTTGGCGCCTTGAAAACTCTTGAGAAATCTCTGTTGCAATACAAAGGCGTCTTCCGAGTTTTTTCGACTTGCCAGTGAAGAGGGGTTGACCGTCATCTCCAACAACAATTTAAAAAGGGGTCGTGTATCTGTAGCACATTCCGTACCGCCCGTGACCGCACAAGATAGATCCCCGAATTTTTCGATGAACTGATCGACCTTTTTTTTGAATTCAGAATCGACATCCAATGGGCCCCCGGTTTGTAGGCATTCAAGAAGTTGGCGATCTTCGCGTACCATGGCTGCCAAGTCTTCCATCAGCTGGTTTCTTTCAAGACTTGCCATTTTGGTTTGGACAAGAAGATTCATAAATTCATATGGATCATCCGGCAGCATGGCATCGTTGTAGAACTGACCAAAAAGGCGGATCCCGTGAGCATACGGAATAAATTCTTCCCAATAGGTATTGACCCAGTGCTGATTGATCTTCCAACGCCGCCTAACTTCATTCGCCAATTCCGTATCGGATAACACCGTAATGTCCTGCCCCGCCATTTCTTTAGCCGCTTGTGACATTTCAGGGATCAGCGTCTCTTCAATGGTCTTACGAAGCGCTTTTAGATTGTCCGTGCTTCGATGAAGGCTGAGATACCAGGCACGCTTGTCTTGTGTTTCACCAGTTGATAAAGTGGTTATGGGTCGTGATTGGAGGACGTACAGCATATCATTTTTAATTGTCCATTCTACATCCTGAGGGGTTTTGAATAACGCTTCCGCCTGAAAAGCCAATTTACAGACGTCACTTGTTTCCTCGTCACTCAGCGGCGGGCGCCCGGAATAATCTTCGGGTAAGGGCATCATCTTTACGCCGGTATCAACTGGCATCACCCAATAGTCCCTTTGGGCAGGTTTGTGGGACAATATATTTTTCTTGTCACGATCCAGCACCCACCTATCCGGTTCCACCATGCCATCCACAAGTCCCTGGTTCAATCCATAGACGGATTCGATAATGACTTGAGTCTCGTCACTGGGATTCTGGCTGAAGACAACGCCGGATCGATTACCCGTCACCGTTTCCTGAAGCACAATGGCCATTTGACTTTTGTCAACGTCCAATCCGATTTCCTGTCGATAAAGAAGTGCAGCGTCAGACCATAGTGATGACCAAACCAATCGAATATGATCCAAAATCGATGATGTTCCCCGAACGTTGACAAACGATTCATGTAGTCCCGCAAAAGAGGAACCCGATGCATCTTCGTCCGGTGCCGATGATCGGATGGTAAGGGCCTTATTGCTGAATTGGGATTGAATGTTTTCCGTCAAATATGATTTGAGCGGCTCAGGGATTTCCTTTTTCAAGAACATATTGCGAATACGGGTGGCACAGTCCCAAACTTCTTCCCAACGCATGTCTTTAAAACTCTTCCGATTTAACTCAAGAAGTATACGTTCTCGAAGACCGCCGTCATTCACGAACGCGTTGTAGGCACCAACAGTTAGAATCAGTGTATCCGGAATTTTAAAACCCTCTCGGGCCATGAGCGACAATACATTCGCTTTTGGACCGATTCTCTCTTGATGATCCGGCCTGACTTCCGATGGCAATAGGATCCAGCTCATTGATCGATATGCAGCTCCATGACATGTTGAAAATTTTTCACCATAACATATCTGATTATGGCAACACCCACCAACGCACATGTAGGTGATGTTGCAAACGACTCCAAATAGGGGTGTTTGGATAAGTAGAGACTCAGGATTTCATCTTTTTGAGATCCATTGATTTCCTTGGCAGTGCCCAAGGCTGTCACGGAGACAGCCTCATGAAAATCAGAGTCAACGTTCAAACTACTGTTAACTAAAATTGCAACCCTTGAATCCGCCGTTAAATTTGAAAATTTACGTGTTGTTCGAGGGGTTACGAAAAAAATCTTTTTAAGGTCATTACTACCCACAAATGCAATCAAGCTAGCATACGGTTGTCCAGACTGGTGAGTGGATAATACCGCTAATTTTTGATCACTGAAAAGCGCTTGTATTTTATTTTTGATGTCTTCGTAATCGGCCATATTAATCCAGTACCTTCATCAGCTCGGGAACCGTATTTTTAGGGCTAACCTTGTACCAGGTATTCTCTATGTCTCTATTTTCATCAATGAGAAAAGAGGAACGAACGATTCCCATAAAGTCTTGCCATACATTTTTTTCTCGTCCCAAACCCCATAAGCTTCAGCAGCTTTATGATCCGGATCGGAGAGCAAACGAAATCCAAGATGATGCTTGTCATCAAATTTTTTTGTGTTTCAGGCTTATCCGGCCTGATGCCGACAACGGCTATATTCTTACTTCAGAGTTTTTATAGTGCGTCCCGCACACTCTTTGACTGTGTGACTCAACCGAAAGTGTTGGCTTTGGAATAGAAACAAAGAAACAGTTTCTTTCCTCCTTTTTAGTATCTCTTTTCAGATAATAACCGAGTGTTTTATGATTGGACAATAAGTTGTTTATTCATTTCTTGTGTTATATAAGTTAATTAAAATTTGCCCCAATATTTATATATTTTTGATGAGTTGTCCGATTTTTTAAAAGTCAAATTACAACATTTGAATGTAAAGTTGTATTTTGAAGTATTAGCTTATTCTATAACCGATCAAGGTTGGATGGCAACCAATAAAAAGAAATTGAGTCGTCTAATACAGCGGGAATGCCTTCGTGAATGGTTGGAAATTTAGGCTCCACTTCGATGAATTGATTTATCGTTCCTGGTGCAACCGGTAAACGCAAATTCCAGCAGGAAATTGCTCCGCTGGGATATGGATTCGGCCGAGCGGTCAAGCCAAAAAGAACGTCCAAAATACGTGTTCCTATGTAAGATATGTTTTGAGGAATGTGCATCACTCGAAGTCGAGGATAATACGTTTTCACCGTTTCAAAAAAATCATTCCAGGAACATGATAGCTCATCGGCTACTACCCAAATACCTGGTCTTGAGTTTTCAGCGGCGTGTATTAGAGAACGAGCCGCATCAATAACGTGAATATGAGCAAATTTATTATCACCTCTTCCTGGGAAAAAGACCCTGCCATGCCGAACCTGATCAAATAGGAGACTGTGAGCCCCGTAAACATGCGGCAGACGTAAAGATACAAAGCAGATTCCGGCTTTTTCTGCCATTTTTTTGAGATGCTGTTCAGCCTCGAGTTTGGCTTGTCCATAACCGGACATGGGCGAGGGATCTGTATTTTGATCGATGGGTTTGGCGGTATCGCCGTAAACCAGCAGGCTGCCTCCAAATATAAATCTTTTGACACGAGCTTCAATTGCTGCCTGCATAAGATTTATGGAACCCTTGACGATGGAAGGATACAGACGTGGATAGGGTTCAAAAGCTGCTCTGGCGCCAAGATGAATAACAGTATCAATTCCGCTTAAAACACGTTGCAAACTTTTGGGACTGCGTATATCTGCCTGCATGATTTCGGCTTCCAGATTTCTTAACATAAGACCACGAATGGGACGCCTTACCATCAGTCTAGGGCGTATGCCAAGTTCGACCAACTGTCTGGATACCTCTATGCCGATAAATCCGGTAGCTCCGGTAACCAAAACCTTTTGCACAAATAAATTCCCTCTACTCAAGACTCTTATAATACTTATGTCCGTATCAAGGTGAGATCAATTTGACCTGAACTCAGGCACAGTCATCTCACCGTACATAGCCATCTAAGCGGCCAATTTCTCTCTATGTCCCAAACCGTTTCAGAGAATAGATACTACCCGGCAAACAAAAGTGGCCAGCCCATAAGTGGCTGATAAACAGTCTAAAAAAGTGCGACTAACCACAGCCATTGCCTTTTTGACATGTTGATCCCGATTCAAATTTCCAACCAAACCTGAAGGTAATGAATCTCTGCCATTTGTCAAGTTAACATATTATCCACAACACCAATCTAAAACCTAAGATTGGCTTTTCGATTTTAGATTTTTTATTTTTGGTTCAAAAATTTTACCTTTATCAATAGGTTTTACCTATTAAATTTCTACTATACGTCTCCTGTTTAATTTTTCAGGCCATGCATTAAATTATTAATAAGATAAAAATTCAAAGCGGTGGTTAAATATGAAAACTCACGAACTAGAAATAATAATGTAGTTTACTTGGGACAAATAAAAAAAGAAAATGTTGAGGAATTAAAAAATGAAATGGTCACTAAAGATAGGGCGTTTTGCTGGAATTGACGTTTACATGCATGTTACATTTTTACTTTTAGTAAGTTGGGTGGCGCTGCTGCACTGGAAACAAGGACAAAGCATTACGGCTGTTGTAGCAGGGGTTGCATTTATCCTTACCGTTTTCTTGTGTGTTGTACTACACGAATTCGGACATGCGTTAACAGCCAGACGTTATGGCATCAAAACACGAGACATCATCTTGCTACCAATCGGCGGTGTAGCCAGATTAGAGAGATTGCCCACCAATCCATTGCAGGAGTTATGGGTTGCGTTGGCCGGACCGGCCGTTAACATCGTAATTGCTTTTGGCCTGTTCTTGTGGCTCAACTTTACCGCATCGTTTGAGCCAATCCAGAAGCTGACCGTGACAACCGGGCCGTTTGTGGAACGCATTATGGCAGTGAATCTGTTTCTGGTAGCTTTCAATATGATTCCGGCCTTTCCCATGGATGGTGGACGAGTACTTCGCGCAATCCTGGCCACACGTAAGGAATACAGCCAAGCTACTCAAATAGCGGCTTCTATCGGGCAGGGAATTGCCATTTTCTTTGGTTTTATCGGATTGTTCTACAATCCCCTGCTGTTGTTCATAGCCTTTTTCGTTTGGATCGGAGCAGCCCAGGAGGCAAGCATGGCTCACATGTCATCTGCCATCAGAAACACTCCGGTACAGCAGGCCATGTTAACCGACTTTAGATATCTTAACAAGAACGATAGCCTAGATCGAGCCGTCGAGCTAACATTGACCGGTTCTCAGAAAGATTTTCCTGTAGTGGACAACGGACGTATCGAAGGTATCCTGACCCAAACCGATTTGCTCAAAGCACTGTCAGCTCGTGATCAATATCCAACCGTCACATCGGCAATGCAGGGTAATTTCGTCACAGTGAACTCCTTGGAAATGCTGGAATCTGCTTTCGCCAAACTGAAAGACTGTAATTGCCACACGCTGCCGGTGACGCTTAACGGCAAATTGGTGGGATTGCTGACCATGGACAATCTCGGAGAATATATGCGAATTCAGGCTGCTTTGAAAAGCTGAATATGTTGACGCAATTAGAAGAAACACACCATTGCAAAATGTCGATAAAAGAAAATTTCTTATGCCAAATACCCACTTTGATCGAGCTACGAAATCTTCAAATTATCTGGCAAAGCATCTTGCCTCAGAACTTTGTTCATAATGGATAATAATTAAGTGAAAAGGATTTTGAAGTTGAAGTTAAGATTTTTTGAAAAATCGATATAACGTGCTTTTATACTGATGAAAATATCAGGATATCGAAATCACAATAATAGACTGTAAAGTGATGTTTTATCGCCGTACAATTTTTCCAAATCAATCCTTCGACAACAAATTCCAAAGCATAATTTAAATCTTTGATCCCTTTTTTATGATAGTTATAACCTATTATAAAAACCTCATTTAACCAGTATTGTATTTTCACTTTGCAGTCATATTATTTTTGTAAGAAATAAAAACAAACCATAAAAATCAAACTTTAAAATTAATATCATGAGAAAAGACTGAAATGAAGGGTGCAAAGATCTGAATTTGGGAAATTTTGAAACTAACAAGCCTGACAAACTTATTAGATGTGACATAGTGATTGAATTTTAGGAAAACGTCAATGGATAAACAAACAGGAGGTGCATCATGATCGGAACAACCATTACCATTCTGACTATTGCATATTTTTTTAACAGCTGTATGAAAAAAGAACCTGCCTCGTGCAAATTGTAGTTCCTGTAGTGGCAGGATTCGGATGACACATGTTATTAATCGGCAAACACTATGCGGAAAGTATATTAAACGGCAGTGTCTCGTATGAGCCCTGCCGTTTTTTGTCAAACCGTTTTGATGTTAGTGATTCATCAGAAAAACGAGAGTTGATTTCTAATTGGCCTTTTGGAAAGATATATTTGGGATTCATTTAACACCATTATTTGGGTTTTTCTATTAAGCAAATAATTGAATGGCAATTTTATCAATTAAAACGGAATTTTTGGAGAGAGTGAATGAAAAAAATTATTTTTTTATGTGTTTTGTCTTTAATAGGGTGTGGGGGTGTGAAATTTACCAAAACTGCGTCCTATGTAGATATGAACCGATACTTTGGTAAATGGTATGTTATCTCTGCGAGGGGAATTTTCGTGGAAGATGAAGCCTACAACTCTACTGAAACTTATACTTGGAATGAGAAAGAAAAACATATAGACGTAGATTTTCGCATGCGTAAAGGAAGCTTCGATGGCGTGGAAAAAGCTTATCCCCAAAAGGCTTGGATATACAATACCGATACCAATGCCCATCTCAAAGTGCAGTTTTTTTGGCCCTTAAAATTTGATTACTTAATCTTAGATATCGATACCGATTACCAGTGGGTTGTAGTAGGGGTTCCCTCACAACGCTATCTCTGGGTGATGGCCAGAAAACCGGAAATTCCAGATTCAAAGCTTGAGAAAATTCTCGCACGAATCGATTCAATGGGTTACTCAACGAAAGATATGCGCAAGGTTCCTCAGCGTTGGTAATCTTTAATTTAATTTTTTGGAAACAAGTAAAAAGAAAATCTTATGAAGACATTAATCGAATTGGCTGAAAAAGGAATTTTACCGGACGTATTAATACGCATGGGGATTCGGCGCCTTAATCGAAAAAGATTAAAAGGTGAAAACCATAGAGATATTGAAGGTCAGCGGTATGCAATACAACGATTTATTGAAGACATGAAAAAAGCTCCCATTGCCATTTCAACCGATAAAGCCAACATACAACATTATGAATTGCCGTCATCCTTTTTCTCAAAGGTACTGGGAAAGCATATGAAATATAGTGGTGATTTCTGGAAACCCAACGTCGATTCTCTGGATCAAGCAGAAACGGATATGTTGGCTTTAATCAGTGAAAGGGCCCAGCTCGAAGACGACATGGAAATTTTAGAGTTGGGTTGTGGCTGGGGTTCCTTGACCTTATGGATGGCCGCCCATTATCCCCGAAGTCAAATCGTTGCGGTTTCCAATTCGAATTCTCAAAGAAAATTTGTCCAAAATCTCTGTGTCGAACGAAAGATAAATAATGTGAAAGTCATCACGCGAGACATGAATGATTTTTCTGCCGACAGACATTTCGATCGTGTTGTCTCTGTTGAAATGTTTGAACATATGCGCAACTGGGACCAGTTGCTTCAACTGATCAGCAACTGGTTAACTCCAGAAGGGAAACTCTTCATTCATATTTTCACACACAAACAGTTTGTTTACACCTTTGAACCTGAAGGCGATGATAATTGGATGGGACGATTTTTCTTCACGGGTGGTATGATGCCGTCGGACGATCTTCTCCTTTACTTCCAAAAAGATCTTATTTTAGAGGACCATTGGCGGCTTAACGGCAAACACTATCAAAAAACTGCACAAGCTTGGTTGAAAAATTTGGAAGCACATCGAAAGGAAATCATGCCTATACTGGAGGGGGTTTACGGATCCGGCGACGCCTCTCGATGGTTTCAGCGTTGGCGCATCTTTTTTATGGCCTGTGAAGAACTATGGGGCTATGAAAACGGAGAAGAGTGGTTGGTTTCCCATTACCGACTAAAAAATCGTTCGTAATTAAATTGTTATAAAATTCAGATAAATGCTCGTATAAGATCTTTTAGTCTGAAACGTCTTATCATAAAAAAAAGATTGTGCTGCGAGTGTATCACATACTTTATTTTAATACATAATTGTATCATATATACAGTTTTGAAAAAATCACTTCTAATACTTATAATGTAATATTATGGTTTTATAAATTATTTCTGTTTTGGTACGGTTATTGCTAATTTTTTAGGATAGTTTTTAGTTTTCTTAGAAAATTATCATTAGACATTAAAGTAACAAATCGTGAAAGGAGGATAAAATGGAGGTAAAAGATTATTGTTCAAACGTGGACATGGAACTTACGTTATGGAAGGCAAAAATTTTTGACGCGATTCGTAAAGCCGATCAGTTGGGATCTGCGGAACTGGAAAAAATTCTTCCAAACATTCAGGATCTCAAGATGGTAGTCACTGATTTAGAGGACAGAATTCATCAACTCAGGGTGGAATGCCCTCTGGAATGGAAGCCTATAAGAGATGAAATTGAGGGTGTCAAGGGCAACTTAACAAATACCTATGACGAAGTCATTGACTACATCGGTGGAAGAGCCGCACCTGTAGACGTTCCTGGTTAAACTAAAAGAACCGATAATTATAGGTGTTTTTATTACTGTAGTTGTTTCTAACTGTCCGACAATCTGGACCTACTGGATTGTCGGACTTGTTTTTTAACCACCACTTTGCCACTTGGGCTTAACACCCATAAATGTTATTTATAAAGGTTGCACGTTGTAATGAAATTTATACACAATTTATACACAAACATATAATAAATAATTTCAAACCACTTTTTCCTGAACAAATCATATGGGATAGACGGAAAGATATGTTCTTTTTTGACTTTGTCTTTTGATGGAAATAGGATATAGTAAGTTTTTAAACTTCATCACAAATGGTTCTTTTACGCCGTATTTGTTGTTTCGGGAAAACTCGTTAAGCTATGAGGTGTTACAATGAAAACATGTAGTTTATCTGATTTTATGAAAGCACTCACTCCCTGGC
>Ga0316576_10001203_pt1 | contig 13660 bp, 13 predicted proteins | sample S0NA_FD_203075 | JGI IMG/M metagenome (GOLD analysis project Ga0316576, IMG submission 203075) | Rhizosphere microbial communities from salt marsh grasses in Alabama, United States - S0-2_050615r3r5 | ecosystem: Host-associated > Plants > Roots > Rhizosphere | place: USA: Alabama | collected... | reverse complement strand
GGTCTATCGGCTCGCATCGATCGATCCTGAGGCGACGGCATCGACGAGTCGGTGGGCCTGCAGCTCGACGCCGATGACGCATTCGGCGACCCGCTCTGCATCGCCGACCCTGGCCGCGCGTTCCAGTGCCTGGATGGCTTCGTCCAACGCGGGCACGCCGCAATAGCCGGTGGCGCCGCGCATCTGGTGTGCGTGCTCGGAGAGTCCGGCCCAATCGGACTCGGCGACACAGGCACGCAGGTCTTCGATCTCCGCCGGAAGTCCGGCAAGCAACGCCTCCAGAAGCTCGTCGGCGAGCGACGAATCCCCCTCGGTGCTGGCAAGCGCGGCCTGCTCGTCTCGGACCGGCAGTGCGTCCAGCCTCGATCGATGGTCTGTCTCGGCCACGGTTGGCTCCCCCGGTTGAGTCATCGCATCAGCGCCCTATGATAGCGGCACCGGAGCCGCGGCGCCCGAGTCCGGCATCGAATGCCTCAGTCTGACTTGGTTGCTGCCGGATGCTGGTGCAGAATCGAGGCTTCAACCTCATAGGGCGGGCCCCAGGCCCGGGCGGGCAGACGATGTCTTATCCGACGATCGAAGACTTTGTGGGTAACACGCCGCTGGTGCGGCTTCAACGACTGCCGGGGGCGGCCGAGAATCTGATCCTTGCCAAGCTCGAGGGCAACAATCCGGCGGGCTCGGTGAAGGATCGTCCAGCATTGAACATGATTCGGTGTGCCGAGGAGCGTGGGAGCATCAAACCCGGCGACACCCTGATCGAGGCGACCAGCGGCAACACGGGTATCGCGCTGGCAATGGCGGCAGCGATCAAAGGGTACCGAATGGTCTTGATCATGCCGGAGCACATGAGCGCCGAGCGGCGCGGCGTCATGCGCAGCTTCGGTGCGGAGATTGTCCTGACGCCCAAGGCGGGCAGCATGGAGGCGGCGATCGATCTGGCTAACGCGATGGAGGCACGCGGCGAGGGGGTCCGGCTCGATCAGTTCTCGAACCCGGACAATCCGGCGGCCCATTATCAGTCGACGGGTCCGGAGGTCTGGCGCGATACCCATGGCTCCATCACCCACTTCGTGAGCGCCATGGGAACGACCGGAACCATCATGGGAACAGGTCGGTATCTCAAGGAGCGGAACCCGGAGGTCCAGATCATCGGGGTCCAGCCGGAGGAGGGGTCAAGCATCCCGGGGATCCGTCGCTGGCCGGAGGCCTATCTGCCGAAGATCTTCGATCCAGCGGGCGTGGATCGGATCATCGACGTCTCCCAGGATCTCGCCGAGCGGACGGCTCGGGAGCTGGCGGCGCAAGAGGGGATCTTCGGCGGCGTCTCTTCCGGTGGTTGTGTCGCGGCCGCCCTGCGACTCTCGCGTGAGGTGAGCGATGCTGTGATCGTTGCGATCATCTGCGACCGTGGCGACCGCTATCTGTCGACTGGCGTGTTTCCCGCTTAGTGAAGCGCTGAAATCGTCGAGGCCTCGGGAGAACGGGAATCCCAGGCATGAATCGCCCATTGATCGGCTGTGCGGTCCAGGGGCTCGAATCGAGGTTGAACCCGTGTCAAGACGCCGCAAGCCGTTGCCTCAGGGACCGTTCGAGGCCGAGATTGAAGGTCTGACCCATGAGGGTCGGGGCCTGGCACATCTCGACGGCAAGGCGGTCTTCATCGAGGGGGCGCTGCCGGGCGAGCGCGTGCGCTTCCGGTATGTGCGGACGCAGCGTCGCTACGACGAGGGCGTGACCCTCGAGATCCTGCGGCCGGCGCCCGAGCGGGTGACGCCGGGGTGCAGCCATTTTGGCGTGTGCGGCGGTTGCGCGCTGCAGCACATGGATGCCGATGCGCAGATCCGTTTCAAGCAGGCCAGTCTGGCCGAGGTCTTCCTGCGCATCGGCAAGGTAACCCCGCTGAGATGGCTGGAGCCGCTGAGCGCCCGGGCATGGGGATACCGGCGCAAGGCGCGGCTTGGGGTGCGTCACGTCGCCAAAAAGGGGCGGACCCTGGTGGGATTTCGGGAACGGGGCAGCTCGTTTATCGCGGACCTGAACCGGTGTGAGGTGCTCCATCCTTCGGTCGGCGGACGCATCAAAGCGATTGCCGACGCGCTCGATTCGCTGAGCATTCGCCAGCAGGTGCCGCAGATCGAGGTCGCGCTCGGTGACACGCCACCTGTCCTCGTCTTTCGGGTGCTGGCTCCACCCAGTGCCGCCGATCTCGGCGTGCTCGGTGCACTCGCCGAGCACGAGGGCTTCCACGTCTACCTGCAGGAGTCGGGGCCCGAGAGCATCCGACCGCTTCCCGGACAGGGCCTGGCGCTCTACTACGAGCTGCCCAGCCACGATCTGCGCATCGCGTTCGAGCCGACCGACTTCACTCAGGTGAATCTCGAGGTGAACCGTCTGATGGTCGATCAGGCGCTCGGCCTCTTGGACGTGCAGCCGGATGAGCAGGTCTTGGATCTCTTCTGCGGTGTCGGCAACTTTACCCTGCCGCTGGCGCGGCGTGCCCAACGGGTCGTCGGGGTGGAGGGCGATGCCGGTCTCGTGGCACGTGCGGAGTCGAACGCCACCTTGAACAAGATCACGAATGCGCGTTTTTATGCGGCGGATCTCTACGGCGAGCTCGATGTGGAGCCCTGGCTGCGTGAGGGTTTCGCCAAGGCCTTGCTGGATCCACCTCGAAGCGGTGCACTCACCATCATCGACTGGTTGCCGCGCCTCGGCGTCGATCGCATGCTCTACGTCTCCTGTTATCCGACGACGCTCGCTCGCGACGCGGATCGCCTGGTGAACGGGCTCGGCTACCGTCTTGTGGCTGCCGGGGTGATGGACATGTTCCCGCAAACCGCGCATGTCGAGTCGCTGGCCTTGTTCGAGCGGGCCGGCCGAGTCTGATGGACGAGGCGCTGAATCGGCTGTGGGTTTCCGATCGCATGCGATCCCCGGCATCGCTCGGTTCAAGTCCCGGGTTGATTCCGCAAGCTGGTCCGGTCGGAGCGGAGGTTGATAGGCTCACCGGGAAAGGCGCATGTGGTCCCACAAGAGACACATCCTGATCGATATCGACCGACAGACCCTCAGTCTGTGTGAAGGCGCGGAGCGCCTGGCCGTCTATCCTGTCTCGACCGCGCTGAATGGGGTCGGTGAATGCCACGGCAGCGGCTGCACCCCACGCGGACTGCACCGGGTTCGCATGCGCATCGGCGAAGGTTGTCCCCCGGGCACGGTCTTTCGCGGTCGCCGGCCGACGGGGGAGATCTATGATGCCGCGCTCGCGGCCGCGTGTCCCGGCCGCGACTGGATCTTGACCCGGATCCTATGGCTTACGGGTTGCGAGCCGGGTCGCAACCGGGGCGGCCGCCTGGATACGCTGCGCCGTTTCATTTATATCCATGGCTGCCCGGATAGCGAGCCGATGGGTATCCCCAGGTCCCACGGCTGCATTCGCATGCACAGCCGCGAGCTGATCGAGCTGTTCGACCGGACACCGCTCGGAACGCCGGTGATGCTGATTCAAGGGCGACGCCGACGCCGGCGCGGCGCATAGGCCGCGATCTCCCGGATGACGCGTGAGAAAGGGAGGTTCTGTAGACCGCCGAATCGGGCGATAGCGGCTAGGAGTGTGGCGTGCACATCTTGAACATAGTCGGGAACCGGGGCATCCGGGTCTAGCGCGGCGGCGATGCCGCGCAGACCGCCCACCTGTAACCGCATCGCCTTGGTATGCGGCAGCGCGCTCCCCGGGCTGTGGGCCTTCAGCGCGAATCTTGCCTGCTGGCCGAGAAGGTCCAGCAGGACGATGCAGGTCTGCTGCGCTTCGTCGGAGGTGCAGTGCACGCCCTCGCGTTCCGCGATGCAGAACTTCTTCGCCTGAGAGCAACCACAGTGGTTGGTCAGTATGCCTTTCTCATAGGCGCAATAACGTTCGTTGATCTCCCGATAGGTCCGGCGAAAGGCGTCGTTGTCCAAGCGGCTGTCAGCTCCCGGGTTCGCTGTGGCTCTTGAAGCGCTGGATCAAGCGGCGATCTCGCTTGGTTGGCCGCCCCGCATGTTCGACCGTTTCCGCGCCGGTTTCGCGGCGCTCGCGGACGAGCTCCCGGCGTCTGACGCGGCTCGCTTCGTCCTCCAGGTAGAGCAATGCCGCATCGCTAGGCGACCGTCGCTGCTTGGTCAGCGCGATGACCTCGACTTCCCAGGTCAGGCCGCCCTTGCGAATCAGGATGCGCGCGCCTGGTCCGATCGCTCGACCCGGCTTGGCGCGGTGGCCGTTGACCTGGACCTTGCCTCCGCTGATCGCCTCGACTGCCAGCTGCCGTGTCCTGAAGAAACGTGCGGCCCAGAGCCACTTGTCCAACCGGATCGATTCATGCGTCGCGGCCTCACCCGGCATCGGTCGAGCCTAGGAGTCGGTCCAACTCGCCGCGGGCATCGAGCATCGTGAGGTCGTCGTAACCGCCAACATGGAGATCGTCGATGAAGATTTGAGGCACGGTGTGTCGTCGGCTGCGCCGACGCATCACCGCCATCTGCTCGCGGTCATGATCGACGGCAATCTCCTCGAAGACGACGCCCTTGCGCTGGAGCAGGTGGCGTGCCCGTGAGCAGTACGGACAGATCATGGTTGTGTATATCGTCACATGAGGCATTGGAACCTTCTTTGTCCGGTGCGTCCTTGCCGGGGCGGCCAGGTCGCTGACTGGCGTAGGACGCCACCTCGACCCGCCGGGCGGCCTTCGTCTGACTCGGAACGTCCTCTGGGCACGCGAGCAAACCCCACCTTCGCTCGATTCAACGCTGGCCCGCGCGGGCGATGGACGTTCAATGACCGTTTGTAGATGATGGCAAAGCTTCGCCGTCTCGGCTACCGGTCGTCAACCCGCACTTGAAACCGCGCCGCCTAGGCCGAACCACCGATATTGGAGGCAGGAGAAGCCGCCGACTTGCCCTGACCCGGACATCGACCCGACCCCAGGATCATCATGTATCGCGACACTCCCCACCCGATCTATCTCAAAGACTATCGCCCGCCCGAGTTCATGATCGATCATGTGGACCTCCGGTTCGAGCTGGACCCGGATCTCACGCGGGTGGAGGCCACGCTCCGGTTGCGTCGAAACCCGGCTGCGACGCGGGGCGACGGCACCCTCAGACTCGATGGCGAGCAATTGGAGCTGGAGCGAGTGGAGATCGACGGCCATGCACTGGCTCCATCGGAGTATCGTGTCGACCCCGATTCCCTGCTGCTCCGAAGAGTGCCCGACCGATTCCGGCTCGACACGCGTGTGCATCTCCACCCCACGCTCAATACCGCGTTGGAAGGACTCTACCAGTCGGGCCAGATGCTCTGTACCCAATGTGAGGCCGAGGGTTTCCGCCGCATCACCTATTTCCTCGACCGCCCGGATGTGATGGCGCGCTATCGCGCCACATTGATTGCGGATCGGGAGCGCTTTCCAGTGCTGCTGTCCAACGGCAATCGGATCGAAGCGCGCGATCTCGCAGATGGCCGGCATCTGGTGAGCTGGGAGGACCCTTTCCCGAAGCCAAGTTATCTCTTTGCCCTGATCGCGGGCGATCTGTCGGTCGTGGAGGATCTCTTCACAACCAGGTCGGGGCGACGGGTCGCACTTCAGATCTATGTCGAGCCGCACAACCTGGACAAGTGTGAGCATGCGATGCGTGCGCTGAAGCAGGCGATGCGTTGGGACGAGGAGCGCTTCGGTCGAGAATACGATCTGGATGTTTTCATGATCGTCGCCGTCAGCCATTTCAATATGGGCGCCATGGAGAACAAGGGGCTCAATGTCTTCAACGACAAGTTCATCCTGGCGCGCCCGGACACGGCCACAGACGACGATTTCGCGGGGATCGAGGGCGTCATCGCGCATGAGTACTTTCACAACTGGACCGGAAATCGTGTCACCTGCCGAGACTGGTTTCAGCTCAGCCTGAAAGAGGGATTCACGGTCTACCGGGACCAAGAGTTCTCCGCGGATGTCGGATCGAGCGAGGTCAAACGAATTCACGATGTGCGTCTGCTGCGTGCGCATCAGTTCCCGGAGGACGCCGGGCCTTTGGCCCATCCAGTGCGGCCGGATTCCTATATCGAGATCAACAACTTTTACACGGCCACCGTCTACAACAAAGGGGCCGAGCTGGTCCGGATGCTAGCAAAGCTGCTGGGGCCCGATCTGTTCCGGCAAGCCACAGACCTGTACTTCGCACGCCATGACGGTCAAGCGGTGACCACCGACGACTTCGTCCGGTGTATGGAGGACGTCAGCGGGCGCGATCTGGCTCAGTTCCGCCGCTGGTACACACAGGCGGGAACGCCGACCCTGGAAGTCGAGGGCGAGTATGATCCCGAGCGCGCGACCTACACCCTCGTGGTCAGGCAGCGGATCCCAGCGACACCCGACGAGGCTCGTAAGCAACCCCTGCATCTGCCGCTGACGATCGGTCTGCTCGATTCGCGAGGGGCGGAGCTGGCCCTGCGACTCGAGGACGACCCGGTCGGGTGGGGACCCGGAACCGGGATCCTGGAGCTACGTGACTGGGAGCAGGGCTTTCGCTTCGTCGATGTCCCTGAACGCCCAATCCCGTCGCTGCTGCGCGGGTTTTCGGCGCCGGTGAAATTGCACTTCGACTACAGCGACCAGGAGCTGCTGTTCCTGCTGCGTCATGACACGGACGGTTTCATCAGGTGGGATGCCGCGCAGAACCTGATGCAGCGACTTGTGTTGACCATGGCGGGGGACCGGGATCGGTCGATTCCAACGCATTTCGTCGACGTGATACGAGAGACCCTGGCAGAGACCGGGGGCAACGCGGCGCTGATCGCAGAGGTCTTGTCATTGCCATCGGAGTCTTACCTCGGGGATCAGATGGAGGTGGTCGACGTGGAGGGAATCCATCACGCCCGTGAGCGCCTGAGGCGTCACCTGGGGGAGGCGCTGCGTGCGGATCTGTTCGACGTCTATTTATCCAATCACAACTCCGTCACCAATGAGCCGATGCAGGACGCGATCGGAAGGCGGGCCTTGAAGAACCTCGCCTTGAGCTACCTCATGGCCAGTGGGGACAAGAAGGCGCTCGCTCTCTGTCGATCGCAGTTCGCGGCCGGGGCCAATATGACCGATGTGATGGGTGCTCTGCGACTGCTCGTCGAGCATGGCGGGCGCGACGGCCGGTCCGCGCTGGACGCCTTCTATCGGAACTGGTCGACTGAGCCGCTGGTCATCGACAAGTGGTTCAGCGTGCAGGCGACTAGCATTCGGCCCGGAACCTTGGGGATGGTCCTCCGACTGATGGAGCATCCGGATTTCTCGCTGAGGAGCCCCAACCGGGTCCGCAGTCTGATCGGCGCCTTCTGCAACGGTAATCCTTTTCATTTCCACGCCGCGGACGGGAGTGGGTATCGGTTCCTGGCCGACCGGATCCTGGAGTTGGATCCGCTCAATCCGCAGATCGCCGCGCGCCTCATGCAGCCACTGATCCGTTGGCGGCGGTATGACGAAGGCCGCCAGGCGATGATGCTTGCCGAGCTCGGGCGCATCCTGAGGACGGATGAGCTCTCGAGCGACGTCTTCGAAGTGGCCTCGAAGGCCTGCGGAGAGGCTGGGCCGGAGAAGGTTTCCTAGGCGCCTGTCGATCCCTCAGGCGCGCCGCGGTATTGGTGCGTGCCGGAGCTCTTCCGCGGCCTGACAAGCGGCGCAACGTTTGGCGTTCGGCACGTGCTTCCGGCGGCGCGTCGGTATCGGTTCGCCGCAGTCGCTACAACGGCTGCTGCCGAATCCGCTGTTGGCATGCCTCTGGATCGCGGCGATTCGGAGCTCGGTTTCACGTTCCACATGGGCTTGTGCGAGATCCAGCACGTCGGCGAATTTTTCCATCGGAAGCTGACCTATCCAGCGGCGAGGCACCTTAGTATGTTCCCTGTGGATGATCCTTTTATGAGCTTTTGATGGCACCTCGGTGACGGTCCCACGGCCCGGCTTTTAGGCGCCTTGCGTCGAGTGTGTCCGGCACCGACGCGAACGGCGCAGCTGGCCGAGGATGCTCAGGAGCCGTGGTGGTGTTACAGCCTTCAATGGGATGGACCATGCCCGCAATCGTCGATCGCTATTTGCTCACCGAGACAGCCAAGGTGTTTTCTGCGATCGTCGCGATCCTCTTGCTGATCGTCGCGAGCATGCTGTTTCTGCGCACACTGGAAGAGGTCAACGTGGGGGCGCTCAGAGTGCATCTGGTGCTCAACTTCCTGGCCTACCAGATCGTGCGCGATCTGCCGACTCTGCTGCCACCGGCCTTTTTCCTCGGCTTGCTGGTCACCTTGAGCCGATTCTCGCGGGACAGCGAGTTGATCGCGATGAGCGCCTGCGGCATCGGCCCTGCGCGACATCTTCGCGCGCTCCTTCTGCTTGCCGTCCCGGTTGCACTCATCACCGGGTGGATCTCGCTGTTCCTTCAGCCCTGGGCGGCGACCGGTATTCATCAGATCCGCATGCAGCAGAAGGATCAAGCGGCGCAGATCGCGGGCCTTCAGGCCGGGCGCTTCTATCTCGAAGAGCGTGGAGAGCTGATTCTCTACATCGGGGAGATGGACCGTCATCAGTCCCTTGGCGATGTCTTTATCCTGGATCGCCGTGACGATCTCGAGCGCTTGGTCGTCAGCAAGGGAGGTCGACACCGCATCGAGGAGGGTACTGGTGACCACATCGTGACCCTTAGCAGCGGCCACCGCTTCGACGGGAAACCGGGTGGCGGGGAATTCATGGTCGGTGACTTCGACGAGTATCAGATTCGCATTCGCTCGTCGGCTGCGGCACCAGGTGCGATTGGGAAGCGCTCGACGACTCCGACATCCCACCTCATTGCATCGGCGGAACTGACCGACCGCGCCGAGCTCGAGCATCGTTTGTCGCCGCCCCTCGCGGTCATCATCTTCACCATCGTCGCCATGCCACTGATTGCGCTCTCCCCTCGCCAGCGGACTCCGGCCCGGCTGTTTCTGGCCTTTCTGGCCTATTTCAGCTTCTTCAATCTGCAGCGGCTCGCCGAGAGTTGGCTGGCTGCCGGAGTGACCCCCCTCTGGCTGACCAGCCTCTGGTATCAGCTGCTGATCCTCGCGGTGGTCTATTTGATGTTGCTCCCGGACAGCCTCTGGCTCAAGCGGCTGATCGGGCGTCTCAGGGATGTCCATGCCGGCTGGCTCGGGCGCCGGCCAAAGCGCGTTGCGGCCCCGCCGCGATGACCCTCGAAGCGTCGGCGCTCGATGCACTGCAACCAGACCTCGGTGGATCGGGTGCGCCGGATCGCCCGACAAACGGCTCCCTCATGGTGAGAGCCCTGCCAGTGCGGGTCCGTTCAAATGCAGTCCGACTCGGACGACATCGACCTCAACGACGCTGACGCATCGAGAGTCCGGCAACGATGACGGCCAACGCGACGAGCAGGACGATGAGGGTTGCGAGGGCATTGATCTGAGGTGAGACGCCCATGCGGACGCTGGAGTAGATGACCATGGGGAGCGTCGTCGAGCCGGGCCCGGCCACGAAGCTCGCGATGACCAGATCGTCGAGCGACAGCGTGAACGCCAGGAGCCAGCCCGAAAGCAAAGCCGGCGCGATCAGAGGAAGTGTGATCATGCGATAGACACCGAGCGGTCGAGCACCCAGATCCATCGCCGCCTCCTCGAGCGAACGGTCCAGTTGCGACAGCCGCGCGCGGACGACCACGGCCACGTAGGCCATGCTGAACGTAATGTGGGCGATCGTGATGGTGGTGAAGCCGCGACCCGCGGGCCAGCCGATCCCTTGCTGCATTGCCACAAAGAGCAGCAGCAGGGAGAGTCCGATGATGACATCCGGCATCACCAGGGGTGCGGTCAGCAGCAGCTCGAAACCAGCGCGTCCGCGGAAACGGGGATGCCGTACCAAGGCGTTCGCGGCCAATGTGCCCAAGACCACCGCCAGGGTTGCGTTGGTGGCGGCGATGCGCACGCTGAGCCAAGCGGCATCAAGCAGCTGCTGATTCCTGAGGAGCTCCGCGTACCAGCGAGTCGAGAAACCACTCCAGACGGTGACCAGACGCGATTCGTTGAAGGAATAGGCGATCAACAGGACGATCGGCACGTACAAAAAGGCATACCCGAAGACAAGCATGCCGAGGAGCGGCCAGCGACGTCGCTTCATGGACGGCCGCCCTCCATCCGCTGCTGCCAGCGTTGCATCATCACGAACGGAATGACGAGCAAGGCCAGCATCACGATCGCCAGCGCGGAGGCGAGCGGCCAGTCTTTGTTTGAGAAGAACTCGGTCCACAGGAGCTTGCCAACCATGAGGCTCTGGGGTCCGCCGAGAAGATCGGGGATCACGAACTCGCCTACCACCGGGATGAAGACCAACATGCTGCCGGCGACGATGCCGGCCATGGAAAGCGGCAATGTGACCCGCATGAAGCCGCAAAAGGGGCGGCACCCGAGGTCCGCGGCCGCCTCGAGCAAGCCATGGTCGAGGCGCGTCAGATTCGCGTACAGCGGCAGGATCATGAAGGGCAGATAGGAATAGACGACGCCGATATAGACGGCCGTCTGGGTATGAAGAATCGTCAGCGGCGAATCGATCAGGCCCAGCCATATCAGGAAGTCGTTCAACAGTCCGTTCGACTTGAGGATTCCGATCCAGGCATAGACGCGGATGAGGAAAGAGGTCCAGAAGGGCAGGATGATCAGCATCAACAGGACCACCCGAAGACGTTCCGGTGCTGTCGCGATGGCATAGGCCATCGGGTATCCCAGGAGCAGGCAGAGCAGGGTCGAGATCAGCGCGACCTGGAGCGAGTTGAGGAAAGCGCTCAAATAGAGGGAGTCTTCTCCGACCAGCAGGAAGTTCTGCAGGTTGAGCTGGATCTGCAGAAGCCCGTCCTCGATCCATTGCCACAGCGGCGTGTAGGGCGGCTGCGCGAGCGCCGGCTCGGCGAGGCTGATCTGCAGGACGATCACGAAAGGCAGCAGGAAGAAGAGTCCGAGCCAAAGGTAAGGAATTCCGATATTGACCAGTCGGCTCAGGACTTGGGTTGCAGCAGGCCGACTGGGTTGCGGTAAGGCCATGGCGAGAGCTCGGAAGGTTAGTCCGGCATTGAGTCGAAGCGACGCGGAATGGCCACGCCTGACGGCAGGCCATTGCTCGCCCTGGCTTGCGACCTGGCGCAGGCTACTCGGTCAACACGACACCGCTGGTCGGGGACCATTCGATGACCACCTCCTGCTCCCATGTCAGCGCCTGCTCGGTGCGGGGTTGGACGTTGGTCAGCGTCATCTCCACGAGCGAGCCGTCCCCGATCCGCACCCGGTAGATGGAAACATCCCCGAGGTACGCGATATCCTCGACCACCCCCTGCAGCTGATTGACGCCGTCCTCCCGGTCTTCCTGCGACAGTCGCATCTTCTCCGGGCGCACGGCGATCGTGACGGGGGTTCCCAGAACGAGCGGGTGGAAGCTGCGCATCCGCATCGGCCGACCGACCCGGGTCTCGACCAGCACCTCATCGCCCTCGGCCGCGACGACCTTGCCTTCGAAGAGGTTGACCGAGCCGATGAACTCGGCCACGAAACGGCAGGTCGGAAACTCGTAGATCGCCGTCGGTGTGTCGACCTGCATGATCTGGCCTGCATCCATGACGGCGATGCGTGTCGACATGGTCATCGCCTCCTCTTGGTCATGGGTCACGGTCACGAAGGTGATCCCGAGCCGCTCTTGAAGGTTCACGAGCTCGAACTGGGTATTCTCGCGCAGTCGTTTGTCGAGTGCCCCGAGCGGCTCGTCGAGCAGGAGCAGCTTCGGGTGCTTGGCCAGGCTGCGCGCCAGCGCCACCCGTTGGCGTTGGCCGCCCGAAAGCTGGTCGGGCCGGCGTTTGCGCAGCTCCGTGATCTTGAGCAGGTCGAGCATCTCACCGACCCGCTCGACGCGCTCCGACCGCGGTAGACGGTCCTGCTTGAGGCCGAACTCGACGTTCTGCTCTACGCTCATATGCGGGAACAGCGCATAGGACTGGAACATCATGTTGACGGGTCGGGAGTACGCGGGAACATCCGTGACGTCAACGCCGTCGATATAGATTCGGCCGGCGCTCGGGTACTCGAGTCCCGCGAGGATGCGCAGGAGGGTCGATTTCCCGCAGCCGGAGCTCCCCAGAAGGGAAAAGAACTCGCCCTTGAAGATGTCCAGACTGACGTCGTCGACCGCGTAGACGTCCCCAAACTTTTTGGTCACACGATCGACGCGAAGATAGGGGGCGGCCCTGGGGTCCTGCCAGGGCTCCAGCCGCTGGTTTTCGGCTAGGGTCGGCACATGCTCTTCCGGCGTCAGCGGTTGGCTTTGATACGGGTCCAGAGCCGATTCAGCTCGCGAAGCTCACGATCGCTGCGCTCGGCCTGAGTGAAGAGCCGTTTTTTGACCTCGTTGGGGGGGTAGATCGCAGGATCCTCCCGGACGTCCTCTTCCAGCAGATCCGTCGCGGCCAGGTTGGGATTGGCGTAATAGACCTCATTGCTGATCGCGGCGATGACCGGTGGCTCGAGCAGGTAGGCGATGAAGGCATGAGCGGCATCGGGGTTGGGGGCGTCCTTGGGGATCGCGATCACGTCGGTCCAGATCGCGGCCCCTTCGCGGGGAAGACGGTACTCGATGACGACACCTTTATCGGCCTCTTCGGCGCGGGCCTGGGCTTGAAAGACGTCGCCGGAGTAGCCCATGGCGAGACAGATGTCGCCGTTGGCCAAATCGCTGACATACTGCGAGGAATGGAAGTAGCGGACGTATGGGTAGATTGCCCCGATCAAGGCTGAAGCAGCATCCAGATCGGCCTTGTCGAGACTGTTCGGCTCCTTGCCGAGATAGGCGAGGGCGGCGGGCACGACCTCGGCCGGGTCGTCCAGCATGCTGATACCGCAGTCAGCGAGCTTGGCGGCCGTCTCGGGATCGAACAGGAGCCCCCAGGTGTCGAGATCCGCCTCATCGCCCAACGCCGCCTGAATCCTGTCGAGGTTGAGCCCCAGCCCGGACGTGCCCCACATGTAAGGCACAAGATGGTCGTTGTTCGGGTCGATCGCGGACAGGCTGCTCATGATCGCCGGATCGAGCTGGTCAAGGCCCGGCAGCTTGTCCTTCTCCAACGGGAGGTAGAGATCCGCCTTGACGTGGCGCGCCGCAAACGGCCGTGCTGTCGGGAAGACGAGATCGTACCCGCTGTGCCCGGCAAAGAGCTTGGCCTCCAAGACCTCGTTGGAGTCGTAGACGTCCAGAACAGGACGGATTCCGGACTTGGCCTGGAAGCCCGACAGGGTGTCTGCGGCGAAGTAATCGCTCCAGTTGTAGAGATGCACCGACTGGTCCGCGCCCGAGGCGCGCGGTTGGAGCGTCAAGGCGACTGGCAGAAGGAGACCGAGAAGGGTCAAGGTCCGTGGCATCTGGGGCACCCCCGATCGGATGGCTCTGGGACGAGCGTTGAGATCAGCGCAGCGAGGTGCGGAATCCTACTGTAGTTTTACCTCGAGGGAGTAGCCTTAGTTTGCCTCGCAGGCATCTCGGCCCAAGGCCAGCGGCGCCCCGCGCACCTGCCTGCGCCCCTCCCGGGGCCGGAATGCGCGGATACCGGAGACGTCCAA
>Ga0316576_10001202_pt1 | contig 13664 bp, 12 predicted proteins | sample S0NA_FD_203075 | JGI IMG/M metagenome (GOLD analysis project Ga0316576, IMG submission 203075) | Rhizosphere microbial communities from salt marsh grasses in Alabama, United States - S0-2_050615r3r5 | ecosystem: Host-associated > Plants > Roots > Rhizosphere | place: USA: Alabama | collected... | reverse complement strand
TCGTCGATCTGCGCACGCTCGTGCCCCTGGACCTGGAGACCGTCGCGCGCTCGGTGGCCCGCACCGGGCGGCTGGTCACCGTGGAGGACGCCTCGCTGACCCACGGCTTCGGCGCCGAGGTGGTGGCGCGGGTGGCGGAGGTGGCCCACGGGGCGCTGCGGGCGGCCCCGCGTCGCGTCGCCGCCGCGGACGTGCCGATCCCCTACAACACCGCGCTCGAGAACGCCGCGCTCCCGGACGCCGCGGCGGTGCGGCGGGCCGTGACCGACACCCTGCGCGCGGGCTAGAATCGCAGCGATGCGGCTCGCACCGCCCATCTGCTCCCTCTGTCTCCTGGTGGCCACGGCGACGGCGTGGGCCGGCGGCTTCACCCTGACCTCCTTCGGCGGCCGGCGCGGCGGCATGCTGGCCAACCTGGGCCGCCCGGACGAGCCCACGGCGCTGATCCACAACCCGGCCGGGCTCGCCGATCAGCCCGGCGTGCAGCTCTACCTCTTCGTTTCGCCCACGCTGCTCTCCCTCGATATCGAGATGCAGGCGCTCGACCCCGCCCGCTTCCCGGCGATCAACGCCGAGGGCTGCGGCGAGCCCGGGGCCGCGCCCTGCGCCTGGCCCATCGGCGCCGACGGCTACTACGTCGACAGGATCCGCCCGGAGCGCTACTTCGGCGTGCTGCCCTACCTCGGAGCCAGCACCGATCTCGGCTTCCTCGGCGCCCGCGACGTGGTGGTCAGCGTGGCGGGCCACGCCCCCAACTTCTACGGGGCCTACTTCCCCGAGGACGCGCCCAGCGCGTACAACTTCATCGGCGGGATGTTCCTGGTCACCGGCGTCACCGCTGGCGCCGGCTGGCGCATCAACCGGCTGCTGTCCGTCGGCGCCAGCGTCTCGTACCACTACATGGCTCTCTCTCTCTCTCAGAAGCTGAGCCCGGCCAACATGCTCACGCCTCAGGGCGAGGCGCCGGGGGTGATGGCGAAGCTGGCGCAGGTGCTGCTCGGAGACATCCGCCTCGACTACAGCGGCACCGACCACGGCGTGGGCTGGGGCGCCGGGCTGCTGCTCAGCCCGCTGCCCTGGCTCAACATCGGCCTGAGCTACAGCGGGGCGACGCCGGCCACCTTCACCGGCGACGTGACCCTCGAGGCCCTGGGCCTCGCCGAGGAGGACCGCGAGCAGCTCGGCGAGCTGGCCGGCAGGCTGGGCTACAAGCTGCCCCGCGAGCTGCGGATCCAGATGGCGATCCCGCCGTCGCTGGCGGGCGGGATCAACGTGGCGCTGGGGCCCGCGGTGGAGCTCGGGCTCGACCTGCGCCTCTGGCTCTACAACCTCTACGACCGCCAGACGATCACCCCGATCTACGACGACGACGAGGCGGGCGAGCCGGCGATCACCGAGGAGGCGCTGTCACGGGAGAAGGACTACCACCTGAGCTACCAGGTCAGCGCCGGCGTGCTGGTCCGCCCCTTCTCGCGCTGGCGACAGATCGAGCTGATGACCGGCGCGGGCTACGACCAGTCGCCGATCCCCGACGAGACCCTGACCCTGGACAACCCGTCCCTGTCCCAGGTCAAGCTGACCTGCGGCCTGCGCTGGCAGATCGATCGCCACTTTCGGGTCTCGGCCTCCTACCTGCTGGTGATCTACATCCCGCGCGACATCACCACGAGCAAGACCCGGCCGCCGACCAACGTCCGCGGCGGGGGCTTCTCCCACTCCCCCGCGCTGGCCGCGACCTACCGCTTCTGAAGGCCCGCGAGGCTAGCGGCAGCCCGGCGGCGGCGCCTTGCGGGGCAGCTCGACGAAGCGGCCCTCCTTGAGCTCGTAGGCCACCTGCTCGGGCTCGGGCTCGCGGCAGCGGTTGAAGCGGGAGGAGATGCGCTTCTCCTTGGCGAGGAGCCGCGGCGGCTTGCCGGGCGCGTGGACGGCGCGGAGGCCGAACCGGCGCGTGCCGTTGTAAAGCGAGCGACGGCGCGGGCCGCGGCCCGCCTTTTCCTTGTAGGTGGAGAGCGTGGTGATCCGCGTCAGCAACCGGGGGCTCTTGGGCTTGCGCAACCCGATGAGCGAGACCTGCTGGGTCTTGTGCCCCTCGTACTCGCGCTCGATCTGCACCACGAGCACGGGCCAGCGGGCGCGGCGGGGCGGCTCTGTCAGCTCGCCGCTGTGGGGCGCGAACCAGGGGCCCCCGCTGATGTTGATCGCGGTCTCTTGCGTCTCGAGGTCCAGCAGCCGCACGGCGCGCACCCGGTTGGCGCTGTTCAGGGTCACGCTCGACATGCACAGGCCCTCGCCGCAGCGGTGGTAGATCACCACGCCGCCGAAGGTCTGCTTGCCGTCCTTGGAGCGGTGGCGCCCGAGGGTGAAGCCGACCACGCCGCGGGCCTGCTTCAGGTTGTAGACCTGCAGCTCCACCACGTCCTTGGCGGTGGAGAACCGCATGCGGGCGAAGTCCCGCTTGAGGCCCTCCTTGCTCCGCGCGCTCAGCGGGTAGGCCCGGGCGGGCCCGCCGGCGGCCAGCGCCCCGAGGGCGACGAGCGCCGGGAGGGCGACACCAAGCTCTCGTCTCCAGGTTGCCATTCAGGCATTAAAGCACACTCGGGCGCCGGGGGCATCGGGCGCGGTCAGTGCACGCGGCGCCAGGTGCGGCGCACGTGCCTGCCCACCGCGGCGCTGATCACCGACAGCGCCAGCCGCGCCCGCAGGGCCGCGGGCATGCGGTACATCTCGCCCGTCTCGAGGTAGTGCTTCGCCGAGCGGGCGAGGAGCTGCAGCATCCCGAGGGGACGCTCCCAGAAGCCAACCTCGGCGACGATGGCGTTACCTTGGTCGTTGAGCCCGGAGTGGGTCAGCTCCCAGCGCATCAGCGCCCGGCCGTCGCCCAGGTCGTCCACCTCGCAGCTGAACCTGGCGATCATGAGGTCCGGTGTGAGCAGCACCGCGTGGAACCGGCGGGCCGCTTCGTCGTGGAGCGTGGTGTACCAGATCGTGTCGGCCCCCGGGGAGCGCAGCACGCCGAGGCCGGACAGCGGCTCACGGAAGATGCAGCCGTCCTCGTTCCGCCCGCTCTCCGAGTAGAGCAGGTCGAAGGACCAGCCGTCGAGCCAGCGCAGCTCGGCCACGGGGCAGGCCAGCGCGAAGCAGGCGTCGGCGTCGCCCTCCACGGCGATCTCGTGGCTGACGCGGACGCTCCGCGTGACGGACGCCGGCCGCGGGGGCGCCTCGCCGTTGTCACCGCCGCACAGCGTCTCCACGACCTGCTGCAGCGCGCTCCCCATCCGCGCGCCGAGCTGGTCGTCGAAGAGCGCGTTGCCCGGCTCGGAGAGCGCCGTCAGCGTCAGGGACGTCTGCACCGCGGCGCCGCCGCCCTCCCTGTCGCGGGCCTCGATCTCGAGCTTGCCAGCGACCAGCTCGCCGGCCGCGAGAAAGACATGCAGGCGACGACGCCGGACATCGCGCAGCGTGACGTAGGCCAGCGCCTCCAGCTCGGGCCGCTGCAGCAGCTCCGGCAGCGCCGACCCGTCGAGGACGCCCGGTGCCTCGACCAGCCCGAGCCCCCCGTTGCCCCTGACCACCGCCGGGCAGGCCCGGACGAAGATCCGGGTCGGTTCCTCGTCGACCACATGGCGGTGGGTGACGCAGATCCGCTTCATCTTCGGGCTCAGCTCCAGGTTGCCGTTGTTCCAGCTCCTCGCCGATAGCATTTTGTGCCTCCCCATTTGGTCGTGGAAACCGGTACTGCATCGGTCGGGCCAACCCCGGGGGGTGTGAGGTAGCTGGAATCAAAGGGGCCGCCCTGCCGGGAGGCGTACCAAAACGAGGGGCCGGGCCAGGTTGGCATGGTCTTGGACCATGGCACTGTGTGCCATCCGCGACTTTTGTGGCACGCCGCGGCCGGCCGGGCTACACAAAGTCGTTTGATTTCAGGATGGCACGCGGATTGAACTACCATCAGTCACGGAGGTTGCCGATGACCAGAGTTGCTCTTGCCCTTGCCATCGTCCTCACGCTGACCGTCGCCGCCGGCCCGGCCCGGGCCGCCTGCTCCGCGCCAGAGATGCAGGTCAGCCCGGAATCTGGCATGACCGTCACTCCCGCCTGTCCGATCCTCCTCGCCGTGCCCGCCCAGGGCTACGAGGTCGACCTGGGCACTGTCGCGCTGAGCTGGAGCGGCGGCGTCATCGCCGTGGATGTCTCGGCGCCCTCGCCGGTCACGGTCCAGCAGAGCGAGGCGTTCATCGACCCCGCGACCTGCGAGGAGTACACCGAGTCCTGGGACATCGAGTTTCTGATCTACACGCTGACCCCGCGCGAGGAGCTTCCGCGCGACGAGACGATCCAGATCCTGGTGGGCGGCAACGCGGCCGGCGACTTCAAGGTCAGCGAGACGGCGACCTACTGCAACGACACGCTGACCCCGACGGTGGGGATGTGCGGCTCGGGCGGCCCCGCGCCGGTGGAGGGCTGTGACTGGCCTCCCTTGTCGTCGGGAGGGGAGGAGGCGGGGGAGGGCGGCTGCTCGATGGCCGGCCGCGGCCCGTCGTCGCCGCTCCTGCTCCTGCCGCTCGTCGCGCTCGTGCCGCTTGTTCGCCGTCGCAGGTAGCTACTTCCGGCGCAGGGTCACGGCGTAGCTCGCGTTGCAGCTGCCGGCCACGGAGAGCGTGCCGCTCATCTCCTGCGCCGTGACCGTGAGCACGTTCCCCCCGGCCTGGATCGCGACCTCCTCGGCGGAGTCCTCCTCGTAGGTGCAGCCGCCGGTGTCGGAGTCCACCACCGGCAGCCACCAGCCCCCCCGCAGGTGCAGCTTCTCCGCGCACAGGCGCCCCTCGATCCGGTACTCGCCGTCGACGGTGATCTGCACGTCGTTGCCCGCCTGGGAGAAGATCCAGTCCAGCCCGCACACCGTGAGCGCGTCTCCGACGGCGGTGCCCGGGCACCCCGCGTCCAGGATGGTGATCGTGCCATTGTCGTACCAGTGACTGCCGTCGAGGTCGGTCACCGGCGCGTCGCCGCAGCTCGGCAGGGTCGCCGTGCCCTGGAGGAAGCGCTCCTCCTCCGACGAGCACGCGCCGAGGAGCGGCAGGAGGCTACAGACCAGCAGTGTCCGCATGACACGAACGTACCACGAGAGGCGGCAGGGCGGAGAGAATCGTCAGAACGGGGATCCGCAGTAGGGCTTGCAGGCCATCACCACGCCGGGGATGACGCAGGTTCCGTCGCAGCCTGTGGCCCCGGTGAGGTCCACGGGCGCGGTGCTCGGGGAGTCGAAGGCGCCGCAGGGGCAGTGGATGGTGCAGGCCGCGCCGTAGCCGGCCGGCAGGGGCGGGGCGCTGCAGGTGCCGTCGCAGCCGAGGGCGCCGATGCCGCAGGCGTTGCCGCAGCGCTCGCCGAAGCCCGTGGGGGGCGCGCCGCCGCAGGCCGGGTCGCTGGCCGCGCAGTGCGCGATGACGCCCATCCGCGCGCTGGTGCCGGTGCCGGCGTCCTCGGTGCAGGTGCAGCTGTCGCCGTCCAGGGAGCCGGCGGCGTGGGTGTGGATCAGGCCGACGATGTCCGGCTTGGGCGGGTTGCCGAAGGCATCGCCGTAGCCCGGCGACCACTTCTTGCAGGCGCAGCTCAGCATCACGTCCTCGGGGTTGGCGCAGCTCACGCCCATCGCGTCGGCGACCACGGCGTAGATATTGTCGCGGCTCAGCCCGGCGCCCGCCGGCCCGGCAGGTCCGGCAGGTCCGGCAGGCCCGGCAGGCCCGGCTGGCCCGGCTGGCCCGGCGGGACCGACCTCTCCCTGGGGCCCGGCGAGCCCCTGCGGTCCGGTGGGCCCGGCGGGGCCCGCCGGCCCGGGCGCCCCCGTGGGCCCGGCAGGACCCGCGGGACCGGCGGGGCCCGCCGGCCCCTGGGGCCCCTCCCGGTTCCAGCTCAGGTACATTTCGTTCCCCTTGCACTGCGCGGCCGAGAGGACGACGCGCAGCGTGCCGGCCTTGCCCACGCAGGCGTGGATCACGTCCGTCGGGCTCGTTGACATCGTGTAGGCCACCGTGGCCGCCCCGCTGCCCAGCAGGGCGAGGGCAGCTCCGGCCTTCCATGAAACGGGTAGAGCGTTGAGCACAGGTCTCCTCCTTCCATCGGGTTCGCGTCGGCGCACCGCGGGCGCGCCGCCGCGCTGGCCCAAAGCACGACCCGTGCCAGGTCGCCGGCCCGTGATCACGGAGGCTTGGGGACGGTGGGCAACGGCGTGATACGCCGGTGGACCTGTCTCGGGTGTATCAGTCGGGCACGCCGGCGAAGGGATCGGGCGCGTAGGGGTCGAGGTTCAGGGTCCGGGCCATGTGCTGGTCGCTGTGGTCGATGAGGAACTCGGCCCAGAGCGGGAAGTGATCGGAGACGCGGTAGGTCATCGCCTGCTGCCCGAGGTGCTGGAACACGGCGCCGGCGAAGTCCACCGTGCCGGCGCTGCCGCTGAACTGCAGCGACATGTGGTCCCCCATGAACCAGGCGTTGCCCGCGTCTCCGGCGGTGGCGTCGCTCAGGATCAGGCGCCAGCTGGGCCCGAGGAACTCGGCGACCAGCGCGCGGATCGCCTCGGTGTCGCGCAGCACCTCCTGGATCGCGATGACGTCGAAGTGGCGCACGACCTCGGCGATGCAGGCCAGCCCGCGCAGGTTGCGCTTCGGGCTGTCCGGGTTTTCGTCCCAGTGGGGGTAGAGGCGGCCGAAGGCCCTCACGTTCCACGTCCCGACGATCAGGTTGTGGTCGGTGGACCTGGGCGGCAGGCCCGAGGCCGCGATCCGCCGGCGCAGGCGGACGATGTCCTGGACGGTCTCGGCGGGGTAGCTGGCGTAGTCCATCGCTTGTACCTCCACGAAGTCAGTGGGGATCGATCTGCAGACCGGGGATCGCGGCGGTGAGGCGCTCGAGCTGCTCCGCCGGCACCCCGGACCTCTTGACGTCGAGCCGCTTCAGGTTGCGGTGGCCCATGATCGGCCCGAGATCGTCGACCCCGGTGTCGCGGACGTTGAGCCACTCCAGATCGGTGAGGCCGGCCAGCGCCGAGAGCTCCGTCACCTCGCTGTGCTGGACGAACAGCCGCTTCAGGTTGCCCAGCCGCGCCAGGGGCCGCAGGTCGCGTACACGGGTCCAGTTGAGGTTCAGCTCCTCCAGCTGACCGAGCCCGGCGAGCGGCGCGACGTCGGCGACCGGGCACTCGAAGAGGTCGAGCCGCCAAAGCGAGATCGCGTCGGTCAGGCCGGAGAGGTCGACCACGTCGGGGTCGCGGGCCAGGGAGAGCGTGCGCAGGTCGGGGATCGCGGCCAGCGGGGAGAGGTCCGACGAGGCCAGCCGCAGGTCGTTGAGCCCGAGGTGCTTCAGCTCGTCGTGCCCCTCCTCGCGCTTGAGCCGCGCCAGGCGCTGCAGGTCGTCCAGACGGTCGTGGCGCAAGTACAGCCCGATCAGCTTCTGGCCGGAGATGAGCAGCTCGTCGATCTCGGCGAGGTCGAAGAGCGGGGCGGTCGGGACGTCGCGTGCCCCGGCGTCCCCTGCCAGGTGGTGCGCGAGCAGGGCGGCGACCCGGCGCAGGTAGTCTGCCCCGCTCGCGCTGGGCATCTCCTGCGAGAGGAGCTTGACCCGGGGGCCCTCGATGACAACGGGCAGCTCGTGCTCGGCGAGCTCGCTGACCGCGGTGTGGATCAGCGACTGCAGGCGCTCCGAGCGCAGCAGCCGCCCAAGCGCCTCCGGATCGTCGGTGCGGATGAACACGTTGTCGTCGAACAGCGGATCGCCGACCTTGAGCTCGGGGCGGAAGAGCCTGCCGATGCGGCTGATGAAGTCCTCGCGGCCGAAGCGCGCCTGCAGCGCGAGGTCGCGGTCCACGGCGCCGCGGACCAGGGTGTAGGTGCTCAGGGTCCTGTTCTCGGTCTGCATCCGCGTGCGCAGGCCGAGCTGTTGCACCCGGATCCCGCGGTGCGCGAGGCGCTCGCCGAAGTCGCCGTCGAAGCAGGGGCGGCAGAGCTCGTGCGTGGCGAAGCGCTCGGCCTGACCCGGCTCGAGCAGGGTCTCGCACAGCGCGCAGCGCGGCGCTGGGCTGTCGTCACGGTAGGGCATGCGGGGAGGATACCAGAAAGGACGGACGGGTCAGGCACCCGATCCAGCGCACACACAACAACACTGATAACGAATGGGCATGTCAGCCCGGACAACACGAATTCGCACCGATCGATACCCGGGTTGATTGAACTCGCCCGGTTTCGGTGGGATTCTACGGCGCGGTTCGTTTTGACCTGTCCGGCACAGGGGGCCAGCTCGTTTGAAGAGGGAAGGCAAGGGAGGCACGGCGGTACAGGCGGCGGCGCTGGGGGAGGGGGTACCCGACCGTGACTGGCTGGAGCGATTTCACGCCGGCGACCGGTCGCTGCTGGAGCAGTGTTACAACGACCATGTCCAGACGGTGGCCAGAGCGGTGGGGGCGGTGGTGGCGGGCGTCGACCGAGACACCCTGGTCCATGACGTGTTCCTCAAGCTGATCACGGAGGAGCGCGCTCGGCGCGGCTTTCGCGGCGGGAGCTTCGCCGTGTGGATCGGCACTGTCGCGCGCAACCTCGCCATCGACCACGCCCGGCGGAGCGGGCGGGAGCAGCTGGTCGAGCCGGAGGAGGCCGCGCGGCTCGCCGGTGGGTGCTGGGACGGGCTCGAGGCGCGGACCGAGGCGCGGCGGCTCCTCGAGCGCTTCCGGGCCGAGCTCCTGCCGCCGGAGTGGGAGGGCGTGTTCGTCGCCCGGTTCGTGGAGCAGCGCAGCCAGCGGGACGCGGCGCGGGTGCTGGGCCTCGGCCGCACGACCCTGGCCTGGCGCGAGATGCGCATCCGGCGCCTGCTCAGGAAGTTCTTCCTCGGCGGGGGGGCGCGATGAGCTGCCGGGAACGACGGCTGGTCGACGCCCACTTCGCCGGGCGCATTGACCCCCGGGACGAGCAGCGGCTGCGGCGGCACCTCGAGGGCTGCGCGGCCTGCCGGGAGCGCTACGAGCGGCAGCAGATGCTGAGCGTGGTGGACCCCGGGGCGCTCCCCTTCGAGGAGCGGATGGGGCGCGGGCTGGGGCTGCGTCGACGGCGGCGAGCCGTCGTCTGGCCCCTGGTGGCGCTGAGCGCCGCGGCGGCGGCCGCGCTGCTGGTGGTGTTCTGGCCCGGCCTGACCGGCCGTGAGGCGGAGCTGGGGGTCCGGGGCGGCGGCGGAGGCAGGGCCCCGCTGGTCCGCCTGGTGGCCTACCGGATCGCGGAGGGCAGGCGGGCGAGCTTCCTCGGCGAGAGCATCGCGCCCCGCGACGAGCTCGCCTTCGCCTACGTCAACCGGGCGGGCAAGCGCTACCTGATGGTCTTCGGCGTGGACGAGCGGCGGAGGGTCTACTGGTACCACCCGGCGTGGCAGGACGCGGCCACGAGCCCGCGCGCCGTGCCGATCAGGCCGGGCGCGGACCTGCGCGAGCTGCCGCACGCCGTGTCCCACGACCTCGCCGGCGACAGCCTGACGCTGTGTGGCGTGTTCCTGGACCGGCAGCTCACGGTGAAGGAGGTCGAGCGCCTGCTGCGCAGGCACCCGACCGGCCGCCTGCCCATCCCGGGGGCGCTTCAGACGACGAAGAGAGTGAGGATCCGACGATGAGCCGAGTGTTGTGGGGCGTCGTGCTGGCCGCCGCAGTCCTTTGGCCCGCCACCTCCCGGGCCGCGGCGCCCGAGCAGGCGGTGTTCGCGCTGATCGTCGGGGTCAACCGGAGCGTCGACGCGGACCTGCCCCGCCTGCGCTACGCGGACGACGACGCCGCGCGCTACTTCGAGCTGTTCCGCATGCTCGGCGCCAGGAGCTACCTGCTGGCGCGCTTCGACGGGGGCACGCGGCGGGTCCACGTTCAGGCCGCCGCCGAGGCGCGGCTCCCCCGCGCCGCCGTGCTGCACCGGACGGTCGAGGAGCTGCGGATCGACGTGGCCCGGGCGCGCGGCCGCGGCCTGCCGACGCTGCTCTATTTGGTCTACGCCGGCCACGGCAAGGCCGGCGACGGCGAGGGCTACATCAGCCTGGAGGACGAGCGCCTCACCGGGGAGGCCATCGCCCGGCGCGTGATCACAACTGTCGGCGCCGACGCGAGCCACGTCCTGGTCGACGCCTGCAACTCCTACCTGCTCGCCTTCGGGCGCGGTCCCGGGGGCCGGCGGAGGCCGGTCCAAGGCTTCAGCCGCATGGCCGGCACGCTGACCGCGCCCAACGTGGGCCTGCTGCTCTCGACCTCCTCTGCGCGCGAGAGCCACGAGTGGGAGGGCTTCCAGGCCGGCGTCTTCTCCCACGCCGTGCGCTCGGGCCTCCTCGGCGCGGCGGACGCCGACGGGGATCGGCGGGTCAGCTACCGCGAGATCGCCGCCTTCGTCGAGCAGGCCTACCGCTCGATCCCCAACGAGCGCTTCCGCGCGAGGGTCTTCGCCCGCCCGCTGGCGAGCACCGGCGTGCTCCTGGACCTGCGCCGGGAGCGGCCGTCGATCCGGATCGACGGCCCGCACCACGGGCGGTACCTGCTCGAGGACACGCGGGGCGTGCGGCTGGCGGACTTCCACTCCAGCCCGAGGCAGACCGTCCGGCTCCTGCGCCCGCCGGGCAAGCTGATCTACCTGCGCCGCGTGGGCGAGGAGCAGGAGTACGCGGTCCAGCCGGGCGACGGCGTGGTGGAGCTGGCCTCCCTGCACCCGGTGCGGCCGCGGGCCGCGGTGCGCGGCGCGGCGAGCCACGCCTTCGCGCGGCTGTTCGAGCTGTCCTACGACAGGGACGTGGTCGCCCACTACCGGCCGCCGGAGATCGACCTCGCCTCGGCGCCGGAGCGGCCCGGGCGGAGCTGGCGCCGTATCGCGGCGTGGTCCACGCTGGCCGTCTCCGTGGCCGCGCTCGCGGTTGGCGGCGCGCTGACCGCCTCGGCGATGGACCTGCAGAGCAGCGCGCCGCAGGACGAGCCCCAGGTGGACCGGCTGGAGCGGAACGCCTCGATCCGCGCGCGCAACCGCGGGGCCATCGGCCTCTACGCCGCGGGGGGCGCCGCGGCGGCGACGAGCCTGCTGCTCTTCGTCTGGCCCGCGGTCTGGCCCGGGGCGGACCGCGCGCCCGTCGCGGGCCTCTTCGATGGCAGCGGCGTCCAGGTCTCGCTCCGTGGCCATTTCTGAGAAAGGCGGTCGAACGATGCGGCTCGTGGGTTGTATTGGGATCGCGCTGCTCCTGGGCGCCTGCGTGGACGAGCTGTCCGAGGAGGAACGGCCCTGCCCCTGCGCCGCGGGCTGGTACTGTGACAAGAGCGCGGGCGAGCCGGGCGTCTGCCGCCAGGGCACGGCGCCGGATGCCGGGCAACCGGACGCTGGCCCGCCGGACTCCGCCCCGCCGGACTCGTTCGTCCCGGACACCGGGCCCGATGCCGCGCGGCCCACATTCTGCGCGGCGCCGGTGACCAGCTTTATCGACCGGTTCGACGACGCTCACATCGACGACTGGAAGGTGTTCCAGGGCAAGGTGGAGCTCTCCGGCGAGCGGCTGCTGGCCCTGCGCACCGTGGCTGACAACCGGGGCCTGGTCGTCCGCCGGATCCTGCCCGGGGCGGGCGCTTTCAGCGTGGAGCTCGAGGTGGAGCTCTACTCGAGCCAGAGCTTCGCCGAGATCTCGCTGACCGCGGCGGGCTCGTCCGACGGCTACACCGTCGTGCTCTCCAACACCGCGGAGGGCGGCATGCTGACCGGGCTGTTCCTGGTGCCGGAGCCGACACAGCACTCGGTGGACGCCTCCACCAAGACCCTGGTCTCCAAGTCGTTCACCCCGGCCATGGGCAAGACGTACACCCTGCGGCTGGAGTGGCTGCCCGGGGGGTACCTCGAGCTGTTCTTGGACGGCGTGTCGGTAGGGCGGGCGGTTGACGTGTCCCTCTTGACCTTTGACCAGCTGTACCTGGGCGGCGGGCAGTTCACCGACGCGGACCACGGCGCTTACTTCGACAACCTGGTGATCCGCTCCTGTGGGCTCGACGTGCCCACTCTGACCCCGGACCCCCAGAACCCAGTCTGGCAGGGGGGCACCAAGCCCTCCTGCATCTTCAAGGACGGGAGCGAGTACCGGCTCTACCACGCCGGAAACGACAACATCCACCTGGCCACGTCCCCGAACGGCACGAGCTGGACCGAGACCCCGGACGTGATCACCAGCACCGAGACCGGCCAGCTCTACAACCGCTTCATCTGGGTCCGCAAGGAGGCGGGGGGCTACACCGCCTGGCTCAGCGCGACCAGCGGCGAATGCGTCGAGTACACGCAGGTCTACCGCGCGACCTCGGCGGACGGCAAGAGCTGGACCGTCGAGGGCGTGGTCCTGCCCCACGGCGCCCCGAGCGAGTACGACAGCCGCAACGTCGACCTGGCCAGCGTGGCCTTCGACGGCACGACCTACCACATGTACTACAACACGCTGGCGACGAGCGGCGGCGACCAGTGCGACGGGACCACCAACCCCAAGTGGCACCTGGGGATCGGCTACGCCACCTCAACCGACGGCAAGACCTGGACCAAGCGGGGGCTGGCCATCTCCCGCGGGCTGACCGGCGACCCCGACGAGAAGAACGCCCGCTCCGCGCTGGTGGTCCACGACGGCACCGGCTTCGAGATGTTCTACGTCGCGCAGGATGGCGCCAGCAACCTGTCCACGGTCTACGCCACCTCCCCGGACGGGGCGAGCTGGACCAAGCACGGGACGCTGGGCATCGACGGGCAGAGCGCCGGCGTCGTGGACGGGAAGCTCTACTACATGTGCGGCAAGGGGATGTGCCGAGCCGATGTGACTCCCTGACCTTTTATGCTGTCCAATACGCTCGCCCCGATCGTTTATGCAAACGGGGGGCAGAGAACGGACGGGCAGTTCCTCGGCGTGGGGGGTCGATTCTTTCGAGATCACTGACAAAGTTGTGGCGGCGGTGGCGGCGTGGGGATGGGCGTCCCCGTCCGCGGGGGCGCCCTGCTCGCACGCGTTGTCTGGGTCGCCGGGACGTGTTTACCTAGCCCCGATGAAGGCGATGGTTCGGCGCGAGTACGGGCCGCCCGAGGTACTGACGCTGGAGGAGCGAGACCGGCCGTCCCCCGGTGACGACGAGGTGCTGCTCCGCGTGCGCGCCACCTCGCTGAACGCCTCGGACTGGGAGCTGCTCACCGGACGCCCGCTGTACGGCCGCATCTGGGGCTTTTTCACCCCGAAGATCCAGGTGCTGGGCTCGGACGTGGCCGGCGTGGTGGAGGCCGTGGGCGCGAAGGTCGAGCGGCTGCGCCCCGGCGACGAGGTGTTCGGCGACACCTTCGGCGTCTGGGGCGGGCTGGCCGAGTGGGCCTGCGCCCCGGAGCGGATGCTGAGGCCCAAGCCCCGGAGCCTGAGCTTCGAGCAAGCCGCGGCGATCCCGCAGTCCGCGGCCATCGCGCTGCAGGGGCTGCGCGGGCTCGAGCCGGGGATGCGCGTGCTGGTCAACGGCGCGGGCGGCGGCGGGGGGAGCTTCGCGGTGCAGATCGCCCGGGCCCGGGGGGCGCGAATCACCGCGGTGGACAGCGCCGCGAAGCAGGAGCTTCTGCGCTCCCTCGGCGCCGACGAGGTCCTGGACTACGCGCGCGAGGACTGCACCGCGGGGG
>Ga0316576_10001201_pt1 | contig 13665 bp, 11 predicted proteins | sample S0NA_FD_203075 | JGI IMG/M metagenome (GOLD analysis project Ga0316576, IMG submission 203075) | Rhizosphere microbial communities from salt marsh grasses in Alabama, United States - S0-2_050615r3r5 | ecosystem: Host-associated > Plants > Roots > Rhizosphere | place: USA: Alabama | collected... | reverse complement strand
GGGATTTTCGATCTTGATTACCTCGGCGCCGTAGTCGGCAAGCACCTGGGTCGTCCACGGCCCCGCAAGTATGCGACTCAGGTCGAGCACGACCAGGCCGGCCAGTGGTCCGGGCATGCGCTGGCGTCTCAGAGGCCGAGAAAGACGATGCCCAGGCCGCAGGCTGCAAGCGCGGCGCCTGCAAGTGCGTGGGAATATCGCTCGGCCGTGTCCAGGGGCAGCAGTTTCAATCCGCGGATCGCAAGATAGACAACGCCGAGCATGGTCAGCAAGGTCGTTGCGGCAAAAGTCAGCGCCACCGCCACAGTGCCGACCAGGCTGTGTTTCGAAGCCGGGTACATCAGGATCGGGATGAGGGGTTCGCACGGCCCCAGTACGAACACGATAAAAAGAGCCCACGGCGTGATTCTTCGGCTCGCGGGGTCCTGAATGTGCGGGTGCAGGTGTCCGCCGTGGTGACCATGCTCGTGTCGGTGCACCGTACCGTCGGAGTGAACGTGCTGGTGCGTATGCGGTCTCATTCGCCATGCGCGTTTCAGACCCCAGACCATGTAGGCCAGCCCGAAACCAGCCAGCAACCAGGCGGCAACGTCACCGCGGAATCCTTCGAGCCACTGCAGCGACTGGACGCTCATCCCGACGGCAATGCCAACGCCACCGATGAGAATGGAACCCATTACATGGCCAACGCCACAGAACGCCGTTACGGCGAGGGTGCGCCGCACGCTCCAGCCCCTGGCTGCGGATAGCGCCGCGAACGGCACGTAGTGATCCGGTCCCAACAGGGTATGGATAAAGCCGATCGAAGCGGCGCTGATAACAAGCAGACCGAGGTCCGGACTCATTGGCACGAGTACTCCGCAGCGAGCATTTTCGTGCCGGCAGATAAGCATATGGCGCGATGCTCGGCAAGGCGGGGAAACCCGCAGCCAACCTCTCGGAGACGCATTCAGGCGTCCTTTGCAGGCTCTCTTACAGCCGCGATAAGGCGTCGCGTATAGGGATGAGCGGGCGTTGCGAAAAGCGTGGTCCGATCGGCTTGCTCCACGACGCGGCCGTCTTTCAGCACGACGATCTGTTCGCAAAGGTGCCGCACGACGGCGAGGTCGTGACTGATCAACAGCAGTCCGATGCCCGTTCGCTGGCGCAATCCGATCAACAGGTTCACGATCTGCGCCTGCACTGACACGTCCAGAGCGCTCGTCGCCTCATCACAAATGAGCAGTTGCGGACGCACGACGATTGCCCGGGCGATCGCAACCCGCTGGCACTGGCCGCCGCTCAACTGGTGGGGGTAACGACGAGCGATCCCGGCATCGAGCCCAACTTCCCGAAGTGCATCGGCAATGCGCGACGACGACGCCCGCCGGTCTCGCAGACCCTCGAGTGACTCCAGCGCTTCGGCGATGCTCTGCCCCGCCGTCATGCGCGGATCAAGACTGCCAAACGGATCCTGGAACACGGCCTGCAGCTCGCGACGGATGGCGCGAAGCCTGCCGCCGGAGGCATCGTCGAGCCGCTCACCCTTCCACAGGATCCTGCCGCTGCTTGGTCTGACCAGGCGCAGCACTGCCCGCGCCAGGGTCGATTTTCCGCTGCCCGACTCGCCGACGATACCCAGTGCGGCGCCCGCTTTGATCGACAGGCTGACCGAGTCGAGCGCCCGTGTCCGCGAAGCACCCGGGCGATACCAGGCACGCCGACTGCGGTAGTCAACGCCAAGATCCTGCACTTCGAGCAGAGCCGGGCTCACCCTGATTGCCCTGCCGTCACAGGAAAGTGGCACGCTACCTGGCGGGACAAATCGATAGCTCTCAGTGATGGCGCGGTTTCCTCGCAGCGTTTCGCGCAAAAGGGACACCGTGACGCGAATTCGCAACCCGCGAAACGCTCGCCCGGTGCGGGCGGGTGGCCGGAGATTGCACGCAGCGGCTGGCCTGGCGGGTCACTGAGTCGGGGCAACGCGGCCAGCAACGCGCTCGTATATGGGTGCGCCGGTGCACGCAGTAACTCCCGTGCAGCGGCCAACTCGACGATGCGCCCCGCATACATGACGGCGATCGTGTCGGCAATTCCGGCGACCACTCCAAGGTCATGACTGATCAGCACGATCGCCAGTCCTTTGCGGCGCGCTTGCTGCAGAAGCTGCAGAATTTGCTCCTGTACCGTTACGTCGAGCGCTGTCGTCGGCTCATCGGCCACCAGCAGGCGCGGTTCGGCGATCAACGCCATGGCAATGGAGACCCGTTGCCGCATGCCGCCGGAAAATTCATGTGGGTAATTGAAGTATCGCCGTTCCGGGTCCGGGATATTGACGGCCCGCAGCGCATCGATGGCCCGCCGGCGCGCTGACCGACGGTTCGCGATACCGTGTGCCTGCAGTACCTCAGCGACCTGGTCACCGACTCGCAGGTGCGGCGTCAGCGAATTCATCGGATCCTGAAAGATGGTTACCAGGCGCGTGCCCCTTATCTCGTTCAGTTGCGCGTCCGTTGCCCCTATCAGCTCGCGCCCTTCGAAGCTCACCGAGCCTGTTGCGTGTCCGTTGGATGCCAGCAGGCCGAGGCCGGCCAGAAAAAGCTGGCTCTTGCCGGAGCCGGACTCGCCAACGACTGCCAGGCACTCTCCTGCGCGCATGTCGAACGATACGCCGCGGACGGCATAGACGGGCCCGTCCGGCGTGTCAAACAACACCGACAGATTGTCCACCGAAAACAAGGGAGGCTGGGTCATTATTGCTGCCTCGGATCGAGAACGTCGCGGAGTCCGTCACCGAGGAAGTTGAGACAAAGCAGAATCAGCGCGAGGATGGCCGACGGAATCAGCAGCTGCCAGGGGGCCGTTTCCATTTCCAGCGATCCCTCGGCCACCAGCCGGCCAAGACTCGTCAACGGCTCCTGCACACCAAGACCGAGAAAGCTGAGAAAACTCTCGAACAGGATCACTTGCGGAACCGTCAGCGTCGCGTACACGATAACCGTGCCCACGGTATTGGGCACGATGTGCCGCGCAATGATCCTCCACGCCGGCACGTCGAGCACGATCGCAGCATCGACGAACTCCCGGCGCCGCAGGCTCAGTGCCTGGCCCCTGACGATTCGAGCCATCGTCAGCCAGCCGACGGCGCCGATCGCGACGAACAGCAGGAAAAGGCTGCGACCGAAGACGACCGTCAGGATGATGACGAAGAACATGTAAGGCAACGCGAACAGGATGTCGACAAATCGCATCATCCAGTGGTCTGCGCGTCCGCCGAGATAGCCTGCCGTTGCGCCCCAGCTTACGCCGATCACCAGACTGACCGCTGTTGCGAGCAAGGCGACGAGCAGCGAGATCTGAGTGCCCCTGGCCACCCTTACCAGCAGGTCGCGGCCGTTGCTGTCGGTACCGAACCAGTGTCCGTTTGCCAGCGACGGCGGCGAAGCAAGCGGACTCAGTGACCAGTCCACCTGGTCGATCTCGAAGGACGAGAACATCGGAGCGAGCAGCGAGCCGAGCACCAGTGTCAGCAGAATGACAGTCGCCGCAACGGCGGCTCGGTTGCTTCGCAGGCGCCGCCAGGTCGCGTCCCATTGGCCCCTGTTCAAGTCGAGGGCACTACTCATGACGAATGCGCGGATCGAGCCATCCATAAAGCAGGTCGACCAGCAGATTCAACAGCAGCAGCACCGCCGCATAGAAGATGACCATCCCCATGACCAGGGTGTAGTCGCGGTTGATGGCACCCTGGACGAAATATCGGCCCACACCAGGCAATCCGAAAACCTGCTCGACGACCAGCGATCCGGTCAGCAGCGCTGCGGCCGAGGGTCCGAGAAAACTCAGCACTGGCATCAGCGTTGGCTTCATTGCGTGGCGCCGCAGTATCACACCATTGCTGAGCCCCTTGGCTCGCGCGGTACGGATGTGCGGCGCCTGCATCACCTCAAGCAGGCTGCCACGCGTCAGCCGTGCGATATATGCAACAAATGGCAGCCCGAGCGTGACCACCGGCAGCACCATGTGACGGATGCTGCCCGGCTCCCAGCCGGCCACCGGCAACCAGCCCAGCCGCACGCCGAAAATCAGCGCCAGCACTGGTGCCAGTACGAACGACGGCACGGCTATGCCAAACAGCGCGACCGCCATTACGAGGTGATCACTCAGTGCGTTGTGACGCCAGGCAGCGAGGATGCCAAGGGGAACGCCACAGCACACCGCGAAGGTCAGCGCGAGCGCACCGATCGTCAAGGTGACCGGCAGGCCTCGCCAGATCAGTTCCGTGACGCGAAACTCCTTGTAGCGAAACGAAGGCCCGAGGTCGCCGTGGGCCAGCGCGGCAAGATAGTTCCGGAACTGCATTGCAATCGGCTCGTTGAGGCCATACGCCGCCTCGAGATTTGCCTCGATCTCCGGGGGCAGCGCCTGCTCTTCATCAAAGGGCCCGCCCGGGGCAAGCCGCATCACAAAGAACGCCGCGGTGATGATTATCAACAGCGTGGGTACGATGCCCGCGATTCGGCCGAGGGTGTACTTGAGCATTCGCAGGCCGCGCGCTCAGTCGCCGCTCAGCAAACGGTTGAATGCTTCTTCGTCGACGACTCGAACGCCAAGTGCTCTGGCCTTGTCCAACTTCGAGCCCGGGTTGGCTCCGGCAACCAGCATCGTGGTACGCGCCGATACCGAACCGCTGACCGTGGCCCCCGCCGCTCGCGCACGGCTGCGCGCCTCATCTCGACTCATTGAGCCCAATGTGCCCGTGATGACGACGATCTCCCCGCTGAGCGGAGCGTCGGTCACCGGTGCCGCAGACGCCGGCACCATGTCATCCCAGTGAACCCCGCGCTGGCGCAATGCGGCTATCACCGCAACGTTGGCCGGTTCGTCCAGGAAGTCCCGAAGATGCGCGGCCACCACCGGGCCAACATCGCGAACGGCCTGTATCTCCTCTGCGCTGGCAGACTGAATTGCCTCGAGACTTCCAAAGTGACTCGCCAGCGACAGCGCGGTAGCTTCCCCGACATCGCGAATGCCAAGCGCGAACAGGAACCTCGGCAAGGTCGTACGCTTGCTCGCTTCGAGGGCCTTGATCAACCGGGCCGCCGACTTGTCGCCCATCCGATCGAATGCTGCCAGTTCCTCTGCCGTCAACGTATACAGGTCGGCGGCCGTTTCGACACGTCCCGTCTCGACGAGCTGAGAGATCAATTTCTCTCCGAGTCCGTCGATATCCATCGCGCGCCGCGATGCAAAGTGACGCAGCCCTTCACGTCGTTGGGCCGCACAGACCAGCCCCCCGGTGCAGCGCGCGACCGCCTCGCCTTCGGCGCGTCTTACCTGTGACCCGCAGACCGGACAATGCGCCGGCAGTTCGACACAGGCCGCGTCCTTGGGCCGCAGTTCGCTGACGACTCGCACAACTTCCGGAATCACGTCGCCTGCCCGGCGTATGACCACCGTGTCGTTGATTCGTACATCCTTGCGCGCCAGTTCGTCCATGTTGTGCAAGGTTGCATTGCTGACTGTCGCGCCACCGACAAAGACGGGATCGAGCCTCGCGACCGGCGTCAGCGCTCCGGTTCGCCCCACCTGGAACTCCACCGCACGCACGATGGTGGTTTCTTCCTGTGCCGGAAACTTGTACGCACACGCCCAGCGAGGCGCACGAGCGACGTTGCCCAATTCGCGTTGCCAGTCCGTGCGGTCGACCTTGAAGACCACTCCGTCGATCTCGTAATCCAGCGAATCGCGCCGCTTCCCGAGCCTTTGGTAGTAGGCGCGGCAGCCTTCCACGCCGGTGACAACCCGAACCTCAGGCGAGGTCCTCAAGCCAAGCTGACGCAGTGCCTCAAGCAGTTCCGACTGCAGGGCAGGGACGCTCCAACCCTCAATACCGCCAACGCCGTAGAAGAAGATATCCAGTGCCCGCTCTGCCGTCACCTTCGGATCGAGCTGTCGCAAGCTGCCGGCGGCGGCATTACGCGGATTGACAAACGTCTTCGAGCCGCTCTCCTCGGCGCCGCGATTCAGCGCCTCGAATGACCGACGGGTCATGAAGACCTCACCGCGCGCCTCGAGGACATCCGGCAGGTCATCGCCGCGCAGTCTCAGCGGCACCGACCGAATGGCGCGAACATTTGCCGTAACGTCCTCGCCCCGGTTGCCGTCCCCGCGGGTCGCCGCCTGCACCAGAACGCCCCGCTCGTATCGCAGGCTGACCGCAAGGCCGTCGAGCTTCGGCTCCGCACAATAGCTTACGGCGTCGACATCGAGCCGCTCGCGGGTGCGGCGGTCGAACTCCTGGAGCTCCTCGTCGGAGAACGCATTTTCCAGTGAAAGCATTGGCGCCGAATGGACCACCTGCGAAAAAGCCGCTGACGGCTCGCCTCCGACCCGCTGTGTCGGAGAGTCCGGCGTTCGAAGTTCGGGGTGCGCGTCCTCCAGCGCCTGCAGCTCCAGCATCAACGCGTCGAAGCGTGCGTCGCTGATCGACGGATCATCGAGCACGTAGTAGCGGTAGTTATGGAACTCAATCTGGTCGCGCAATTCCCGCGCTCGTGCCGCTGCGTTTTCGTCGATCATTCGACGCTCCGATCAGCCCGGTTTCGGGCCGCCCCGGAGATCCTGCTCAAGCGTGGCCATCGACTGTCGCAAATTTTCGAGTCCACGCTCGCCGAGGGGGGCGCCACGTTCGTCGTGCAGCGAACCGTTGAGTTCCCGGGCCAGGTACCGCGCCGCCCGGAGCATTTCCTCGAATGTCTCCGCCGCTGGCATCGGCCCCGGAAAAACCGCAAACAGGGCCACACCGGGGTACGTCGCTTCCGGCATCGTATCGAGGTCGAAGGTGCCGGGCTCGAGCAGGCTGGCAAGGCTGAATACGGGGCGTCCCTGTTCGTTCATCCAGTGAAAAATGTCATATCGTCCCAGTCTGAAACCGAGCCTGTGCAGCGCGTCGCGCAGCATCGCGCCGTCGAACGCCTCCGGCATCGGGGCAATGACCCGCAGTGCGACGATCTTCTGCTTCGGAGGCTTCTTGTCCGCCTCGGCGACACCGGTCCGGTGCACGTTCGGAGTCTCTGCGCTCCCGCTTTCCGGTTCCTTCGCTGGCGATGGCATTGCTGCCGGTGGAGTTGGCTTGAGTGGCGGGGCCGGCTCGATCGAAGGAACCTTGCGCTCCACACGAACCGCCGCAGCCGGATCGCGCCGCTCGATTGCCGGCTCATCAAGGTGTTCATAGGGATCAGCTGTGTCAACGGACGGAGCCTTTCGCTCGAGGCGGCTGCCCGCGGCGGTGGCTCGCCGTTCAATCGCCGGCTCGTCGAGCCCTTCGTAAGGATCTGAGTTTGTGAGCCCGTCCCCAGCGCGTTCGGCGGCCGGCTCCTCGTGCTCACCGAGGCTCACCAGCGGCTCCGTACGCGCGCGCTTCGCCGCGGCTTGCGCCGGCGCCGGATTTTCCGTTCGGGCCTGGAGCTTCGCCCCATCGCCGGGAGATTTTCGCTGTCCGCGCGTTCCCCAAAGGTAGACGCCGGCGATCAAGCCCAGACCGGCGAGAAGCAGTATCCAGCGCAGTTCGCCCATCGTCCTTTTTTGCCTGTTACATCGATGCCATTCGCACGGCCTCGTCGACGTCAACCGCGACGAGCCGCGACACACCCGGCTCATGCATCGTCACGCCAAGCAGCTGGTTCGCAATCTCCATTGTGGTTTTGTTATGCGTGACGAAAACAAATTGAACGCGGTCCGACATGTCGCGAACGATGTCGCAAAAGCGCCCGACATTGGCATCGTCGAGTGGCGCGTCGACCTCATCCAGCAGACAGAATGGCGCTGGATTGAGCTCGAATATTGCGAACACCAGCGCGACGGCCGTCAACGCCTTCTCGCCGCCCGACAGTTGGTTGATCGAGCTGTTCCTCTTGCCTGGCGGACGAGCCATGATCGCGACGCCGGCATCGAGGACATTGTCGCCGGTCAGTTCGAGGTAGGCGTGTCCGCCACCGAACAAGCGCGGGAACTTCTCTTTCAGTCCGGCATTGACCTTATCGAAGGTGTCCTGGAATCGGGTCTTTGTTTCCTTGTCGATCTTCCTTATCGCCTCGTCGAGCGTGGCCAGCGCATCGGTCAGGTCGCCGAACTGCCGATCGAGGTATTCCTTTCGCTCCGATTGCTCTTCGAACTCGTCAATCGCCGCCAGGTTTACCTGCCCCAGTCGCTCTATCTTGCCGCTGGTCTCGAGGAGTCGCTCTTCCCAGATTGCGGCACTTGCATCTTCCGCCAGCGCGGCGACGACTGACGACAACTCGAGCTTCGTGTGCGCGAACTGTTCGAGAAGCGAATCGCGGCGAACCCTGAGTTCCTGGACCGCGAACCGCGCACTGTCGAGTTGTTCACGCGCTGCCTGTACGGTCGACTCCTCTGCGACGCGCGTTTCATCGAGCGTCCTGAGATCGGCATCCAGCGCTTCCATGCCTTTACGCGCGGCTGTCAATTCCTGCTCCACCGCAACGCGGCGCTGCAGGGCATCATCCAGCGCGATACGAAGATTGTTTTCCGATTCTTCGCCTTCGGTCATCTGGGCTTGCAGATCAACGCGTCGCGCCTCGAACTGCCGGATCTGCTCGTCGAGTCGGGCAATGCCGGCAAGCAGCGACTCGTGCCCGCTGCGTTGCGAGTCGATTCGAATTGCAATCTCCCGGGCTCGGTCCCGGTCGCCACCGGCACGTTCGCGCGCATCAAGCAGGCGCTGTCGAATACCGTCTCGCTCGGCCTCAAGTGCGACCCGCCGGTCTTCGAGCTCCGCCATCGCGCCGAGTGCTTCCTCGAGCCGCGCCCGAGCCGCACGATTGCCCTCGTTCGCATTCTCCAGCGCCCCCGTCACTTCGGCGAGTTCGCCGACGAGCTGCTGCAAGCGAATGCTGCGATGTTCGGCCCGGGCACGCAACGCATCGAGTTGCGAGCGCAGACTCATGTGTGCGGCGCCGCTGCGTGATACTTCACCCTGCCCGTCTGCCACTCGATCCTCGAGGTCGCGAATCTGTTTCCGCAAAGTTTCCAGGTCGGCTTCCAGGACGAGTTGTCGCCGCTGCATCTCCTCCAGCTCGACACGCCCTCGTCTCAATTCCTGTTCGCGCTCGATGACGCCTTCGTGAGCATCCCTGTCGCGACTGACCCGCAGCCAGTCCGGACCGATCCAGATCCCATCGCGGGTAATGACGGACTCACCGGGGCGCAGTCGCGAGCGTATCGTGAGCGCTTCAGAGAGGTTGTCGGCCGCCGCGATACCCTCGAAAAGCGGGTCCAGGCCTGCCGGTCCGCGAACGCGTGCGCGCAGGCTGCCCGATTCGTTATTCTCCGACAGCGGGGCCTGTTCCCCGGCAAAGAACGACACCGTGCCGCTCGTGAGGCTCTCCAGCATCGTTGCAACGTTGTCGATGGAGTCGACGCACACTGCTTCCAGATAGGAGCCGAGCACGGTTTCAACGGCCCGGTCCCAGCCCTCATCGACAGATAACTGCTGCACGAGCCGCGGACTCTGGTCGAGACCCCGTGACTGCAGCCAATCGACGACCTTGCCCTGGCTTTGCCCAAGCGCCGCGCGCTGCAGCGCGTCGAGCGACACGACGCGCCCCTCGAGTTCCTGCGTCTGGCGTTTTGCGCCTTGCGTGGACTGCGCAAGGTCACGCTCCCTGGCCCGGGCCGCCTGCAATTCCCCGGCAAGGTCCTGCACCCGGCTGCGTGCCGCCTCGTGCTCGCTGGCGGCCTCGGCCTCGGAGGCCTCGACTTCCGCGAGGGTCGCAATCGTATCGGCGGCCTCGAGGACCCGATGCTCGTCCCTCGCGCGATCCCGCTGCGTAACCAGGCGATGCAACTGCCCATCGAGTTCTTCCAGTCGCGCCCGTTCCGCTTCGGCCGTCGACGAGGTTTCGCGCAACGAGCGATTAAAGTCTTCCCAGCGCTCCTGCCAGTCATGCATCGCGCGCTCGGCCGCTTCGAGTTCGCCGGCAGACGCTTGTTCTGCGCCTCGCGCGCGCTCCAGCGCGGGGCCGAGTTCCGCCAGCGCCGCCTCCAGTTCGGCGGACCGGCCGCGGTCGCGTGCGAGGTGATCCGCGGCCTCCTGCCGGCCCTGCGTTATCTGCTCGAGCTCCTGCCGCTGCCGGCTGCGTATCTCGCGGGCGTGCTCGATTGCCTGCTCGCCGCGGGATATTTGTGCGCCGACTTCATAATACCGCCCCTGGATTCCGGACAAATGTTCCGTCTGCGCGTCGTGCTGCTGGCGGGCCCGTTCGATCGCTGCCTCGACCGAACGCTGTCCCGCAATCGCCGACTGCAGGGCCAGGTCACGTTCCGAAAGCAGCGAGGATTTTGACTCGGCCTCGTGTTCGACTTCCCGCAGTCTCAGCGCCAGCAGGTCTCCCTGCAACTGGCGTTCAACCTGCTTGAGCGCCTTGTACCGCCGCGCCGTTGCAGCCTGCCTCTGCAAGTGGCGCAGCTGCTTTTCGATCTCGGCCCGGAGGTCACCGAGCCGGTCAAGGTTCTCCTGGGTGTGCGATATGCGGCTCTCCGTCTCTTTGCGACGCTCTTTGTAGCGCGAGATGCCGGCTGCTTCCTCGAGGAACGCCCTCATATCCTCGGCCCGGGCTTCAATGACCCGCGAAATCATGTTCTGCTCGATGATCGCGTAGCTACGTGAACCGAGGCCCGTTCCGAGGAAAAGTTGAGTGATGTCCTTGCGACGGCACCGAGAGCCGTTCAGGTAGTAGACCGAGGTACCATCTCGTGAAACGACGCGCTTGAGCGAAACTTCCGCGTATTTCGCATACTCTCCGGCCAGCTTGCCATCGGAATTGTCAAAAATCAGCTCGACCGATGCATTGCCGATCGGCTTGCGGGAACCCGATCCGTTGAAGATGACATCGGCCATCGACCCGCCGCGGAGATGCTTCGCAGAAATTTCCCCCATCACCCAGCGCACCGCGTCGATGATGTTCGATTTACCGCAACCGTTCGGGCCGACGACACCGACGAGATTGCTGGGGAATTGAACGGATGTCGGATCGACGAAGGATTTGAAACCGGCCAGTTTGATCTTGGTCAGGCGCATCGCTCACTCGCGGACAATGGGAAGGATCGGACGAAGACGAAGTGTAAAAGAAAGTGACACGTCTCACAGCACCGTCTTGATCAACCGCGCAGGATTTCCGGATGTTCCCGAAGGTGCGAAACAGGTGGACCGGGCGGACATGGTCTGTATAATCCCGCGTCCTTTACAGGAGACCGGAGTTGGAAATGCCCGCAAAGAAACCGTCTGCCAAGCCAAGTAAGGCCAAAAAGACAGTTTCTGCGAAGTCGACTGCCAGGAAATCCGCCGCCAAAAAGGCGAAGACAGCCCCTAAAAAGTCGGCCCCGCGGAAAAAGGCGACCAAGACGCCGTCCGCCGCCAAGGCAAAATCGCGGGCGTCGACGAAGAAAGCGCCAGGACAGGCGTCCCCGGCGATGGGCGTCAGCCTGCTTTCGGGACCCCGGAACGTCCAGCCGTACGTATCGACGCACGGTGAGGACTACATGAACGCGGAACAGCTGTCGCACTTCCGGACGATACTGTCGTCCTGGAAGAGAGACCTGATGCAGGAAGTCGATCGAACCGTTCTGCACATGAAGGACGAGGCCGCCAACTTCCCGGATCCGAACGATCGTGCCACCCAGGAGTCGGAATTCAGCCTGGAATTGCGCACCCGGGACCGTGAACGCAAGCTGATCCGCAAAATCGATGAGGCACTTGCCCGCATCGATGACGGTTCCTACGGCTACTGCCTCGAGACCGGCGAGCCGATCGGCGTCAAGCGCCTCGAGGCACGGCCCGTGGCCACCCTCAGCGTCGAGGCCCAGGAACGGCGTGAGCGACGCGAGAAGCAGTTCGGCGACCGGGACGATTACCGCTGAGCCGGCTGCGCCCTACCGGGGTCGCTTTGCCCCCTCGCCCAGCGGTCCGCTGCATTTCGGTTCAGTGATTGCCGCCGTCGGCAGCTACCTCGAAGCGCGAACCCGCGGCGGCGAATGGCTGGTTCGTATCGAGGACCTGGACCCGCCGCGCGAGAAGCCCGGTGCCGCTGACCAGATACTGCGTACACTCGAAGCGCTCGGACTGCACTGGGACGGCCCCGTCCTGCGCCAGAGCAGCAGGAACGAGGCGTACCAGAGTGCTCTGCGGCACCTTGAGGCCATGCGGTTGACCTTCAGTTGCCGCTGCTCGCGCAGCAGGCTCAGCTCACTGCCGCAGAATGCCGAACGGCGGGAAGGCGAGGAACTCTTTCATCCGGAAGTCTGCCAGGATCCGGGTGCAGACGGCCTCGGCTCCAGTACACGGTTTCGCAGCAGAACCCGCGAAATCAGCTTTGATGACCGCAGCCTTGGACCGCAGCGATTCAACGTGGCAAAAGGTGCCGGGGCCTTTGTCTTGAGGCGGCGCGACGGTTATTTCGCCTACCAGCTAGCCGTGGTCGTCGATGACGCCTCGCAGGGCATCACGGACGTCGTGCGCGGCGCGGACCTGCTCGGGAGCACGCCCCGGCAGATCCTGCTGCAGGAAGCGCTAGGGTTACCACGATTGACATACATGCATCTACCACTTGCCGTAACCGCAGATGGCGATAAGCTTTCCAAGTCCGGGGATGCACCGGCGGTAGACTCAGCAGAGCCAGCGCCTAAACTGACGCTCGCGCTGGCCTTCCTGGGTCAGGATCCGCCCGGTGACCTGGCACGCGCGAGCCTAGCGGATTTGTGGTCCTGGGCCGTCAGCAACTGGCGCCCGCAGCAATTCTCCGGCATTGGACGTCGCGAAGTCGTCGGTGCGCACCGGATCGTTCAGGAAAATAAAGCATGACGAGCACAGCGAAGAAGAAACGTCCAGCCAGCCGGCGCAGCAGCACGGCGACAGCCCGCAAGAAGTCGGAAGCAGCACCCCGGGTCATCCGCAAGTACCCGAATCGGCGCCTCTATGATACGGCGGAGAGCCGCTACATCACGCTGGCCGACGTTCGTGGGCTGGTCATCGAAGGGGTCGATTTCGTCGTCATGGATCGCAAGACGAAGCAGGACATTACGCGAAGCATCCTGCTGCAGGTAATCGCGGAGCAGGAAGGAACGGGTGGGGAATCACTGATGAGCCGTGATTTCCTCTCCCAGGTGATCCGTAGCTACGGCACGGGTCTGCAGGATTTCATCGGCCGATATCTCGACGAGAGCCTCAAACAATTCAACCGAGAGCAGCGAGAACTGCGCGACCGCTTCAAGAGCGTGGTCGGCGTCGACCCGCTCGAGCACATCACCAGTGTCGCGGAAAAGAACTACCAGCGCTGGAAGGCGTTGCAGGAGGAAGTGTTCAACCGCCTCCCGCGCCCGCCCTGGTCACGCGACGACTGAGCCTTCAGGTTGAGGCAGCGGCCTGCTCGACCTCGCGCATTGAAAGTCGTACGCGCCCCTGGCGGTCGACTTCCAGCACCTTGACGCGAACCTCATCGCCTTCCTTCAGCTTGTCGCTGACGCGCTCGACCCGTTCTTCGGAGATCTGTGAAATGTGCACCAGGCCATCCTTGCCCGGCAGGATCTGTACGAAGGCCCCGAAGTCCATCAAGCGGACGACCTTGCCTTCATAGATGCGACCCACCTCAACTTCGGAGGTGATCAGTT
>Ga0316576_10001200_pt1 | contig 13668 bp, 10 predicted proteins | sample S0NA_FD_203075 | JGI IMG/M metagenome (GOLD analysis project Ga0316576, IMG submission 203075) | Rhizosphere microbial communities from salt marsh grasses in Alabama, United States - S0-2_050615r3r5 | ecosystem: Host-associated > Plants > Roots > Rhizosphere | place: USA: Alabama | collected... | reverse complement strand
TCCCCCTTCCAGCGTCGGACCCGCGTCATAGGTAGACTCGGGCCGCGGCGCCCCTAGAAACCGGCTGACCAGAGCCAGCACGGCCGCCACGCCCATCAACACGATCACGATGATATACGAGAGGTCGGACGACCCGGTACGGTCCTGTATGAAGCCGTTCAACCAGGGCATCACCAGGCCGGCCGAACCGAAGGCCGCAAACAGGCAACCGTAATTGAGCCCGAAACTCCGAATGCCAAAATACTCCTTGCTGGCAGCCGGGAACACCGCCAGGTTGGCACCGTAGTTGAATCCCAGAAAGAACACTATGGCCAGGATAACCGGCCATGCCCCTCCGCCACCGCTCAGCCAGTAGAGGACCGCCACCACGATGCCTTGGAGGACGAACTCCCCGAACAGTGTCCACTGTCGACCTATCCTGTCCGAGATGACACCGGCCAAGATCCGACCGCCGCTATTGCCAAGTGCGAGGACTACTACGGCAAGGAATGCGAGTGACCCAAGCGACTGCTTGCCCAGATCGGAAGCCACGCTGATGAACATCAGGCCGGCGGCCGCACCGCTGAAATACATCGCGAAGAGCAGCCAGAACTGCACGGTGCGCAGCATGGAGCGGACTCCGAACTCTGCGGGTTCCGAGCGAGTTATCGGCAGGACGCTCTTTCGAGGTGGCTCGATCAGATGACCTTCGGGTGGGTTACGAATGAAGAGCGTCAGCCCGCCGACGATGACCCAGGTCACGACGCCAAGGGTGATCATGGTCTCCGGCACCCCCTTTTCTACCATTCCTGAAGCATCGGTCGTCTCGAAGACACCGAGCAGCCACGAGGTGAGTGGTGCGAGTACTAGGGGCGCAAGACCGAACCCGGCGACCACGATACCGGCGACCAGGCCCGTGCGCTCGGCTGGGAACCACTTGATCGATGCCGGAGTGGTGGCGCAATAGCCGAACCCGACTCCGCTACCGGTGACCACGCCGAACCCGATCACGTAGGCCAACAGGGAAGACCCGCCCAGCCCGCAGATAATGCACCCGAGGCCTGCGAGAAAGCCACCGATCAGGATGGCTATGCGTGGCCCGTAGCGGTCTTGGAACCGGCCTGCGGGGATCATGGTGATGGCAAAGAACACAGTCATCAGGGAGTAGGGCAAGGCCATGTCGGCGTTGCTCCACCCCCAGGATTCGGGTATACCGGCTCTGACCACGCTCCACACGTACAGGATACCAAGTACTAGGCCTGTTCCCGCCGCGGCGAAGGCGACCAGCCAGCCGCGATAGAAGCTGATGGTGATGTTGACCTGGGTAGAGGTGCCTTTCATGAATACCTAGCTTGGCGAGTGAAGGGCCGGAGCGGGCGGCGCCTGGCGCGCCGCCCGCTCCGTGAACTCGTTCTACTTCTCAGCCGCCTCCTTCCCCAACCGGAAGGCCTCGAGGTTGACATCCACGGTCTTGGGCGGCACTACCCGGCGGATCACCGCCTCCCAGGTCTCTGACTGGAAGGGCAGAGCGTCCGAAACAGCCCCCAGCATGACCACGTTGGCGGCTTTGATGGTGCCGGCTCGCTGAGCCAGTCCGTTGGCGTCGATTGAATGCACGTTCGACCAGGCACGCTGGATCTGAGCATCGATCTCCGGAGGGTAGGTCGCCAATCCGGCGGCCACAGGGCTGGGATTAATCTGCATGGCATTGTAGACGAGCAGTCCGCTCGGCCGCAGCCAGTGGACGTAACGCAAGGCCTCGAGCGCCTCGAAGGCCAGCAAAATATCAGCGGTGCCCGGCGTCACGAGAGGCGCCCAGACGTGGTCGCCAAAACGGAAGTGGCTGGTGACGCTACCTCCGCGTTGGCTCATGCCGTGGACCTCGCTCTGCTTCACATCGTAGCCCTCGGCCATGGCTACCTGAGACAACACGTAGCTGGCCAGGACCACACCTTGGCCGCCCACGCCCGAGAGGAGCATGTTGAAGGTCGCTCTCTCAAGGCCAGGCTCATCCCCAGAGCTGTGGGCTCCGGCAACCTGCATGTCTGTCTGCGTCGTGCTCATGACGCCTCCTTCGCGTACGCGCCCTTGAGCCCGGTCTCACCGGGGTTGGGCGGCAAGATGGCATCCTCCCTGCAGAGCTGGCTGCACACCCCACAGCCGGCGCACTGATCAGGCTGGATCTCGACTTTGCGGCCTCCGTTCCCGTCCACAAGCAGGTTCAGCGCCATACACCCGGCCTGCAGGCAGCGCTTGCAGCCGGTGCACAGCTCGGAGTCGATACGGTAGGGCGCGCGCTTGATCTTGAACTGCAGCACGCATGGAGCCTTGGCGATGACCACCGAAGGACCTTCGTAGGCCAATTCCTCGCGCAGGACGCGCTCCACTTCCTCTATGTCATAGGGATCGATGGTGATGACGCGATCGAGGCCCATATCCCTGCACAGACCGGGGATGTCGGCCATGGCCGCGGGTTCGCGCAGGAGAGTCTGGCCGCTGCCCGGGTTCTCCTGGCCACCTGTCATGGCTGTAGTGCGGTTGTCGAGTATGAGTGTCAAGATGTTGCCCTTGTTGTAGGCCACGTCCATGAGCGAGTTGATGCCGGTGTGAAAGAGCGTGCTGTCCCCGATGACCGCCACGATCTTATCCTTGGGGTCTCTCGGCGGTTCCAACACTTTGGCCATGCCGTGGGCCATGCTGATGCTGGCACCCATGCAGGTGCTACAGTGCATGGCATTGAAGGGCTGCAGAGCCCCCAACGCATAGCAGCCGATATCACCGCTCACAAACGGGCGCAGTCGCTTGAGTACATTGAACACGGGACGATGCGAGCATCCAGGACAGAAGGTGGGAGGGCGGCCGGGCAGATCATCGGCCACCGGGGTTGGTTGGGCCAGCAGGTCCTCGTTGACGCCGGGGACTCCCGCTCCATGGAGACAGCGAGCCACGGCACCCGGATCGAGTTCGCCGCAGATGGGTACGATGTCTTTGCCTCCGTCGATCTCGATACCCTTGGCCCGGAGTATGTCTTCCAAGAAGGGATCGAGCTCCTCGACCACGTACAGCTTCTCGACCTTTGCCCGGAACTCAGCGACCATACGCTCGGGTAGAGGGTAGCTCATGCCCAGCTTCAGAAAGCTGGCCTCCGGGTAGGCCTCGCGCGCGTAGGCGTATGCCGCTCCGCCGGTGAGAATGCCTACTCGCCGGTCGCCCATCTCCACCCTGTTGAGAGGACTGGTCTCGGCGTACTCCGCCAGGTCGAGCAACCGCTGCTCGACGATGGGATGCCGGACGGTGGCATTCTGGGGCATCATGGTGTACTTGGTCCAGTTCTTGGTCATCCCTGACAGCGGCTCGAGTTCGGGACGCTCGGCTAATTCCACCATGCTCTTGCTGTGTGAAGTCCTCGTCGTGGTACGGAATAGCACCGGAGTGTCGAAGCGCTCGCTCAGTTCGTAGGCCAGCTTGATAAAGTCCTTGGCCTCACCGCTGTCAGAAGGTTCTATCACCGGGACTTTGGCGAACTTGGCATAGTTGCGATTGTCCTGCTCGTCCTGAGAGCTGTGCATGCCAGGGTCGTCCGCCGTAATGATGACCATCCCGCCTTCCACCCCGGTGTTAGCCACCGAGAAGAAGGGGTCGGCGGCCACGTTGAGGCCTACATGCTTCATGCAGACCAGCACACGGGCGCCCGCCCAGGAGGCGCCGGTCCCCACTTCCATGGCCACCTTCTCGTTCGGCGACCACTCGGCGTAGATGCCGTCGTACTTGGCGATGTTCTCCAGGATCTCAGTGCTCGGGGTCCCGGGATAGGCGGACGCCAAGCGGACGCCAGCCTCCCAAGCACCTCGAGCGATCGCTTCGTTGCCGGACAGGATCTCGGTCATGTCTACTCTCCCTTTGGCAGATGGTTCAGACGGTACTCTGCGTACCAGGCCATACGGTCCAGTACGAGACCGGCGGCGGCCGGTGAGGCGAGCACTATGGGCGCGTAGCGGCCGCCGAAATCGAAGAGCGAACCCCGCAGAGGCGTATCGGGGACGTTGATGATGGGCTTGCCTGTCTCTTCAATGAGATCGGAGACCAACTGCATGTACTTCGCCTCCCAAGGACTCAGATCGGCGAACTCGCCCTGCTCGCCCTCCGCGCGGACTCCAGCCCCCGTGTTGGGGACGCCAAGTACGGACAACACGACCACGGCGTCGACTGAATCACAGCGGGCTACCAGTTCCAGTACCCGCGGGCCCACGTCCCCCCCCGCCATGGCTACCATGTCCAGCGGGTTGCGCCGACTCCAGAACGACGGTAGCAGTTCATCGACCGCAGCTATGAGGTCGGAGGGGTACTCCGCCAGTTGCAGGCCGTGACGTGCCACCTCATCTGCCATGAGCACGCCGGCGCCACCACCGTTCGTGACTACGGCCACTTTGCGCCCTTTGGGCAGAGGAGAGTTGGCCAGACTGGAGGCAAGGTCGACGGCATCCTGCGTGCTCGTGCAGGTGACCACTCCGGCTTGACGCGCCGCTGCTTCGTACACGGGACCGGAGCCGGCCATAGCTCCAGTGTGGGAGGCCGCCGCCTGACCGCCGTATTCGGTCAGTCCTCCGCGCACCACCACCACGGGTTTCACGGCCGTCGTGCTGCGGGCGGCTTCCAGGAACTCGCGGCCATCGTCGATGCCCTCCAAATAGAGCATCACGGCCGCGGTAGCCGGATCGTCACGCAAATGCCGCATCAGCTCTACGGCCCCGATCTGGGCTTCGTTGCCCACGCTCACGAACTTGTCGATGCCGATGCCCCGCCGCTGACACGCATGCACGATCTGCACGCCCAGATTGCCCGACTGCGACATGATGCTGAGCTTGCCCTTGACAGGGTGTAGGATGATGAACCCGAGCGCGTGCAGACTACGCTCGTTGGAGATAAGACCCATGCAGTTGGGTCCGATCATCGATACTCCCGCCTCGGCAGCTATGCGGGCGATCTCCTTCTCGGCCTCGGCTCCTTGGTCGCCCGTCTCCGAGAACCCGGCCGCGATGGCCACTGCCGCCGGGATGCCGCGCCGTCCACAAGCCTCCAACATGGGTACCACCTGACGGCCGCCGACCGCTAAGAGGGCCAGGTCGGGAGCCTCGGGTAGATCGTCGATGCTCGGGTACACGGTGAGTCCGAAAAACTCGCCACCTTTGGGATTGACGGGATACACCGTCCCTTCGAAACCCCCGTCTATGATGTTGCGCAAGGCCGAGCCGCCCCACTTGTTCACATTGTCGGACGCGCCCACGATGGCAATCGACGCTGGTGACAATACCGCGGTCAGATTGGGCCTGAAGGTCGACTTCTGGGGCTCCTTCGGTGTGTCACCCAGGATGATAAGAGCGTCGGCGGCCACCGGGCTATCGTTCTCTATGAGCAGGGGGTTCACGTCTATTTCAGCAATGTGAGGGTTGTCGAGGGCCATTCGACCCACGGCCTGTATCACTCCGGCGAGAGCGGCCCGGTCCACCGGCGGATAGCCTCGAAAAGCGCCCAAGAGCCTGTTGGCCTTGATGAGATCGGGCAGTTCGGCGGCGTCAACTTCGTTGAGTGGAGCGACCCCCAGGGCGATGTCTCCCAACGCCTCGGTGAGCACGCCCCCGAGACCGAAGAGCACAACGGGGCCGAACGCCGAGTCGCGTTTCATGCCCACCATGAATTCGCGGTTGCCGCTGATCATACGCTCCACAAGCACGCCCTCGAGAGGCACATCCGCATCCTGGGCGCGCTCCTGCAGGAGGTGGAAAGCATCTTCGGCGGCTTCGTCACTCTCGATGCCGAGCAGAACAAGCCCGGCCTCTGTCTTGTGGTGGATGTCCCCACCCACGGCCTTCATGGCCACCCGTCCCCCGATGCGCCGCGCAGCCTCAGCTGCTTCCGAGGCCGAGCGGACCACTTCTCCATGCGGAACAGGTATCCCGTAGGCAGCGAAGACCGCTTTGGCCTGAGCTTCGTCCAAGGCGGGGCATCTCGCTTCCAACGCAGCCGCGATGATCCCGGCAGCCGAGTCCGATCGGTGTTTCGCCGTCCCCATATCCATCGTGTGTCTCTCCCCTTCCATTCCAGCCGCACCATGCATCGTCATTGCAGCTCTTGGTATATATAGTAGATAATTAGACCTTTTCTGTCAAACGCTTCACGAGCTCAGGATTGACCTCTGCCTTGAAAGCCCTTACACGTGGCCGACAGATGTGCGTAGCGTCCCCCATCATAGAAGAAGCGGTGCACGCCACCCATGCCCTCGCAGTGCCACTCCGACAGCTTCTTGGGATTGACGGGATCCCGGACATCCCGGATGATCACGCCTTGTTCGAAAGGGTCGCTCCACTTAGTACCATGCGGCATGGGCAAGGTGCCGCCAAGAGCGGTGACCATGAGTCCGCCGGCCACCTGGATCTTGGGCGTGCTCTGACCGGCCAACGCCGGACCGGGGATGAACTTGAGATAATCGGGCCTGGCCGGTTCGGTGACGTCGACTATGGCCCAACCCGGATGCTTGAAGTGGGAGGCGTAGATGTAGTAGCGCCCGTCGACTTCCTGCATGGCCATCTGAAACCAAGGCTTGTTCTCTACATCGTGTTGGGCGAGCAGCTCAATGTTCTCGGAGAAGGCACCCTTGCCGGCCATGTGTGTCCTTTCCACTCCCCTTTGGGGAAGGGCGTTCGGCATAGATGGTCTATATACTATATATTTATACCAGCTGCTTACTCGAGAGATCCCCCGCGGGGAGAGCAGAAGACTCCACTCCTCGAGCGAGGTGAAGTGCCCGCCGAAGTCCTCAACAACGAATACGAGAGCAACGTGGTCCTGACTACGGAGACCGCGAGCGATCGCGCGGTGCGCTACCTACGGGCCATGATCTTCTCGGGACAGTTGCGGCCCGGGGACCGTCTCCCCCCGGAACGCGACCTGGGAGCTCTCCTGGGTATCTCTCGAATGACCCTGCGTCTGGCACTCAAGGCCTTGGAGAGTACCGGGTACCTGGTGACCACGAGAGGATCGCACGGCGGCTCCCGAGTCACCGACGCAGACGGGCTGTTGTTGTGTTGGCGCCGCTGGATGCAGGAACATTCCACTGAGCTCGACGACATCTTCGAGTTTCGTCTCACCGTAGAGACCAGACTCGCAGCGTTGGCCGCCGAAAGACGCACGGATGAAGACCTGCGATTGATGGACTCAGCCGTAGCTCGCGAAGCGGAGCCACAGGATTGGTCGTCTCTGTTTCGTACCGATATGGACATACACAACGCGATCGCCCGAGCCGCGCGTAGCCCTCGCCTGGAACAGGCCATGGTACAAGCGCGAGGCGACCTCTTCGTCCCAGTCGACCTCAAGCAGCTCCAGCAGCGCGAGCAGGAGGTGCACGAGACCCACGCCGGCATCGTAGGCGCCATCCGCGAGCGCGACGCAGAGCGCGCCGCCGGACTCATGCGGGAACACCTGAGGCTCATACAGAAGCTCATCGATCGGGCCCTAGAGACGGCGGGCATAGCGGACTCATCGTCGCGCTAGTCACGCCCACTGGACTACGTCGCCCAATCTCGTGCGATGGACTCTCCAAGTGAGCTTCATCGAGAGAGCCACTAGGCGATCAGTCCGCGCCTCTCAACGGGACCTACTAGCCTGAGTTCTAGTCGACCCTCCAGCAATCCGAGCCGCCTGTGGGGTCCACCTCCATCTTCGCCCTCAACTCTTCGAGCACCTGCTCGGGCTCGGTCATGTACCTTTGGACGGTCGCCTGGACGAGCTCGGTATCAAGGATGTTGTAGCGCATCTCATTGCGACCCGTGATGTAGTCGGGCGGACCGAACCCTACACTGACCATCTCTTCGGTCTTGACCTTGCTGCGCACCCGCACGAGATCACGAAGGCGGCTGATGGGAATGTCCGTCTTGACCTCCGCTTGGATCACCTTGACCACCTCGGGAAAGTGCAGCACCAGATCCGTGACTCCCTTCTGGTAGAGGATGGCCATCAGCACGCAGCGCTGCCGGCGCATGCGGTCGTAGTCGCTGTTGCCCGTACGGGAGCGGGCGAAGGCCAGAGCCTCGTGCCCGTCCAGTTCCTGGATGCCCGGTTGAATATCGTAGACCTTCCAGTCATCCTCGGGCGTGGGCGGCGAGAGGCGCACCCACACTCGTGTCTTTACGTTGATCTTGATGCCTCCGAGGGCGTCCACGGCATCCACCAGGCCCCCCATGTTCACCACCGCGTAGTGGTGGATGGGTATGCCCAGGAGCATGCTGACCGTATCCCTAAGGACCACGGCCCCTGGATCGCCGCCTTCGGGTGCCAGTTCCGGATGACCCTGAGCTGCCTCGTAGAGGTTGCTGATCATGTCGACATACGTATGGGTCCCCAGAGCCTGAGCCGCCGCGTCGGTCAGGGGCAGACTGCCCGTGTTGCGGGGGATGCCGAACAGAGCCACCGATCCTGTCTCCAGATCGAGAGTAGCCACGTTCACGGAGTCGGCACGTGCGCCCCGACGCCCTTGTCCGGCATCGGTGCCGATGAGAAGGACCGTGAGACGATTGTCCGAACCCCAGTCAGGCAGGGTCTCCGTCGTGGTCGTAGCCTCGGTGGTGGTGGTGGCGATGCTGGTCGGCGTAGGGACCGAAGAGACGGCGCTGGTGCTCGTCACCCTGGGCACAGTGGTCGTGGTCGGCATGGTGGTAGTCACGGCGACCTCTTCGTCCACGAACACGGTGACGATGAGGTCGCGCGACAGATAGGCATAGTATCCCGCCAGCACATGCGGAGCCAGGGTGAAGAGCAGCAGGACTACCAGTCCCAGGCCGGCAAGGAAAGCCGCCCCCACGGATCGCCCCCGGCCGGACGACCCGGCATCGGACGGGCCGCGCTGCTGCCAGGCCCCCGTCGCGTCGACAACGGACGGCACGGGCCAGGGCATGTCCGGCGACGCCCCTTCGCGGGCGACCGACGAGAGCGGCTGCTGTTGCACAGGTGGGGGAAGCGGAGGCGTTGTCACCGGCGGATACTCCACCGTCTTCATTCTCCGAGGTCTCCCAGTCATATAGGCGTCCAAAACGGCATATAGGCGGAAGACCAGAAAGACCACGTTCGCGACCAGAAGGCCCAACAGCACTGTGGGATCGATCGCCCAGGCCAGGACGACGTCCCAACCCACCAGGGTCAACACGCCTACCAGCACAGCAAGAGCGACTACGACCCCGAGCAGGAGGTAGCCTCGCCGCTGGGCTCCGCCGACGATCTGGCCCACTCCCGGCACCACGGCGGACAGCAGGGCTTGGAGCAGGCGGCGGACGTAGCCGTAGCCCGCTCGAGTGTATCGGTCCACACGCCTCATGGAATGATCCGGAACGTGGCCGGAGACTCGCTCGGACAGTCACTCCCGAGAATTGGAGACTGCATCTCATGCACCTTAGATTCGAGTGCTGCGGTCGATCCGTCAGACTGGCCCGCGATCATCGTAGTTCCTGCTCACGCGGAGAGGCAGCCCCCGTCTGAGGACGATTCCCAATGAACGAGCCGGTGATGAGCAACGTACCCACCCGTAATTCGTCGACGTCAATACTAGTCCTGCCAGGAGTCCGCGCAAGGATGGCGGCACGGTGGGAAGATCTTAGGCGAAACGTTCCTGACAGACCAACGCTACACGCAGGGCCAACGCCATGATGGTGAGCATGGGCGGTCGCCCAAGTGACTCCGGCAGCAGTGACGCATCGGCTACATAGAGGTTCGCAGGTAGTCGATCCATCTGAAGGGGGCGGCGTTCCCTACCCGACAGAGGCACCATGCCTCCGGGATGACCAGCGTTCAACATGCCGGCGAAGATCGAGTCACGGCGCGCACCGTACGCGGCGAGGATCTCTCTGCAGCATTCCCGGGCAGAGTCCAGCCTCTGCCTGTCGCGAGCCGAGAGCTCTTTGCGCAGGTGCCCTCGGGCATCAACGGAACCGGCCTCTGTGTCCGCGAGCTTGATCATGAGCGACACTATGTCGTGACGTGGGCGTCTCCACTCGGATGAGAAGAAGAAGCTTAGGTAGTCAAAGTAGGGAGAGATCATGTAGCCGTCGCCCTGCACGTAGAAGGGCATGGGTACCTCGGTGTCAAGACGGGCGCCGGGCGCGGGTGCGGCGACACATAACACCGGGTCTACGAAGAGACGGTCCTCCGTGCCGATGTTCGAACGCGAAAGTATGGAAGGCGTTCCCAATCCCCCGGCTGCGAGCACCACCAGGTCGGCGCCGATGAACTCGAACCGGCGGGCGCACCGCACGACGACTCCCGTCGCACGCTGTTGACCGTTGCTCTCTTCCACCTCCACTCGCTCCACCTTTGCCCCGACTTGTAGGCGAGCACCAGAGGCTACGGCGTCCTGTAAGAACGAGCGGCTATCCCACTTGGCTCCGCTGGGACAACCGAGGACACAGCGACCGCAGGCGGTGCACCTCTCCCCATCGGCCATCTTCGGCGTGATCTTGGTAGGCAGACCGAGAGCTTCACAGGCCAGGAAGAGTCGACGTGTGCCCGGACTCCACCGATTCTGGTGAGCCGTGGATATGGGAAGCTCGCGCTCCAGACGCTCAAACTCTGGGCTCAGGTCGATGCCTCTTGCGAGTAGCGCCTCGTCGCAGCGTAGCGCGTTGCCGGTAGTGAGCGTGGTGGTGCCTCCGGTGGCCCTCCCGCGCACGATCGCCATGCGTCTTTCAACCAGGTCCACTCGCATGGCCGGGAAGAGCAGACTGATCATGCGAGGATCGAACAGCAGGCGAGAGGAGCGGATCTTCGCCACACCGTCCAGGTGGCCCCGGTATCTCCGAAACTCGGGGCCCGCCTCAAGCACGGTAGTTTCAAAGACGCCGGCGAGCTCACGCGCAACGGCGGCTCCTCCAGCACCGCTCCCGACAACGACCGCCCTCTTCACGACTTCACCGCTGCGGCAGGCTCCAAGGCATCGGTCTGCAAAGTGGCACAGCAGCAGGACGACCCGTCCGTTAGCCTCTGCCGAAATTCGAGCGATGCCCCAGAGAACAGACCGGCAACGACTCCCTGATCGAGAGCGGACACCAGGTCGCACACCCGATCAGTGTAGTAGCCGGAGAAGAAGCAACGCTCCACCGTGATCTCACCCTCCGGCCCCATCGTGACGACGATCCCCATCTGCTTGTAGAGAAGCCGGAAGGCGGTAAGAGCGTCGTGGGTGTCTCTGACCCTCAGTCGCAGTCGGAGTGCGTGTCCAAGTCGCTCTGCGCTCTCGAAGAGTCGGCGACGTGTGGCGACCAGTAGCGCCTCGTCACCTATTTGGATGACGGCAGCAGCCTGCGCGGCAGTGAACTCAGCATATCTCACTCTCCGTGACGCAAAGGATATGTCTTGCCAGGACGGTGGACCGACCGCGAAACCCTCGGCGGTGACTCGGGTCAGCTCGTCGAGCATGCGTAGTCTCATCCTGTGGGGGAAGAAGCGCGACAGTGCTGTCAGCACCAGGTTCATCGTCGAGGAGGGCGATTTCCGAAGATGCTCGCCCCATGTGTATTGACAGAACCCGCCTGTTGGGCCTGACCGGCTTCGCTACGGCGGCCCGGCCCAGCCTCGACCGCATCCCGGGACTCATCTCCATACGCGACCGTACTCAAGCAGAGCGCCCACACGGCGACAGCGATCGCACCGTCGACCAAGGCGTTGGCAAGGTATATGAGGTACTGGTTCTGCAGGGCGAACAGGAACAGGCAGATGAGCGCACTGGCGCCTTTGGCCTGCACGAGCATCCAGGGGAACCAGCGCACCTGGGGGTGACGGGCCATCTGCCACGCCAGCACGGTGACGAAATACATATATCCGAGCGCTAGGCCCAGGTAGAGAGTGTACGGATCCGCCGTGGTCTCAGGCCAGCCTAGCCCGCCTGCCAGCCAATTGAAAGCGCGCAAGACATCTGCGGGGATGGACGCGAAAACGACACCGACTACTGCGAAGGTCGTGGCCAGGCAGTAGCCCGTTATCTTGACGAGGCGGGACCGGGCCGCCGGAACTTGCACCATCATCAGACTTGTCCTCTCTGGAGTAGGCGATTGAACTTGGAGGGCGGTCCGAAACGCACCTGGCTGAGCAGCTGCCTGGTCTGGGCGGGCCCTAGAGGTACCCGTTCGGTCAGTAGCCGGTAGTTGGAGTTGATGAAACAGTGGTCGTCTCCCGGCATGTACGCATGCATCTCGGCCAACATCTCTCCGAGGGGTCTCTCCCGTACGTTGCCGAAGGACATGGGCACGAAGACGCAGGGACTCACCTCTCCGTAGGTGTCCACATAGACCATCTTGCAGCCTGCGTTGCAGCCGAAGTTCTCGGCGCCTTCGAAGTGACCTAGGTAGTTGACCATCAGCCCACGCCCCGAGCGACGTACGGCCTTGTTGCGCTGGTCCTGGAGAGTCGCCAAGCCACGCCGGCTCTCTTCGCTGATGACGAGATCGTCCGACCAGAAGTCCTCCGCCGACGGCTTGACCTCACTGAGCCAGGCCTCATCCACCCTCAGCGATTCAAGGAACTCAAGAAGGGTCTCCACCTCGCCTTCTCTGATCATTTGCCGGCTCAGTACCGAGGAGACGCTCACGTGCAGGCCTGGGACAGCCTTGAACGTCTCGATGGCAGTCAATGCCGCCGCGAAGGCGCCTGGGTATCGGCGAGAGGCGTCGTGACGTTCCGCTTCCCAATGATCGAGACTGACGGCTACCGAGAACAGCCCGGCCTCAGCCAAATCCGCCGCTAGAGCGGGTGTGAGTCCGACACCTGTGGTGAAGAGCTTGACCGCCATGTCGTTGGATGCATGCCTGGTTATGGCGACGAGATCCTTGTTCATCAAGGGCTCGCCGCCCGTGAGACCCAACCAGGCGACCCCTGCGCCGCGCAGATCGTCGATCACCCGCAGGATCGTGGAAGTGTCCATGGGGACGCCGGATCGCCCCTTGTTATAGCAGTACTCGCAGTTCTGAAGGCAGGCGTTTGTGACGCCCACCTGAGCATGTGAGGGACCCGAAAGCCGACTCACCAAGTGATGCTCGACGAAGCGCCCATAGGCGCGGCCGGTGAGTGGTGGTAGATGAGAATGCAGGATCAGGTTGTCCCCGTAGCGCCGTACAGGAAACTTGCTCATGTACCGGGCCATGAAGAGCGCAGCCTTTGGCGGCACCCGGAGCATGTGTGGGTTCGCCGCCAAGACCTTGGCTCGGGCGAATCGTTCTGTCCTGAAACTGCTCATGACCACAGTATGGGCCGCAACCACGAGACGCAACATGGTCAGGCGTAGAGTCCCAGCACTGGCCGGCTGGCCGGTTTGTAGAGATGACCGCGGCGGCTGCAGCCGCTCGAGGCAAAGGCTGGACCTGCGCCGCCCGTCTCACGGGGATAGTGGCGCAGAAGCCGGCGAGGGGAATCGAACCCCTGACCTGCTCATTACGAGTGAGCCGCTCTGCCATCTGAGCTACGCCGGCGCGGGGAGCGTAAGTTTAGAAGGTGGGGGGCCGGCTTACAAGCCGTCTTGTGGGTGTCGAGCCAACGTCAGATCCATGATGGCAGGCTACACCGAAGCAGCGTCCTCGGCAGCGCGCAGAAAATCATCGGTGACGACCCGACCGATCGGGCAGAATGGACCGATAGACCGGTAGACCGCTGGAGCCG
>Ga0316576_10001199_pt1 | contig 13669 bp, 12 predicted proteins | sample S0NA_FD_203075 | JGI IMG/M metagenome (GOLD analysis project Ga0316576, IMG submission 203075) | Rhizosphere microbial communities from salt marsh grasses in Alabama, United States - S0-2_050615r3r5 | ecosystem: Host-associated > Plants > Roots > Rhizosphere | place: USA: Alabama | collected... | reverse complement strand
TTCCATCCATTATCCCTCTTCACGGCAATGACTGTGCTTCCTCAAAACAAAAGAACCTGCTGGGGATGCTTATTCCGGCGAAAAAATCACCGCCAGGACTCTCGCTTTTCTCCCGCTCAAACCCCGCAATGCGTGGGGAATCTGCGAATCGAAATAAAGGCTGTCCCCTGTTCTGAGGACAATGACCCGGTCATCTCCCCTGAACTCCAGTTCACCTTCCAAAACAAAAAGAAATTCCTCGCCGCTATGGTGATATATGGGAGTATTTTTCTCGTCCCGAGGTTCGATTTCCACCATAAAGGGCTCCATGCGCTTGTCGGTCATAGGGTAGGCCAGCGATTCATACCGATAGCCGACTCGTTCGGTCTCCTCATGCAGTCTTCGCATGGCATCTTTCCGCTCTGCGCGGCGCACCACGGCGATACGTTCGTGGCTGGGAGTGGTCTCCTGGAAAAAATCTCCGATATGTTTTCCGAGTGCTTTTGAAATCTTGAGAAGTGTTGCAATAGGGGGAAGGGTAACGTCGTTTTCGATCTGAGACAGGAGCGGTTTGGAGAGTCCGGTAAGATCCGAGATATTCTGCAGCGTCAAACCCAGTTTCAGGCGAATGTCCCTGATCTGTTTTCCCAGATTCAGGGCCTTGACATCTGCCGAGATATCTCTTTCCGCCATTGCTTTCTCCTTTGGCCCGTTCGCCTGCTGAATGCTCGAAAACTGTAGCGCCTCAGTTTAGCTGTGTCAAACAGTATTTACTGATATCAAAAGCGTTTGCGCCTCTCAGGACCGCGTGAGTGAGAGGAACTGAAAAAAATTTTGTTCTTTTTTCTCCTTCCCCCGTATGCTATAAAAGAACGGTCTCGTATAGACCCATTCACCCGGTTTTTGCCTTCTTTTCCAATTTCAGGAGGTATTTCATGCTTCGCCTTATCGCAAAACTGTTGAAAGTCCTGAACTCGGAAACTGAACCGAAACAGATAAGTCTCGCGTTCTGTCTTTCCATGGTCTTGGGCTTGACTCCTCTCTACAGCCTTCACAATATTCTGGTCCTTTTCCTGGTTCTTTTTCTTCGGGCCAATCTGTCTGCATTTATACTGGGATGGGCATTCTTTTCAGGCCTTGCCTTTCTTCTCGATCCTCTTTTCCATCGTCTTGGTATCTGGCTCCTGACCCTCACCTTTCTCGAAGGATTCTGGACCTCTCTCTACAACACGACACTTTTCCGTATGGAGAAATTTTATAACTCCATTGTCATGGGCAGCCTTTTTTTCAGCGCTGTGCTTTTCGTTCCCCTTTTCATCGGATCCAACCTCGGCATCCGCAGGTATCGAGACCATGTGCTTACCTGGATAGAAAAAAGCCGAGTGATGAACGTAATAAAGGCGAGCAAGCTCTACCATGTCTACCAGACCATTTCCGGATTGCGGGGTGCCTCATGAAAAACAGTATCCGTTTCCAAGGCCTCGCAGCCTTTGCCGTCATCATCGCCATTTTCTCTGTGCTTTGGTTTTTCTTTGTGGATGGGGTAGTCAAGAACCTGATCGAAAAATATGGCAGCCGCGCCGTCGGCGCAAAGGTTGAGTTGGATGCGGCCGACCTGACGCTCTTTCCTGCAGGGCTGCGTCTGATCCATCTGCAGGTAACTGATCCCCATGCTCCCATGAAAAATGCCGTTGAAATAAGTCGAATCTCTTTCGGACTGGAGCCGTTGGAACTCCTTCGGCGCAAGGTAATCATTAAAGAGATGACGATGGACGGCATTCAGCTTGGAACGGACAGAAAGACCTCGGGAGCTCTTAAGAAGAAAAAAAGGCGAGCGAAAGCGGAAGAAGCGATGAAGCAGGGAAAAAGATCACACACGGTGGCAGGACCTTGTGGAAATGTGAACATTCCATCGCTTACTATGCCGGATGTGAAGGAGATTCTCACCAAGGAGAACCTCCACTCCCTGGACCTCATTCAGTCTCTCGGGAAGGATGTCCGCAATACCAAGGCCACATGGCAGGACGCACTGAGCAAACTTCCCGATGAAAAACATTTCGAGAAATACCGCGCACGCATTGCCAAACTGACAGAAGCCAAAAAAGGGGGTATTACAGACCTCGTGGGATCTGCTTCCGAACTCGGTGTCCTGCAGAAAGACATTCAGCGTGATCTCAACAACCTCAAGAATGCGCAGAAAAGTCTCGGCAGTGAAACAGCTTCACTCAGAACAAGGCTCGCTGAAGCCAAAAGGGCTCCACTGCAGGACGTTGCGCGTCTCAAACAGAAATACTCTCTTTCCCCTGCCGGTCTCAAGAATCTCAGCAAGGGCCTTCTCGGCTCCAGACTTTGTCGGCTCGTTCAGAAGGCGGATGACTGGTACATGAAGCTGCAGCCCATGATCGAACGCAGGCGCATGAAAAAGGGCGAAAAAGAGGTTCTGAAACCTATCCGCGGAAAAGGTGTTAACGTAAGGTTCAAGGAGCGCAATCCCCTTCCTGATTTTCTTATTCGAAAGGCAAATGCCCGCGTTGTGCTGAGTATCGGGGAGATCTCAGGTCTCTTGCGGAATATTACGCCGGATCAGGACATTCTGGGGCACCCGCTTACCTATATCTTTACGGGAAAAAACCTGAAAGGCATGAAATCCATTGATCTTCACGGCGCCTTTGACCGTATGGTTCCGGCAGAGCCGAAGGATACCATGAACCTGGTCTTGGAGGGATACCGCGTGAACGACATGGTCCTTTCCGAAAATGAAACATTTCCGTTGCTGCTGCACCAGGCCCTTGCAGACATAAAATTGGATGCCCTTCGAACCGGTGATGACCTCAAAGCGACCCTCTCCTGCGGCTTTGGTTCCGCGCGGCTCAGCGGCAATACGTCAACCTCGGGAACGCCCTTTAAAAAGGCTCTTCTGTCCTCGCTCTCTTCTATCTCAGCCTTTCACGTGCAGGCGGACATCCGTGGCACTTTACAGGACTATGCCATAGACCTCTCGAGCGATCTTGACCGTGCCTTTGCTGATGCGGTTGGCAGTGCCGTTAAGAAACAGTCTGCGGTCTTCGAGGAAAAGCTCCAGGCGGCTGTAATGAACAGGGTGGAGAACCCCCTTCAAACCACCGGTAAAAACGTGACCGGCTTGAACTTGATCAACAAAGAGTTGACCGATCGACTGAACGTGGGCAACACCCTCCTCGGCAACCTCAAAGGGCTCACCAAAAAAGGCGGGCTTAAGCTTCCCTTCTAGCAAAGGGACTGGGCCGGACAGTTCGACTGCAACCCTCAAAAACCACCCCCCAACCATAAAAAAAGGGCCCCGCGCACGGGGCCCTTCCCTATTCTCTTACAACGATCGGGTTATGTTACCATTCCTGATCCAGATCAATCTCATCGCGTTCGTACTGGGCATCGCGAAGCTCATTGGCCTTTTTAATCTCCTCTTCGCTCCACGGTTCGACGATGAGTGAATCAGAAACCAGTTCCCAAAGGTACTTTGTTTCAATACCCAGGTCAAATTCCTTGGTGAGAGATTTCATGATCTGATCGCGGCAGTTATGGCAGGGAGCGATGACCATCTTTGCCTTCGTGTCCATAATCTGCTTGGCCTTCACGCGGCCGTAGAAAATCCTCTCGGCCTCGTAGGGCATGGCCCATGCGCCACCGCCTGCCCCACAGCAGAAATTGTTCATACGGTTGGGTTCCATTTCCACAAAATTTTCACAGCACTGCTGCGTGATCCAGCGCGGTTCTTCAAAGTAAGCGTGACCGAAGGCCTTCTGGCTCTTCCTGCCGTAATTGCAGGGGTCATGAATAGTGGTCAGTTCCTGGTGAATGGATTTATCGAGCTTGATCCGACCGCTTTCAATGTATTGTTTCAGCAGATCGTGGACGGAAACGACATTGTATTTTTCAAATGTTTCGGGAAACCATGTTTGCAGACTAAGCCTAGTCGCATAGTATGCGTGCCCTCACTCGGGCAAGAGGAGTGTCTTGCACTCCAGTTCCTCCAGATGCTTGACAATCCTTCCCGTTATCTCCCTCATTGACTCGTCGTCACCTGAAAAAAGGCCCCAATTGACCCCTTCCCAGTTTTCCGATGTTGTGGTCCAGTCTTCCCTGGCGGCATAAAAGATCTTCCACCAGAACTTCATGTCGTCCGGTTCACCGAAGGGTTCTTTGGAATTGATCGTTACCAAAACATTGGCGCCCTTCTTGTCCACCGGTACATAGAATCCCGGGAAGCCCTCATCTTCCTCCATTTCTTTGGCCAGGTCCGCCAAGAGGAAGAGAAAGTCATCCTTGGGTATGCCGAGGTTGTTCCCCCGCTCCAGGCACATGACCACGCCCTTGTGGATCGGTCCTGGCACTTTATCCCGCTCGCGAAGGGTCCTGGCACGGCGCATCATCTTCAGAATTTCTACTCCCTGCGGACATGCATATTCGCATCTTCCACACAAAGTACAGACCCAGGGGAACCGTGAGTCGATCAGTTCCTGGTCCAACCCCAGAGCTGCCATGCGTACCGCTTTTCTCGGATCCATGCCGTCAACACCGGTGACGGGACATCCTCCCGCGCAGGTTCCGCAGGTAAAACAGACATCGGCCCACTCGGGAGCAACTCGCAGTTTGCTCTCCTTCCTGTTTATAACAATTGGCTCCATTCAGCTATCCTCCTCGAAATGCATTCCGGTTCCTTTCAACAGTATTCGGTATCTTTTAACGGCTTTATTCTCGAAAGTCAATGCGTAAGATGTGAAAAAATTCCCAACCACCCGGCGTTCCGATTTTCCACCTGAAAAACGCCTCCCCCACAATACGCCCTCTACCATTAGACAACAGTTAAAATATAGCTACAATGTAAATCTTTTCTGTTGCCAATAAGAATTTGATATTTTATAGTTTTATCTTTAATGACCGGACGAGATCATTTCGTGAGGCGCTGGATACCCGAGCGACCCCGCTCAGTCTCACGGGAAAGACCCGCACAAAAGAAAAGAAGAGGCCCATGATGACAACCAGTTTACCAAGTGAAGGAGGACCGAGGAATGGATTTTGCTTTAAGTGATGAAATGCAGATGCTCCGTGAGATGGCGCGTGATTTTGCTGCGGAGAAGATCGCACCTTTTGCCGACGAATGGGACGAAAAGCACTATTTTCCCTATGAGGAAGTAATAAAACCGATGGCTGAGCTGGGGTTTTTCGGCACGGTTATTCCGGAGGAGTATGGAGGAAACGAAATGGGCTGGCTTGCCGCCATGATCCTCACCGAAGAAATAGCCAAGGCGTCCAGTTCCGTGCGCGTCCAGATAAACATGCAAACCCTGGGCTGTGCCTTCACCATCTGCCGCTATGGTTCCGAAGAAATCAAGAAAAAATACATTCCCAAGTTGGTGAGCGCCGAATACATCGGCGGATTCGGTATCACCGAACCCAACGCCGGGTCAGATGTTATGGCCATGAAATCGACTGCAGTGGACAAAGGGGACCATTGGGTGCTCAACGGCTCAAAGACCTGGATTTCAAACGCTCCCATTGCTGATGCCATTGTCTATTATGCTTACACGGATAAAGAAGCCCGGGGCAGAGGGTTGTCCGCATTCGTGGTGGAACCCAAGAATTTTAGCGGTGTGACGACTACCGATCTGGACAAGCTCGGCACCCGTTCCACTCCCACCGGAGAAATCTACCTGGAAGACACCAAGGTCCCCAAGGAAAACATCCTGGGAAAACCCGGAGACGGCGCCAAGATTGTTTTTGGATCTCTCAACCAGTCCCGCTTGTCTGCGGCCGCAGGAGGCGTCGGACTTGCACAGGCCTGCCTTGATACCGTGACTGACTACTGCCAGGAACGGGAGCAGTTTGGAAAGTCCATCGGACAGTTTCAAATGAATCAAGATCTGATTGCCCAGGTTGCCGCTGAGGTTGAAGCGGCCCGCATGATGGTGTATAAGGCAGCCTGGCAGAAAGACCAGGGACAACTGGGAAACACGCTGGAAGTGGCGCATGCAAAATACCTGGCAGGCGAAATTGCGACAAAGGCCTCTCAGATGGCCATGAGGATCATGGGAGCTTACGGTTATTCGACCGAATATCCTGTGGCGCGATTCTTTCGGGATGCACCCCCCTATTACATGGTGGAGGGATCCAGCAACATCTGCAAATGGATTATAGCCCTTGACCAGCTGGGGATCAGGAAGGCTAATCGGTAGATCCGCGAAGCTTCGGAGCACCAGTTGCACGCCAATTCGATAGAAGAAAACGGAGGAAGATATGCGACCCTATTTTCAGGATATGGAGTCTTTGGGCAAGGCCCTCACCGATAAACAGCTGAAAGACTCAGAGGAAAACGTTCAACAAATTAATGAAGTGGAAAAACAGGTTTCCGATGCCGTCGAGGCCGTGAAGAACGCCGGCATCCCTGCCGAAAAAATCAAGAGCCGGGGACAGATGACCGTATGGGAAAGGATCGAATACCTTGTTGATCCCGGCACCTGGCACCCCCTCCACACCCTCTATGACCCTCAGTTCAATGAAGAAGGCACTACGGGCGTCATCGACGGGCTCGCCAGGATAAACGGGAAATGGGCGGTCGTCGTCGGCTTTGACAACAAAGTTATGGCCGGTGCATGGATTGCCGGCCAGGCCGACAATCAGCTCAGGGTGACGGACATGGCCAAGCGTCTCCATGTTCCTCTGGTGTGGCTGGTGAACTGCAGCGGCGTCAAACTGACGGAGCAGCAGGAAGTCTATGCCAACCGTCGAGGGAACGGCACCACGTTTTTCCGCCATGCGGAACTGGAAAAGGTAGGGGTTCCCATCATTGCGGGCATCTATGGCACCAACCCCGCCGGCGGGGGATATCAAGGCATAAGTCCCACCATTCTTATTGCCCATGAAAAGGCGAATATCGCCGTGGGCGGTGGAGGCATCGTAGGAGGGATGAGCCCCAAAGGTTTTTTTGATGAAGAGGGTGCCGAACAGCTCATCGAGGCCACACGCCACTTCAAACAGGTTCCTCCGGGCAGTGTTCCCATCCATTACAATGAAACGGGGTTTTTCAAAGAGGTGTACAAGACTGAGCAGGAAGTTCTGGATGCTCTGAAAAAATATATGGATATGATGCCCGCATACGATCCCGCATTTTTCAGGGTTGACGTGCCCAAGGAGCCGAAATTTTCTGCGGATGACATCAATCATCTCGTGGCATTCAATCAGAAACGAAGTTACAATTTCGATGAGGTCCTGGCACGGATCTTCGACAATAGTGAACACCTGGAATTCAGGCCCGGCTACGGTCCGGAAGTGTACACGGGCCTGGCAAAGATTGACGGCTTCCTGGTTGGCTTCATCGGCAATCGTCAAGGATTTCTCGGGGCAAAGTACCCTGAATACGCCCCTTACCCGGGAATCGGAGGAAAACTGTACCGCCAGGGATTGATCAAGATGAACGAGTTTGTCACCCTGTGCGGTCGAGACCGGGTTCCGATTGTCTGGTTTCAAGATACCAGTGGAATCGATGTCGGCGACATAGCGGAAAAGGCTGAATTACTCGGTCTGGGACAGTCGCTCATCTATTCTATCGAGCAGACAGACGTTCCCATGATCTGCATCGTTCTGAGAAAAGGAACGGCAGCTGCACACTACATCATGGGCGGGCCCACGGCCAACAACCACAACGCCTTCACCCTCGGAACACCGACCACGGAAATCTATGTGATGCACGGAGAAACAGCGGCTGCCGCTTCATTCTCGAGAAGGCTGGTGAAAGAGAAAGACGGAGGAAGACCTCTCCAGCCGGTAATCGACAAAATGAATGATCTGGCCCAGCAATATTACGATAATTCGCGCCCTGTGTACTGCGCCAAACGGGGTTTTGTTGACGAAATCGTCTCCCTGCCGGACCTCAGGAAATACATCCAGGCCTTTGCCGGATGCGTCTATCAGAATCCCGTTTCCCTTTGTCCGCAGAACCACATGATGATCCCCAGAATCATCAAAGGATAAAACCATCAGGGGGCAGGGGGCGAATCAGACAGTTCGTGCCCTGCACTGACGCATAATGAAATCAGGTTTCCCTCGACAATCATCGTTGCGCTGGTATGATCCCCTTTTGCTGGCTGTTCTCTGCCCAGTCATCGCACTTATCATCAAAGTGCTGATGCTCTCCTGCCGGGTCGTGGCTGTGCAAGGAAAAGAAGATCACGAGGAGGCAGTTGAACGTTCAGGGGGGAAGGCCGTCTACGCCACGTGGCACCAGAGAATGTCGTACCATTTCCACTTTTTCGGTTCGTGCCACCTGACCATAATGATCAGCCAAAGCCGCGACGGTGAATATGCCGCCAGGATAGCTCAATGGGGAGGGTTCAAAAACGTCCGGGGGTCCTCTACCAGGGGCGGCTCGGAAGCACTCAAGGCCATCATCGCCGAAATCAAGGCAGGCGAAATAGGTGCAATGTTTGCCGACGGACCCCTTGGTCCTCCCAGGGTCGCAAAAATGGGTTCCGTTATTATAGCACGTGACACAGGAGCACCTTTGATCCCGGTTCTCTGGGGTGTCGACCGGTGCTGGACCCTGAATTCATGGGATCGATATCTGATTCCTAAGCCGTTTTCACGGGTTGCCCTTTACTATGCCCGTCCTATCTGGGTACCTGCGGGCGCTGCTGGAAATGCATTAGAGACCTACCGTAAGCTTTTCGAGGAACGGCTGAACGAGGGCACACGGTGGTGCGACGAATATTTTGGACGGGAACGCCCTTGGCGCAAAGTCAAACACAACGGCATTCCGGAAATCGGGCCCATAACCGATGCTTCTCCTGCAGATCAGGAGGCATCATGAACCCCTTCGAGGAGGCTCAGAGAGATGACCTTTTTCCAGAATACCACCCGAAGCCTTGCAATGAAAAGAATGGGTTCCTCCTGAAGAAGTTCTCTTTCGATACCCCTGATCGGCCGAGCCCATCAGGATCCACCACCAAAAGGGGACGGTTTCATCAAGACCAATTGATACGGGTGTGAAGGCGGAAGAGGAATGAATACCAACACGCTTCTCAAAAACGGATTCCCTTTCAGACTCGGCTGCACCTCCTATGTCTACCCTGATGATCTTCTCCCGAATGTTCGCAAGATGGCTTCCGTCGTGGATGATATTGAAATCGTCCTTTTCGAAACGGAATCCCTTTCCAACCTTCCCGGTCCCGATACGATTGCCGAGTTACGGGAAATCAGCGAGCAACAGGGAAACACGTACACTATTCACTTTCCCATAGACAAAAAGGCAGGCGCTTCCGACAATAAGGAAAGAACCTACTTCCAGGATCAGGCGCTGAAGATCATGCAACTGACCCGTCCGCTCCATCCCTTTGCCTACATTCTGCACCTGGAAGGGATTCGAGGGAGCGCAAGCCCGGATGATCTGGCCGCATGGCAAGCAAACAGCATGGAGACATGTGAAAAGATAGCGGCGTCAGGAGGTGTGGATAGCGCCACCATCGCGGTGGAAAACCTCGGCTACCCTGTGGAGTGGAATGCACCGATTGTCGAACATTTCGGCTTCTCGTTCTGCATGGATATTGGGCACCTCTGGCTCTACCGGGAGAACTGGAAAAATATTATCGAGCGATATCTCGGCAAGACAAGAGTCATGCATCTTCACGGGGTTTCAAAGGGAAAAGACCATCTCTCCCTGCTGAAAAACGATCAGGAAGCCCTAAAAGAACTGGTTCGACACTATCTTCCCTCCTTCCGAAATGTACTGACCCTCGAAGTCTTTTCCGAAAAGGACACCTTCGATTCCATCAGGAGAGTGAAAAAATTATGGGAAGAATAGTTCTTATTACCGGCGGGGCCAGGAGCGGCAAAAGTTCTTTCGCCCTTGAGGAGGCACTGAAATATTCCGGGAAACGGGTCTTCATAGCAACGGCTCTGGCGCTGGATGCGGAAATGACAGCACGGATCCGAAACCACCGGAAAGAACGGGGAGAAAACTTTGCCACCATTGAGGAACCCCTCGATATCATCTCCTGCCTGAAAGGGCTGAAAGAGGATGTGGCAGTAGTCGTTGTTGACTGTTTGACCGTCTGGCTGGGGAACCTTTTTCACCAATCAGCGAAAAATGAAAAAGCGGTGAGCCAACAGGTGGATCGGCTCTGCAACGGGCTCACAACGATAGAGAGAGAACTCATCCTGGTGACCAACGAGGTGGGATTTGGAATCATCCCCGAGAACCAGATCGCGAGACTCTATCGGGATATGCTGGGTTTTCTCAATCGGAAAATTGCCGCCCAGGCCGCTGAGGTTTACTGTTGCCTCTGCGGTATCCCTGTCCGTATAAAGGGTTGACACACATCATAGACATTCTCTATAGTGCTTTCCAAGAAGCTGCTAGAAAAAATCCAGCCATCGAATTATCGCTGGCTGAAAAGAGAAACATCACACCGGCAAACGGAATACGGTGCAAATCCGTAACGTACCCGGCGCTGTAACCTCTCCTTCTGCCCCTTGGACAGGAGGACCCTTCCGGGAAAAATGCCACTGCACGGGGACGCTCAGTAGAGGGATACACGACTCCTTGCGGCGAATGCTTTTCCTCCTTGAAAAGGCAGACGCCGGGGTATAGAGCAGAGCCGGCGGGAAGGCACCGCAAGGGAAAGGAAGTCAGAAGACGTGCCGGTGTTATGAATGAACCTGGCTTGATGGAAAAAAGCCCGGGGAAAGAACATATGTTCTTACCTGGGCTTTTTTTATTGGATAACGCTCGATGCAGGAGGAAAATACGCACATGGGACCAATGAAAAGGTTCACCGAAAGAATTGTACCAGCTACCGACAGGGAGATTGAAAAAAAAACGGTCGCGCACCTCGATGATCTCACAAAACCGCCGGGCAGTTTGGGGCGACTGGAGGAATTTGCCCTCAGGTATTGTCTCTGCAAAAAAAACGCTGATGCCACGCTGGACAGGGTGGCTTTTTTCACTTTCGCAGGAGATCATGGCATCACCGAAGAAAAGATAACCCCATTTCCCTCAGAGGTCACCTGCCAGATGGTAGGGAATATGACCGCCGGGGGCGCGGCAATCAGTGTCCTGTGCAGGAATGCCGGCATTGATTACACCGTCGTGGACATGGGAGTGCAGGCCGATCTCGATGATCTCCCCCATCTCATAAAGAAAAAAATCGATTACGGAACAAAAAACTTTTCTCGTGAACCCGCAATGACCGAAGGGAAAACAATCAACGCCCTGGAGTGCGGATTTGATCTGGCCGAAGAATCAGGCGCTGATATACTGGGGATCGGGGAAATGGGGATCGGGAACACCTCCTCGGCCTCCGCCATCTACAGTCTTATCCTCGGCCTCGATGCTGCAGCTACCGTCGGGGCGGGAACCGGATCAGCCGGACAGTTTCTCGAACGGAAAGTGAAGGCCGTCCAGCGAGGGATTGATCGCCACCGGATGGAGGCAGGTGATGATCCATTCAAGATCCTTTCCCGCGTGGGCGGATACGAAATTGCCGGAATGACCGGAATGATCCTCGGCGCCGCCTCGAGCCGGATTCCGGTGGCAATAGACGGATTCATCGCATCGGCCGCCGCCCTGGTTGCCATGCGGCTTGACAAGAACGTCAGAGAGTATCTCTTTTTCTCCCACACGTCGGGGGAAAAATTTCACCGGGATTTCCTTCGAGCGGAAAGCATACGCCCCATTCTCGACCTGGACATGCGGCTGGGAGAAGGGACCGGGGCAGTCCTTGCGCTCCAGATTATCCGTCAGGCAATGGCATGCTATTCTTACATGGCCACCTTCAGTTCCGCAAGAGTCTCAAACAAGGAGTGACCCCGATGTTTGCACCTTTTGTGACCGCATTCCGGACCCTTACCATCGTGCGGGTACCGGGCAAAGAAACGAAGGAATTTCCCCTTTCTATTGTCGGGTTTCCCCTGGTGGGTATGTTTCTCGGCGGGGTTGTTTGGGTGTTCTCTACCGCCGCCGACCTGCGGGGACCTTCCTCTGCGTCTCTCTTCGCGCTCCTTGCGCTCGCTACGGAATCCACACTCACCGGGGCCTTGCACCTGGATGGGCTGGGAGACTGCTTCGATGCTTTTCCCGGCAGAAAAGACCGTTCACGCATCCTCGAAATCCTGAATGATTCCAGAATGGGCACCTTCGGTGTGTGTGCAATCGTTTTCGATCTCCTGTTCAAATTTCTTCTCTGGAGATTCTGGTTCGAACACGCAACCGTTTGGATCATTTGCCTGAGTCTGGTTCTTTCCAGGACCATGCAGGGAACCCTGCTCATCACCATGCCCAATGCCCGAAAAGAAGGGATCGCTGCGGCCTTTGCAGGGCTTCATCAGCGCCGGTACAAAATCCTGGGAGGTATGCTGCTGTCCATTGTGGGTCTTTTTGCCATTTTTGTCTCCCCCACCGTTTGGATTGCCATTGGGTCACTGCTTGCAGCCTTCATCGTCACCACCCTGTGGGCGCTCTTCTGCGGGAAAAAAATCGGCGGGATCACCGGAGATTGTCTGGGAGCCGCAAACGAACTCGTCGAAGTGGCGGTACTGCTCACCGCCGCACTGATATGGATGTCGTAGAAAAACACCTTCTTGGAAATGGCGCCGATTGTACGCCCAATTTTAGTATTGACTTTCCCTCGGACTTTTGCTTATTAAGTCCCCTGTTCAGGTGCCCTGCAGCCTGGCTTTTCCAACCGTTTTCTTTCTGAAAAACCGGCGGGAGATGCGGGCTGTGGCTTAATAGGGAACCCCGTGAAAGTCGGGGACGGGCCCGCCGCTGTAACCCTTGCCCCTTTCTCCCTGTTTTTGGAGAAAAGGGAACCTTTCTGGCATTTGGTGCCACTGGCAACGGGAAGGCCGCCGGAAAGGAAGGGAAGTCAGAAGACCTGCCTGGAAAACAAAAGATCCCCTCGCGGACAGGGGCAACTATTTGATCTTGAGGGTAAAAAGGGACATCCCCGGATCGGCAAACGGTCCGGGGATTTTTTGTCTCCGGACGTCCACATCCACTGGCTCAGGAAAGGAGACAAAAATGAGAAGGTTTCGGGATTTGAGAGAGGTTTTTTTGCTGGGGGTAATCATTGTTTCGATCGGGACGCCCTTCCCTGCCTTCGGGGCTGAAACCCAGCCCGAAGATGCTGGGGTCACCATGAAAGAGGTGGTGGTGACCGGAACCAGAACGGCCGAGGAGAGAACGAAGATCCCGGCAAATGTAACGGTCATCTCCACCCAGGATATTGCCGCCTCCAATGCCGGGAACGTGCCCGATCTCCTGCGCATCCAGGAAGGGATTACCGTGCGGGACTATCTTGGAAACGGAAAAACCGTCGATGTGGATCTTCGAGGATTCGGCGAAGCGGCCGCTGCCAACACACTTGTCCTGGTTGACGGGAGACGGGTGAACGCCATCGATCTCAGCGGCGTTGACTGGACTCAAATTCCCCTGGAAGAAATTGAACGGATCGAAATTGTCCGGGGTACGGGAAGTGTTCTTTATGGAGACAATGCGGTCGGCGGCGTGATTAATATTATCACGAAAACCCCGGACCAAAAACCGCGTGCGGCCGCTGGCGTAACCTTCGGGAGCTATGGAAAAAACAAGGAGAGTTTCTCGGTATCCGGAGGACGGGGAAAAATAGCCGCGTCACTTTTTGCCGCCTATGATGCGACC